>ERZ772861.30-NODE-30-length-170983-cov-27.213318_pt1 | contig 170983 bp, 139 predicted proteins | sample MGYA00512135_ERZ772861 | MGnify/ENA primary metagenome ERZ772861 (study PRJEB29015, sample SAMEA2737700) | human gut metagenome | biome: human gut; feature: human-associated habitat; material: faeces | place: China | collected 2012 ...
AATTGGTGCAGACCCGACGGGACGCAAACGCAAATCTATGCCTTTCATACCGACCAACCAAATTTTTTAACCGGATTTTTACGCGTTTATGCCCTTAAACATAAAAACTAAAGCGTTTGCAATACCTTTTCAGGCATCCCCCCCCTCCTATTTACACTTCGTAAAAAAATACAGGGTGCATCCAGACCAAACTCGGCGGCTCGGAAATTTTATCCCGAGCCGCCGAAATTTTTTTCCAAACCACCTTGTTCCGACCAAAAGCTAGGGCGGGAAAATGATGAGGACAAACGGGCGTGAAATAACGATATGACAAACTGCAAAAAAACGGAATAGACGCCCCAACGATCTACAAAAGCCAATTGAACAAATACCCCGACAGGACGATAAAGGCGGCAACGGTACCGAAGAAAATGCCAATGAGACGCCAGGTCATGACTTTTTTCAGCAAAGTAGCCTCCGGCAGAGACAAACCGATCACGGCCATCATAAAGGCAATGGCCGTGCCCAACGGAATACCTTTGGCCACAAAGACCTCAACTACGGGCACGATTCCGGCGGCATTGGCATACATGGGGACAGCCAGAATAACGGACAGGGGGACGGCGAGCCAATTGCTGCGTGACATATAGTGCGCAAAGAAACCTTCGGGCACAAAGCCGTGCATGAAAGCTCCGATGGCAATGCCTACGAGGACATATATCAGGACGCCTCGCACAATGCGCCACGCCTCACGCACGATGGCGGGCAGACGACGAAGAAAGGGTATCTGCTTTTGCTGCCACCCGTCGGTCTGCAACGCAGACTGATGCTGCAGCTGGCGGACCCAATCGCTCAGATAGGGCGAAAGATTCATACGCCCCAGCACCATACCTCCAACGATGCCCAGCAGAATGCCGCTGACAATGTAGACCAGCGTTACCTTCAGGCCGAAAGCACCCAGAAACATGGCCACGGCTACCTCGTTGACCAAAGGAGAGGTGATGAGAAACGAAAACGTAACCCCCAGAGGAATGCCTCCCTTGACAAAGCCAATGAACAAGGGTATGGACGAGCAGGAGCAAAACGGTGTGATGGCGCCAAAGAGAGAGGCCAGCAGATACTGCAGACCATACATACGATGGGTGAGCAGATAGTTACGCAGACGCTCAATGGGGAAACAGGAATTGACAATACCCATGAGCACGCTGATGCAAAAAAGCAGAATCAGAATCTTGATGGTATCGTAAAAGAAAAAGTTAAGGGTCGTGCCCCACGTGGTGCCGGCCCTGAGGCCAAACACTTCATAGACCAGCCAATCGGCAAAATACTGTATCATACCTGTCAGGAAAATTAATTCGTCATTATACGAACAATAAAAGGTTTATAAAAGCGGCAGTAGCCACAAGAGGCCCTACTGCCGCCGGAAAAAACAGGGAGGAGGCGGTGTCAGAGCCCCAAAATCTTTTTGACATCGGAAGCCGTAGGCACCTGTCCCTTAAACCTGACTTCACCGTCAACCACTACGGCAGGAGTGGTCATGACGTTGTAGTTCATGATTTCCATCATGTCGTCTACCTTGGTCAGTGTAGCGTCGAGATGATTCTCAGTAATGACTTTTTCAATAACCTGACAGGTTGCCTTACACTTGCTGCACCCCGATCCTAATACTTTGATTTCCATATAACTGAATTTAATAGTAAAACAAATTCCACATATTTCACTTTGTATGAAACAGCTGCCCGGAACTCCGGAATGCAGCTGCACAAACACCCGACCCGTTCGCCATTCGTAAAACTACGAACATACTACATAAAAAAAAGACTCACAAGCAGCAGCTCTCTTCCTTACAGAGAGGTTGGCTGAAGAATCCGGAAAACATCGTCCGGGCTATCTCCCAATTTTTACGATTGATGCAATACTTTACCTTGGGAGCCTCAATCTCGCCCTGAATAAGTCCGGCCGACTTAAGCTCCTTGAGATGCTGCGACACCGTAGCCTTGGCAATAGGCAGTTCCTCGTGTATATCGCCAAAAAAACAACTATCCTGCGAAGCCAGAAACTGCAGGATGGCAATGCGCGCAGGGTGTGCCATGGCCTTGGCAAAGCGGGCCAGCTGCTCCTGATGTTCAGCATATTTTCGGTTGTCCATAACGATATCTACATTTTCGTTCGTAAAATTACGAACTTTACTTCACACTGCCAAATATATCATAGAGAAAAAATGGAACTGCTCGTCCACCCCCCTATTGCGGAAACATGCATACAGCGGCGATGCAGCCGGCCAGCTGTCATCCCCCCTATCCTATACAGAAGCGGCAGGAAAATTTTCGGGCACGCCTCCAGACGGATGTATGCGCATACAACTAAAAAAGCGGCAGGAGTAGCGTATTGCAAACGCTACTCCTGCCTTCCTGTAAAAAAACAGTTTTAAATTACATCAGGACACATGTCCTAAAGTGTCGTTTATTGTTTTTCTTCAGCCAGACCGATTACGACGCGATTCTTGTCGTTCTCGCCAAACGGCTGCACGGTGTCACCTTTGTAAGAATACTTAATACGTGATGCACTGATTCCGTATTTCTCCGTGAGTGCCTTGTTGACGGCTGCCGCACGTTTTTCAGAGAGGGTACGGTTGATGGCAGCGGTACCCGTTCCGGCATCAGCATAACCTACGAGCTCAACCTGAGCAGACGGATGCTGCTTGAGCCATGAAGCCAGATTAGCCACCTTCTGTTCCTCGGTTGCAGACATCGTTGCGCTATTGATGGTAAAGAACACCTCAATACGTGTCTTGGCCGGAGCGGGTGCAGGTTTGGGTTCGGGCTTAGGCTCGGGTTTAGGTTCGGGTTTGGGCTGCGGAGCAGGAACCGGAGTTACAGGTGCGGGAGTTACAGGCTGAGGTTTGGGCTCAGACTCCTTGGCCTTACCTTTCTTGAAACCAAACTTATAGGTCAAACCAATCATGGCATTTACCTGCCAGTCGCCGTGGCCATTGGTCTTAGAGTTGTAACGGTCGTGAAGATTGTTGGCCGTTACTTCCAGGTTCAAGCCCCAGTGTTTAGCCAGATTTGCTTCCACCTGAACGCCGGCTCTAAAATTGTGGACCAGACGGTTGTCATCCCATGCATAAGGAATGGAAACCGATGGATTCTGGGTTAACAAATTGTGCAGGTCGTCGTTGTTCCACGCATAAGAGAGGCCTACACCGCCAATGAGGTAAACATTGATGGGATGTACCTTTTTGTGGGAAAAGATGTTGCACAAATTAAACATGAAGTCAACATCGGTTGTCACATAATTATATTCATAGGTCTTGTTTATAGACTCAATGCCTCCCTTGTTCTGCCAACCGCTCACGTTCAGTCGGGCACCGATTTCAGGTGAGAAGAAATGTCCGACAGAGAAAGCTCCCATCGGCATAATCAATTTAGAAGGGGTGTAATCCGTAAAGGTAATTTCACCACCACCCTGCACACCGATAAAGGTGTACGGATAGTACGTCTGCTCGTCAGCACTCTGTGCTACGGCAGGAGACAATGCACTTACGAATAAGAGCAAAGCTGCCCATAGTTTTTTTCTGTTCATAATAATTATCTATTATTTAATAAATTATCACGCAAGTTAAATCAAGACACTTAATATTAAGCAAATATACGACAATAAAATGAGATGAGTGCAGTTTAATAAAAATATTTTAAATCCGCCCATATCTGAGACACAGTTCGTCAGAATAAAAAAAAGGTGCAGACATATGCAAGCTGAATGATAAGACATACAAATTCAGTGCATATTCTGCACCCTATTACGGGGAGGGATGATGCAGGAACTAAAGGTTCAAAGCTTTTTCAGCAGCAGCTTCTTCCTGCGGTCCTAAATCCATATACTTCATGATGGCCCGGCGCGCTGCACTGGCCACACGGCCATCGTCACTGCGAACTGCGGCAACGGCCTGGTCAAGAAACTCATCGGCATCACGCCCTTCGGGACGCGCTCCACGGGAAAACAAGCGGGCCATCAACTGGAAACCACACTGCTGGCTAACGGAATGTGAAGAAGCCATCCACTCATAAGCCTTTTCGGAAGCATAGGGCAAGTTCTGGAAAAGATACATTACGCAGCACTCCACTTCTTCCGTGAATCTCATTGATTCAACCCAGATGTCGGCCAACTGAGGCGGGAACTGCCCGACAGGCTGAAGCATGGCTGCCAGCAGACGACACTCGCGAATGTCTTCCTGCCAAAGAGCCTGGGCAAGTTCGTGGGTATGAGGCAACTCCTGCGCCCAGGCCTGCAGGCGCGGCAATTCGACCCCGAAATTAACTTTATAGGTCAGGCCCTTTTCGCGCATGGAAGCAGACACCACACCATTCATCATACCGCGCAAGGCACGTTTGATTTCGCGTAGCTGTTCGGCTGTATCCATAATTTCAAATACGGTTATTAGTTATTGATATTGGGCAGGGTACTATAATCACGGCTGTAGCGCAGCATCTGGTCCTCATAACTCTCATCGTATGAAATCCTGACATCGGTAATGTTTCCCTTTTCGTCACGAACCGCAGTGTAAACAGGATTAATGAAACCTTTATAAGGCGCGATGTTCAGACGGGCATAGCGCTCAAGCACCTCAGCATGGAGCACGGGGTCGACCTTCACGCCGTATGTTTCGACCAGATTGCGGGCTGCGCTGTAATCGCCCTCGCTCTTAATACGCTGGATTTCGGCCAGCAAACGCCCGAATAGCTGCCGCAACCGTTCGTAATCATTAACCTGGACGTAAGTCTTGCCGTTTCGCTTAACCAGTTCCACAACATTATCAGCCTTGCCTTGCTCATAACACCAATGGGCAATCAAAGCACGATTACGCATATGTGCTTCCTCGATATTATTACCCGGTTTGATACGCACAAGCTGGGTCATCAAGCCATTCATCATATATGTATAGTATTGTGACTTGTAAGCCTCAAGATTGGGGGTCAGTCCGAGTTCTACCAATTTGGGATCAGCCACGTAATAGAGGCCAAAAAGGTCAGCACGCGCCTCTTCGATAGTAGCACCATATGCTTTCAGCGAATCGGGGTCGGTGCCGGGCAGGAGTTTACCGCTGCCATGCCCGAGACACTCGTGAAGGTCAGTATGCAAATCGTCACAAGCGTCACCATAGGTTTCAATAAGTTTGCGCGTAGCAGCATCGTCAATAAACTCCTCTTCGAATCCATTACCGTGAGCGGCCTTGTTATAAGCATCCGTCAGGTTTCCGATTGTTACACTCTTTGAGCCGTATTCCTTACGAAGCCAGTCGGAATTAGGTAAATTAATACCAATGGCGGTAGAGGGATAAAGGTCGCCGCCCAGGATGGCTGCCGTAATGACCTTAGCAGAAATACCCTTACAGGTTTCTTTCTTAAATCGCTTGTCTACGGGCGAATGATCCTCAAACCACTGTGCGTTGGCACTGAGTTTTTCGGTTCGTTTGGTTGCGTCGAAATTCTTGAAATTGACGATAGACTCCCAACTGGCCTTCATACCAAGCGGGTCGCCATAGGTTTCGATGAACCCGTTGGTAAAGTCTACCGTACCGGCCGTATCCTGCAGCCAAAGGATATTATATTCATCAAAAGTTTTCAAATTACCCGTACGATAGTATGAAATCAGCTTGTCGATTACTTTGGCCTGCTCCGGTGTATCGGCAAAGGGGCGTGCCTTTTCCAAATAATATATAATACGCTTGATGGCAGGACCGTAAAGACCATCCTCCTTCCAGACCTTTTCAACCAATTTTCCGTTTTCCTTAACCAAGCGGCTGTTGAGTCCGAACATTACAGGTTCGGGATCAGACAAATCCTTACGGGCTGCATAGAAGTCTTCAGCTTCTTTCTGCGTCACTCCCTCGCCATAGTAGTTCTCGCCGGAAGTCAGCACCAGATCATCTCCGGCCCGCTGATTGACACGCATAGGATAGAACGTCGGATCGAAGATGGCCGGAAAAACTTCATTGCAGAAATCATCCAAACTTTGTCCAGGTTCCAAAGGTAGTTTATTAATATCCACTTCGGCCAAGACTTTGCGTAAATAATCCTGTGAAAATCCAGGTACGAACTTTTCACTGCCATAATGATGATAAATACCACTGCTAAACCATACTTGTTTAAGATAGACCGTCAGGGCTTTGAACTCAGCCGTTTCACGGTCACCTTTATAGTCAGTGTACACCGTTTCAAGCATACGCCGTATGCGCAGATTGTAACGTCCATTTTGATCAAACAGGATGTCACGTCCCTGCAAAGCAGCTTCTGAAAGATAATATACCAAAGTTTTCTGACGCAAACTCAACTGGTCGAAATTCTCCACCTTGTAACGCAACATTTGAATGTCGGCAAACTGCTCGTCGGCATACTTGAAATTGTCGGCAGCCAAAGCCGTAGTGGTAGTGGCTGCAAGCATCATCGCTAAATTCCGAAATTTAATCATTTTCTTACGTTTTTTTCAATAAAATAAATTAGTCTTTTCGCCAGAAAGCCGGCGTAAGCGGCAATATCAATGAAAATATTTCCAAACGCCCCAGCAACATAATGCCGCAGCAGGCCCACTTGACAGAATCCGGCAGTACAGCCATTGAATCATATGCTCCCAGCTCGTGCCCTACTGTAGGACCAGCGTTACTGAAAGTTGACATAGCAATTGACAAGGCATCAAGCAACGGCACCCCCTGACTGGCAATAAAGAAGGTACCTACCAATATAATGACCATATATGCAAAGACAAAAGCCAGCAAACGCTGAATGACGGGCAAAGGCAATGGTGTATGATTAACACAAGGCGGCACTACCGCTTTGGGATGAAGCATAATCTTAAATTCACTTTGAAGAATTTTATAGAAAGACAATAGTCGAACGCACTTCAGTCCACCCGCCGTAGAACCAGCACAACCTCCGACCGCCATCAGCAAAAGCATCAGGATCCATACCATTGGAGGCCAAAGCATATAATCACACGTAATGAAACCCGTAGTACTCTCAAAAGACAAAAGTGTAAATAAGGTATGACGGAAGGCCATTTCTACCGCCTGGCCCTGCACGAATATAAGTATCAGCGTAATAATTAATGTCACTCCTCCCAGCAAACAAGCATAAAAGCGCAACTCCTCATCACGGAAAAGATCTTTCCATTGTCGTTTAAATAAAGAGAGATAAAACAAAGTGAAATTAATGCTTCCCAAAAACATGAATACAATTAGGATGTACTCAATAAGTGGCGATTTAAAATAAAGTATACTGTCCTGATGAGTAGAAAAACCACCCGTTGCCAAAGTTGAAAAAGCATGGTTGATTGCATCAAAAAAACTCATACCTGCAATCCACAACGATAATGTACATGCTGCCGTCAGCATCAAATAAACCATCCACAACCAACGGGCCGTAGTACTCACACGGGGATGAATGCGATCCTGACTCATACCGGTAGATTCTGCGGTAAACAATTTCAGATTATTACTCCCCAAAGAAGGTAAAAACGCAATGGTAAAAATCACAATCCCCAATCCACCAATCCAGTGGGTAAGACTGCGCCAAAAAAGTATGGAGCGCGGAAGAGTATCGATATTCGTCAGAATTGTGGCACCGGTAGTCGTAAAACCAGATATGGCCTCAAAACAAGCATCTACAACTCCACAATTCACGTAATGGCCAAAAAGGAAAGGCAACATGCCTATCAATGAAAACGAGAGCCAGGTAAGCAGCACAATCACATAACCATCACGGCGATTTACCTGATTATCCGAACGCAATCCAATTAACCGCAACAGTCCTCCCAGCCCAACGGCGATAAGCATCGGGAAACCATATACGGCATGTACGTTTTCATGATAAAGTATTCCTACGCCCCAACTTATCAACAACAAAAAAGCCTCCAGAAAAAGAAGTTTGGCAAGGACCTTACAAATAACCCTTCCGTTAATCATGAATCAAAAAAAAAGAAATAGTTGTTTCAATTAAAATACTTTTCGAGTTTGGCCAAGGCATTTCCGATACAAAATGCCATAATAGAATCGCCAGGCTCTATACGAGTCATACCATTAATAAGAAGCCCCTCTCCGTTACGGACAAGACCTCCCAAAGTAACACCTACTGGCAAATTAAGATCCTTCACAGCCTTCTGTGTAGCCTTACAGCCCTCGGCTGCCACAAACTCTGCCACGTCGGCATTGGCAATGGTAAGACACTTTACATTACTTACGTCGGCATTAAGCATCATTTGATATATATGGCCGGCTGCAAAAGTCTTTTTATTGATTATGGAGCCGATGTCAAGACTCTCAGCCATACCTACATAATCCAAATTTTCTACCATGGCCACCGTACGATGAACGCCCAAACGTTTAGCCGCCAAACATGTCAGGATATTAGCCTCAGCATTGTCCGTTAAAGCTGCAAAAGCTTCCGTATTCTGTATGCCTTCCTCACGCAACAAATCAACATCACGTCCATCACCGTGAAACACCATTACATGACTATTATCAGCAAACTTCTGCGACAGATATTCACAACGGGCCTCGTCTATTTCTATAACCTTTACGCGAACATTTTCCGGCATCATCATAATGGCTTGTACTGCCGTACTGCTTCCTCCCATAAATATAATACGCTTAACATCCGGATAATTCATCTTTCCGGAAATATCACGGATATAGTCGATATACTGGCGAGTGGTCATAAAGTAAACAACATCGCGGTCGTGCAAGCTATCATCACCTCGTGGAATAATCGTTTCGCCATCACGTTTGATAGCTACCACATGATAGGGTGAATCAGGACCACAAATATCCTTAAGCGGCATGTCCAGGATTTTTGCCGTTTTGCGCAATTTTACGCCCAGCATAATCAGAGCTCCATTATGCACTTCCCACCATTGGCGGGTCCAACAATGCCGTACATTCTGCACAATTTCAGCCCCCGCCAGGACCTCAGGATAAATAATAGAATCTACCCCCACGGATTTAAAAAATTCGCGGTGCTCCGGTATCGTATATTCATAATTATCCACACGGGCCACCGTACGTTTGGCACCTAATTTACTGGCTAAGATACAACTCGTCATATTATGCGCCTCATCGGGAGTAACACCAATAAACAGGTCTGCATGTTCTACTCCGGCCTTGCGCAATCCTTTAATCGATGAGGGCGAACACACCAGCGTCTGAATGTCAAAATCGTTACTGATTTTACGCAAGCGAGCAGGATCTTCATCAATTAGAATAATATCATTTCGTTCCCGCGAAAGTAACATCGCCAAATGCGTACCTACGGCACCGGCTCCGGCAATCACTATTTTCATGCTTGTAACAATGTCTTTACTATAGAATCTTCATCAAGCCCCACTATTTTGTAAAGTTCTGGCACACTTCCATGCTCTACAAACTTGTCAGGCAACCCCATGCGCACTAATTCCGGAGTATAGTGACGACTGCTCAGATGCTCCAAGACAGCACTGCCGAAACCGCCTTCAATCACACCATCCTCCAACGTAATGATCCGACTGAAATGCTTCCCTACATGCTCCAGAATTTCAGTATCAATAGGTTTTACAAAGCGCATATCATAATGGGCAATCTGCATATTCCGTCCCTGCTCCATGGCCAGATGCTCAGCCTTTTCAATAGCCCGGGCAGCTTTTACGCCAATCGGCCCAAAAGTCAGCACTGCCGTTTCGCGGCCTTCCTTAAGCATCCGTCCCTTGCCAACGGGAATTTCCTCAAGAGGACAACGCCAGTCTACTACCGAGCCACGGCCGCGCGGATACCGGATAACAAACGTACCTTTTTCCGGCAACTGGGCTGTATACATAAGGCGGCGCAATTCATGCTCATCATAAGGTGAGGCAATGGTCAGATTCGGAATGGGCCGCAACGCGGCAATATCAAAAGCACCATGATGCGTAGGACCGTCTTCACCCACAAGACCGGCACGGTCCAAACACAGGACCACGGGTAAATTCAATATAGCGGCATCATGAATAATATTGTCATACGCCCGCTGGGCAAAAGCTGAATAAATATTACAAAACGGCTGCAACCCATCTTTAGCCATGCCTGCTGAAAAACAGACCGCATGACCCTCGGCAATACCTACATCAAATGCCCGATCGGGCATTTCATTCATCAGTATATTCATGGAGCAACCGGTAGTCATGGCCGGTGTTACACCTATAATGCGGGCATTCTGCCGCGCCAGTTCACACAAGGTATAACCAAACACGTCTTGAAAACGCAAAGGTTTGTTTTTCGCATTTTCCTCTATACGCTGCCCGTTTACAGGATCAAACTTTCCTGGTGCATGCCATATTGTAGCAGAACGTTCGGCCGGTTTATACCCCTTTCCCTTTACGGTATGGATGTGAAGCAGTTTCGGCCCTTTCATTTCCTTGATTTCATGTAATATGCGAACCAGTTCGGCAATATTATGCCCATCCATCGGACCGAAATAACGGATATTCATTCCCTCAAAAATATTTTGCTGGTTAGCCAGCAACGACTTGAGCGAATTATTAAAACGCAGAATGCGGTTTCTGCGATCTTCATTCAGGAATCCCCACGACGAAAGTTTCTGTGAGACTTTAAACCGCAGACGATTATAAAAATTACTGGTATGCATATGCAGCAAATACTGCTTCATACCACCTACGCTACGATCTATACTCATGTTGTTGTCATTCAGAATAATCAACATATTATTCGGAATGGCAGCAGCATTATTGAGTCCTTCAAACGACAAACCACCGCTCATGGCTCCGTCGCCAATTACGGCAACTATGTGCCGGTTATCCTCACCCTTTCGCAAAGCCGCCACCGACATACCCAATGCCGCAGAAATAGAATTGCTGGCATGGCCACAAGTAAAAGTATCATACTCACTTTCTTCCGGCGAGGGAAACGGGCGCAACCCATGCAGTTTGCGATTCGTACAAAAGCGGTCACGCCGGCCGGTCAGAATTTTATGACCATAAGCCTGGTGTCCCACATCCCACACGATTCTGTCATAAGGAGTATTGAAAACATAATGAAGCGCCACTGTCAGTTCAACCGTACCCAGACTGGAAGCCAGATGGCCGGGATTATGCGCCAACTCATTGATAATAAAGCCACGCAATTCCCGACATACCTCCGGTAACTCCTCTACGGAAAGTTTCCGCAAGTCATCAGGGTAATCAATTTTCTTCAGCAGACTATAGTTTTGTTCCTGTCTCATGAGTTTGTTTATCCGTGCAAATATAAAGTTTTTTCACCAAAAAACACGCTACTTCACAATAAAAAGATACCACGGCCATTCCTGTCAGCAGAATTCAAGTTGACAATTTGTTAGAACTTTGAATATTTTGTATGTTTGCAGACGGATCAAAACCGGACACTTTGTCAAATTCCGGTTCAAACAACACTTTTTCTATAAAACTACATCACTATGGACAAGAGAATTGCCCAGCTCATTCAACTCATGAGCCAGTATGACAGGGGTGACATTCCCCGTATCAATCATTTCCTTAAAGTTCACAATCTGGCGGCTGTAATCGGTATGATGGAAAATATCGACAAGGATCAGCAACTCATACTGGAAGCTGCTGCCATATTGCATGACATTGGTATCCATGTCAGCGAACAAAAGTACGGACGCTGCGACGGATATCTGCAAGAACGCGAAGGTCCTGCCGAAGCCAGACGCATATTGGATGCATGCGGAGGTTTCAATCAAGAACAGGTTGAACGCATCTGCTATCTGATTGCCCATCACCACACATATACAGACATTCAAGGCATCGACTATCAGATTCTGGTAGAAGCAGATTTCCTGGTCAATTTCTATGAAGACCAGCTATCTCCGCAGACCATTGAAAACATACGCCGAAAAGTTTTCAAAACACTCACAGGCCAACGGCTGCTGGAAGATATGTATATGGCTTTCTATAAAAAGCCGCTTCAGGATGCCCTACAAGAAAAAGTATAAACAGCTACCTCCATGAAAAGAGGCTTCAGAAAAACTGAAGCCTCTTTTCATATCGCATTTTCACACCTCTACATCCATACTACTGCGCCGCCTGGTATAGTTCAAGCAACGAACTGCGCAGCGTTCCCAAACTCACGGCCTTATCCAAATCAGACAACGCCGCCCGCTTCTCCTTCATGTCAATCCAGAGAGCTGCGCGCTGCACATACAAGTCGGCTCTCTCCGGATGCGCCTTAATGGCTACATCCAAGTCAGCACGGGCCAGACCATAGAGTTTCCGTTCGCGTGCGGCTCCTGCACGAGCCATAAGCACATCTGCGTCAGTAGGAGCCAGCAACACAGCCCGGTTAAACTGCTCCATTGCCTGTTGCGGACGTCCGTCAATATTGTTTACATGAGCCAGACATACCCAAGCATTCACATGATTGGGTGAAATAACCAGCAGGTTCTCCAAGTCACGGCGGGCATCAGTATACCGCCGGTCATCCATGGCCACCGAAGCCCGCAAAAACAAAAGAGCCGTATCCTGAGCATGACGGTCAATCAACTCATCACAAGCTCTACGGGCCTCAGGCAACCGCCCAAGTTCATAACACACATAAGCCCGACGCATACGCACCATATCCATATCAGCCCCTTCATTCAACTGCAGGGCTGCATCATAGTGGCGCAAAGCCTCGCGTGCCTCACCGCGGTTCTCGTCAAGCAGACCTACATAATAGTGCAACTGAGGAGCCAGTTTATGTTTGGGCATCAGGCGCAAGGCCTCAACAAAGCAGATACGTGCCCGCTTGAGCGAATCGGTCGACATGGCGTCCATACCCTCAATCACCCATTTATTAAAATATACGGAGTCTGCTGTTTTCTGGCCGTCACTCTCAACAGGCTGTCGGGCGGGCTGACGGTAGTCGTCAAGTGTTTTCGAACGCACGCGACCACCTTTCTTCAATTCTATGATAGTTTGCGCCTGCAGCGTGACGCAACTGAAAAGTCCACAAAGGAACCAAAGCCAAATTCGATGTTTCATGCTGCAAATGTAACGCATTAATTGCAACTTTCGTAACACGTCAAGATTATTTAACGCCTGTCTTGGCTACCGGATTTCCTGCCGGCACCCACACCGACGTATATCCGCGCCACGTAAACGACTCTGCATAGGGAAGAAACATCAACGGCTGTGCCTTTTGCTGGCCTGTTGGAACGGCCGGTCCCATCAGACGCATAAAAGAAGCCTGATAGTCAGGACTGAGCGAATCGGCAGCGACAAGCTGCCCGGTTGCCAAATCCACTCCGGCCGCATAGACCAGCGGTCCCCACTGTACGGCAACACTTCCCGTCTGGCCTTCCTGAGCCACCATGCGCGGAGCCAGATTAAAATCCCAATAGATTTCATCCCCGTTGTTCCATTTCCGCTGAATAACGGCATAGCCTTTCTCAACTTCATAAGCAGTGGCATGACCGTTTACGTACATTTCCGGCAATTGCTCCGGATTGAGCTGACGGTAGCGGTTGGACAAACACCGGCCGGCAGCCCACATCGGCAGGCGCACCCTGATTTTCAGCGGACGGTCGGCACTACAATGCATCACCCGAACCACCACACGATTCTGATAAGGCATTGACGTAATCTGGTCAATCACCATCCGAAAACCGCCAGTCGTAATACGGGCCGTTGAATTACTGAACAGATTAATATACACACCTTCGTCATCAGTAGCATAACGCAGGCTGTAAGCTGCGAAAACCATACGCGCGGCAGCCATGGTGTATTGTGGAGAAAAATAGCCCGTCAACGCGGCTTCAACGCTATTGTAAAGTGCGGCCTCAACGGCATCCATGAAAGAGGCGTCCGCTGTTTCCTTAAACAACGCAGCCCCCTGCTCAACCGTCTGGCGAGCCGGCTCAAACTGCAGCCTTCCGTATGACTCGTCACCAACTCCGCCTACAAGATTCAGGCTGTCGCGGACACGCAGATTCCAGTTTTTCAGTGCTTTCCGGAAAGCGCGTCCCCCCATCCGAGGAGTTTGAAACGTGCGTAAATGCTGCGTCGTATCATGTGCAAAAGCTCTGGTCAGACGCTGCGTGTCATAATAAGGCAACACCATTACGCTGTCGAGAGGCACATATTGCAAAGTTTTTTTCAACTGTTGAGCCACAACTCCGGTTGTCAGACTCAACATCTGCAGCAAAAACACGATTTTTTTCATGAGTGATTCTTTTTTAATGTCTGTCGGATAAGCTATGCGCGCTGACGCATCTCGGGAGTAGAGCGGCGCGATTCCATGATTTTCTGAATGGCCTTGCGTTTGCATTCGGTAGTCAGTTTGTCGCTCTGAAGCAACTGGGCGGTAGGTTCGGGAAACTTCACATAACATACCGACAAGGCCCACGACAGCCCCATCAGCGCATAATAGCCATGCGGCTCCGAACTGCCAAAGAGATCCAATACACGTCCGATATAGGTTGACGTGCAAAAATGAGCCAGTAAAGTAGTATAGGCAAAACGCTGTTCAAACTCGTTGTCGCTGTTCAAATATGGGGTAATCAGTTCAAAAGCCTTGTCGGGATACTTTACGAGCTGTTTCCAGGTAGCCGTAGCGCAATCACACAAGGCCCACTCATCAATCAGAGGAACGTAGAACCGAATACCGCACAACAGTTCGTCAATGTCCAAATGGGCATATCCCAGCACCATGCCACGCAACATGATTTCCTCAAAAGAGTCATTGTCCGTCACGTGGTAAAACCAATCCTGCCAATCGTCGGTGCGCACTATCTGACGGGCCATTTTTCGGAGGTCGGGAACTTTTACGCCCAAAATTTCCCGTTGGGTGACAGGCATCAGTTTGCGATTGAACAAAGCTAATTGCGCATCGGCCTGCCGGGTTAATTCTTCATTAATCGTAGACATGTAAATGAGTGTTTTTTAAATGTCCTCCACCCTAACAATACCATGCATGACGGCGTAAATGGTTAAGGCTGAGACACTGCGAGTTTTTAGTTTTTCAGTAAGATTCTTGCGATGTGAAATAATTGTAGTAAGGCTCACGTGGAGTTGGCTGGCAATTTCCTTGTTGATGTATCCCGAAACAACCAGACGCAACACCTCCTTCTCGCGCGGAGTAAGTACGGACGCTTCCGTATTCTGCGTTTTTTTTATAAGAGCGGCTTGCGGACGGTTGGTGCCATGTCCCTGCTGCTCCAACCGCAACAAATCTTTTGTTATTTTTTCTTCATGCTGACACACATCTATGGTCCGGAAAGCCGCCGGCACCGAAACCGAATGATTGCCATGTACCAGCACAAAAGTATGCCGGCACCGCGGAGTGAAAAAGTCAACATTATGCAGCAGGATATCCGACGAAATGAAATAATGAAAAAAATCGTCACTCCCTGCGGCATGCAGCCCCTCCATTGAACCGAACATGCAAACCTCGGCACGCGGCATCATGGAGAGCAGCAACTGCTTCAGGCCCATACACGCCAGCGTATTGGACATGACTACGGCTATGCGGGGTTTGTGTTCGGAAGGATGGAGCATACAGATTTCTTATCGTCGTAATTTTCTGACTATTTTGCCGAATCCGGAGTTTTGTTTTCCTGCGTCTGGGCGGCGGCAGGATTATCCTCGCCCATAAGGTCGGTACCCCAGTGAGTCGACGCCAGCCAGGCTTCGCGCTCACGCACTTCCTTGGCTTTGCGGGCATAAACAATCATTCGGAGCGACTGCCCGTAGGAGAAATAGTTCCAAACCCAGTTGATAAGCACCATCAGTTTGTTACGCACACCCAGGATGGAACGCAGATGAACCACCAGCCACATAATCCAGGCCAGGAAACCGCCCATCTTGATGTTGTTGAATTCGGCCACGGCCCGGTTGCGGCCCACGGTGGCCATGGTGCCGAGGTTGCGGTAGCGGAACGGCTGCAGGTCCTGTCCCTTTTCCATACGTATCAGGTTCTTGGCCAACAGATTTCCCTGCTGGATGGCCACCTGAGCCAGCTGCGGATGACCGCCCGGATAATCCTCATCGGCCGTCATCAGACACTGGTCGCCAATGGAAAAGACGCCGTCAAGACCTTCCACACGGTTGTAGGCATCGACCTTAATGCGGCCGCCGCGTCCCAGGAATTTCGGGTCAAGATTACCCACGCTCTGCGCACGCACTCCGCTCACCCAGATAAACGTACGGGTGGCTATGGCGCTGCCGTCCTTCAGTATCACTTTATGGTCCTTGAAGTCGGTCACCATCTTGCCCAGCAATACGCTGACGCCCATTTCCTGCAAATAATGGAGCACGCGCTCCGACGTAGCAGGACTCATGGCGCCCAGCAGTTTGTCGGCCGCCTCAATCAGATAGATGTGCATCAGATTGGCCGGCAGGTCGGGATAGTCCTTGGGTAATACAAATTTCTTCATTTCGCTCAGCGCACCCGCAATTTCCACACCCGTGGCACCGCCGCCTACAATCACCACGTTGAGCAGCTCCTGACGCTCACGCTCGGTAGCACAAGTCAGCGCGCGCTCAAAGTTGTCAAGTATGGCATTGCGCAGCCCCATGGCCTCGCTCACGGTTTTCATGGGCATGGCTTCATCTTCCAGATTCTTGTTGCCGAAGAAATTGGTAGTTGTTCCGGCTGCCAGCACAAGATAGTCATAATGAACCTTGCCGATAGAAGTTTGAATGATTTTATGCTCGGGAAATATGGAACGTACCTCCGCCATCCGATAGTAGAAATTACGGCGACGCTGGAAAATCTTGCGGAAGGGGAATGAGATGGAACTGGGTTCTATACCGGCCGAAGCAATCTGATAAATCAAAGGGGGGAACTGGTGATAATTGTTGCGGTCAATCAGCACTACCTGAAAGTCCGATTTTTTCAGTTTGTTGGCTAATTTCAAGCCTCCGAAACCTCCACCTACAATCACCACTCTCTTCTTCTCTGTTTTAGGGACATTAAAACTCATATCAGCGTATTCTCCTTAATCTTAATTAATGTGTTTACATTTTTCTGCAAAGTTACATTATTATTATGGGATGCAAGTTTTTTTTTACTTTCAAGACCTTTTCAGGGATATTTTATAACTTTTTTTTGCTTTTGTAGTGATTATTGAAAAGGCGGGCAAGCATTCGGCGGCCCTTGTTTGTCCATCTGTCCGAACGGCCAAGGGAGCCACAGCTGGCCAAAATGGAAAAAGGCGGCTTGCGGAATTTTTTTCAAGCCCCCTTTTTCTTTTTTCAAGGCACCTTTTTTCTGAAAAGGCCGCCTCTGCTCCATACGCAAGGCGCCGGCATGAGTTTTATATTCATGCCGGCGCCTCCTTTTCTGTATAAAATGATGCTACATATTCAAATTTATTCCACTACTTCGGCAAACTGGTCCTTTCCCACACCGCAAATAGGACATACCCAATCTTCAGGAATATCCTCGAAAGCCGTACCGGGAGCGATGCCGCCATCCGGATCACCGAGTTCAGGATCATAAACCCAATCGCATACTTCGCAATAATACTTTTTCATCTTCATCTGTATTTTAGGTGAATAAATATGTCCGTCAGCAGGCTCTCATGCACGCGCCCGCCAAAATTCCGGACCTTCATACAAAGCGAAGATACATTTTTATTTTGACTTTACCAAATAATTCGAAGTGCTTTTTCCCGACAGCCGGCTCTGCTTCAAGCAAGGCCCTACGATGAACGTTTGCCGGAAAAGCCCTCCGTCAATTTAGACTTGAGATAGCCCGACGTATATCCGAGCCCTGAGGCTGCCACTTGCTCCGGAGTGCCCTGAACAACGACGGTACCGCCGCCGGCTCCGCCCTCGGGCCCCAGATCAATGATATAGTCGGCACATTTGATGACATCCAGATTATGTTCGATAATCACCACCGTGTGGCCCCGCTCCACCAGGGCGTCAAACGAGCGCAACAGTGTCTTGATGTCATGGAAATGCAGGCCGGTGGTAGGTTCGTCAAAGATGAACAGCGTGGGACGCACCTTTTCCTGCCCCAGATAATAGGCCAGTTTGACACGCTGGTTCTCACCGCCCGACAAAGTACTCGAAGGCTGCCCCAGCTTGATATATCCCAACCCTACATTCTGAAGCGGCCGCAACTTGCGCACCACTGCGGGCTGGTCGTTTTTCTCAAAGAACTCAATGGCCTGATTCACGGTCATTTCCAGAATGTCATACACATTCTTTCCCTGGAAACGCACCTCAAGCAAATCAGACTTGAAGCGTTTGCCGTGACACGACTCACACTCCAAAATCAAGTCGGCCATAAACTGCATTTCCACCTTCACGGTACCCTCGCCCTTACACTCCTCACAACGCCCGCCGGTGGTGTTGAAGGAGAAATAGGCCGGTGTATATTCCATCTGCTTGGCCAGCGGCTGTTCGGCCATCAGCTTGCGTATTTCGTCGTATGCCTTTACGTAGGTCACGGGATTGGAGCGCGAAGACTTTCCTATGGGGTTCTGGTCAACAAACTCCACGGCACTGATGGCCGAAAGGTCACCCTCGAGCGAAGTAAACTGTCCGGGACGTTCACACACCTCATCAAAATGACGCTTGAGCGCCCGATAGAAAATGTCGCGCACCAGAGTCGACTTGCCCGAGCCGCTCACACCCGTCACCACCGTCATCACATTAAGCGGAAAGCGCACATCAAGGCCGCGCAGGTTGTTTTCACGCGCCCCCCTGACCTCAATATACTGATTCCACGCCCGCCGGCAGAGCGGCACGGGAATGGCATCCTCGCCCAGCAGATACTGCAGCGTATGACTCTTGGTGCCGGCAGGCAGGTGAGTCATGGTGCCGGCATACATCAGGCTGCCGCCCAGGCGTCCCGCCTCAGGTCCCAAATCAATCAGATAGTCGGCCGCACGGATGATGTCCTCGTCATGTTCCACCACAATTACGGTGTTGCCCAACTGCTGCAAGCGGCGCAACACGCTCACCAGGCGCTCCGTATCGCGACTGTGGAGCCCGATACTCGGCTCGTCAAGAATATATAGCGAACCCACCAGCGAACTGCCCAGCGAGGTGGCCAGATTGATGCGCTGGCTCTCACCTCCCGACAACGTGTTGGAAGGGCGGCTGAGCGTAAGATAGCCCAACCCTACGTCACAAAGAAATCCGAGCCGGTTGCGGATTTCCGTCAGAGGCCGTTCGGCCACCTTACGGTCGGCCTCAGGCAGGACAAGTTCGTCAAAAAAGCTTTTCAGCCGGTTCACAGGCAAATCAATCAACTCCATAATGGTACGGCCGGCCACCTTCACATAACCGGCTTCCGGCCGGAGCCTGCTGCCGTGGCAATCCGGACAGGTTGTCTTTCCACGATAACGGGCCAGCATCACACGATACTGTATCTTATACTGGTTGGCCTGCAACATCCGGAAAAAGGCGTCAATCGTTACCTGCTGCTCCTGAGGCAGGGCACGCTCGGCGTCGTCACCATGCCAAAGATAATCGCGTTGAGCCTGCGTCAGCTGATAATAAGGCGTATGAATCGGGAAATTGCGCTTGGCAGCCCGCCGGCAGAACTCTGCTTTCCATTCTCCCATTTTCTCACCACGCCAGCACACCACAGCACCTTCGTACACGCTCAAGCCGGTATCGGGCACCACGAGGTGCTCGTCGATACCCACAATGCGGCCAAATCCGCCACAGGTGGGACAGGCGCCCAGCGGCGAGTTGAACGAAAACAAATGGTCGGAAGGTTGCTGGAACGTAATGCCGTCGGCCTCAAAACGAGTGGAAAACGCATGAAGCATATTGGCCGGATAAATACGCACGGCGCAACTTCCGTTGCCTTCGAAAAAAGCTGTTTCGGCCGAGTCGATGAACCGGCTTACAAACTCCTTGTCGCTGCCTACGCTCATGCGGTCAATAACCAGATAGATGGGCTGCTCGTCACCTACGGGTTCACCTTGCAGATAATCCTCGATACGCAAAATCTGTCCGTTCAGATCTATACGCATGATGCCCTGTGCCAAACAGGCTTCAAGCTGCTCGCGGCGGCTGCGCTCATGCTGCAGGCAGAGCGGGGCCAGAATAGTAAAGCGAGTACCCGGCGCATACTGCTGCACGGCCTGCAGCACATCCTCGGGCGTGTGGCGCTTGACCTCCTGCCCGCTGACGGGCGAAAAGGTATGTCCGCAGCGGGCAAAAAGCAACCGGAGGTAATCATAGATTTCCGTTTGTGTGCCCACGGTCGAACGCGGATTACGCCCTACAGTTTTCTGCTCGATGGCAATGGCCGGCGGCAACCCTTTGATGTAGTCGCACTCAGGTTTGTGCATACGCCCCAGGAACTGGCGGGCATAGGCCGAAAGACTTTCCACATAGCGACGCTGCCCTTCGGCATAGAGGGTATCGAAGGCCAACGACGACTTGCCCGAACCGCTCAGGCCGGTAATTACGATAAGCCGGTCGCGCGGGATATCAAGCGACACGTTTTTCAGGTTGTTGACGCGCGCTCCTTTAACCTGGATGAATTCGTTCATAAAAACGGGTTATTTACAAAAAAGCGGCAGCCCACGGGCCTTGCTTCTGCAAAAACATGCGCAAGGCCATGCGGCTGCCGTTAGGTTTAATATTGATGGGTCCTGGCGTATTTGTCAGGCGTCAAAGTCGGTAAGATCAACAAACTTGCCGCGTTGTTTGCGTTCTTCAATCATCAGTTGCAGTTTCTTTTCACGGTCGCTGGCAATATAGCGACGGGCAAAGATGTTGGGGATGGCTACGCCGACGGAGATAAACAGAATGACCAGCGCAGAGTTGATTCCGCTGTCGAGCGCCTTGAGCAAAGGCAACACGCTGTCCATATTGTCAGGACGCAGGTTGATGAAGCCCAACAGCAAGCGATACATCAGCACTCCCGGAATCATGGGGATGACGCTCGGAATGGTCAGTACGTGGTTGGGCGCATGGAACCAGTGGACGGCCTTAACGGCAATGATGCTCACCAGTGCGGCACCCGTAAACGAACCTACCACCAGGCCCATATCCAATCCGATATTGCCGGTTGAAGCGCCAAGGTTGACAAAGTTGCGGGTACATACGGCAATGATACCTCCCAAGGCTACCACCCAGAGCAGGCGGCGCGGGATATTGAATATCATGGAGAAGCCCATGGCCGAAATGGCCGCGGCTATGGCGTATTCAAAATAGTTGTGATGAGGCACCATACTGATGGTGGGGAAAAAGTCGGCCACGTGACAAAGCTTGATGGCGGCTGCTATGCCGAAAGCCATGGCGGCCAGCATCAAGAGGGTGTTGATGGCACGCACTACACCCACGGCTATGTAGTTGTCGAGCATATCGTCCACAAAGTTAATCAACGGCACTCCCGGCACGATAAAGAGGGCGCAGGCCAGCAGCGGATGCCAGGGCGTTGACGTCCACGACGAAGGCAGGAAGGTTGTGGCCCAGGCCAACAGGGTAGACACAAAAGCCGCAATGGCGATGCTCATGTACTGATTGATGCCGAACTCCAGACAACGGGCACGCAGGCGCATACCGAAAATGGCGGCAAGAGAGGCATAGAGGAAAGCTACCCAGTCGCAACCGAACTGAATGCAGAATCCGCCACACGCAAAACCGGCACCGATGGCCACCTGCCAGGGCGTGTAGTTGCGCTTGCGGGTACGGATGGCCTCGAGTTCCTCCTCATAACGGTCCAGCGAGTAGTCCTCGCGAATGGCTCGCCACGAAAGTTTGGAAACCTGCGAAATGGCAGTCATGTTGATGCCGTGTTTCTCACAACGCTGAAACTTCGAGAAGGAGTGTTGTTCGTCACTGATGTTCACCATCAACATGGTGTATGAAATATTAATGTGGGTGGACTCGGCAGGGAGTCCCAAATAGGCTGCCACGCGCTTCATGTTGCGCATGATGCGGTTGGTGTCAGCCGAACTTTCTACCAGCAGTTTGCCGGTGCGAAGCAAGAGGTCTAACTTGCGTCGCAGGAGCGTTTCCTTGTCTTTTGTGGTTTGTTCCATGTAGAAATAAAATTAAAATTGGTGCAAAGTTACAAAAAATCGCACACATACAGCCCGGCCGGGCGGGGGTATTTTGCGCGGACGGGCTGCCGAAGTGTCTGTTCGTGAAGCCCATAACCTGCCCTCATACAAGAGCCGGCCGACTACACCGGGAATAAAGTAAAACAAGGCGGGAGGAAAAATTTTTAAGGTCGCTCCCTGTTTGTTTTAGGCGGGATGTTGTTTGATTCCCGGGTTGCACCGATACGAAAAAAGGCAGTTTGCCCACGCTTTGGCAAACTGCCCTAAATCAGACCGCCCGGTGCAGATTTCCCACAAGGCAGGAAACGGCCCGGACAACCGTCGTTATGGTTTCAGGGCATGCAGGCTCCGATAAAAATCAAGAATCCGCACGCGGAACATACATTCATACAGGGCTTGCACGCGGTCGGACTCTGCCTTCTCGAGTTTTGTTTTCGAATCGGCAAACTCCGTTGGCGTGGCCTTGCCGCTCTCGAACTTCTTGCTCATCAGGCGGAAAGCCTCGCGGGCAGCCTCCTCGCTCACCTTGCTGCTGGCATAGGACGACTGCGCGTTGACGGCACTCTGCCAGGCCTGCTGAATTTCCTTGTAAAGTGTTTTTTCCACCTGCGCCAGCTGCAGGGCCTGGTTTTCCTGATTCAGCCGGGCCGTACGGATGGCATTGCGTGTCTGGAAGGCATCAAATATGGGAATACTGAGGGTCAGGCTGATGTTGCGGCTGAAATTGTTGTTAAGCTGCCTTCCGAAAGCATCCGAGCGGATGCCCGACGACTTGTAGTAGCCCGTGCCCAGTCCGGCTCCCAGGCTCACGCTGGGATAGTAGCCCGCCCGGGCCACCTTGACCGCATATTCGCTGCCCTTGAGGCGCAGGCGCTCGGCCTCCACCTGCGGACGGGCCATGACGGCCTGCTCATAAATACTGCGGGCGCTGCCCTCCAGCACGGGCGGCTCACCGAGCGTAGGGTCGGCCACACGCAGCGAGTCGGGCGATCCCAGCTCGAGCATCTGACTCAAGTCAAGCAGGGCCAGACTGACATTTCCTTCGGCCTGCACGGCGGAATGGCGGTCCTGCGCCAGCTGTGCTTCCATTTCGGCCACCTCGGGAGCAGCCGACTTGCCGGCCTTCAGCTGCCCCTGCAAACGCGTCAGCTGCTGCTCCGACAGAGCTACCTGCCGGCGAGCCACGGCCGCCAGCTCCTGCTGGCAGAGCACCTGCAAATAATACTGGGTAACCTGCAGAGCCACATCCTCGCGCGCCTTGGCCAGGTCGGCCGTAGCCGCAGCCAGGTTCAGACGGCTCTGGGCTATCTGGTTGGTGATGCGCAAACCGGTAAAAAGCGGTACGCTGGCGTTGAGCGACATCGACACATTCTGCGTATTGCTGTTGGCATACGTATTGTTTTCGGTAATACTGCGCCCCATGCTGTACGTATAACCGGCCTGTGCGCCTACCTGCGGAAGCCGTTGGTTGCGGCTCGACTCCAGTTCCTGACTGCTGCGGCGGAGCGACACATCCTGCTGCTTGACCGTCAGGTTGTGAGCCAGCGCGTAGTCAATGCACTGCTCCAGCGTCATGGTCTGCTGGGCAGCAGCCCCAAGTCCTCCGGCCAGCATCATGCTGAGTAATAGTCTGCGTTTCGTCATGACTTTTCTTCGTTTTGCTGTTCCTCACCCTTTACCTGCTCACCTGCTTTCAGGCCACTCCTGATTTCGATGTTAATGCCGTCGCTCAGTCCTGTCACCACCTGACGCTTGACAAACTTCTGCGGCTGACGCTGCGTGAGCACCTCCACATACGTGCGGTTGCCCTCATAGCTCAGGCATCCCTCGGGCACGGTCAGTACGTTTTCTGCACGCTCCAGCACAACCTCGGCATTGGCGCTGTATCCGGCACGCAGCCGGGCTCCGCCGGTGGCCCGCATGGCGGCCTTGATTTCAAAACGATTCGACTGGTTGGCATCACTGCTCACCTTGGGCGCAATGTACTCCAGCGTGGCGCCGAACTCCTGTCCGGTCAAGGCTCCAACCGACACTTTTACGGGCATACCCTCGTGGATGAGGCCAATCTCCGTTTCGTCCACATAACCTTTAAAGATAAGATCACGCATGTCGGCCACGCTGGCTATGGTGGTGCCGTCGTTAAAGGTGTTGCTCATGATTACCGAGTTACCCACCTTGACGGGAATGTCCAGAATCTGCCCGTCGATGGTAGAGCGGATGAGTGTGGTACTGTAAGTAGCATTGCTGGCCGACACGCCGTCGCGCACGATGTTGAGCGCATCGGTTGCTGCCTGACTTTCTTCGCGGGCCTGACTCAGAGCCTGCTGCCCTTTCTCGTATTCCTCACGGCTGATGAGCTGGTCGTCAAAGAGTTTCTGCGTACGGGCAAAGTCGTTCTTGGCCTGGCGCAGGTTGATTTCAGCCAGACGCACACGATTTTCGGCCTGACTCAACTGTGTCATGTCGGGCACCACCTTTACACGGGCTATCACCTCGCCGGCCTTGACCATGTCGCCGGCCTTTTTGTAAAGTTCGGAGATAATACCCGAAATCTGGGGCTTAATCAGCACCTCATCGCGCGGCTCCACCGTACCGGTCAACACGGTGGTACGTTCCAGCGTGGCTCTGCGCACAGCATGCGTGACATACACCACCTCAGCCGGCTGCGACTTTTGGTAGAGAAATACCAAAGTGCCTACAAACAGGGCTGCCAGCACCAGGCCGACCACCCATTTAATCACTCGTTTCATCGTTATTCTCATGATGCGTATATGTATTTTTAAAGTTTTCGATAACTGTTTTTTTCCTGACTACAACACACTATTCCTCACGCATGGCATCAACAGGTTTGATGGAAAGTGCCCTGATGGCCGGTGCCACACCGGCAACCACGCCCAACAAGAGCAAAGCGCCTACTGCGCCCAAAGCCCAGCTGAACGGAATCTGAAACGATGCCGGACCGCCCGAAGCAGCCGCCTTTTCCACACCGGCCAAAGCAGCCACGGCCAACATAATGCCCATACTGCCGGCCACAATCGTCAGCACGACAGCTTCGCAAACTATCTGTGCCACAATATCCTGCCGATAGGCTCCAATGGCACGCCTGATGCCTAACTCCACCGTACGCTCCCTGACCGTAACCATCATGATGTTGCTCACGCCAACCACACCGGAAAGCAGCGTACCGATGCCGATGAGCCACACCAGCAGGCGGATGCCGCGAAACAGACTGTCGACCATATTGAACATGGCCTCAAGATTAATGAATACCACGGCCTGCTTGTCTGTCGGAGCTATCTGGTGACGTTGTTTGAGGATGTACTCCACCTGCCGGCCCAAATCGGCCACCGAATGCCCGGGGCGCGCCATCAGTGCGAGCATGTCAAACTCATTTCCGCGATTGGTAACGCGCTGCAGCGTGGTATAAGGCACAGATACCGTGGTAGCGGGATTACCGCCGATGGAAATGTTGGAATCGTCGTTCACCACTCCGATAATCTGATAGTACACCCCGTTGGCATTGATAAACGTACGGCAGGGATTACCGCCGCGCGGAAAAAGTTCGTCATAAATATGAGCGCCGATAACACACACGCGCCGGTTCTGCGCCACATCCATCGCACTGATGGGGCGCCCGTAACGCAGCGACACCGACTCCAACCGATAAAGGTCGGCATGAATGCCACGGAGCATGCCGTCGGACGTACGGCCGTCCATGCCTCGAATCCCCGTATTGCTCCAGCTCATAATGATGGGCGTAACCACTTCAGCTCCGTCTACCTGACGGCGCACCTGCTCAAGGTCGGGCAGATTAAGCGACCACGTGCGCCCCTCACGGAAACCGGCATACGGCTCTGCCGTCCTGTCGGTTACGAAAAAGGCTGAATTCGTGGCAAATCCCTTGAAATTATTGCCCAGCATCTGCTCCAGTCCGCGGCCTCCGCCCATCAGCAGCACCCACATGAAGATACCCCAGAAAATGCCAAAGGCCGTAAGCAGGCTGCGCGTCTTGTTGCGCATCAGCACGGTAATGATTTCGTTCCAGCTGTCTCTGTCTATTCTCATGACTTTATCCTTTTAAAGCGTCAACCACCCTGGCCCGTATGGCCTTGCGTGCCGGATAATATCCCGCCACCAGACCGGCCACAATCAGCACCACCAAAGCCTGCAAGGCAATGCGCATATCGACGGTAGGGTTCAGAAACACGACTCCCTGCCCCACTCCCACGTCTACCACCTGGCGGCCGTAGCTGGCGTCAAGCCATTCCGTAGCCAGCACGCCCAGAAAAATGCCCATATAGCCGAAAAAGGCCGTTATCAGCACACTCTCCAGCATCACTTCGCGCAGGATGGCCAGCGGGCGGGCACCCAGCGCACGGCGGATGCCGAACTCACGTGTCCGTTCGCGCACGGTGATGAGCATGATGTTGCTCACGCTCACCACTCCGCCCAGCAGGGTGAGCAAACCGATAATCCACGTGGCCGTATGCAGCACGTCCATCGACTTGTTGACACCCGCCGCGTTGCGGGCTTCATTATAAATAAACAGGGCTCCCTGGTCGTCAGGAGCAAAACGATGGACAGCTCCCGAAGCGCGGCGCACACCGCGTGCAAAACGCTCGGAGGCACTGTCGTCGCTGACGCCCTGTGTTTTCAGTTCCAGAAAATCATACCGGCTCCCCTTTTTCTGCAACAGGCGGGCCGTGGAAAAGGGAATGTAGCCGTAGAGCTGGCGCTCGTTCTCGCGGTCGGCAAACACGCCCACTATACGGAAACAAAGACTGTCGACCTCGAGCACCTGCCCCACCACAGCCGAGGCCGGCTGGTTGAGTTTGAGCTGCTCAAGCACCTTGCTGCTCACTACGATGCTCTTGCGGCGGTCGCGCTCGTCAAGGGGATTGACAAAGCGGCCGGCCAGCAATTTCAGCGGATTGGTCTGCAAATACTCCGCCGTCACGCCGCGCACGCTCATCGAGGCCGTTTCGTTACGGAAACGCACCTTGGCGCTCTGCTCCACCACGCGGTTGGCCTGCATGACCTGCTCCTCAAAACGCCGGGGCAGCAGGTTGTGGTCGCGGTCGTCAAGCTGAATACTCCGGTTGGCCTGCATGCCCTGCCATACCTTTGAGGTAGTACCGTTATAGACATTGACCACGTCGAGCCGCAAGCCGCCGGCATTGGCCATGAAGGCATGAATAACGCCGTTGGACGCACCCAGCAGCACGATGAGCAGAAACATGCCTACCGTGACCGAGCATCCCGTCAGCACCGTGCGCAGCTTGTTGCGCCCGAGGGCCGAAAAGAGTTCACGCAGCAAATCAATCATGGTGCTCCACCTCCTCGTCGCTGCCAATAATTCCGTCCTTAATATGAATGATGCGGCGCGTCTGTGCAGCCACGCCGGGGTCGTGGGTCACGATGACCATGGTCATTCCCTCGGCGTTGAGTCCGCGCAGGAGCTGCATCACCTCAACCGACGTGCGGCTGTCGAGCGCACCCGTAGGTTCGTCGGCCAGAATGATACGCGGCTGGGTAATCATGGCGCGGGCTATGGCCACACGCTGCTTCTGTCCGCCCGACATTTCCCCCGGCAGGTGATGGGCCCACTGGTCCAGCCCAAGCTGCTCCAGCAGTTCCATGGCCCGACGGTTGCGCTGACGGCGCCCCACCCCCTGATAGAAAAGAGGCAAGGCCACGTTTTCAAGCGCCGTCTTGAAAGGAATGAGATTAAACGACTGAAAGACAAACCCAATCATGCGGTTGCGCAAATCGGCTGCTCGGCGCTCACTCAGATGGTCCATGCTGACGCCCGCCAGCGTATAGACACCGGAATCGAACGTGTCGAGCAACCCCAGGATATTGAGCAAGGTGGACTTGCCCGAACCCGAAGCGCCCATAATGGACACCAGTTCGCCCTCGGCTACATCGAGCGACACGCCCTTGAGCACATGCAGCGGACTGCCGCCGCGATAGGTTTTATGAATGTTTTCCAGATGAATCATAAGAATCGTTGTTTTTTTGACCCGCTCCCGCCGATACGACTCTTTGCACCGTACCGCCGGAACGGACTACACATAAGGATTGGACGAAGCAAAAATAAGGATTACTAAGATACTATGCAATACATAATACCAACAAACGCCTTCGGTTTCTTCTTTTTTGAGGTTCGTTTACATATTTTCAGCTTTTATATGCTTTTCACCTCGTCGGCAAACCGTTCGGACCGGCTCTGCTCCTCACTCAGGGAAACGCGCGAAAAACGTACCCCCCAAACAAGCAAAAGGAAGCCACACAAAAAAATCACGAAAAAAGTTTTCAACACCTATGTGGATAAAATATATAATAAACTCATTATAAATATTTTACGATATGGAAAAAGTGGTTTAAAAGTTGGGGATAAACAGGTGGAAAACCGACCCTGAAAAGACGGGAATGCACCACAGAATGCCGGCATAAAAGCCGGACTGTTACGACTGCAAAAAGCGACCTGCAGCCCGCCATACGGCTGCACCTGCCGTCCATCAAAAAAAATCAGTCACTCCCCACGCCCGGCCGGACTACTGTCGGGCTCCCAGCCGGCGCCAACGCCAAAAGACGCGAAGCGGCAACACACATCCGCTCACCCCGCAGGCTTACGAAAAGAAAGTCGCAGCACGCATACGCCCGCGCCGATTATGAGTCACGCCGGACAAAGCGGAAAAACAAGGTCCGACCCTGTACCGCCAAAGTCCAACCCTGTTATTTCAGGAAGCCGCCTTTTTCCCGCAAAAAGCCATCGTATGCGGCCTGTTTCTGACCGGAAGCCGCATATCCCCCTCCACCATCACGCCAAGGCCCGGACTCCCGGCAACACGCCACTGCCCCGCGTCAGTAAAACGAACGGAAGAGCCTTCCTGTTTACCGGCGCGGGGCAGCGTTGGTTTTTATCCCCCGGCACAACGCAGCGGCGTCATGCCTTCAGTTAATGGATAGATTATTTCTTGAAATAGCGGTTGAACAAGCCTTCGAATCCGCGACCGTGGCGAGCCTCGTCACGTGCCATTTCGTGTACGGTGTCGTGGATAGCGTCGAGGTTGTGCTCCTTAGCCAGACGGGCGATGCGGGTTTTGTCCTCGCAAGCACCGCTTTCAGCCATCATGCGTTTCTCAAGGTTGGTCTTGGTATCCCATACCACTTCGCCAATCAGTTCGCAGAACTTGGCAGCATGCTCAGCCTCTTCCCATGCATAGCGCTTGAAAGCCTCGGCAATTTCGGGATAGCCTTCGCGGTCGGCCTGACGGCTCATGGCCAGATACATACCTACCTCTGTGCACTCACCGTTGAAGTGTTCCTTCAAGCCCTGTATAATCTCTTCGGGGCAACCCTGAGCCACGCCCAGTTCGTGAGTAGCTACAAATTCCAGGCTCTCTTCCTTGAGTTCCTTGAACTTAGAAGCGGGAACTCCACACTGAGGGCACTTTTCAGGTGCGCTTTCGCCTTCATGTACATAGCCGCATACGGTGCAAATAAATTTCTTTTTCATAATTCCGTTTGTTTTTTAGGGTTTTTAATTCCGTTTTTATTTCTCTATTCTTTTATTTCTTCATTCATTTATGCCGGCTGGCATCGGCCGTGGCGTATCAGGCAGATTCTTCAGCCTGGCGCTTGACACAGGACGGACACAGCCCGCGGTAATAAAGGTCGACCCCGTCCACCCGATATCCGGCTGCTGCTCCAAGCAGACTGTTCGTGTCAGTTACCGGCATGGGCAAATCGAGAACATGACTGCACGACGTACAGAAAAAGTGCGCGTGAGGCGACATGTCGGCGTCGAAACAGGCATTGTGCTCGTCAATGGTCAGCATCCGCGACAACCCGTGACTGACAAAAAGCTTCAGGGTATTGTAAACCGTAGCTTTTGAGAGGGTCGGAATCTTGCTCACCAGAGCACGATAGATTTCGTCAACCGTAGGATGCGTACGGTGGGTCAACAGATACTCCATAACCGCCAAGCGCTGTACTGACGGCTTAACTCCGTGGAGCGTAAGTTGTTCGTATGACTGCTGTGTCGGTTTCATGGATGTATGATGTTTTTTCTATGGTTACTGAATGGTTATGAATTTCCTTTTCACGATGCAAAGATAAAGTATTGTTTTTATACAACCAAAACTTATTACTATTTTATTTCTGTAATCATTCTAATTTTAAATTTTATTATCATTTGGGAAGAATAGAAAGACTTTTACCGGAACACAAAAAAAGCAGGGGCCGCGTGGCACGCACCCGTGCCGGCCCCTGCTTCGCTCCTATTTACAGGACTCAACAGTATTTTCTACGTTCTTTTATCTTTTACCACACCGCTATGGAGCGGTTGCCCGTAAGTGCTGCTTATTTTTTAGTTTTTGCAGGCTTTTGAGTACGGTCGTAATGGTAAATGATTTTGCCCTTTCCGTTCATCAGACTGACACTTACCGTATCCTGAGCCATGGAAAGAACCGTAAATCCGGCTTCATCTGAACAGAAACGGGTGCCGGCTACGGGTTTCACGCTGCGGGCCAACGAACCGGAAGAGTTGACCAGGTAGTCAACCTTGGAACCCTTGGGCTGCACGTGCTGGAAGTTATGGATATGTCCGCAGATGTAGAAATCAACGCCATATTTGTTGAACAACGGCTCCAGCTGACGCTGAAGGTCGGTGCGTTCGGACTCCTTTTTGTCGGTGTCGGCATAAAGAGGATGATGGCCGAACACAATTTTCCAACGTGCCTCAGGATGCGAACTGAGCTGCTGCTCAATCCAGCGGAGCTGGGCCTGCGTGTCCTGACGGCCTGCATCGGGATATTTTTCGCTGTTTTCGGCATAACGGGTGATGAGCGGCGCCGTGTCGATGAAAAGAAGCAGTGCTTCAGCGTCACCGGCCTCAACGGTACGGGCATAATAACGTGCCGGCATCCGCCAACGGGCACTCACCTGGCTATAATCGATTACGGCCTGTGTATTGCCGCGATATTCATGGTTGCCCAAAACCGGATACCAGGGAATCATCAAATCCGGATGAGAATAAATCAACTCGTAATTGGTCAGCCAGAGCGGGTCGGTTGTACTGCGTACGCCCTCAAAGTGGTGTACGTCGCCCGGAGCCACTACAAACTCAATATCCGTCTGCTCGGCCAGGCTACCCATCAGCTCAGCAATGGACTTTTGTTCATAATATCCGTTACGTCCCAGATCGTTGGCCACGATGCAGGTGGTTGCGCCTTCGGGTACGTGAGGCAATTCGGGTTGTGGAGCTGTTTGTGCCGTAGCAACGGCTACAGTCAGCACTGGCCACAGCAGGAATGTCTTTAACGAACGTATTGGGTTCATTTTCTGTTTTTTGTTTTTTTATTTTTGATGAATATAATCAGGCCGTGACGGCCATACTTGCCTGCACAGGCCTACTTGGTGCCAAAAGCACCAAAGTAGGTTGAAGGAGCAGGTGAGGTAAATACATTATTGGAAAGGATGCCTTGCAGACCACTGATCGTAATGCCCTGGCTGCCGAAGTGACGCGGCACGTTGGTCGTACCTCCGGTCAGTGCAGGAGAGCCGGCCTGAAGGTGGAAGTCCCAACTGTCATTGAAAGCTACGGGAGCACCGTCGGCATTACCGCCCACATTGATATTGATGTTGCTCTGCTGCGTAAAGTTAACAAAGAGCGGATTGTTCTGTCCGGGCTGCAGGCTGCGGATGTCGTCGGCTCCTGAAAGGATGCCCAGGTCGGTATTCGGAGTCATCTGCTCCACACCGGCTGCGGTAGAGGCGAAATAATAGTTGGGCGTAATCACGCAGTTGGGGTCGGCACCTTCACCCTCTTCCGTACTTTCCTTAATACCCCAGCGGCAGTCGTAGATGAGGTTGTTGCAGAGGTTTACGAGGATGTTGGATTCCAGCCAGATGCTGCCACCCTTCTTGCTGGGACGACGCCATCCGGAGTTGACAATGGTGTTGTTGTACACATTCAGGTCAGACTGCAAAGCCGTAAATCCGGAATTGGAAAGTTTAAAGCCGTTGGTATTGGCATCGTAAATGAGGTTGTAGGCAATGTCGGCCAGACAGTCGCTCTTGTAGTTGATGGCCTCACCGCCGTCGTATCCGCTGGTGATGAAACGGTTGTTGGCTACGATGCTCTTACCGCCGGTGATGTAAATCTGATCCTCGGCATTGTTGCGGAAAGTACAGTTGGTAATAATCATGCTGCCGTCGGGGTTGCAGAAGTGTACGGCCGGTACGCCTTCACCCGTTTCGGTCTTGAAGAGCTGGTGCTGGAACGAAGGAGAATTTTCCGTGGTGCGGGCACCGCAATATTCCATAATGGTATGATCCAGATAAAGTTCCTTACAGTCAAAACCGCAGATGATACCACCCCAGTTGCGGCAGAAGCGGTCGGTCTTCAAATTATCGGCAATCGTAAAGGTAACGGGTTTCTCTGCCGTTCCCATAGAATAAAGATTACCCAACACTACAATTTCAGGTTTAATGGTACTGTCGGAAGCTACAACCTTTACACCCGGTTCGATGTAGAGCGACTTGCCTTCAGGAATCACCAGATGGTCGGTCAGGACAACGGTGCTGTCCTCATGCCATACAATGGCATCGGCAGGATATTTGTCATCGGAAGGCACCAGAGTTGAATCGTTACCGCTGCCGTCGCCACCATCGCCGACGGTGTCTTCTGTACTTGAGCAGGCAGACAAGGCTGCAGTTCCCAAAACTAAGGCCAAAATGGGCCAGAACATTTTTTTCATAAAGTTGAAATTAAAAGTTTGAAATTGAATGGTTATATATCCTAATTATATAAATATGTACTAAAGATTATAGTGCACGCCCAGCATAAGTTCTATACCGCTTGTATCACGCTTGATGAGGGTCTTTCCGTCCATATTCTGTCCCTCGAAACCGTCGTTTGCATCGTTGTGGGTCTTGATGTAAACCTTCTTGACGGAATTCAGCAGGTTGGAACCCTTGAAGAATACGGAGAAGTTATTCCATTTTTTCTCGACTGAGCATCCCAGCGTAAAGCGGGGAGCGTCGTAATAGTCGGAATTATAATAATGTGAAGCCGTAGTCAGACGCTCGCTGATGTACGAACCGGTCAGCTGGCCTTCCCAGCCGTTGTTGGCGCCGCGGTAAAGCAGCGAGAGGTTGGCAACATGCGGTGCCTGACCCACCAGCGTACGGGTTTGCTGAACTTCGGTGCGGGTCAACTTTCCGGAAGCATCGCGGCCATACACCGTCTTGGGCGTAGTAATGGAGGAATGCGTATAGGTATAATTGGCCTTCACGCCAAAAGAGCGGAAGTATTTGGTAAAGTCCAGCTCAAATCCCCAGTTGTCGGCATCGCCCAGGTTAGCCGGTCCGTAGCCGAACTGACGGCTGTTCTTTGAATAGTAAGCACTCTCAATCGGGTTCTGGATATGCTTGTAGAAGAAGCCGGCCATCAGCTGGTCCGTATGATTGGGCATCCACTCCCATCGCAAATCAACGTTGTCAATCACGGCATGCTTCAAATCCTTGTTACCATACTCGGTGTAGTCCTCCTCAATGATGGTGTACGGCACGATTTCAAAGAATCCCGGACGGTTGATGGAGCGGAAATAAGAGGCGCGGGCAAACATGCCTTTGCGCAGCGTGTATTTCAGGTGGAGTGAGGGCAGGATGTCCCAGTAACGCTGCTCTCCGTGCGGATCCTCGTCGGCAGGCGGGTAAAGCATGGTGTACTGCTGGTCGGTATGTTCGGCACGTACACCGGCCGTCACGTTCCAGCGACTGTTTTCAAAGCGGCCCATCACGTAGGCAGCGCCGATGTCCTCACCTGCATCGTAGTTCAGGGCATTTACGCTGCCCTGCACGGCATCTACCTTCCAGTTGATTTCGTCGAGGGTGTTGAAATCCACGCCCTGAACGGGACGGGTGGCAGTAGCCGGCACGAAAGAATAAGAAACATAGCGGTTTTCACGGCGCTTGTTGCGGTAGAGTCCGCCCACCTTGGCTTCCCAGAGTCCGCCGGCGGCACGGGTGTGCCACTTCAGGTTAATGATGCCGGTCCAGTCGCGGTCGGTGTTGTGCTCCCAGCGGCGCTCAGCATTGTCAGCCGTAACTTTCTCTATATTACTATGAACGTCGCTTTCCAAATTGATATAGGTATTGTCCGGACGCTTGCCGGTGGCATGACCATATACGCCGGCCCAATCGAGATCCCAGTTGTCGCCCAGCTGGTGCGTACCCTTGAGGGTAGAGCTGAAAATGCCCTGCAGCGTGCGGCGGGCACGGGTCTGATAGGTTTTGGTATAGTTGCCCAGCTCGGGGTTGTAATCGAGCGAAAGGTCGGTTATGGTCATTTCGCGCACCTGGTCGGAGCGACTGCCGATGTAGGCGTTGTACCACTCAATCTTGTGTCCGTAAGCCGGTACGAAGTCGAGTTTGGCATGAGCGCCCCACTGCTGCAACTGCTCGGAATATTCACGCTTGCGCTGGTCGGTAACGTGCACCGTGCTCTGCACCTGGCTCATGGCGTCGGTATAGAACAGGCTGTTGGTGGCACGGTTCATGTTCTGATAACTGCCGGCCAGCATCAGGCCCAGACGGTCGTCCAGGAAGCGGCGTCCGCCGGACAGGCTCAGCCAAAGGTCGGGCAGCGGGCGGGCGTACGACAGCTGCGAGGTGGCTTTGGAGAAGTCGCTCATCGAAGCCTTGTAGTCAGCCCCGTGAGCCTCGCGCGGTGCCGTCATGGTGATGTTATTGCCCACCGAAGCCAAATCGCGGTTAAAATAAATGGAGTTGTAACCTACGGCGGCATCAGCCTGAATGCGCAGCGTGGTGGGTGCATCCTTCATCACCATATTGATAACACCACCGGTAGCATCGCCCTCCATGTCGGGGGTAAGCGACTTGGTGACCTCCAGGCGGTCCATCAGTTCACTGGGAAAAAGGTCGAGCGGCACGTAACGTTCCTTGTTGTCGGGGCTGGCAATCTTAACGCCGTTTACCAGCGAGTAGTTGTAGCGCTTGTCCATACCGCGCAACACGGCGTACTTGCCCTCGCCGGCACTACCCTCGTCCATCACCACTCCCGACATGCGCTGAATTACTCCAGCCACGTCAATATCCGGCGAAAGACGGATGGACTGTGCGCTCATTACATTCATGACGCCCAACGATTTCATTTCAAGCTGGCGGGCACTCAAATCGGTGTCCTGACGGCGGTGGGCGCTTACGGTAACGGCACCCAGGTCAACGCCTTTCGATTCCAACTCAATGACGGCCGGTACCGACTCGGTCGTAGAAACCACGACCTCCTGTGAGGCATAACCCAAGTAGCGGCAAATCAGCGTTACCTTGGAACGGTTTTCAATTCCTTTGAGCACAAAACTTCCGTCAAGTCCCGACGTAGTGGCCACGTTGGGCAATTCCTTCACCTGAACAGTAGAACCGATGAGCACTTCGCCCGTCTTCTTGTCTTTGACGACACCTATCAGCTCGCCGGCCATCAGTTGGGCAGCCAGGCAGGAGCCAGCCATCAATAAAAGTGTTCTTTTCATGTAATTTCCTTTTTACCTTTTTGTTTTACTGGTGCAAAGGACGCAAGATTTTCTGTCGAAACCGTTACACATTTGTTACAAAATAATTACACTTTATAACTACCGGCTTATCATACAACAGCCGGACCGGCCGCCGCGCCGACAAATTGTCAGAACGCAGCAGCCGGACCGGCCGGAACCGCTCCCGTAAGCAGGAAGGGAGCGGGAGAAAAAGAAAGCTACTTGTTTTTTCCCAAATTAAAGGTGTAAATCAGATGACCCACCACGTAGCGCTGGAAACCGTTCGTCTCGGTCATACCCACGGCTATGGCGGAATTGAAGTTGTAAATATTTTCGCGGCTATTCAGGATGTCCACAGCCTCCAGCTTGACGGTCAGGTTCTTTTTCTTGAGGAACTTCTGCGAGATGCTGGCGTTCCAGAGCAGCTGGTCGGTGTTGAGATAATGGTCGAGGTGACGCCGGCGGCTCCACTGCCCGAAGTTGGTGCTGATAATCATGTCCCACGGCGTGGTGTACGACACTGTCAGGTCGTAGGTAAACAGAATGGGGTTCTCGTTGCTCTCGGGCTGCATGACGTTGCGGTTCCACGTTTTGGAGAACGAGCCGGTCAGCGAAGCAAACAGTTTGCCCTTGCGGTAGGTCAGGCCGGCATTCTGACCCAGACTATACTTACGCTGGGTATTGAGCTCCGGCTCTTGCTGCGAGGTGGCCAGATAAGTCTGGTCAGTAGTCACATAGCTGTTGAGGCCATAATTCAGGGTCCACACCTTTTCGCGGTCGAGCACCATGGACATTCCGGCTGAACCGCCCACGTTGTAACGGCCGTCCATGTTGACATTCTGATAGATGTAGTATCCCGTCTCCTCGTTATAGCGCATGATGCGCCCAATGTTGTTCCGCCAGATGTCGTAGTAGGCCGAAGCCCACAGACTGAGCTGCTGCTTTTCCAGGAAGGTGTTGAAGTTCATGCTGCTGGACCCCCGCCAGCTGTCCTTCAGATTGGTATTGGCTATAACGGTACTTTCGGGGGTAGATGTGTCCACATAATTCAGGCGCGTACTGATGTCGGGCGACGAGGTGGAGGCGCTGCAGTAAAAGGAGAGCGAGGTACGGTTGTTGAACTTGTACTTCATCCGGCCGGTGAAGCCGTAGTCCGGTTCGCGCACGGTTACCGCCGTATCGGTCACCTCATAGCGCTCGTAGTCCAGACTGTTGTGCTGATAGTTGATGTAGGCTCTGACACTGGTTTCCCATTTTTCCCAGTTGCCGTTAAAGCCCATGTAGCCGCTGTGTGTCCATTTGTGATAGAGACTGTAATTACTGTTGTTATCGAGCAGCAGGGCGGCCATGCTGCCGTAGTCTTCAGGCAGGGCGGTCAGCGCATAGCGGTCCAGACTTTCCCAACCGGGCAGAAGTTCCAGATTCCAGTACTCCTGAATGGCGTCCGAATAATAGTACGTCAAGCCATACGCGAGATAGAACCACGCCTTTTCGGCCACTTTCTTGTTATAGTTGGCCCTCAGGCCGTACGTGTCGCTACAGTTGTTCTGGGGGATATACTGCCGCTGCGGCTCATGGCGTTCGGTCTGGCCGGTGTAGTAGGTCATGTCGTAAAAATTGAACTGCTGGCCATCGCCCTTGTAGCGATTCCACGACAGGCTGAGATTGAGCATGTCGCCCTTACCCAACTTCTGCGACAGATTGGCGCTGGCCGAATAACTCCGCCCGGTCAGGTAGGAATGCTGCGGCTTGTTGAGCGTATTCACCAGCAGGCTTCGCACGTCGTCCGTCAGGTTGGGCCCGAAAACATGCGCCAGGGCGTCGTCGTCGGCAAAATGCAGGGCGGGATTGGCATTGAACGTGGCCGAGCGCAAGTCGGTGTCGCTGTCGCTGCGTGAATTGTCGATGCTTCCGTTCAGCGTCAGGAAAGTGGTCTTGCTCAGGTTGACGGAGTACGAGAGGGAACCGGTCAAGGTTTCAGAAACACTCAGATTCCGCTGCCGCTGGTACCACCACACCGAAGCCGCCCCGGGCAGGATGTTCTCCTGACGCGTATAGTTGCGCAAATCCGTATCGGTATGGTTAAAACTGAAGTTGGCGTTCAGCTCCTGATAGCCGGTGGCACTCTTTTCGTCCTTGTTGGTCCAGCCTATGTTGACGCTGGTGTTGTAAAAGGTGCTCCAGCCCGAGCGGTAGCCGCTGCTCGTCCAGTTGCCGTTGGCGTCGGCCTTCAGGTCGCCGTTCAGGTTGTTGGCCGAGCCTGCCACACCCACCTGCAACCGCTTCGAAAGATTGGCCAGGAACAGGCGGCCCGTCCACTTGTCCTGATAGCCTCCGCCAGCGTCAAGGTTGCCCGTCCAGTGTCCGCGGTACTCGTCCTTCACCACCACGTCCATCACCGTGGTACGCTCACCGTCGTCCACGCCGGTGCGCTCGGTCATGTCGCTCTTTTTGTCGTAGAACTTGAGTTTCTCAATCACCTCGGCCGGCAGGTTCTGCAGCGCCGTCTTGATGTCGCCGCCAAAAAACCGCTTGCCGTCCACCAGCAGGCTCTCTACCACCTTACCCTGCCACACCAGGTTGCCGTCCTCGTCCATGCTCACGCCGGGCATTTGCGAAATCATGGCGCTGAGCGTCACGCCGGGGTCCAGCTGCATGGCCTTTGAACTGTACACAAAGGTGTCCTTCTGAATGGTCAGGTTGGTAGCCTTGCCGGTCACGAGGGCCTCGCCCAGATTGATGTCGGTAATCTTCACCCCCACGCGGCCCACGTTGGCCAGCGGCTTGGCGGCTGTCAGGCTGACGATTTTTTCGTAACGGCTGAACCCGACACTCGTCACCCGCAACTTGTAGGCACCGGCCGAATCGACAGCCAGACTGAAGCGCCCCAGCGAGTCGGTAGCGCCAATGGCATAGAGGGAGGAGTCGGCTGCCAGCAGCTGCACGGGGAAAAGGGGCAGCGCCGTGCGGCTCTCGGTGTCATACACTTCGCCCCTGACGGCAAACGTCTGGGCCACGGCCGTAGCGGCCGACCAAAGCAGCAAAATGCTGACTACGGCAAAGCGGAAGCAAGTATTCTTCATATTTTCATATAGAGGTTTAAAGGTTAGTAGATTCTAAGGTTTGAATACAACAACTGCGGCAAATATACTAAAATATTCGTAATCGGGGGGGGTAATTTGAAAAATATATAATAAAACTGATTTTTCTTGTTTTTTTAACAGAACGCCTCGCCTTGAGCCTTAAAATGCCGGAAAAATCAGAACCTGAGCACGACCTGTCGTGTGATGTGTCTCATTCTAAGCCCGATTCATGCGCCCCCGTAAAAGCCCCTTCATTCGGGGAACGAACAAGGCGGAACTTTGCAGGAACAAGGTCGGACCTGAAAGGAAAAGAGCGGCACCTTTTTCTCACAAAGTCGCGCCACGACCTGTATTCGCCCCGGCATGGATGAAAAAAAACAGCATTCCGGCAGAGAAAGCCACACGGGCCCCACCCTGCCGGAACGCCTGTATTTCCGTACGTGCCGCAACCGTCACGATTTGTGACAACCGCTGCAGCCGCCCGCCGACGGGCAGCCGCCCTGATTACATCCCGCGCAACCACCGCCGCGACCGGAGCAGCTGCACCCCCCGCGGCCGCGCAGCCGGCGCACCGCATAGACCACGGCAGCCACCACACAGGCCGCAACAATACCGATTGCAATGATATCCTGCCACATCATGTTTCCTTTGTTTTTTCAAGTAATACGTATCCAGTCAGACTCATCCCACAAACAGGCTGCCCACATGGTAAACCAGAAAGGCTCCTATCCAGGCCACCAGCAGCGTATAGCCCACGCAGAACCACATCCAGCCGCTTCCGGCCTCCTTGCGCAGCGCCGTAAGCGCGGCTATGCAGGGATAGTAGAGCAACACGAATATCATGAAGGCATAGGCTACAAGCGGCGTAAACACGGCCGTACCGTCGGGCCGTTTCTGCTCCTGCAGGGCTGTGATGAGCTTGTCGCTGTTTTCGTCGGCACCGGCACCCACCTGATAGAGTACCCCCATTGACGACACAATGATTTCCTTGGCAGCCAGTCCCGTGAGCAGACTCACGCCCATCTGCCAGTTAAAGCCCAGGGGAGCCACGGCCGGCTCAATGAAATGGCCGATGCGTCCGATGTACGACCCCTCGGCCTGCACGGCCTGCTGCTTCACGCTCAGCTGACTGAGCATATCCTGCTTCTGGGCAGGCGTAAGGGAGGCGTTGGCACTCACCTGCTCCATCTGCCGGTCGTAGGCACGGGTGGCGTCAGTATGATGCGGAAAATAGCCCAAAGCCCAAACAATGACAGAACCCACCAGAATGACGGTTCCCATCTTCTTCAGGTAGAACACGGCCTTTTCCCACATATGTACCAGAATGTTGCGCAGCGTGGGCATACGGTAGGGCGGCAGCTCCATGACAAAGGGCGCCTCCTCCTTGGCAAAGCACGTCTTGCTCAGCAGCAGGGCGGTCAGAATGGCCACCACGATGCCGACGGCGTAAATACTGAGCAGAATGAGGCCCTGATGGCGGCTGAAGAAGGCCGACACAAACAACAGGTACACCGGCAGGCGCGCCGAACACGACATGAAGGGCACGGTAAGCATGGTAATGATGCGGTCGCGACGGTTGGCCAGGGTACGCGTGGCCATAATGGCCGGCACGCCGCAACCAAATCCGATGAGATACGGAATGAACGACTTGCCATGCAGGCCCATGCGGTGCATGATGCGGTCCATGATAAAGGCCGCGCGGGCCATGTAGCCCGTATCCTCCAGCAGGGAGATGAAGAAGAAGAGCAGCACGATTTGCGGCAGAAACACAATGACGCTGCCCACTCCGGCAATGGCGCCGTCAACAATCAAATCACGCAGCATACCCTCGGGCAGCAGCTGGCCCAGCTCATGGCCCAGCCACGTAAAGCCCAGGTCAATCCAATCCTGCGGATAGGCGCCCAGCGTGAACGTAGTCTGAAACATGACCCACAGGAACAGGGCCAGCAGCGGCAGACCCAGCCAGCGGTTGGTGAGCCAGCGGTCGAGCACATAGGCCTTGTGGTTTATCTTTTCCTTACCGGGCTTGAAAGTCTCTTCCAGCGCGCCGCGCACAAAGGCATAGCGCGACTCGGCCATAATCTGGTCAATAGGCTCGGAAAACTCACGCTCCAGCTGCTGACGCCAGTAAGCAGCCCGCTCCTCCAGCTGCGGCAGCTGGGGCAAGTCCTTGAGCATCTGGCGCACGTCCTGACTGTTTTCCAGCAGGTTCAGGGCAATGTAGCGCGGCGCCTGTTTCTGAGGAACGTCGCCATCGGTGGGCAATTTGCTCTTGATGTCGGATATGGCGCGCTCAATGGAGTCGCCATAGTAAATATGAACGTGCCGGCTGATGCCCTGCTTCTGCTCGAACACGTCAATCAGGCGGTCAAGCAGGTTGTCAATGCCCTTGCCCGTGAGCGCCACGGTGGGCACAATGGGGAAACCCAGCAGGCGGCTCAACTGCTGCAGGTCGAGCGTAGAGCCGCTCTTTTCCAGCTCGTCATACATGTTCAGCCCCATCACCATGGGTTGGTTGCGGTCAATCAGCTGTGTGGTCAGATAGAGGTTACGCTCCATGTTGGAGGCATCCACAATGTTCAGGATAACGTCAGGCTGATGCTCGGTCAGATACGAGCGCACATAGCGCTCCTCGGGAGTGTATTCCGTAATGGAATAAGTGCCCGGCAGGTCGACCATCTCAATGGTATATCCCTTGTGGTGGAACACGCCCGTCTTGGAGTCTACGGTTACACCGCTGTAATTGCCTACCTGTTCGCGCAAACCGGTGGCATGATTGAAGAAGGAGGTCTTGCCGCAGTTCGGGTTGCCCACCAGTGCCACGCGAAACGTATGGCTCTGCTCGCAAATCTTACGGTTCATTTCCTCGATAAAAGTACGTCGGCTCACGGCGTCCTCGCCCTGGTAATCCTCCAGCCGAACCACCTCAATCAGTGCCGCCTCGGCCCGCCGGAGCGAAACGTGATTGCTCATGACTTCATACTCAATAGGGTCACGCAAAGGCGCGTTACGCACCACATGAACCTTTTCGCCACGCACAAAGCCCAGCTCGCGCACACGGTGGACAAAACCGCCGTGTCCGTGCACACTCACCACTACACAATCCTGTCCGGTGTGCATGTCTGCCAAGCTGATTTTATTTTCTGTCATATATTTTCCGTTTCCTTTTGTTATTTTACTGCAAAGTTACGTTTTCTTACAGACGCAGGGCCTATCGGGCTGCGGTTATTTCCGAAAAAACACGCCACCCGGCTTCAAAGCACCAGCTCCACCAGCAAAAAGACATTGAGCAGGCTCACGGCGGCGGCCATGGCATAGAGCAGCACCGTGGTGAAGCGACTGTTGGCATAAGGCCCCATGACACGGCGCGAGGAGGTGAGCCCTACCTGCAGGAACACCGTGAAGGGGAGCTGCAGACTCAGCACGGCCTGCGAAATGAGCAGCCCACGGAAGGGATCGCCCACCACCAGCACGACCAAAAAGGCCAGCCCGATAGAAAGCAACACGCCTGCACGCGAATGAGCGTCGGAAGCATCATACGGCTCCTGGTAGAGACCGGCAAAAATACTGCCGGCCGCCATGCCGCTGGTAACGGTACTGGCCAGGCCGGCCAACAGCAGAGCCAGGGCAAAGATGGTAGTGGCCGCTCCGCCCAGCAACGGGGTCAGCATGTGGCCGGCTTCTTCGAGCGCCTCCACGCGGACACCGTGGGCATGGAATGTGGTGGCAGCCAACACTATCATGGCAGAATTAATCACCCACCCCACCGTCATGGCCAGCAGGGTGTCGTAGAATTCATACTTGAGCGCCTGCTCCACCCGGCTGCTGCCCTGCGCTGGAAGCTGACGGCTCTGAATGACCTCGGAATGAAGAAAAAGATTGTGGGGCATAACCACTGCGCCCAGCACACTCATCACCACCAGCATGCTGCCTTCGGGCAAACGGGGCGTGAACAAGGCACTTCCCACGGCTGCTGCATCAACCGGAACGAGCGTAAGTTCGTAAATGAACGAAAGGCCGATGATGGAAACAAACATGATGATGGCCCGCTCAATGCGCCGGTAGGTGTTGGTAAAGAGCAACACGACTACGGCTACGGCCGTCAGGGCGGCCCCCAGCGTGAGCGGCAGGCCGAAAAGCATGTTGAGGGCTATGGCACTGCCCAGAATTTCGGCCAGCGAGGTGGACACCGACGCGCCCATGGCGCTCCATAGCAGCGGGCGCGACAGGCGGCGCGGCAAATAGCGCGTGGCGGCCTCGGAGAGGCAAAGACCGGTGACGATGCCCAGGTGGGCAACGTTGTGCTGCAGCACGATGAGCATCACGGTAGAGAGGGTAACCACCCAAAGCAGGGCATAGCCAAAATCGGCCCCGGCCGCCAGATTGCTGGCCCAGTTGCCGGGGTCAATAAAACCGACCGTGACGAGCAGGCCCGGCCCGATGTAACGGAGGATGTCGAGTCCGCTCATGCGGCCGGCCGAGGGATGGCTCCAATGGTGACGAAGACGGCGAAAATAGCGTAACATACGAAAACTTAGGATGCGTAAATAAAAAAAACAAGACGACCGGCGCTGCGCGTCAAATCAGTTTGTTGACCATGGCATACACCGTCAGGCCGGCCACGGAGCGGATGCCGGTCTTGGCCACGATATTTTTTCGGTGGGACATGACGGTATGAACGGATATGCAGAGCTTGTCGGCAATTTCCTTGTTCTGCATGCCCTGAGCCACGAGGACCAACACCTCACGCTCACGCTGCGAAAGCTCATACGAGGGCATACCGGAATCGGGCTCGTCGGTTTGCGAAGCGCGCACGAGGACTTCATCAATCTGCCGGGGGCGGAAGGAGAGTTCGACAACGCCGGCATACTCGGCCAGCTGCGCCTGCTCCACATAATGACACACCAGAGCCACCACCGCCAGCCCCTCGGGGCGGTCGGCCAAGGCCGTACCCAGCAACAGGGGGTCGGCCAGCAGTATGGATGCCCCGTGATGGCGTACAAGATGATAGGCCTGGTCGGCCGAAGCCGCAACGTCGGCACACACAAAATGGGGCGACTGGCGGAAAATAGCCTCAAGCCCCTCGGCCACAACGGGATATTTGCACAGCACTATCAGTTTCTTTTTCATGGCTTCAGACTTTTTTCCATGGCACGGGCAATGCCCACCAGCAGTTTGCTCTCAATACGGGTATGCGCGGCCAGATCGGCCGAGAGATTGAAGAGGTCGAAAAGGATTGACGCCCGCTCGCGCGGCAGGGTATCGCCGGGCAGGTACTTGATGATGAGGCTGATGAGGTCGGCCAGCTTTTCCTCAATGTCGCCGTGACTCTCCTCAAAGTCATGAATGCGATAGGCGGCCGTCTGCCCGGAAGCCAGCTGCTCCACGTAGGGAAACACGTGCTGCTCCTCATAGCTGAAGTGCTTGTCGGCCTCCTCGCGATACTGGTTGAAAAAGTGCTGTATCATTTCACGCTCCAGATTTTCCAGACTGGCCGAAAGGTGAAGAAGATGGTCGGCAATGTGTGGCAGCCGCTCGTCGCGATAGTAGCGGTGAGACGACTCCAGATAGGTCAGCAGGCCGCGGATGTAGGCCGGCGAGGGCACGGCTACCGAAGGACAGTAGTCGGGCGAGGCGTACATGTTGCAGATTTCCAGAAAAAGGGTGGTGTCGGCACCATACTGCGCACAAACCTCACTGACGCTGCGGTCGGCAAAACCGAACTGGATGCCGAAACGGGGCAGCACGCTAATGAGACGATGGCACGAAAGGATGAGGTCGGCCATGCGGTCGGTGGGTTGGAAAAAGGGTTTCATGAGTTTCTTTTCTGATTTCATGGGTCAAGGCCGGAAGGCTGCCTTGAGCTGCCCGCCTTCGGTACCGCCACACCATGCCTACACGACAAAAGGCGGCCCCACAGGCAGTCGGCCAGCAACCGGCCTGTTCAAAATTAATGAATTCTTTTTATCCGGCAGGTCTGCGCCACCCGTTTTTCCCCTGTTTTGGGGAGGCCGGAAAGGCAATATCCCTACTTTGCAGGAGGGCCTGTCCGGCACCGAAAGGCTACGGCCCCGCTCTCCTTCCCCACCCGGAAACTCCGGGGCACAACGGAAGAAAAACAGAGCGGCTCGAAAAAAAGACAAGGCCGTACCTAAAATGATTTACAAGCCGCCTTGTTTTTTCCCCGAGCCACCCCCGTATGACGTCAAGACCTCGTCCGTATGTCTGGAGCCAGGCTAACGCACGTAAACGTGTTCAATTTCGACCACATACACGTCATGCAGGCCGCCGCGCTCACCATACCACTTTTCAAGATTGGACTTGTCGATAAACTCATCCGGCTGCATGTGGGTTTTATAAAGCTTGCGGCACTCCAGCGTCAGACGGGCCTGCTCGTAAGTGACCTGGCTGCCGGGAGTAGTGAGGGGGCGCAAGCCGGTGGCTTCCACCTTGTTGACGTCACGGCCGGACTTCGTGCCGCAGAAGTTCAGAATGCTGCGGTTCTCCTCACCCAGAAAACTCAGGGTAAGATGGGACGACTGCTCGATGTATTCATGCGTATAGCGCTCGGGACGGATAAACACAAAGGCCACGGGTTTGCCCCAGAGAATACCCACCCCGCCCCATGAGGCGGTCATCATGTTGAAATGGTCGGGCGTACCGGCCGTAACCAGCATCCACTCCTTGCCGATGGCATCAAACATATTGTCAGTAAGCTGACTAACAGAAATTTCTTTCATCGTAAAAACGGATTTTTGATAAGATTCAAAAGATTTTTGCGGAAACAAATATAGCGAAAGTTAGGCAAACGGCCGCACAGAACCGCCTACTTTTTACTCAAGCCACGGCGGCTGCCCATCCACGAAAAAAAGCAGGCGCGCCAACCTGCTAACGAGGTTGGCGCGCCTGTATTGAAAAGGCGCATGCCCACAGCCTGAACGGCCGGGAGCACCACACTTGCTACATCAGAAACTGATTAGCGAAACCTGGTCGATGTAATTATAAACCATACCGGCCAGACCCAGTCCGATAACGCCTACGGTACAGAGGAAAAGAGCCGTACGCGTATAGCAGTCGCTACGGAAAGTGGGCAGCGGAGCATCGCTCTTCTTGATATACATGGCCTTGACAATCAGCAAATAGTAGTAGAGTGAAATCACCGTATTAACCAAAGCGATGAACACCAGCAAATGCTGACCGGCATTGAAGGCCGACATGAATACGAAGAACTTGGAGAAGAATCCGGCAAACGGCGGAATACCGGCCAGAGAGAAGAGGCAGAGCGTCATGAGGAACGCCAGCTTCGGGTTGGTCTGATAGAGTCCGTCGTAATCGTCCATACCGATTTTACCGGTATTCTGTTCAACTACGTTGAGCACGGCAAACGCACCCAGGTCGGCAGCCAGATAAACCAACAGGTAGAACACGAGCGAAGTCATGCCCTGCGACGTGCCGCCCATTACGCCCAACATCAGATAACCGGCCTGCGAGATGGCGGAGAACGCCATGAAGCGCTTCAGGTTCTTCTGACGCACGGCAAAAATGTTGGCCACCGTAATTGAAGCGATAATCAGCCAGAAGAGGAGCAGATTCCACTCGGCACCGCATGCGGCAAACACCTTGGCCAGCACAAGCATCATTACGAAGGCTGCTGCACCTTTGGAAATGACACTCAGGAAAGCGGTAATAACGGTAGGAGCACCCTCGTAGGTATCGGCCGTCCAGAGATGGAAGGGTACCAGCGAAATCTTGAAGCCCATACCGGAGATGAAGAACACCATGCCCAAAAGCTGAACCAGACTGCCGTCAATACGCGAAATCATATCGCCGAAATAAAGCGTACCGGTAGTACCATAAAGCAGAGAGATACCGTAGAGCAACAGTGAGCTGGAGAAGAGAGCCAGCAAGATAAACTTGGCAGCAGCCTCAGCCGACTGGTTGCGATACTTGTCGTAGGCAATCAGTGCCGACATAGGCACGGATGCCAACTCGAGTCCGATAAAGAACATCAGGAAATGTCCTGCCGAAACCATGAAATACATTCCCAGCAGGGTTGAGAGTGTAATCACGTAGAACTCGCCCTGCTTGGCATGATTTTCCTCACGGCTCATCCACTTGTGCGCCATCAGGAACACAATCAGCGTACCGAGGCTCAGGGTTGTCTTTACCACACTCATGATGGGCGTGTACTGATACATGCCTCCGAAGGCTTCGGCAGCCTCACCGGGCACGCAGTTGACCACGGTGTGGATGGCCAGCAAGATGGCCGGCAGCGGCGTGTTGAGCACGCCACGTCCGCTCTTGCGGTCGGTACACATAAAGAGATCGGCTACAAACAGGACCAAAATGACTAAGAGCAATGAAAGCTCTTCGCGCATATATAGAAATTGTGAATAATCCATCTTGTATTGTTTGTTTTTTATGAATTAAAGAAACGGATTGCAGGTAGAGGCCACGTGTCCGATGTGGTTGACAATGGTGCCCACGCTGCCGCTGATCATATTGCTTACCCAGAACGGAGCCAAACCCAAACCGGCTACTGCTGCAATGAGGCAGATTACGGAGAGGCGCTCTTCCCAAGTGGCATCAGTAAGTTTGAGATGGTGTTCGTTGGTGCAGGTACCGTAAAGAATCTTGCCCACCAGTCGCAGAATATAGACGGCGGTGATAACGATACTGGTACATGCGGCAATGGTCAGCACGCGGTGGAACGTATCCACATTCTGGAACGAACCTACAAAGATGGTCATTTCAGCAATAAAGCCGCTCAAACCCGGCAAACCAAGGTTGGCCAAACCGGCAATGACATAACATACAGAGAGGAACGGCATGATGCGCATCAAACCGTTGAGTTCGCGAATATCACGGGTGTGCGTACGGCCGTAAATCATACCGATCAGGGCAAAGAAGAGGGCCGTCATCAAACCGTGGCTCAACATCTGCAGCACAGCACCGGTGCAGGCGGTCTGATTAATCATCAGCAGCGCAAACAGCACAAGGCCGCAGTGAGATACGGAAGAGTAGGCATTGATGTATTTCAGGTCGGTCTGAACGCAAGCCGAGAAGGCACCGTAAACCACGGAAATACCGGTCAGAATCAGGAAGATCCAGCCCAGCTCGTTGGCAGCCTCCGGCATCAGGTACATGGCAATGCGGAAGCAGCCGTAACCTCCCAGCTTCATCAACACACCGGCGTGGAGCATAGAAACGGCAGTAGGCGCCGAAGCGTGACCGTCGGGACTCCAGGTATGGAACGGGAAAAGAGCACCCAGCACACCAAATCCCATAAACGTCAGCGGGAACCAGATGTATTGCTGTCCCAACTCAATGGCATGAGCACCGTTGGTGTGGTTGGCAATGTCAATGATATTCATGGTCTGACCGCCGGCACCATAGAAGATACCAAAGATACCGCACATCAGGAAGGCAGAACCACCCATCAGCATCAGCGTCAGCTTCATGGCTGCATACTCCTTGGGACCACTACCCCACACACCAATGAGGAGGTACATAGGAATCAAGGCAATCTCATAGAACATGAACATGGTGAACATGTCCACCGTAATGAAGAATCCGAATACACCGGTGCTCAACAGCGTAAACCAGAGGAAATACTCCTTGGTAAGCGGCTGCAAACGCCATGAAGCAAAAGTACCGGTAAACACGATGATGGCAGAAAGCAGCAGCATAGCTACTGAAATACCGTCAACACCGACTGAATATTTAATATGAAGCGGCTTGAACCACTCAAACGAAGCCGTATAGAGCATTTCGCCAGTAGCACCGGCAGCACGATCAGCCAAATAAATGACCGTCAGATAGGCAGCCAGCAACAACAAGGCTGAACTGCCGACTACCATTACCGTGCGCACGCCCTTAATACCCTTGGCTAACCACAAGCCCAATAACATGAGCAGGGGAATCAGTACGAATAAAGATAAAAAGTTCATATGGTCAGTAGCTTAAAAAATCAGGATTAAAATAAGAATCAATACGCCGATAAAGAATACCATAGCATACTGTTGAACACGTCCGCTCTGCAGGCCACGGATACGGAAGCTGAGCGCGTTGGTACCCCAAGCCAGGAAATTGAAGAATCCATCCACAACGTGACGGTCGAACCATGCAATAGGTTTCGAGATATGGGCAAAAATGATGCGGTGGGTAACAAACTGGTAAACCTCGTCCATATAGAAACGATGGTAAGCCCATTTGTGCAGACTGGCAAAGCGGGTTGCCAAAGCATCAGCCACGGGCTGTTTGTCACGACCGTAAATCCAGATAGCCAAACCAATAGAACACAACGCAATCACGATACTCGTAATGGCCACGCTGGGATCCAGGTGAATGTCGTAGGCACGTCCGTCAGCGCTGACAAAGTGTCCGAAGTCAACAGTCCAACCGACAAATACGGTAACCAAAGCCAGGAACACAAGCGGAAGGGTCATGGTCAGGGGAGCCTCATGCGGTGTATGCTCTGCATGGAGTTCCTTGTTCTCAGTACCCCAGAAAATACCGCAGTACAGACGGAACATATAGAAAGCGGTCATGGCTGCAATGCCGGTCATAATCCAACCCATTGCCGGACTGAAGGCGAAGCAAGCCGTCAGGATTTCGTCCTTAGAGAAGAAACCGGAGAAGGGAGGAATACCGGAAATAGCCAAGCAGGCAATCAGGAAGGTGATGTGTGTGACAGGCATATACTTGCGCAAGCCTCCCATGGCACTCATCTCATTGCTGTGGACAGCGTGGATGATACAACCGGCACCCAGGAAGAGCAAGGCCTTGAACATGGCATGGGTAAACAGGTGATACATAGAAGCCATGTAACCAAGGCTTCCCGGATGCTCATGTCCGGTAGTTATTTCCGTACATACCCCCAAAGCTACCATCATAAAGGCAATCTGAGAAATGGTTGAGAACGCCAATACACGTTTGATGTCGCTCTGCGCACAAGCCACGGCAGCTGCATAGAAAGCGGTGAAAGCGCCGACCCAAGCCACGATGTGGAGCGTATCAGGAGCATACTGAATCCACAACGGGAACATACGGGCAACCTGGAACACACCGGCTACAACCATGGTTGCAGCGTGAATCAATGCGCTGACAGGCGTCGGGCCTTCCATAGCATCCGGCAACCAGATATGCAACGGGAACATGGCACTCTTACCTGCACCACCGATAAACATCAGGAACAGGGCAGCAGGCAGCATGAAACCTCCGGCAGCGATACGTCCGGATTCACCCGCAAAGTCGAAGCCGAAAGTTCCGCAATAGTAACCGTAGATAAGAATACCTATCAGGAAGAACATATCGGCAAAACGCGTAACGATGAAGGCTTTCTTGGAAGCTGCAATGGCTGCAGGAGCGGTATAATAGAATCCGATCAGCAAGTAGCTGGATACACCCACAAGCTCCCAGAACAGATACATCTGGAAAATATTCGTAGCCACAACCAATCCCAGCATGGACATACTGAAGAGGCTCAGGAATGCGTAGTAGCGCTGGAATCCGCGTTCGCCGTGCATATAGCCAAACGAATAGATGTGTACCATCAGCGACACGGTAGAAATCACGATCAGCATCATCACCGAAATAGGATCAAGCATGATTCCCATATCAAAGTGAAGACCCTCGTTAAAGAAAGGCAGCCACGTAAAGTTGTAAGGCACAAGCGTAGGGAACACGCCGTCGGCCGTACGCGGCTGGGTAAAATAGTCAAACGCGGTCATGTACGACAGGATTGCCACTACAAGCAAGCAGGCCGTACCGATAAGACCGGCCGTCCGATGGCTAAGCCATTTTCCTGCAAGTCCCAGCAACAGGAACGAGAGGAAAGGCAGCAATAAAATAAATAAAGTATATTCCATAACAGTTTTTCAAATTGCAGGGTTTACCATTTCATTTCTTCAAGTTCATTAACCTGAATGCTGCGCAAGTTACGATAGATGTTAATCATAATGGCAATTGCAATGGCACTCTCGGCAGCCGAAATGGCAATGGAGAAGAGCGCAAAGAAATAGCCTTCGTGACCTGCGGGGAAAACCAAACGGTTAAACGCAGCAAAGTTAATATCGGTTGCATTGAGCATGAGTTCAATTGACAACAACATGGCCAGAGTTGTGCGGCGTACAAAGAAACCATACATGCCGGCAAACATCATAATGGCCGATACGATTAAATAATATTCTACGGGTATCATAGTCGTGCTGTTATTTTATCGTTTACGAGCTATAATCAAACTGGCTACAATGCAAGCCAGCAGCAATACACTGACTGCCTCGAAAGGAAGCAAATAACCATTCTTGTCAGACGAGAGCATAAAAGTACCAATGCTGTCGATTGAAGGCGTGCATTCGTTCAGCGTGCCCACTGCCTGGCTGGCAAATCCGTGAGAGAACAGGATGAAAGCCACCAGTGCCAAACCTGCAAGTGAGGTCACGATTGCGGCTCCCACCTTGGTCTTGGAAAAACGGCTGAGCGAGTCTTTAGCTCCGCTGGTCAACAAAATGGAGAATACATAGAGAACGATAATACCTCCGGCATACACCATGGCCTGCACGGCGCCCAGGAAAGTATATCCCAACAAAAAGTACAGGCCTGCCGTACCGAACAAAACGAACAACAGGTAGGTTGCGGCACGTACGATACTGCGGGTCGTTACCGTCAGCACCGAGAACAAAGCCATACAAACGGCTAATACATAAAATATAATGTTTGAAATGTCCATGACCTATTCAGATTTTGTTTCAGGTTTTGTTTCAGTTTTAGCCTCGGCAGCTGCAGGTTTGGCTGCAGGTGTTTCGGGTTTAGCCTCAGTTGCGGCAGGCTTGGCTGCTGCCGGCTTTTCTTGAGTTGCTGCGGGTTTGGCAGCAGCTGCGGCGGCAGGACGGGGAGCGGGCTTGCGCTCTTCCAGCTTACTGCCGGGACGGTTCAGCGTAAGCACCAGTTTACTGCGGTCGAACACGGCATTTTCAAATTCCTGCTCAAACGTAATGGCGTTGTGCGGGCAAGCGCGTACGCACAACTGGCAGAACATGCAGGAACCCAAATTGTATTCATACTGCACCAGCTGACGTTTTTTCTTACCGTCATCGGTAGTAATCATTTCTGAATGAACCGTAATGGAACCGTTGGGGCAGGCCATCTGACACAAACCGCAGGCTACACAGTGGTGTTCGTTCTTGTCCGTATGAACCATGGTCAGTTTGCCACGGAAACGGTCGAACATTTTCAGTTCTCCGCGGTTTTCAGGATACTGCTCCGTAATTTTCGGCGTAAAGAACTCACGCATAGTGGTTTTCAGGCCGATGCAAAGCGTCTTGATGCCGCTAAACAATCCTTCGAAATATGATTTTTCTTCTTTCATTTTTATATACTCATTTTAGAAGTGAAGGCCGAAGGCCACCAATACGGCCATCAACACGAGGTTGAACATACTGATAGGCAGCAAATACTTCCACTCGAGTGAGAGAATCTGGTCGATTCGCAGACGGGGGAACGTCCAGCGCATCCACATCAGCAGGAATACCACGAAGAAGGTCTTGGCCACAAACCAGATAACACCGGGAATGTAGGCCATTACAGTGTTAAAGCCGTCGAGTCCGGGGAAGTAAATCGGAGCCCATCCACCCAGGAAGATGGTTGTGGCAATACCGGCGGCAATAAACAGGTTGAGGTATTCTGCCAGATAATAGAATCCGAAGTGCATACCGGAATACTCGGTGTGATAACCGGCGGTCAGCTCACTTTCACTCTCAGGCAAGTCAAACGGGCCACGGTTACACTCGGCATTTCCGGCTACCAGATAAATCAGGAAAGCCAGGATGGCCGGCACGTGACCGCGCACGATGTTCCAGCCGTAGTCGGCCTGCTGCTGTACGATTTCAGAAAGCTGCATCGTTCCGGTCAGGGCAATCATGGTCAGCATGGTCATGCCGATTGACAGCTCATAGCTGATAATCTGCGCACCACTACGCATGGCACCAATCAGAGAGTACTTGTTGTTACTACTCCAACCGGCCAGCAGTATACCTACCACGCCAATTGACGAAGCGGCCAGCAGGAAGAACACACCGATGTTAAAGTCCAGAATTTCAGCGCCTTTATTCCACGGCAGACAAGAGAAAGTCAGCATGGAGGCGATAATAACCAGGAACGGCGCAAAATTATGGAGCAGGCGGTCGGAGTTGCGCATCTCGATGATCTCCTTGGTGAGCATCTTGAACACGTCGGCAAACACCTGGAGCAAGCCCCATTTACCTACACGCATCGGGCCGAGACGACACTGGAAGAAGGCGCACACCTTGCGCTCCATGTAAATCAGCACGATGGCGAAGACGGCATAAAGCGTAATGATGACCAAAGCCACCAGTATGCATTCAATGAGCACGGCGCCCCACTCCGGCATCACGGAGGTGAGCAGGCCATGCAGCCATTGCGATATTATGCTAAAGTCGAACATAAGTTTTGTTGTTTGGATATTTGAATTTAGAGAAGATATATTATTAAGGTGTATTTATCGGTCGATGTCGGGCACTACGTAGTCCACCGTACCGCCGATGGTGATGAGGTCGGCAATCAGGTTACCGCTGCATACCTTGTCCATTACGGCTACCAGCGGCAGACCGGTGGCACGATAGTGCAGACGGTAAGGTGTCTTGTCGCCGTGACTCTCGAGCAATACGCCGAATTCACCACGGCTGGCCTCAACTGAGGTGTAATAAGTTCCCTCGGGCACCTTGATAATAGGTTTCATCTTCTCCTGGAACGGACCTTCCGGAATATTGTCAATGAGCTGCTCAATGATGTGCAGACTCTCCAGAATTTCGTCCATACGAATCATGTAACGGGCAAAGCTGTCGCCTTCGGTACGTACGATTTCCTTAAAGTCCACCTTGCCGTACATGGCATACGGGTGGTTCTTGCGCACGTCGTTGTGCCATCCGCTGGCGCGGCCCGTACCGCCGGTACAGCCGTAGCTGATGGCATCCTCCAGGCTCAGCACGCCTACGCCGTCCATACGGTTGTGGGCGATGACGTTGCCGGTAAAGATGTCGTGATATTCCTGAATATTCTTGCGCATGTAGGGGATGAACTCCTTCACGCGTTTTACGAAGTTGGGGTGAATGTCGGCCATCACACCACCAATGGTGTTGTAATTCAATATCAGACGGCCACCGCAGGTTTCCTCGAAAATGTCGAGAATCTTCTCGCGGTCGCGGAAACCGTAGAGGAAGGCAGTTGTGGCACCCAGGTCCTGGCAAAGGCAGGAGAAGAAGAGCAGGTGGGAGTCAATACGCTGCAGCTCATCCATAATGGTACGGATATACTGTACGCGTTCGCTCACCTCTACGCCCATGGCCTGTTCGATACACATACACAAGGCGTGACGGCTCTGCATGGCAGCCAGATAGTCCAGACGGTCGGTCAGGGCCAGCGTCTGCGGATAGGTCAGGCTCTCGTTGAGTTTCTCCACGCCACGGTGAATATAGCCCAACACGGGGTCAACCTTCGTAATGCGTTCACCTTCCAGACGGATGCGGAAGTGAAGCACACCGTGGGTTGAAGGGTGCTGCGGACCGATATTAATCACGTAGTCGTCGGGATCAAAGATATTGTGTTTGGTCTGACCGATGGTGCCGTCGGGCTGCATGACGTATTCGGTTGTCACGTCAGCCAGCGGTTCGTTGGTCATGCGCAAGGGGTTCTGGCCCATCGGGTCGTCGTCCTTGCGGAAGGGATAGCCCACCCAGTCTTCACGCAGAAACACGCGGCGCATGTCGGGGTGGCCCACAAAGCGGATGCCGAAAAAGTCGTAAGCCTCACGCTCGTAAATGTTGGCCACTGCCCACAAGTCGCTTACGCTGGGCAAGTAGGGATTCTCGCGGTCGGTGGTAGCCGTTTTCAGGTTGATGCGGTTACCGGTTTTGGTTGATTCCAGCTGGTAGATGACGCCTAAGCCGCCCTCCTCGCCCCAGTCCATACCGGTGAGCGACACCAGGAAATCCATGCCTTCAGCCTGTTTGAGTCGCTCCATTTCGGCGTGCAACTCTGCCGGCGCTATGGTTTTAATGTCTAATGTCATGCCTGTTCCTCCTCTTTCATGAGTTCGTCTTTACGTGCTGCCAGCACTTTCTTGTCAAACGGGTCTTTTTCCTTGCGGTTGGTTGTACCAAAGAATTGCTCGGCCTTTACGATACGCTGCAACTGCATCATACCATACAGGAATGACTCCGGACGCGGAGGACATCCCGGCACGTACACGTCAACGGGGATTATGTTGTCCACTCCGCATACTACGTGGTATGACTTGTTGAACGGACCGCCGCTCACGGCGCAACCGCCGATGGCTACCACATATTTCGGGTCGGCCATCTGGTCGTACAGACGTTTGAGCACCGGAGCCATCTTGGTGGTGATGGTTCCGCTCACCAGAATCACGTCGGCCTGACGCGGGCTGTTACGTGTCACCTCAAAGCCGAAGCGGGCAATGTCGTAACGCGCGGCACACACGGCCATGAATTCAATACCACAGCAACTCGTGGCAAACGTAAGGGGCCAGAGTGAGTTGCTACGTCCCCAGTCAATCAGGTCGTCCAGCGCACCTACAATCACGTTCGTGCCGTTCTCGTTGAGCTGCTGCACGAGCTTCTCGTAGGTTTCGTTGTCCTTAAAGTCGTCGTAGGGGATAGACTTGATTTTCGGTTTCTTGATTATTCCCATTTCAGCGCTCCTTTCCTCCAGGCATAAGCCAAGCCCAGAACTAAAATAAACATGAAGAAGAGCACGCTCAACAATCCCTGCGGACCGAGCGAACGCATGACGACAGCCCACGGAAAGAGGAACATCGCTTCGACATCGAACATCAGGAACAACAGGGCGAACAGATAATAACCCACGCGGAACTGCATCCACGAGCGGCCGCGCGTAGGTATACCACATTCGTAAGCCTCCTCCTTCTGTGCGTTGTACGAACGGGGAGCAATGGCCTTGGCCAGCGCTACCACGATGCCCACAAACGCAATACCTGTCACCAGTACGGTTACTAATAAGGTAAAGTTCATAGCTCTTAAAATGTTATGTAATAAATAGATAGATTAATTTGTCCTAACCTTAAAGACACGTTTTTATGGCAGCTTCCAAACGGTAATCCCGCCCGGTGCTGCCTAAAACGCCGCAAAGTTACAAAAAAAATACCCATTTCCGATAAGCCGACCTTACAAAAATGACCCATCAGGGCGTTTTTTAAGAATTGCCGCAAACTTTATTTTATGTTAAATATACTTATAAGCTAATAAAAAAAGCCCCTTTCCCTGCCCGATTGGGCCTCATTCCCCTACCCCGGGAACAAAAAAAAGAACAAGGGCGGACCTGAACATTTCCAGAAGCCTTCCTGAAAATTTTAGGTCCGACCTTGTTCCTGCAAGATGCCGGCTTGCGGCCTAAAGGTTCTTGACGCCTTCGTATCCGCCCTGAATCTGCGTAGGCATTCCCTTATAATATACCATGCCTATGCTGGTGTTGCGCGACACTTTAAGACGGCCCGAAGTATTGCAATAGACATTGCCGATCGAGCAAACCCATACCGATGCATTGCGGGTCTTCATTTTCTCAGCCTTAATATCGCCCGTGGAATTGGCCTGATAGCGGGCGTCGCCACAAGTGCCTGCCAGCTTGATATGACCGGAGGAATTGGCTAAGGCGTCAAGGTCGCCCCTGCAGTTGAGTTGGCGTATGTCCATATCGCCGGCACTGTTGGCTCTCAGCCGGGCCTCACTGCAGGTCACGTTGTCCGAACTGAAATCACCCGCACTGTTAAGCAGCACGCGCAACTGGCTGCAGCTGACGCGGTCGAGCTCGACATCGCCGGCACTGTTCACCTTTACCTCCAGGTTGCGGCATTTTACCTTATCGCAGCTGATGTCGCCGGCGCTCTGCACCTTGAAACTGACGTCACGATTCGTGTGCAGCCCGTTTTTCAACTCAATGTCGCCGGCACTGTTCACGGTAAACGACGTCACTTCGGGGGCATATACATATACCGTACAGGTAAAGTCCCCGTTCAGGGTCAGGTTCCGGTTGGCCGTATTTTCGTAGCTTACGTTCAGGCAATTGCCCCTACACTCCAGCTTGACATACGGCAACACATTGCTGGGCGCCTTGATACAGGCATACGGATTGCCCGACTGCTGCACATAAACAATATCAATGGCGGTATTGCAACACACGCCGCTGACGTTGCTGATTTTAACCTCACGCGTGGCATAGCTGCGACTGGCCTTGACAACCTTGGCGTCCGACCGGCAGGCAGACGCGGTCAACACCAAAAGGGCAAAAGCGGAAAAACAGAAAATGAGATGCTTAATTTTCATATGTTTTAAAGTTTTTCGGTTACAAACTGAAAAGGTTCAACGTAACCTGTGGTTTTCATGAGGCTAAGATACAAAAAAACGGACAAATCCATACATACGGCCGTTTTTTTCTATTCGGCAGTTCCTACGTTGGGCCTCTTGATGACAGCCTGCCCCAAAAACATCAGGCAGATGCCATCCCTTGCGGGCCGGGATGCATCTGCCTGACGTTTGAGTAACAGCACGCCAAAGGCGGCCGGAACGGATTGAAAAGACTGAAATTACGATTTTGTTTTGCGCTCCGGCCGTTTGGCTGGTGCTGCCTTTTTGGGCGACTTTTCCTGCCGGCGCCACTGCTCGCGACGGAACTGCTCCGAATCCACACGCTCAAACTCATAAAGGCGCATGATTTCGGCGGGGTCCAGCACCTGCGACAGGGCCAGGTAGCACGAGAGGCGCAGGTTCAGGATATTCTGTCCGCGACGGAACTGGTTTTGTATTTTGGTGGAAAAGTTTTTGTCGGTAGGTGCCGGCTTCCACTGGCGCATCAGTATGCGCACGCTGTCGGCCACGCTCTGCTGCTTGCCGTCACGGGCCTGCGGCATACGGCCGGCCTTGCCGCCGTGCATACGCTTCTGGTTCATCAACTCACTCAGGTTTTTGCTTTGCCAGTTGTCCTGCAACTCCTGACGGGCCTTCTCGCAGGCTTCCTGCAGCTGTTTGATGGCACTTTTCACCTCGTCGGAATTGGCAGCCTCCTGCACTTTCTTGACGCTCTCCAACAACTCCTGCTTCTCCTGCCCGGTAAACGGCTGTCCCGAATTCTGGCGGAGCCGCCACTGGGCCAGCTCGTCCTGTGCCTTCTGCATCACCTCGTCCTGAGCCGCCGTGGCCTTTTCAATTGTTTTCAGCGACTGGCGGATGGTAGAGGACACCGAGAGCTGCAGCGAGTCGGCCATCTGTGCGTAGCGCTCTGCCTGGTCCTCGTAGCGCGACTGACGCATCAGGTTGTCCATACTCTCCAGATAGTCGGCATAAACTTCCTGGAATCGGGCCTGTTTTTCGCCCTCCAGATGCAGGCGCTTGCTCATACGTTCGGCGCGGGCCTCGGCACTGCGCATGTTTTTGTTGCTGTTCTGTGCTACGGCAAGGGGCGCAACGCAGCACATGGCCACACAAGCCATGAATAAACATCTAACTATTTTCATCGTGAATAAGGTTTTGAATTGTATTTATTTACTTGCTAAGGGAAAGGGGGCATGCTATTCGGACAAGGGGGCGGAATAGTAGTCGCCGGCTGCCAGCAGGAAGGGGTCGGCCTGTATCATGCTCACCACCTCGTCGAGGTCTTCATCGGTCATGCTGGCTATATACTCGTATTCGCTGGCGGGCGCTTCCTGCCGCTGACGGGCGGCCGGCCGGCTTGTGGCTTTGGGGGCGGCTTCAGGAGCGGGCACTTCGGCCTCGGCAGCCACTGCCTCTGGCGCGGCGGGGGCGGTATGCTGGGCCGTAAGTGAAGTGGTCGGAGCCGGCACGGCAGCCAAATTGCTCCACGATACGTTGTCGACCTCCGGCACGAGGTCGTGACCCACGGGCAGGACGAAACACAATATGGCGGCTGCTATTCCGGCTACTCCGGCCAGACTCAGCCAAAGGGTGCGACGACGGCTTCTGAGCTGGCGGCGGCGCCTGGCTTCAGCCATGACCTGCTGCTGAAAAGTGTCGAAAAAGCCTTCGGGCACGCGATAGGGCGTACGTTTGCCCACTTGCTGGAAATCAAATTCGGTTTTCATATCTTTGCGTCCTCCTGTCTGTTTTTTTTATGGTTTCACCTGTCGTTCTCTTGTTTCAACTGAGCATATACTGCTTGATTTTTTCCTTGGCCCAATGATAGTTGGACTTGAGGGTACTGACGTTTTCGCCGGTTATTTCATGAATGCTCTGATAGTCGAGTTCGTCATAATATCTCAGATTGAACACGACGCGCTGCTTTTCGGGCAGCTGCAGCACAGCCTGCTGAAAGCGGATGGTCAGCGCCTCGTCGTAATTGACATATTCCGAATCCTGCAACCGGGCCAGCAGGTCGGCCTGCTGCTGTTCGTCCGAAAGGGTTTCCTGCCGACGGCTCTGCAGAAAGCGCAGGGCCTCATTGGTGGCTATGCGGTAGATCCACGTTTTCAGCTGGCTTTTTCCCTTAAAGTCGTGCAGGGCGGAATAGATACGTACGAAGGTTTCCTGCGCCACGTCCTGGGCGTCTTCATGCCCCACCACCATGCGGCGGATGTTCCAGTACACCGGCTCGCTGTATGCCTGCATCAGCAAGGCAAAGCCCTCGTCCGGATTTTTCCGGAACGTGCTCAAGATTTCGTCGTCGGTGGCTGTTGTCATCTTTTTCATTTCTCTTTGTTGGGTTAGACCTGACATCTGACAGAAAGTTTAATGACGCCATAAAAAAAACGCTATGCCCCGTTCCGTCAGCCAGCAGGAGGCATAGCGCATAAGCATGATATATAATGTTCTGACTGTTACTTTAGCGGTGGTAGTTTCCCTTGTCTTTCACCAGAATCACCTTGAGTTGCGGGTCGGCCAGCATCCTACGGCCCCGCGGCAGCATGAGCAGCGCAATCCGCCGCCGGCGGTGCTCCCACGTCAGGAAGTCAATGGAGCGGTTCAGCCGCCGCTTGAGCGTAGCGTACCACCAACCCGGAAACGAGAGGGCACTGACGCAACGGCTGTCGGCCACCTGGCGGATATGACGTATGGCACGGTTGAGTTCGCGCTCCGAAAGCGACGAGGGGTCGGGGTAGCTGATGTAATACGACGTATAGTAGCCCCGGCGCCTGAATGCCGCCAGTGAGCGCCAGTCGCCGCTCTCCACGATGAGGCGGCGCTTGTCAATATCATAGCAACGGGTCAGGCTGTCGAGCGTGTTCAGCATACGGCTGCAATTGGAAGCCGAAAGGTTTTTCACATCAATCCACACGTGTGAAGAGTCGGTCCGGATTTGCTGGAAATAACGCTCAAGACCCAGCCCTACCGAAGCCGAAAGCTCGTGGGTAACGTCAAAACGCCCCTGCGGCGTATAGACCACGTCGACCTCAAAATTAGGGAACTTGGCATGTTTCTCCTGCAACTTTTCGATGGAGTTGCAACGATGCAGCCAAATCTTGTCAGGATGCTGCCCGGCCTCACCCCAGGCAGCCAGAAAATCAATCAGCAAAATCAAGGCGGCCAGCAACAGCAAAAGCGGCCACAAACGTTTCATGTATTGCTTTTTCATAATCGTCATATTTATTCCACACGTTCGGGATGTGTCAAATATAATATTTTTCTGAAAAACATCCTCGCCCAAACACGCATGAATTTCACGCCCGCCCTCCGGATTCCGGAATACGACGGCAAACACGAGCCCTCCTCCCGAAAACCGCCGGAAGGCAACTCCCCCACGGGCGGCACGGAGAAAAAACAAGGTGGCTCGGAAAACAAACAGGGTAGGACCTGTATTGATTTCCGAGCCACTCTTTTTCAAATCCGCAAGGAGTGCGACTCATGGCGCGGACTTTCCATAAAAAAGGTGAGAGAAACGCACATCGCGAATCTCTCACCGATATAATATAGTCTAAAAAGAACAAGGTCTGAACCCCTTACAGGTTGGCCAGCTCTACCACCCGGTTGATGGCAGCGTCAAGACCGTCGGCCAGCTTACCGCCGGCTGAAGCAAAATGGGGAGCACCTCCACCGCCGCCCTGAATGAGTTTGGCAGCTTCGCGCACCATCTGACCGGCATTGAGCTGATGGCCGCTCACCATGTCCTTGCTCAACATGACGGTAAGCAACGGTTTTTCGTTGCTAATGCAGCCCAACACGCAGAGCAGGCGTTCGGGAATGGCAGCACTAAGCTGGAAAGCCAGGTCCTTGGCGGCCTCGGCCGGAATATCCAGACGGGCCTTAACCACCGTTACGCCATTCACCACCTCGGCCGTCTGCACAAGTTTCTGACAAAGATTCTTTACGTTTTCACGCACAAAATTCTCCATCTGTTTCTTCAGTTCGCTGTTCTCATCAATGGTCTTGTGGATTACGGCCTTCAAATCCTTGGCATTATTGAAGATTTCGCGCAGCGAAGTCAGCAGGTCGCTCTGGGCATAAGCCAAATCCTCGGCAGCCTGGCCGGTGATGGCTTCAATACGGCGCACTCCGGCAGCCACACTACCTTCGGAAAGGATGCGGAACTGCCCCAGACGGCCAGTGCTCTTGGCGTGGCATCCGCCGCAGAACTCAATGCTCGTGCCAAACTGCACCACGCGCACGTGGTCGCCGTATTTCTCGCCGAACAACGCGATGGCGCCCAGCTCACGGGCCTTGTCGAGCGGAATGTCGCGATGGTCAGTCAGAGGAATGTCCTCGCGGATGCGGGCATTGACGATGCGCTCTACCTGACGCAGCTCCTCGGGCGTAACCTTCTGGAAGTGCGAGAAGTCAAAACGCAGATACTGGGGCGTAACCAGCGAACCCTTCTGCTCAACGTGTGTGCCCAACACTTCACGCAAAGCCTGGTCGAGCAAGTGTGTAGCCGTGTGGTTAGCCTCACTGCCGTGACGGGCCTCAATGTCTACACAAGCCATAAACTCTGCTTCGGGATGAGCCGGAAGTTTCTTGGTGATATGAATGGAAAGGTTGTTTTCGTGACGCGTATCAATAATTTCAACGATCTCGTTCTCATTGACCAGCGTACCGCGGTCGCCTACCTGACCACCCATCTCGGCGTAGAACGGAGTCGTATCGAGCACCAGTTCATAAAACTCCGACTTTTTCTGCTGCACCTTGCGGTAGCGCAGAATGTGGCAGGTATATTCCGTATAATCCCAGCCTACAAACTGAGTTTCGCCGGGAGCCACCTCTATCCAGTCGCCGGTTTCAACCGAAGCCGCGTTACGGGCACGCTCCTTCTGCTTCTGCATCTCGGCGTCAAAAGTCTTTTCGTCAACCTCCAGTCCCTGCTCGTGACAAATCAGCTCGGTCAGATCAAGAGGGAATCCATAGGTGTCAAACAGCATGAAAGCCTTCTGGCCGTCAACCACCTTCTGACCGGCCTTGCGGGTTTCGGTAATTACGGTCTCAAGCAGCGAAATACCCGTAGCCAGCGTACGCAGGAAGGAATCTTCCTCCTCCTTCATCACGCGGCTGATGAGGGTCTGCTGAGCCTTCAGTTCGGGATAGGCCTCACCCATTTCCTCCACCAAAGTAGGCAAGAGCTTGTAGATGAAGGCTTCCTTCTGGTTCAGGAAGGTATAGGCATAGCGCACGGCACGGCGCAGAATACGGCGAATAACATAACCGGCCTTGGCGTTGCTGGGCAACTGTCCGTCAGCAATGGCAAAGGCTATGGCACGCAAGTGGTCGGCCACCACACGCATGGCGATATCCACCTGTTCGTTCTCGCCATAAGTAAAGCCGGAGAGTTCGCCGATTTTGCGGATGATGGGCTGGAACACGTCAGTATCATAGTTCGACTGCTTGCCCTGCATCACCATACAAAGGCGTTCAAAGCCCATACCGGTGTCAATCACGCGGTGAGGCAGCGGCTCGAGCGAGCCATCGGCCTTGCGATTATACTGCATGAACACGAGGTTCCAGATTTCAATAACCTGCGGATTGTCTTTATTTACCAATGAAGCACCCGGCACCTGCTTGCGGGCTTCCTCATCACGCAGGTCGATATGAATTTCAGAGCACGGACCACAAGGACCCGTATCGCCCATTTCCCAGAAGTTGTCGTGTTTGTTACCGTTGATGATGTGATCTTCGGGGAAATACTGTCCCCAATAGCCGGCCGCCTCGTTGTCGCGCTCCAACCCTTCTTCAGGCGAGCCTTCGAACACCGTTACGTACAAATTGGCGGGATTAATCTTCAGCACATCGACCAGATATTCGTAAGCCCAGCCGATGGCTTCCTTTTTGAAGTAGTCGCCAAAACTCCAGTTACCGAGCATTTCGAACATGGTGTGGTGGTAGGTGTCGTGACCTACTTCCTCCAGGTCGTTATGCTTGCCGCTTACGCGCAGACATTTCTGCGAATCCGTCTGACGGCGGGATTTGGGTTCGGCATTGCCCAGAATAATGTCCTTAAACTGGTTCATACCGGCATTGGTAAACATCAGCGTAGGGTCGTCCTTGATTACCATCGGTGCGGAAGGTACAATCAAGTGCCCTTTCGACTGAAAGAACGCTTTGAAAGAGTCGCGTATTTCCTTTGAAGTCATCATATCTTTTTGTTCTGTATTTCACTAATATATTTTGCAAAGTTACTACTTTTCATTACTTTTGCAAAGGGTTGCCCCGAAAAAGTAACACATACCTTTATTCTCATTATAAAGCTCTGACTGCTATGGCACTCAACACCAACAAGAACCTCAAACTCTTTTATTCAATTAAAGAAGTGGCAGAAATGTTCGGCGTCAACGAAACGCTGCTGCGCTACTGGGAAAAGGAGTTTCCGCAAATCTGCCCCAAAAAGGCGGGTCGGCAGGTGAGGCAATATACCCAGGCGGACATTGAGCAGATACGCATTGTATATGACCTGGTCAAGGTGAGAGGCCTCAAGATTTCGGCTGCCCGCGAACTGCTCCGCAAAAACAAGGAAGGCACGCAGCAGACCCTCGACGTGGTAAGCCGCCTGCGCAAAATCCGGCAGGAGCTGGAAGCCATCCGTACCGAGCTGGGGCAACTGGAATAAAACTCCGTATTCTTCTCTTCTTCTGCCACCGCAGCTTTCCTCTTTTTTCCGGAACGCCACTCCCCCTCTTCTTTCCTATTTTTCTATCCCAATTCTCCATGGACAACAAAGGTTTCACCCTCCGCAAGCGTCTGCGCAGCTTTGGCTACGCCTTCAGGGGGCTCAGGCTCCTGTGCCGGGGCGACAATGCCCGCATCCAGCTGGCCGTGGCCCTGGCGGCTGTCGGTATGGCCTGGTGGCTCCACTGCTCGGCTACGGAATGGGCCCTGATACTGGTGTGCATGGGCGGCGTATTGGGCGGCGAGGCGTTCAACACGGCGCTCGAAGCCCTGGCCGACCGCGTTTCGCCACAATTCGACCCGCTCATCGGGCGCGCCAAGGACCTGGCCGCCGGGGCCGTACTGCTGTGGGCCCTCGTCTCCACCGGCGTGGGACTGCTCATTTTCCTCCCCAAACTGCTGGCGCAGGCCGGCCTGTAACTCCAAAGAAAAACTGAAATGGACAAAAATAACAAACAAGAAGACTTAAGCTGGAAAGTGCTCCGCAGCGAGTACCTCTTCCGCTGCCCCTGGCTCACGGTCAGACGCGACGCCGTAGAGCTGCCCAACGGGCACACCATTCCCGACTACTACGTGCTGGAATATCCCGACTGGGTGAACACCATTGCCCTGACCGACGACGACCAGTTCGTCATGGTGCGCCAGTACCGCCACGGCCTGCGCTACACGGGCTACGAGCTTTGTGCCGGCGTCTGCGAAAAGGGCGAAACGCCCGAGCAGGCCGCACGCCGCGAACTGCTGGAAGAAACGGGCTTTGGCGGCGGAACGTGGCAAAGCCTCATGGACATTTCGGGCAACACGAGCACCACCAACAACCTGACCCACTGTTTCCTGGCCACCGGCGTCAGGCGCCTGCAGCAGCCACACCTCGACTACTCCGAAGACCTGCGCACCACCCTGCTCAGCCGGCAGGAAGTATTCCGGCTGCTCCAAGGCGGACATTTCAAGCAATCACTCATGGCCGCCCCGCTCTGGAAATATTTTGCCACCTGCGGCCCGCTGCCCGAGTAAGCCAGGCACGCCATACCCGGCGCCCCTACTCCATCCGTAAAAGCTCTTTTCACCCCATTCCGCGCCGCTTTACAGCGTAACCGTCAGCAGGAACTCGCGGCCATTCAGTCCATAACGATACACGTAGGTATTGAGCTGGCTGTACACGGTATAGCGATAGCTACGCACATTGAGCAGATTGTTCAGCTCCAGGCGCAAACGGAGCTTGGGCTTCCTGAACTTATACTCCAGCGCTGCATCCAGAAAGGAAAACGACTGGCTGTCCCCACCGCCGGGCAAACTGTTGCGCTGCCACTCTCCGCTCACCTCCATTCGCCACGCGCTCCAAAGCGTATAGGCCACGCGCCACTGCTGGCTCCAGCTGCCGAAACGGCTGTCCGTACCATTGCCACGCAACCGGTTCTGCTGATAGGCCAGACGCCATTCGGCCTGAAGCGGCTCAATGGGATTCGTACTGAACCTGCCGCCCACGGTGTAATGGCTGCCGTAGGTGGTGACAAAACGGTCTTGGCTCCAGCTGCGGTTCTGCTGCCAGCCATACGCCCCGTCCACCGAAAGGCGGGTTTTCAGCGAAAGGATATATTTGGAAAGCGAAGCCTCCGCCGTGACGGCATCGGCGGTATGGGGGCGCGCCACCTCCAGCAGGGCCACGTCATCGCTACTGACCTGCTGTCCGCGCACCACGCTGCTGAAACGGCGGTTGTAACCGGCTTGCGCCGTAAAATGCCAGAAGGAGAGCGGTTCCTGCCAGCTGTAGGAAAGGTCGGCACTCATTATTCTGTACTGCCCCAATACCCCCGAGCGGACACTTATCGTGCGATAATCCGTCTGGATGGGGGCCGTCAGCAGGTCAGCAATGTCGCCAAAGCCATGCTGCTGCCGGCTGGTGGCCCGCCACTCCACCTGCCCGCTGGGCACGTAAATCATCTCCAGCCACCAGTCGGCACAAAACTTCTGGGCCTGAACCGCCAAATCGCGTGCCGTGTTGCGGTAATGCTGGGCAATCAAGGTCAGCGGCACGGCCAGCGTAGCCCGAAAGCGCCGACCGGCCGTCTGATACTCCAACTGCGGACTGGCCGACAGCGTGCCGTCCCATCCCTGCAGCGCATTGACCGCCAACGTATCGCCCTGCCACCGGGTTTGCAGCCGGTTGGCCTTGGCCATAAGTTTTACGGGGAGCGCCAGCGTCAGGGCCGGCAGCAACTGATAGCCGGTATAAAAGGTTTCCTCGGTATAAAAATGATGGCCATAGGCCCGCTGCCGGCTGGCCCCCACCGAATCCTGCAGGAAGTCCAGCGCGTTGTCAGGCATTCCGACGTACTGCACCGTGCTGCCGAAATTCAGTTTCCACCGCTCCCGGCGATACACCATCGACAGCGCATTGCGCAGCCCGAAGGCATCCATCTGCTGCCGTTCCTGATGGGCGACGTCGGCGTTCAGTACCGCGGCATTGGCCTCGGCAAAGCGGCCGTGTGCCGTCAGACTGTTTTCAATCAGCCTCGTATCGCGGTCGGAGCGAAACTTCAGATCCAGGTCGGCCAGATGTTCCATTTGCCGGAAATCAGCCTGCTCGCTGACCGTGATGTCCTGGCCTTGCGTGTCGGGATATTTTGTCAGAACGGCATAATCGTGCCCACTCCGACGATGCGAATAGTTTACGTTCAGCCTCCATTCGTTGCCGTTTTTGAGTTTTCGGAGGGCATTCAGGCTGGCCATTTCGTTTCGGCTGGTCTGATAGCGCGTCTCGCTCATGGAGGGCTGGCTGCCGGCCAACAACGGCAGCGCACGTTCGGCCTCGGACGACCAGTCAGCGCCCTTGAAGTGGACATTCAATTCGTTACGTCCCATGCGCCCGTCGTTGGACAGCTTGAGCGTGGCCAGCATCTGAAAATCCTTGCGAAACAGCATGCCCGTGCCGCCTGCACCATACAGCACGCCGTCCGACCGATGGCCCAACCGCGCTTCGTAAGTGCCAAAGGGCTTCAGCTTGACTTTGGGCGACAACCTGATGTTCAGGGCCACATTGTCGGTCAGGTCCCGGCGGTCCACCTTGTTGGCCTGATGATGGCGCAGCACCTCTACCCCCGTCACCTTGTCGGACGGAATATTCTTGGTGGCCAGACTGTACCGGCCGCCCAACAGATTCATCCCCTCAATATAAAACTGGCTGATGTCGCGCCCCATGTAGCTGACCTTTCCCGACTCGTCCACCTGGATGCCGGGAATACGCTTGAGCCCGTCCTCCAAAGTGTGGTCGCCGGATTGCAGAAATGACTTCAGCTGATAAAGCACGGTGTCGCCCTGCGTCCTGACCGGCGGCGCCTTCACCACCACCTCGCGCAGCCGCCTCTCGCCCCGCCGCAGGGTGGCGTCGAGCCGCTGGTCCGCCGGACTGAGCCTGCGGCGAAAAGCTTCGTAATTCAGCTTGCTGAACGCCACGGTCAGCGTATCCTGCCCGGCCGACGCAAAACGAAGCCGGTACTGCCCGTTGCGCCCGGAGGCGGTAAATCCCAGCAACCGGTTGCCGGCATACACCCTGACCATTACGCCGGCCAGGGCCTGACGGGACTCATCGGTAACTTTTCCCTCCAGATTCCGCATCTGGGCCCAAGCCGTCAGGCCCAGAAGAAAGAGGCATCCTAAAAAAGCAATCCGCCTGCTCATACGCTTTCAGACGGACCTTACTTCGTTTCCAAAGGCTGAAAGAAATGGCCCGTGCCGCCGCTCATCGGCAAACTGATGCCGTTAATCGACATGTTGGGCGTCAAGCCTTCGTTATTGTGGTCCTTCACGATGACCACGGACCGAATATCTTCGGCATTCACATAGTAGCTGGCACTTTTGGGCCACTGCTTGTCGGTTTTCAGCCGGTTGCGCAGTGTGACAAACTTGTTCCGGGCCACCTTGACGTCCTTTTCCGTCCCATCCCATGCCATCGCCTGCGCATCAATGTCGTACAGCATTTGCGCCACAAAGCTATGGATGCCGTCCGCGCTCTCGGCCTTCAGTATCAGTCCGGGTAAGCCCGTCAGTTTCCAGGGGCCATATACCATAGGAATATCGGCGGCATAGGATGCCGTCCAGGTGCGCCCGCCATAGGTCGTCACGGCCTTGCTGCACACGTGGCCCAGCACGGTGTCAGCGCCCTCCACCGGCGTCCAGACCAGTTTCGGCTCTTCTTCGTACACATAAAAATGGGGCAACAAGCCTTCGCGCACGGTGAGCTTACCCTGCTGAGGGTAATCCTGATAGACCGTAACATAATCCTTTGTCCACGGATTACCCGCCAGGTTTTTCGTATCATAATTGGCCGGCAACTGCCCATGGTAGGCTGCCCAATCGCCATATTTGGCCACGTTGTCTCCCACCTCCAGCATAGCGGCCGTCGAGTCGGTCACGGCCTGCTGATTCAAATCCACCGTTTTCACCTTATGCTGATAAATACAACAAAATGAAGCCGTACCCACCGACTTCGTTTCTTCGGCATGAACCCCTGTCGCAGCACAGGTCCAAACCGTCCCCAACACCATCAGTCGTACAGCATTCATCATTGAAAAAGTTCTTAGCATATCCATATATATATCTTTTAAGTTTTCACAGTCTCACCTGCACCCCATCCCTTCCGAACTGCGCCACATTCCTGGCTGGAAACAAGGGGAACGTAAAATTACGAAATTCATTTCCATTTTACCCCCCCCAATTAAAAAATAAGTTTAAAATTGTTTACAAGGCTAAATTCCATTCCGTTTTCTCCCCAAGGCTGACCATCGCCTCCTGCGGCACCGGGGACTAGCCGAAGCGGCATTCCGCCACGAAGCAACTCGGCGGCTCGGAGAAAAAACTAGGTCGGACCTAAAAAATTTTCCGAGCCGCCGAAAATTTTTTCCGAGCCGCCGAGTTTGAAAAAGGTGCCTCGCCGGAATTTCCGCCCCGGCCACCTGCGGCACCAAAGGCTGCGACAACGGACGGGGCGGAGTCCGAAAAAAGGGGTCAGAGGCTGATGCCCATAATGTAATCATTCATGTAGTACCCCTGCCCGATTTCAAAGTCGCCGCTGCGCAGGGGCTTCATGCCCATGCGGCAATAGAAGTCGTAGGCGCGGTTATGACGGTTGACGTTCAGCTCCACGCGCCGGGCGCCCAGGCTGCGGGCGTAGTCGAGGGCGTGCTCAAAAAGCGCGCGGCCGTATCCGTGGCCCTGGCAGGTGGGCAACACGTAAAGCTTCTGCAAATGACACAGCTCCGCTGACTCGGGCTGCACCGACACATACCCCACGGCCTCGCCCCGGACATCCTGCCCGATAAAGAATACGTGGCCGTCCTCCAGCATCTGCCGGCGCAGGCTGTCGGTGCTGTACATCCAGTCCATCATGTAGTCCGACTGCTGCGGCGTCAGAATCTGGGCGTAAGTCACGGGAAAGGTAGCCTCGGCCAGGCGCTGCACCAGGGGGATGTCTTCGGTAGTGGCGCGGCGAAAGGTAAGCGGGGAAGCATTATTTTCTGTTTTCATCATTAATGGGTTATTTAAGGTCTTTATAAAACAAAACGGGCAGCGAACATATCCGACTGACGCCGGCATGCCCCGCTACCCGATAAAAATCAGTTTATGGTATGCAAGCACGGCGCCCGACATGGGGCGCCGGCCATGCAGTGTATTCAGTACTGGTCTGCCAATTACTTGATGCCCAACTTGGCAGCAATGGCAGCCGGAATGGCGTGCTTGTTGATCAGGATGTTCATGGTCTTGTAGGCTACATAAGGCTTAGAGGCATAGAAGATGCCGTGATACTTGCCGTAGTTGCCCCAAGAGTTCTTCACCATGAAGAATTCGTTGCCGCGCTGGTCCTTGGCGATACCGTAGATTACCATTCCGTGGTCGTCGGTAGTCTCCCAGTTGTCGTAAGCCTGCTGGCGCATTTCCTGCGTAATGGTTTTCTCGGCAAACTTGTCGGCCTGCTCGGCTTTCTTGTCGTTGGTCTTGTTGGTACCCGTCCAACGGGCAGCGTCGCTGCCGGCCATGTCGCGTTCGCCCTTTTCCAGAGGTACGGTAGCTATACCGTTGCGGCCGAATCCCTTTTCGCTGACGTCAGCACCCCAGGCAAAGGTATAGCCGTTTTTGATGGCGTATTCCATGGTTTCCATAAACTCGTCGAGCGGCAGGTTGTAGCTCTGTGCCCAGCGCCAGTTGTCCTGTACCTCAATAACGAATGAGGTATAGAAGGGATGGTGCGTAAATGAAGTGAGCGACACGTAGTCGTCAGGGTTCAGACCGAGGCTCTCGGCATAGGTTTTCGGCGTATAGCTCTTGCCGTTTACCGTGAAGGTCTGGGGCAGTTTGCCCAGATAGGCATCGTAAATGCCGGCCAAGCCGTTAATCCAGCACGGAGTAAGTTTTTTCAGACCGGTATTCTTGGCAATAGCGCCTACGTAAGCCGTCGTTACGGCATCAAGCTCGTTGTGGTTGTACAAAGAGTCACCATACAGGCTACCCTGAGCAGCCATGGCTTCCTGAGGTACCATACCGTAGTTCTTCAGACAGTAGATGACATCGTAAAAGCTGCCGCCCTGTGAGAACGACACGTCGCCGTGAGTGCGCACAGCGGCACGGGCACGGTCCATATAAGTATTGTAAACCACGAACGACTCGCACAAATCATAAGTACCCTTGCCCATACGGAGCAATTCAGCCTCAAGGTAGCTCAGGCTGGAGAAACACCAGCACGTACCGCTCTGGTTCTGGTTTTTAATGGAAGTAATCGGATTTTCCTTTACCGTAGTAAATACATAATCCTCCTTGGGTTCTGATTTCTTTTTACCTGCGGCCCACGAGGGAGCAGCAGCCAGCAGGCAGACAGCCACACTAAGAATAAATGATTTCTTCATCTGTTTTTTTGGTTTGTTTATTAATGATTAATTGAATAATATTTCAACATTATGGGTTCAAGGTCAGCCTTCGCGCTCGGCCAGGAACTGCTCCACCTCGTCCATGTGGTAAGGTATGCGCTGCTCGCCCAGGAAGCGGCATCCGTTCTCCGTAATCAGCACATCGTCTTCAATACGTATGCCGCCAAAGTCCTTGAACTTTTCAATTTCCTCAAAGTTCAGGAACTCGGCATTGTGGCCTTCGCGCTTCCACAAGTCAATCAAATCCGGAATGAAATAAATACCCGGCTCGTCGGTCACCACGAAACCCGGCTCCAGTTTACGCGCAAAGCGCAGGCTGGCCGTACCGAACTGCGACGAGGGGCGCACTTCGTCGTCATAGCCCACATTGGTCTGCCCCAGACCTTCCATATCATGCACGTCCATACCCATCATGTGGCCCAGACCGTGAGGCAGAAACAAGGCGTGGGCACCGGCACGCAGAGCTTCTTCCGTATCACCCTTCATCAGCCCGAGTTCCTTCAGGCGGTTGGTCATCAGGCGGCATACATCAAAGTGTACGTCCCACCACTTCACGCCGGGACGGGCCACGTCGAGCACCAGGTCGTGGCAGTCGGAAACAATACTGTAGATGTCGCGCTGACGCTGCGTATAATGTCCGCTGATAGGAGTAGTTCGTGTATTGTCGGAGCAATAGTTTTCGTTGGTCTCGGCACCGGCGTCGCACAACATGAGACGTCCGCTCTCCAACTGACGCGGACTGGGATTGCCGTGCATGATTTCGCCATGCATCGTTACGATACTCTGGAACGAAGGCATGCAACCTTCGGCATAGGCCACGCCGTCAATGGCTCCGCCGATGGCCTGCTCGGTCACACCGGGGCGACACATTTTCATGGCCGTCACGTGCATCTTGTAGCCAATGGCGCAGGCGCGCTCTATCTCGGCGATTTCTTCGGCCGACTTGGTACTGCGCAATTTGATAACCGCCTGGATGAGCGGCATTGAGGCCGCCTCACGCTGCTTGGACGGATGTATGCCCGTCAAATCCATAATCTGAATTTGCGTATCATAGCGATAAGGCGGAAGGAAATGCACCTGGCGGCCGGCCTTCAGGGCCTTCTGCACCATATCGGCCAGGGATGACATCGGAGCTGTGGCTCCCACGCCACACTCTTCGGCCATGGCTGAAACGGACTTGACCGAACCGAACCAGACAATGTCGTCAATATCTATTTCGTTACCCACCAGGGTTTCCGTATGCTGATCCACGTCGATTACTCCCACCAATCCGTCACGATGCTGGCCAAAGAAATAAAGGAATGCACTGTCCTGACGGAATTTATAGGCATTAGAGGGATAGTTGGCCGGACTGTCGTTATTACCGAACAGCAAAACAAGACCACTTCCCACCAAACGGCTCAACGCCTGACGGCGGGCCACATAAGTCTCCTTTGAAAACAACATAATAGATTTATTTTTTTACAATGAATAAAACGGCAGGCTGATTCCGCCGGCCCTTTTTCGGAAAGCAGACGGCTCGGGCCGCAGCTATCGTGAAGTTTGGGCACTTACTGACACCCCTACATTCCATTTTCCGTACATGAAATGCGGGGCGGTGTATTTTTCAGTTTCCAGCAGGCTGCCTGTTATTGATTATTAGCGGCAAAAATACACATTTTATCTGGCAAAAAAGTAAATTTGTACAGAAAATTGCTGTTGGGCTATGACAATTGACTCACAAACCGGACTTGTATTAGAAGGAGGAGGAATGCGCGGCGTATTTACCTGCGGAGCATTGGATTATCTCATGGATCGCGGACTGCGGTTCCGCTACTGCGTGGCCGTATCGGCCGGGGCATGCAACGGGCTGTCCTACATCAGCCGGCAGCGCGGACGCGCCAAACAGACCAATATTGACCTGCTGGAAAAATACCACTACATCGGGATGAAATATATCTGGTCGCAACACAGCATTCTCGACCAGGACATGATTTTCTACAAAATCCCGCTCGACATCCTGCCCTTTGACTTCAACGCCTTTTTCAGCCATCCGTACCCGTTTGAGATGGTCACCACCAGCTGCCTGACGGGCCGGCCGTGTTACCTGAGCGAAACGCAGTCGGCCGAGCGGCTCATCGACATTGCCAAGGCCTCGAGCTCACTGCCTTTTGTATGTCCCATTGTCCACATTGACGGCATTCCCATGCTCGACGGCGGTATCGTCGACAGCATTCCGCTCATGCGGGCCATTGAAACCGGACATCCGTTCAACGTTGTAATCCTGACACGCGAGCGGGGATTTCGCGACCACAACACCGATATCAAGATTCCGAAATTCATCTACCGCCAGTACCCGCGGCTGCGGGTGGTATTAAGCCGCCGGCACGCCTGCTACAACGAACAGCTGGAAATGATTGACCGCATGGAGGCCGAAGGCCGCATACTGGCCATACGTCCGCTGACGCCCCCGCAGGTGTCACGTCTGGAAAACGACCCGCAAAAACTCATCGACCTCTACGAGCAGGGATATCAGGCGGCCCGTGAGGCGCTGAAAAACGTAAGTATCAACCTCTAAAAAGCCCTTGGGCATGACTGCCTCACACCTGCCTTCCCGCCCCACCCTACACTGGTTTAACCCCTGGCACGACGATGCACTGGCCGTGGGGTCGCCCTACTACAACCCGTCGCGTTTTTCGGTACGCATGGAGCGGGCCCTGGCCGTACTGCCGGCATGGTGGGCGGCCGAGGGCGACATCGTACATACGCCGCAACCGCCGTCCGAAGCCTGGCTGCAACGCGTCGGCAGCCTGCTGCCACGGGTACGATATGCGGACTGCGTGTCTCCCGAAACATTCAAGCGGGTAGAACCTTGGGGATGGGATGCCCGGCTTTGTTTCCTGCTCCGGCGGATGGGCTGGCAGGGACACCCTTACACTGCCCCCGAAGCCCTGCGCGCCCTGAGCAGCCGGGCCACGGCCGTCAGGATGCTGCCCCGGCTGACCGGGCGTCACCCGATGTGGACGGGCCGCTCATGCCTCATCAAAAGTCTGGACGAGCTGCCGGCCATCTGGAAGGACACACCGGAGGTAATTGTCAAGGCACCCTGGTCGTGCAGCGGACGGGGCACGCGCTACATCACTCCCGAATGTACCGAGTCCGAACGGGGCTGGATGAGCGGCATACTGCGCCGTCAGGGCTGTCTGGAAGTGGAGCCCTACTACCGCCGGCTGGCCGACTTTGCCATGGAATTCAACCTGACGTCGCAGGGAGCCGTTTACGACGGGCTCTCCGTATTCATTACCGAAAAGGGGAACTATGCCGGCAACCGGGTATGTACCGAGGAGCAGGCCCAACAACTTTTACTGCCCCATGTTCAGCCGGAACAGCTGCAACAGCTCCGGCAGGCATGGACCGAAGAGCTCAACCTTCACGTAGCGCCCCACTATCACGGTCCGCTGGGTATTGACATGATGGCCGTTGATACGCCCGGGGGCGTCCGCCTGCATCCGTGCGTGGAAATCAACTTGCGCCGCACCATGGGCTGGGTAGCCCTGCGCCTGCGCCGCCTGTTGCCGCCGGGCAGCACGGGCCGCATGTTTGTAAGCGACAGCAGAATGCCGGCCTCGGCCCACCGTCTGCCGCTTGCTCCCGAAGAAGACGGCCCGTACATGTATCTGGAGCTGACCCACGACTGAACGGACGTTGCTCCGGATAACGGAAAAACAAGATGGCTTGTAAAACAAACAAGGTGGCTTGCAGAAAAAACTGCAAGCCACCTTGTTCCGTTTGAGCCGCCCAGCGGCACTTACACCTGCGGCAGAATAGGCACTTCCTCCCATTCGGCCGTGGGGAAATAGCGTTCAATATATTTTTGCAGATATTGACGCGTATCGTTGAGTATGGTCGTATCCTCCACCTGCGGATACAGGTTGTAGACCAGCATACTCAAACGGATATGCCTGCGCCGCATGGCCTCCAGACTCAGCAGGGTGTGGTTCACGCTGCCCAATTTGCCCGAAGTCACAAAGATAACGGGATAGTGCTGCTGCACGATGTAGTCAATGGTCAGCATATCCTCCGTCAGGGGGACCATCAGTCCGCCCGCACCTTCAAGCAACACACGGTCGTAACGCTGGCTCAGCTGACAGGTAGCGTCCTTGATATGCTGAAAATTGATGGAACGGTGGTCCAGCTTTGAGGCCAGCAGCGGCGAAGCGGGATAGCTGAAGATTTCGGGCATGGTCAGGCCCTCACTGTCCTCCGGCAGCATCCCCGTCCCCATCAGCCGGCGGTGGAGCTCAATGTCCTCACTCCGGCCCACGTTGCCGGTCTGAATAAACTTCTGCGTAATGGTACGTACGCCCTGGCGGTTCCACTTGTCAGCCAGATAACCGGTAGCATAACTCTTGCCGGCATCCGTATCAATACCACTTACAAAAAATACATTTCTCATGATGTTGTTATTTTTTGGCAATCATATAAATCGGACAAAAGGTCAGGGCCACACGTCCGTCGTCGCCGGCATACAGCCTGCGGTAGTCCTGACAAAAGGCCTCCAGGCGCCGCGGCGTCCAGACGTAGTGTCCGGCAGCCGTCACGCCCGTCAGCTTCAGATGGCGCAACACGTCAACGGGCTGCGCAAACGTGAGGCGCTCTGTCTGCTCCTCACACACTTCCACCTGCAAGCCCGCACGCCGCAGCATCTCCTCGTATTCGCCCGCCGTCAGGTAATGAAGCCCCTGACCGGTAAGGCGGCGTATTTCGCGGAACGTGTCGGGCCCGAATGAGGTAAAGGCCACCCGTCCGCCCGGCTGAAGCGCCCGTACGCAGCGGTTAAAGAACCGCTCCGGCTCTTCCAGCCACTGTATGGCGGCATTGGCCGTCAGTAAATCAACAGCCTGCGGCAAAGGCACCTCCTCCATGTCGCCGGCCACGAAAGTGGCTTCAGTCCATGCCGCATAGCGCCCGGCCAGCGAAGGGCAAAGGTCGTTGAGCCAATAGCATTCGGGGCGGTAGCGCAGCCGGATTTGCCGGCTCAGCAGGCCGGTGCCGCAGCCCGTTTCGGCCACGTTTTGCCAGCGCCGCACGCCCCCTCCGTCGGCCACGCTGCAGGCGTCGAGCAGGTCCAGCAGGCGCGTGGCCATCTGGTCCTGCACCCGTGCAGCCCCGTCGTAACTATGGCAGGCCCGGCTGAAGCGAAGGGCTATCTGCGACTTCTCCATTCCTCAAAATATTGGGGGGCATAGTGGGCACCCTCGGTCATACATACCCTCACGCCGCGCTCCTGCCAGGCCTGCTGCTGGTTGGCCGTCGGCATGATAACGTCGGCCGTAGCCACCAGGGCGCGCGTCCAGGGCAAGCGGCCCTCAGGCAGACTCAGGGCCTGGCGTCCGATAGTAGCCAGCTCGTGCTGCATGTCCTCCAGGCTGCGCTGCGGCAGGTGCCGCATAAAATAAGCATAGGTGTCGCCGCACATCCGGTGGCGGAACTTGACGAGCGCCGCCCCGCTCATGCCGCGGAGGGTCAGCTCGAATACCCGCGGCGGAATGCCGCAATGCTCGTCAATGGGGCGCGGCGTACCGTTGACGGCCAGACAGTCGGTCAGGTTCAGCCCTTGCAGCGCCGGCGTATGCTCGGCCGCCCATACGCCCATTGACCAGGCCAGCAGGCGCACCTGCTCGTATTCCGGCCAGCCGGCCGTGTGGAGCGTCAGGTCGCTGTAGTCATAGCAGACGATGAGGTCGTCGCCCGTGTCGGGCAGGTCGGCAAACAAATGTTCGTCGGCCGCCCAGCCGGCCATCAGCAGGTCGGCCCGGCGTGCGCCCTCGTGTTGGTGAATATACTGATATTTCATTTTTATATGCTCGTTTAATCATGATTCTAAGCCGTCTGTGTCTATTCCGACGGACACTCTTCCACAGCCTCCTGCAGGGCCACCATAAGCTGCCGGACTTCATCGTCCGTCAAAGCAGCCGTGAGCGAAAAACGCAGGCGCGACGTGCCCCGCGGTACCGTGGGCGGGCGCACGGGCAGCACGTAGAAACCACGGCGCTGCAAAGCCTCGGCCAGCGCCACGGCACGCCGACTGCTACCGGCCACGTAGGGCACAATCTGCGACGGCTCATCCTCCCCGTCGGGGCTGCACACTCCGGCCAGCTGCCGGGCCATCAGGTGAAGATGCTTCCGGCGCTCGGCCATGCCGGCCAGGTGGCGGCACACATACAGCGTCCAGGCCACACAGAGCGGGGGCAGCGCTGTGGTGAACACAAAGGGGCGCATGGCATTGACCAGATATTCGCGCACCACCCGGCTGCACACCACAAAGGCGCCGCTCGAGGCCAGGGCCTTGCCGAACGTACCCACCAGCAGGTCGATGTCGGCCACACAACCGACGGCCTCGGCCAGGCCCAGCCCCGTAGGGCCCTCCACACCTACGCCGTGAGCTTCGTCCACGTAGAGCAGGACGTTGTCGTACGACTTTTTCAGGCTGACCAGGCGCGGCAGGTCGGCGCGGTCGCCGTCCATGCTGTAAATGCTCTCTACCACTACAAACACCGTCTGGTAACTGCCGGCCTTGCGGGCCAGGATGTCGGCCAGGCGCTCGTAGTCCTGATGCGGGAAGCGCACAAAGTCGCACCCCGCCAAGCGCAGACCGTCAATCAGACTGGCATGCACCAGTTTGTCGGCCACCACCAGGGTGTGCGCGTCGCACAGCGCCGGCAGGATGCCGGTATTGGCATGGAAGCCGCAGCCCATCACCAGGGCCGCCTCCTTCTGATAATGGTCGGCAAGCCACTGCTCCAGTTCCTCGTACACCTGGAAATTACCGGTCAGCAGGCGCGAGGACGACGACGTCAGGCTACGGTCTTCCTCGCTGAGCCCTTGCCAGAAATCCTCCCGCGCATACCACGGCGTGGCCGCCAGACCCAAATAGTCGTTGGACGACAAATTCAGCATCCGTCGCCCGGCGGCGCGAATATACTTGCCCTCGTGACCAATGTGCGGCAGTTGCCGCCGGTTTCCCTCCTCCTGCCACTGCGAGAGCGCAGCCTGCAGGCGCAACGTAAGCTTATCCATCAATTTCGCGCAATATTTTCAGTAACCCGCCGGTAAGCCGGCTAATCTGTTCCTCACTGATGCCCATGAACGGCGGCATCACATACACCAGGCAGCCGAACGGGCGCACCCAGATGCCTTCCTCTACAAAGCGGCGTTGCATGAGAGCCATGTCCACCGGCTCACGCGTCTCCACCACGCCGATGGCGCCCAGCACCCTGACGTCTTTTACGCCCTTGAGGCTACGGGCCGGTTCCAGCTCGGCTTCCAGCTGCCGGCGGATGCGCTCCACGCGCTCCTGCCACGGCTGACTGAGCAGCAGCCGGACCGAGGCGAGCGACACGGCACACGCCAGCGGATTGCCCATGAACGTGGGGCCGTGCATGAAGGCGTAGGGCGGATGGTTGCAGATGGTAGCGGCCACCTCGTGGGTGGTCAGCACGGCCGAGAAGGTCATGTAACCTCCCGTCAGCGACTTGCCGATGCACATAATGTCAGGTTCCTGACCCGCCCATTCCCAAGCAAAAAGCTTGCCTGTACGGCCAAAACCCGTGGCGATTTCATCAAAAATAACCAGTACGCCGGCTTCGCGGCAGAGCTGCACGGCGCGGCGCAGGAATTCGGGGTGATAGAACCACATGCCGCCGGCGCCCTGCACAATGGGTTCGAGGATGAGGGCGGCCAGTTCGTCGGCATGCTGCTCAAGTACCCGGCGCAGGGGCTCGAGGTCGGACTCGTGGAACTCACCGTCAAAGCGCGACTGCGGCGACGGCAGGAAATAGCGCACGGGCAGCGCCTCACCAAAGAGACTATGCATGCCCGTCACGGGGTCGCACACGGACATGGCGTTCCACGTGTCGCCGTGGTAGCCGCGCCGGATGGTGACGAAGTTGTTCTTCTTGGGCTGGCCGGCACCTACCCAGTACTGCACGGCCATCTTCATGGCCACCTCGACGGCCACCGACCCGCTGTCGGCATAGAAGATGTGCTGCATGGAGGGCGGTGCCACCTGCAGCAACAGGCGCCCCAGCTCAATAGCCGGCCGGTGGGTCAGACCGCCGAACATGACGTGCGACATCTGCTGCAGCTGCTCCGTAACGGCCCGGTTGAGCACGGGGTGATTGTAGCCGTGAATGGCACACCACCACGACGACATGCCGTCGACCAGCCGTCGGCCGTCGGCCAAAATGATTTCGGCGCCCTCGGCCCGCTCCACCTCGTAGGTGGGCAGGGGATTGGTAACCGAGGTGTAAGGGTGCCAGAGATGCTGGCGGTCAAATACTGTATCCTGCATGGCGAATCTGTTTTTTGTCCTCTTCAACCTTGGCGCCCACCGTAGTGAGCATGTCGCCCATGATGGCGGCATTGATGCCGATGTGCAGGGCGCGGCTCACGCAGTCGGCCGAAAGTCGCGCACGGCCGCCGGCAAAGCGCAGGAAAGCGGTCGGGTTAATCATACGGAACACGGCGATGGAGGTCAGCACCTCCTCCTCGCTGAGCAGGGGCACGTCCTGCAAGGGCGTACCGGCAATGGGCTGCAGCAGGTTGAGGGGAATGGAGGATACCTCCATCTGGCGCAACGTGCAGGCCAGTTCCACGCGCTGGGCCATGCTCTCGCCCATACCGATAATGCCGCCGCAGCAAATGTCGAGCCCCACGCGGCGGGCCGCCTCGAGGGTGGTGCGCTTTTCGTCCTGCGTGTGGGTGGTGCAGAGCGAAGGGAAGTACGACGGTGCCGTTTCAAAATTGCAGTGCACGCGCTCCAGGCCGGCGTCCTTGAGGGCCTGCAGTTCCGCCTCGCCCACCAGACCGATGGAGACGCACAGGTGCAGGAGGGTCTGCTCACGGAGCATGCGCACCTGACGCACAATGCCCTCCATGTCGCGGGCCGAAGGGCGGCGTCCGCTCGTCACGATGGAATAGCGGCGGATGCCCAGGGCCTCATGGTGGCGGGCCTGGCGCAGGCATTCCTCGTCGCTGACCAGCGGATAAACGTCGGCCTGCGTGTGATAGTGGGCCGACTGCGCACACCACTTGCAGTTTTCGCTGCACCGCCCGGAGCGGGCATTGATGATGGAGCAGGTGTCAAACTGTCTGGAGGCGCAGGCCACGGTCACCTCGTGGGCGGCCTCGTACAGTGCCTCACGCGGTGCCTCGGTGGCCAGCCAGAGTCCCTGCTCATAAGTCAGGGGCTGATTGCGCAGCGAAAGCTGCCTGATTTCGTCAAGTTGATTCATGATATCCTTTGGTTATTGATTTTTCTGTGTTCTGCAAGCCCATACAAAAAATATGCGCTGGCCTGCCGCGGCAACTTCAGGCAGACCAAGTCCGCCCGTCGCTCGTCAGCAAACCAGCGCATACGCCCTGCATCCCGGCCTTTCAGCCGGCACGCACAAGCCTCTCCGGCTGCACCCTCACGGATGTTGCCGGAATAAAGAGTCGTTCCGCACCCGGCACTACCGGCCACGGAAATACCGTCACGTACAAGCCCCATATCAGGCCCCACATCGGGCGGATAGCCGCTCCCGTCGTCACCAGCGGTGCGGGCCATGCCGCAACCTCCGTCGGCATGCAGGTGATGCTTGAGCTTGAGCATGGAACAGTCGGCCACGTCGCATCGCAAGTGTCCTATCAACACTTCACGACCCAACGACACAAAGGCAGCATAATTGCGGCGGCTCCAGCGACGGAACCTCAGGCTGCATCTTCGGTATTGAAAACTCGGACTGTGCATACGGTTGGGCAAAATTACAATTTTCCTACCGAAACAGTTGTTTTTTATTCCCGTAAATCCTAAAAAAAACGAAGTGAAAACCTTTTATTTCAATTTTTCTTCGTACTTTTGCACTCGGTTTGGTTCCGTAGCTCAGTTGGATTAGAGCAACGCCCTTCTAAGGCGTGGGTCTTGGGTTCGAACCCCAACGGAATCACGAAAAAGCGCAACGGCATTTTACCGTTGCGCTTTTTCGTATATCTATCTCCCCCTACTTTTGCCGGCTGGACGTTCCGGCATGATGGTCCTCACCTCAAAAAGAAACACAAGGTGCCGGGAAAGAAATTGCAGGTCGGACCCTGATTTTCTTTCCCGGCACCTTGTCTGAAAAAAGTCCCATGCAGTTGAGGCTGCAGTGAGGCACTGCCCCGACACTCAACGGATACGGACGCTCTCAATAGCGGTTGTAGTGTACCTTTTCGGGCATCCACTTATCCTTGGGCTGCGGATGCTCGGCCGGCCAGCCTATGGGCACCATGTTCAGCGGTATGATACTGTCGGGCAACTGCAACACCCGACGCACGCCGGCCACCCGCTCGCTGATGGGATATACCCCGCACCACACGGCTCCCAGCCCCATGGAATGAGCGGCCAGCAGGAGATTCTCGGTAGCCGCCGAGCAGTCCTGTATCCAATAGGAAGAAGCTTCGCCCGACAAGGCACGGCTCATGTCGCCGCACACCACCACTACGGTTTGTGCCTGCGCCGCCATCTTGCCCGAAGGCATCACCTCCGAGAGGGCTTTCATTTGCGCCTTGTCGGTCACCACCACCAGCTGCCAGGGCTGCTGGTTACGCGCCGTGGGAGCAGCCATGGCGGCCCGCAAAAGGGTGTCAATCTGTTCCTGCGTGACCGCACGGTCGGAATAGGCCCGTATGCTGGTGCGCGACATGATGTGATTCCACGTTGTGTTGGCCGGAGCGGCGGCCTCCTTGGGAGCCGACGTTTCGGTCCATACCAGACGGCCTACCAGCAGGAGCACGGCCGCCGAAAGCAAAATGTTCAGGAAATGTGCTGTTTTCATATACATAAGGAATAAAGGAGGAAAGCGGATTCCTCCGGTCTTAAAACTGATTTTGCGATACTTTAAACAGGGTTCCGGTGGGACAGACAAAACGGCAATAAGGCCGGTCGACAAAGAAGGAAAGGACAAACACCACTCCCCCCAGCACCACCACAATCATGGGGGCACTGCTCAGCATAAACGAGGAGAACAGCTCATAGTCCATCCACCCGAAAGCCACACCGCTCCACATGAGCAGCATGAGCACGCCCCACAATATGCGACGCACCCACGTGAGCACCTGCAGCGTGCGCCGCCCCAGTGCCACATGCCGATAGGACGCCATGCCGCAAAGAGCCTGCAGCGACCCGAACGGACAAAGCCACGTACAATAGTGATTATGCCGGCCGAAAAGCGGATAGACAAACGCCACCAGCAGGAGCAACACGGGCACCAGCGCCGCCGACCACTGCACACCGCCCGACATCCAGCCTACCATGAGCCCGTAGGAAAGGAAAAAGCCGGTCCAGCAGCCCAACACGGCGACGTTCAGCACCAACTGTACAATGCGATACTTGCGCGAGCGGACAAACAACGGCACCACCGCCCCCAGAATCACGACAACCAGCGCCAGCCAAACCTCCGGACTGCTCCAGGCCTCGGCCCACGCACTGCCGCCCGAAATCCGACTGCTACTGGCCGCATACTGTGCCGCCGCAGCTACGTTCTGCAGCACGGCGCGCGAGGAATAGGTGGCCCCCGAAACGGCATCGACCTGCAGCGAGGCAGCCTCGGCGGGAGTCAGCCCGTCCCAGCTCTGCCACAGGCCGGCCTGCGCCAGGCGGTCGAAGAATCCGGGCGATTCAGCATTGGGCAACGGCGCTACCTGCACGATACGTCCTTCCAGAATTTTCATTTCCAGAGGTGTTGTGCCGCCATAGCCGCGCACGTCGGGAGTTAACAGGGTGGTGTTGATGACCAGCGTGTCACCCCGCTCACTCAACACGGGCTGACTGTCGGCTGCAACCGGATTCAGGTTCCACACGCCCCACAGGCTGTGGTCCTTTTGCAAAGCTACGGCCGCCATCATCAGAAAACAGGCAATCAGACAGCACAACTGTGCCACACGCTTGCGCCAAACCGGACGGAGAGACGAAGAAGAGGATGATAAAGTCTTTTTCATATCGGTATTCGTTTTTCTACAAAAACTCCACCGGCCACTACAGGAAAGACCGGCAGGAACAGGTGTTTTCAAGATGCCACAAAGTTAAAAAAAAATCGGAACAATCCATTTTCAGCTCCCCCGATTTTATTTTTTCGCGCCTCCAACACGCGCCCACCCCCTCTCCTTACGCCCCCATCAGCAAGATATATGCTGCCAAATCGGGCCATTACGCAATAATTTTGCTAACTTTGACCCGCTTTTACTTAAAATCAGATACGAAAACCTTATCAACTCATGAACAAAAAAGTAATAATGACTGCTATTTTAGGAGCCATGACCATGGGAGTGGCTTCGGCTCAACAACTCACGCCCAATGATGTAAAGGAGATTCAGTCGTCGTTCGTGCAGGACGGCGCAACGAGCGGCCTGCAAAACGCCCTGACCCAGGAAACCAGCCTGAAGAAACTGGCTCTCAACCGCCAGCTGCAGGGAAAGGTGGACCATTACTTCAAATACCGCGTTGACGTAAAAGGCATTACCGACCAGAAACAGTCGGGCCGCTGCTGGATGTTCACGTCAATGAACGTGCTGCGTCCGCGCGTCATGAAACAGCTGAACATCGGCGAATTCGACTTCTCACACAACTACAACTATTTTTGGGACATCTTTGAAAAGAGCAACCTGTTCCTGACCAATGCCATCGCCACGGCCGACCGTGAAATGACCGACCGCGATGTGGAATTCTACTTCAAGAATCCCGTGAGCGACGGCGGCGTATGGAATCTCTTCTTCAACATCGCCCAGAAGTATGGCGTAGTGCCGCAAAGCGTCATGCCCGAAACGGCTCATTCCAACAACACCGGACAGATGGTATCGCTCATCAACCAGCGCCTGCGTGCCGGCGGCTACGCCCTGCGTCAGATGGTCAATGAAAAACAGGACGCCGCAACCGTCAGCCAGGCCCGCAAGGATATTCTGAAAGACGTCTACCGCATACTGGCGCTCTGCCTGGGCACGCCTCCCACCGAGTTCACCTGGCGCTACGAAACGGCCGACCACAAGATTAAGACCCTGCACACCACGCCGCAGGAATTCTTCAAGAGCATCATCCCCGACGATTATGCTCCCGACACTTACGTCATGATTATGAACGACCCTACACGCCCGTACTACCAGACATATGAAATCCAGAACTACCGCAACACGGCTGAAGGCATCAACTGGATTTATCTGAACCTGCCCAACGACGTCATCAAGAAGGCTGCCGTGGCTTCCATCAAGAACAACGAGCCGATGTACGCCTCGTGCGACATCGTGCAGTACAACAGCGAAACGGGCATCTGCGACTCAAAGATGTACGACTACGAAGCGCTGCTGGGCGTGAAGATGAATATGGACAAGAAGGCACGCATCCTGACCCGCCAGAGCGGTTCGGCCCACGCCATGACCCTGATTGCCGTGGATACCGACGACAACGACAAACCGCTGAAATGGCAGTTTGAAAACAGCTGGGGGCCTTCGGCCGGACACGAGGGCTACATGACCTTTACCGACCAGTGGTTTGACGACTACATGTTCCGCCTCGTCATCCGCCGCCAGTATCTGGACGGCGAATCGCTCAAGGCGCTGAAGACTACGCCGGTACAACTGCCGGCCTGGGACTATATGTTCTGACCATACGTCCGCATTTACTCCATAAGCCAAACCCTCCCGCCACGGCCCTGCGGCCGGCAGGAGGGTTTGGTTTATCCGGCCCCCATTCCCCATCCGGCTCTGCCGTAGTTCATGCGGCTGGACGCCCAACAAGTTTTTTTAAGTTTTACAAAAGAAAAAAAACAATAAGGGCAGCTGTTTTTCCGTATCTTTGTAACTGCATTTTATTCACTACTACCACACACATCATGAACATACTGATGCTCAATGCCAGTCCGCGACGCGGAGGCAACATCGACCGCATGCTCAGCGCCATGCGCCAGGAAGCGCAGAAAAGAGGAGCGGAAGTCACCTACTTCCGCCTTGACGAACTGCAATATGCCCCCTGCCGGGGATGCATGGCCTGCCGCAGTCGCCGTCACTGTGTCATGCCCACTGACGATGCCCCCGCCGTATTGCAGGCCCTGCAGCAGTGTCAGCTGCTCATTGTGGGAGCTCCATGCTACTGGAGCAGCATGCCGGGCACCCTGAAAATGCTGTTCGACCGTATGGTCTACGGCATGATGGGCGAAAACCGATACGGCATGCCGCGCCCCCTGCTGCGGGGAGTAAAATGTATGGTGGTAAGCACGTCGACCACGCCCTTTCCGCTCAACCTGCTCCTGGGGCAGACCTGGGGCGTAGTGACTTCGCTGCGCAAGATTTTCAGATGGAGCGGCATCCGCATCATCAAAGTATTCCAATACGGCGGAACCCGGCAGCACAGCCTGACCGCACTGCAAATACAGCAGGGGCGACACTACCTGCGGCGCTACATCAGCAGACATAGCTGAGAAACGGGAGGCAGCACATCCCCTTCCTGAAAAACAAGGTATCGGGAAAAATTTTTCAGGTGCCTCCCAAAAGAAACAAGATGCCGGGAAAAACAAAAAAAGTCCGCCCCTTTCCAAAAGCCTTGCACATCCCGCCTTCTCAAACGGCTGGAAAATACAGAAAAAGCCCCGGGTGACTGCTGTAAGGTCATTCACCCGGGGCTTTTCCGTAAGTATAAAAAAAGATGTCGTTCACCTAAGAATCATGCCTGAAGCACCTGATAAGCCTTTTTAAGCGACTGTCCGCACTTGATAAACTGGAAAATATTGGTTACCAGCCATCCGAGGCCACCCAACGGCCCCAGCAGCAACGTCAGCAGAGCCCTCAGGTAAGTGGAAACATTTGACCCCCGATGATGGTCGGCATCAAGCATCGTATTATGGAAAATATGGTCTACGGTTGTTGCATGTGAGCCAAAGGCCGAAAATGCCGAAACAAAACCGGCAAGCAGCCACACCAGGAGCAAATGCTCACTGACATAAAAAGCACCTCCCACAACAACCAATACGATGAGCAATGACTTGATCAGCAAATTCCGGCGCATTTTTCCTATCCGGGAAATTTCGGCTTGGGCCACTTTGATGTTACAGTCAGGACAAAGCGGACGGTTGCTCACCATATATGAAGACGAAGATGCACAGTCCTCACAGATACCAGCTCCACAATAAGCACAAGAGACGACAGCTGGTTCAACAGTATGTTTGATACAATTATAAGCCATTTATTCCTTTATCACTTATAAACTATTTTCACACTTGGACGAATCAGGAAAAACAAAAAAAGTACCCCGAAAAAGGTACATTCTCACTTCCGTTAGTTTTTAGTCAGCAAAAAAAGAGCGGAGAGAGGGGGATTCGAACCCCCGATACCCTTTAGGGGTATACACGCTTTCCAGGCGTGCCTCTTCAGCCACTCGAGCATCTCTCCTGATTACGGGATGCGGCATAACGCCGCTAGCGTGTGCAAAGATAGATTTTTTTTCCCAAAGCGCCAAGCTTTTGTCCCGTAATTAAGCCAAAAGGCTGATTATTGTTCGATTTTCTTACCTTGCTTCACCACAATTTCCTGACTGATTCCGGCCGAGGTAAAGGTAAGTTTCACTTCACGTTCCTGAGCGGTATTGTTGGTGCGGTAATTCAGCTTCACCACGTGCATGCCCGTAGAGGCGAACGTAGTGTCGATGGCATCGAACCATTCGTTTCCTGCCGCAGTAAGACGCGCGCCGGGCTGGTAGTTATAAACCTTTACGGAGTCGGTCTGCGATACGGCCAGTACGCCCAGGCTGCAGCGCATCTGGGTAGCTTCGATGGCACTGACCTGATAATTGTCGGCATTCAGGAAAACAGGTTCCGGACGGCTTACGCGCAACCACGGCAACTGATAAACGGGAAGTGCAATTGAATTTTCGGTATTGACATTGATTACGGCATTGCGCACACTGCCGGTGGTGTTGGTTTCAAATACGAAATTCAAACGGGTGTCGGAAGAAATCTCCGAGCCGGTAGGCTGATCGCTGGTCGGCGTAAACGTAAACCAGGCAGCCGATGATGAAGCGGTCCAGGGATCGGTAGAAACCAAATGAATGGTATCCGTCTGCTGGTCGGCATAGAATACTTTCGTACTTGTCGGGGTAAAATACGTGAAATGAAAATCCTGTGATGCTTCAGAACAGGCCGTAAATCCCAATACGGCCAAGAACAGGGGGCAAATGTGTTTGAATCGCATAGTAGTGTTGTTTTTTTATGGATAAATAATTGTTTTTCAATAAATATCAACTGATTAATACCACTCTACATTGGAACTGTATGAACTGCGCTTTTCCCAACGCAAGGCATCGGCCAACTCGGAAGCACGGGCCTGGAACGTAAAGTTGAACGAGGAGTACGGCCGCAGCACAATGGAGGCCGACATCGAGAAACAGTGCAAATCACGCTGCAACGAGGCTGTGGTCATGGAAAGTTCGTGGTAATTGAAATCGTAGCCGGAACTGAAACTGATGTTCCATCCGTCGGCAATGCGGATAAAGCCCGAGAAGTTGAGCGTCTGCGTCAGAGCATACGGATAGCGCATGCGACGCACGTTGAACTTGCTACGGTCGCGGTTTTCACTCATCGTCACGCCGTAGGACACCGAAAGCGACCAGGGTATGGAAAATGCCAGATAGCCGTCATCGTCCACCTTGGCCTTAACCTTCTGTTTGGCACCGCCTTCGCGGGCAGCCTTAATGTCGGGGTCGACGTTGGCCTCCTCCAGATCATCACCCGAAGCGGCATCCTCAGCCGCATTGGCGGCATTCACTTCAGCCTGCGTCTCATCATCCTTTTTGCCCGTAATCCAGTTCCAGAGTTTCTTGAAAGTCTGATTATTGAATGTATAGGACAAATTCTGCGACATACCCTGGAAACGTCCGAAGCGGCCGTAACTCCACTCCGTACGGTCACTCTCAACGATATTGCCGTTTTCATCAAACTTGTAGGCATAGGTTGCAAACTGTGCCGCCAGCGAAAGGGTATAGTTCTTGGTCAGTTTCAGTCGGATGTTGGTCGTCAAATCGCTCCAGGGACGCACCTTGTCGGCAAAGTTGTACGAAAGATTCGCGCTGAATTCGTCAATCAGACTGATCTTGCGTTCGCCGGTAGAGTCTGATTTGCTTTTTACCTTCATTTCCAGATTATTGGAAATGCTCATGTCCACACGTCCCTGCATGGTAGAACTGGGATAGCCGTAGAGGGCGTTCTGATAGGGCGAATAATAAACCGTACTGACGTTACCCTCGGCATCAGTCTTGACATAGCTCTTACGGTAACCGTAACGGCTCTGCGTAAAGTCGGGAGCATAATTGAACGAAACCGACGGCTTGAACACATGGCGCACGGCTATGATTTTTCCGCCGAAGAGCTTGGGCAGCGGCTTGAACATACCATAGAGCGTAGTGTTGGCCTGCAAGCTGGTGTTCCAGTCATACACGTTGTAAAAGCCGTAAATGGTATCGGTCTTCTCCTTCTGCTCATTGCGGTCCCACGACTTGCGCAACTTGTTGGTGTACATGCGGTCGGTAAAGGAGAACGACGGCGTAACATTGATATACTTGAACAAATTGAACGTAGCGCTTACCGGAATAGAATGCTTCATGCCGTTACGCCAGTCCTTAATCAGGTTACTGTGAAAGAGCTTACCCTCCTGCGTCGTAATGCTGTTGCTCAGCTGTCCGGTATAGGTAAACGAAATTTTCTCATACCAGCGTTCGTTTCCCACCTGTTTTTTACGCTTAAAGGGGTACACACGCGCCAGGTTGATGCTCAAATCCGGCAAAGTAACCGATACCGACGAGTCGCGCATGCTCTGCGTCAGGTTAGCCGAAGCGGCAATACTCAGTCCGATGCGTGAAAAGGTGTGCGAAAAGCTTACACTACTGGCACGGGTGCTCTGAGTGTACGAAAGCGGGTCGTAACGGCTATCCAGATTGTTGCGCTCGTAACTCTGCGAAGCAAAGTTCACACGGGCTGAAAAAGAAGTATTGGGAGCCGCCTTGGCATCCATGGTATGGGTCCACTGCACTTTCAGACTGTTCTGCACCGAATAGTCGGGCATATTCTTTTCACCCTCCACCGTCTTGATAAAACTGACATAAAAGTTTCCGCTAAAACGGTAGCGCTTGCGATAATTGGTCTCGCCGCTCAGTCCCCACGACCCTTTGGTATAAATTTCGCCCAGCGCCTTGAGGTCAAAATAGTCGTTGATGGCAAAATAATAACCGCCATCACGCAGGTAAAAACCGCGCACGGTTTCATCACCATAAGAGGGCATGATAAAACCGCTTGAATATTTCTTGTTAAAAGGGAAAAAGCCATAAGGAACGCCAATGGGCAAAGGCACATCAGCTACCACCAGATGGGCCGGACCGAAAAAGGCTTCCTTACCGGGGCGCACCTTGGCCCGCGAGAGAGCCAGATAAAAATGCGGATGCTTGGCATCACAGGTCGTGTATTTGGCATGCTGCAGATAAAGAGTACCGTCGCTGGCACGCTTGGAGTCCTCACTCTGCAGATAACCGTTGCCCTGCGTGGTATATACGTTGTTGATGTATCCCTTCTTGGTCTTGAAGTTAAAGGTCATCAACTCGCTCTCATACTTGTCGGCCCCCTGAGTATAGACCGGCTCTCCCACCTTGCGGCCAGAAGTGTCGGCCCGTCCGTTGGCATGCACCAGACTGCTGTCAAGGCTCATGGCTATTTCGGCAGCCGTCAGCTGCATGTCCTGATAGTTCACCTGACTCTCGCCATACAAGTAAGCCAGACTGGTGTTGGCGTCGTACACCATGGAGTCGGTAGCCGTGTATTTTACGGGAGCATCCAGACCGCTGTCTTTCTTTTTCTTTGCCGTATCGGCCTGAAGCGAGTCCTGCCCGAGCGTATCCGCAGCGGAAAGGCGCAGGCTGTCGGGCAAGGCAGCCCGCAGTCTGGCCGAATCGGGAAGCAGGCTGTCAGCCAAAGGCAGGCTGTCGGGCAAAGACAAAGAATCGGCCGACACCGTCGCAACAGACGGCGCCCTACCCGACCGGGACGGCCTGCTGATAAAGGCCGAACATGCCAGCGTAATGACAAACAGGCTGATAAATATCTTTGCTCTCAAAAGCTCTCTGCTACCTTATTTTTCGGAAACCGACTGCAAAAGTACAAAATATCTGCGTCAGATACGTGCACGAACACGCTTATTATATTTTTTTGGGACAGATATTAACCAAACATCTTTTGCCAGGCTTCAAACTGCTCCACACATGCACGGCCATACTTCTGCAAACTTTTGACCGTCTGTTCCACGGTACGCTCCCGCTCGAGATGTGTTTTCGAAAAGAATTTGTCGGCATAGCAAATTACCTGTTCCTCAAGTGTTTCGGGTCTGTAGTCACCGGGTGGCAGAGGAAGATTCTGCGCACGTATGATGTCCTCGGTCAGCCCCGTGCCGGTATGGCGCTCACAAACCCGTGCGATGTCAGGCAGGCCTTCCTTACGCATCAAATCGGCTCCCAGCTTGCCATGAAGCAGATAAGGCTCTGTGCCCATGCAGCAGATGGCCGGAGCATTAGTAAGGAAGATACCGATGTCGTGAAGCATGGCACCGTCGTGCAGGAACTGCTCGTCGAGTTGCAGCTCAGGGTGCCGCCGGGCCACCTCAACGGCCTTGCGGGCCACGTCGCTACTATGACGCATCAGGATGCGCCGCAATTGATTATCCTCAGGATAATATTTCTGAATAACAGCTGTCACATTCATTTTGAAAGGGCTATATTTCCGGATGCAAAATTAAGTTTTTCAATCTGTTTCGGCAAATATGCCGAAGCCTTTTTGCGGACAAAGAACTACTTATGCCCGACGTTACGCCATAAAAAAACAACGGGCCACACTCCGCTGTGCGAAGTATGACCCGTTATGTATGCAGGTTTCCTGATGGAGGCTGATTACATCATGCCGCCCATACCGCCCATGCCGGCAGCACCGCCCATAGGCATTTCAGGTTTTTCTTCTTTCTTGTCGCAGATGACACACTCGGTGGTCAGGAACATGCCGGCTACGCTGGCTGCATTTTCAAGTGCTACGCGGGTTACCTTGGCAGGATCAACCACACCGGCTGCACGCAGGTCGCCGAAGCTTTCGTCCTTGGCGTTGTAACCGAAGTTACCCTTGCCTTCGCGTACCTTGTTGACTACCACTGCACCTTCAACACCGGCGTTGCGGCAAATCTGGCGGAGCGGTTCCTCGATGGCGCGACGGATGATTTCGATACCGGTCTGCTCGTCGCCGTTGTCACCCTTGAGGCCTTCAAGAGCTTCCTGAGCGCGGATGTAGGCTACGCCACCACCGGTTACGATACCTTCCTCAATGGCTGCACGCGTAGCGCAGAGGGCGTCGTCGCAGCGGTCTTTCTTTTCCTTCTGCTCGGTCTCGCTGGCTGCACCTACCTCGAGTACGCAAACACCGCCTGAGAGTTTGGCCAGACGCTCCTGCAGTTTCTCCTTGTCGTATGAAGAAGTGCTGTTGCTGATTTCGCTCTTAATCTGGCTGATGCGGCTCTGGATGTTTTCCTTGTCACCGGCACCGTTTACGATAGTGGTGTTCTCCTTCGTAATGGTAACCTTTTCAGCCGTACCCAGCATTTCCAGGGTAGCCTGCTCCAGTTTCAAGCCCTTCTCCTCGCTGATAACAACACCACCCGTCAGTACGGCGATGTCTTCCAGCATGGCCTTGCGGCGGTCGCCGAAGCCCGGAGCCTTCACGGCACAAATCTTGAGCTGTGAGCGCAGGCGGTTGACTACCAGGGTGGTCAGGGCCTCGCTGTCAACGTCCTCAGCAATTACCAACAGGGGACGTCCGCTCTGTACGGCCGGCTCGAGGATAGGCAAGAAATCCTTGAGGTTTGAAATCTTCTTGTCGTAGATCAGGATGTAAGGTTTCTCCATTACACACTGCATCTTCTCGGTATCGGTTACGAAGTAGGCTGACAGATAGCCGCGGTCGAACTGCATACCCTCAACCGTTTTCAATACGGTGTCGCGACCTTTGGCGTCCTCGATGGTGATTACGCCGTTTACGCTCACGGCACGCATACCGTCGGCAATGAGTTTACCGATTTCGGCATCGTTGTTGGCTGAGATGGTAGCTACCTGCTCGATTTTCTCGTAGCTTTCCTCTACCTGCTCGCTCTGGGCCTTGATTGACTCAACCACCTTGGCTACAGCCTTGTCGATACCGCGCTTCAGGTCGAGCGGATTGGCACCGGCAGCTACGTTCTTCATGCCTTCGTTCAGGATGGCCTGGGTCAGTACGGTTGCGGTTGTCGTACCGTCACCGGCGTCGTCACCCGTTTTGCTGGCTACGCTCTTAACGAGCTGCGCACCGGCGTTTTCAAAAGCGTTGTCCAATTCGATTTCCTTGGCTACTGAAACACCGTCCTTGGTGATGCGCGGAGCACCGAACTTTTTGTCGATTACCACGTTGCGGCCTTTCGGGCCCAGGGTTACCTTTACAGCATTGGCCAGCGCGTCAGCACCATTTTTCAGCATTTCGCGGGCATCTACATCGTATTTAATATCTTTTGCCATGATGTTTTCTTGTTTTTTGAGTTTGTTTTATCTGTTTGTATATTAGCTTAACGGAATCAAGACGGATTAACCCAATACGGCCAAAACGTCGCTCTGACGCATGATCAGGTATTTTTCGCCGTCCAGCTCAACCTCTGTGCCGGAATATTTTCCGTACAATACGGTATCGCCTTCCTTCAACACCATCTCTTCGTCCTTGGTGCCGCAACCTACGGCCAACACACTGCCCTGCAAGGGTTTTTCCTTTGCGGTGTCAGGAATAATGATTCCACCTACTGTTTTCTCCTCAGCGGGAGCCGGTTTAATCAGCACTCTGTCTGCTAATGGTTTAATTGTCATAATCGTAATAATTATTGTATTTTACATGTTTATTCGTATCGGAAGTATGCCCTGCGCCTTTGGGGCTTTCGGGCTTCCGCCATTATATATGCCAAAACCGTGCCAAACCCCGAAACTTCCGCTCAAAAATAAGAAAAACGGTCTTTCCCATGCCTCGTGTGTCAGTAGGATGTCTGCCATTCTGTCAGCATCGTGACATGAAGCCTGTCATATCCCTTCCCCGCACGCCAGATGCCGGCCCGTTTCCAAAAGAGTCCGACCTGGCGTCCGCAAGGTGCCGGCCTGTCGGAAAAAGGTCGGATGCGTTTCCGCCCAAACCGCCGCATTGTTTTCCGCCCTCCGGCGGCACATGACAATTCCCACCCCCGCAAAAAAATCTGCCGCCCCTTTTCAGCGGGGACGGCAGACAAGAATATCACATAACGGGAGACGCTACGCCTCGCAGAGCGCAGGTCAGTTCTGGTCGTAAGCGTGTTTCGGATAGTCTACGGTGTAGTGCAGGCCGCGGCTCTCCTTGCGCTCTATGGCGGCACGCGTAATGAGGTAGCCCACGTTAATCATGTTGCGCAATTCGCAGATGTCGCGGGTGGCCTTGACGCGCTTGAAGAGCTCTTCAGTTTCCTCATAAAGCAGGTCCAGACGGGTCCAGGCGCGCTTCAGGCGCAGGTCGCTGCGCACGATGCCCACGTAGGCCGACATCACCTGACACACCTCGCGCACGTCCTGGGCGATGAGCACCTTTTCCTCGTTGGTCATGGTGCCCTCGTCGTTCCATTCGGGCACCTTGTCGTTGAATCCGTACTTGTCAAATTCCTCCAGCGTATGTTTGGCCGCTGCCTCGGCATAGACCACGGCTTCAATCAGCGAGTTGCTGGCCAGACGGTTGCCGCCATGCAGGCCGGTGCAGGAGCACTCGCCGATGGCGTAGAGGCGATGGATGCTCGACTCGCCGTTGAGGTCAACCTTGACACCGCCACACATGTAGTGGGCACACGGTGCTACGGGAATGTACTGCTTGGTGATGTCGATGCCGATGCTCAGACACTTGGCGTAGATATTGGGGAAGTGGTGCTTGGTCTCTTCCGGGTCCTTATGGGTCACGTCCAGACAAACGTGGTCGAGTCCGTGAATCTTCATTTCCTTGTCAATGGCCCGGGCCACAATGTCACGCGGGGCCAAAGAAAGGCGCTTGTCATACTTCTGCATGAACTCCTCGCCGTTGGGCAGGCGCAGGATGCCGCCGTAGCCGCGCATGGCTTCGGTAATCAGATAGGCCGGATGCGTCTCCTTGGGGTTGAAGAGCGCCGTGGGGTGGAACTGCACAAACTCCATGTCCTTTACCGTAGCCTTGGCCCGGTAGGCCATGGCTATGCCGTCGCCCGTGGCAATGTTGGGGTTGGTGGTTGAGGAATATACGGCTCCCGTACCGCCGGTGGCCAGTATGGTAAAGCGTGACAGGAAGGTATCCACCTTTTTCGTGTCGGGGTCGATGATGTAGGCGCCGTAACACTCAATGTCCTTGGTGCGGCGCGTTACCTCAATGCCCAAATGGTGCTGCGTAATGATTTCAACGGCAAAATGATTCTCCAGTACCGTAATGTTCGGATGCCGTCTCACGGCTTCCATCAGCCCGCGCTGGATTTCGAATCCCGTGTCGTCAGCATGATGCAGGATACGGAATTCCGAATGGCCGCCCTCACGATGCAAATCGAAGTCACCCTTTTCATTCTTGTCGAAGTTCACCCCCCACTTCACCATATTCTTAATGCCTTCAGGCGCCCGGCGCACCACCTGCTCTACGGCCTGCCGGTCACTGATGTAGTCACCGGCAATGATGGTGTCCTGAATATGTTTGTCAAAATTGTCAACCGTCAAATCGGTGACAGAGGCTACTCCGCCCTGGGCCTTGGCCGTATTGGCCTCGTCCATGGTGGTTTTGCATACAAGGGCCACACGTCCCTTGCCGGCTACCTGAAGCGCGTAGCTCATGCCGGCTACGCCCGAGCCGATTACCAAAAAGTCAAATTTACGTATCATCTGCTCAATACCTTTAATCACTTGCAAAGTTAGCAAAAAAGCGCAGCATGCAATCAGGCTGCCATCTTTTTTGAACAAAAAAGCCACGGCCCTGCTTTCGGAGGAGCCGTGGCTTTATGAAGCATTACTGCTCAAGCCTTCTTGACAAACGTGACGCAGGCCCAGCGGTCCTGCTCGTGCTCGTGGTCGTAACACCAACCGAGCGATTCGGCTTCTTCGCGAATCAGGCACACGTCCTCACGGTAGAAACCGCTCATGAACACATGGCCGCCCGGTGCCAGACAAGCATCGTAGGCACGCATGTCGGCCAGCAGGATATTGCGGTTGATGTTGGCAATAATATAATCAAACGGCCCCTGACCGGCAAGCGACGAAGCGTCGCCCAGCTGCACATCAATACCCTCAAGATGATTGAGGGCAATATTTTCCAGTGAATTCTTTACGCACCATTCATCATTGTCAATAGCCACGCAAGCCGCAGCTCCCTTCATGCGGGCCAGAATAGCCAGGATACTGGTACCGCAGCCCATGTCGAGCACGCGCTTGCCGGTAAAGTCATGACTAAGTATCTCACTGATCATCTGGCTTGTAGTGGCGTGATGACCGGTTCCGAACGACATGCGCGGGTCGATAACAATGTCGAACTCGGCCTGCGGCACATTCTTGTGGAACGTGCTGTGAACCACACAGCGTCCGTCCACCACCAACGGCTGGAAGTAGTTTTTTTCCCACTCCTCGTTCCAGTTCTTGTCCTCTGCCTCGCGCTGGGTGTAGCTGACCTGCACGCCCGGCATGGGGAAGTTCTGCAAGGCCACATCAAGGGCGTCCTGACTGAAAGCATCCTGACGCACATAAGCCCGCAGCGGCGACGGACGTCTCTCGTCGCCCTCAAAACTGTCAAATCCGGCCTCGCCCAACACGGCAGCCAGCAAGTCGGCCACATCCTGCGTGGCCGGTTCAAAAGTAAAGGTGAATTCTAAATATTTCATATTGCGGTAATGAATGGCCGGCAGCCTTGTAAAGTAACCTGCCGGCTATATTCGGTTTCAAGCATAATCAGCATCATCATAAGCCGCGACTGCCGCCTCAAACGAAGCGGGTACGTAACTGCTGCGTATGCGCCACTGGGCAGGATAGAGGTTGTTGGCCCGCGCTCCCAGCTGGTTAACAAAGCCCAGGGGACGGCCCTCATAGGCCACGCGCACATAGCCACGGGGCACGCTGCCCTCCAATACCAGACTCTCATGGCGCAAATAAGCCAGAGCGGCGGCATAATCCAATTCGGTCTGCGCAAAAACATCTCCGGCCGCCGCGCGCGACAGAGCCAGGGCATGAGCCGGAATAACCTTGCGCCCTTTTTCCTCAGCCACTTCCACACCGCACAGCAGGGTACGGATGTTTTGCCGCAGGCGACAGGCGTCGTCCTTCCACCAGGAATGTACGGCTGACACGCGTCCCTCGTCGGTATACATAAACGTCCATGCCTCCGGCTCGCGCAACCATTGGCGGAAAGGTGCATTGCGGGGCACGGAAAGCTGCTTGTCGGGACGTACCTTCCGGAGCTGATGCAGAGGCTCATCGGCCGTTTTTCGAAGCAAAGCCAGGAAAAAGCCCTCGCCCCGCGCACGATGGGGAAAGAAGTGATAGACGGGCAGGTCGGTGCCGGCCGTATCGCCTTCGATGCCCCACTCCTCCGGCACGTCAATGCGGACGGGCTCGGCACCAAGCTCCTGACAGATGAAGCGAACGTTCTCCTCGTCCTCCTGACGGTTGAACGTACAGGTACTGTACACCAGAAAACCGCCGGGACGCAGGGCAGGCCACACGTCACGTATGATGTCGCGCTGACGGGCAGCACACTGCGCCACATTCTGCAGGCTCCACTCGCCTACGGCTCCGGCATCCTTACGGAACATGCCTTCGCCGGAACAGGGTACGTCGGCTGCTATCACATCAAAATAGGCCGGCAGGGCCTGAAACGCGGCGGGCCAGGCCGAAGTGACCACTACGTCGGGATGGCCCCACTTCTGCATGTTCTCTGCCAGCACGGCTGCACGCGGCCGCAGGGGCTCGTTGGCCACCAGCAGCGACTGCTCGGGCAGCAGGCTGCGCCAAAGGGTACTCTTGCCGCCCGGAGCGGCACAGAGGTCGAGCACGCGGCGCGGCTGCTCCTCGGCAGTAATGCGGCGGTAGGCCTGCTCGATGAACATGGAAGAGGCTTCCTGCACATAGTAGTCGCCGGCATGAAAGAGGGGGTCAAACGTAAAGGCGGGACGCGGCGGCTGCAGATAGCGGCCCGAAGCGCACCACGCCACCTTACCCCCGTCGGCAAAATGGCGGTGGCTTCCGTCGTTATAGCGGATACTTACGGGCGATGGCTCCTGCAGGGCCTCAATCAGGCGGGCGGCAGCGGCACTGCCGAGGGTGTCCTCCATCTGGCGGACAAAATCTTCAGGAAAGGCACTCATGGCATTAGTCGTCAGTATCGTCAGTGTCGTCGTAATCGAAATCAAAGAAGGCTTCGGGTGCCGTAAACTCGTCGAGGGCGCGACGGTCCTTCTTGGTGGGACGGCCCGTACCCTTGGCCCTACCGATAAAGCCGCTGATTTTACTCATTTCGAGCACTTCCAGCTGCGAGGGGTCGGTAATGTTTTCCAGAATGTCGGGCAGCAGTTTGGCCCCCACGCGTTTCTCAATAGGCTGAATTACGCGGAAGGTATAGATGACGGGCGGTTTTTTCACCCCCACCTTGTCGCCGGCCTTGACGGTACGCGAGGGTTTGGCCTGCGCACCGTTGATGGTAATGCGCCCGTTTTTGCAGGCGTCGGCTGCCAGCGTGCGGGTCTTGTAGATACGGGCCGCCCAGAGCCATTTGTCCAAGCGGGCCTCGGCTGAAACGGTATTTGCCATAGAATAAAACCTGAGGCCATTAATTGACCTTTAATAAAAACGGATTATTTTTTGTTGTACTGGTTCATCGTAATCTGGATGCCGGCCAGGCAGAAACTCTTGATGGCCTCGCACGCCATACCCACACGCTCGTCCATGCGGGCCAGGTCTTCCTCGCCAAAATGCCCCAATACGAAATCCACCTGACCGCCCCGCGGAAAATCGTTGCCGATGCCAAAGCGCAGGCGGGCATACTGCTGCGTGCCCAGCACCTGAGTGATGTGGCGCAGGCCGTTGTGGCCGGCTTCACTGCCCGAAGGCTTCAACCGGATTTGCCCGAACGGCAGCGAGAGGTCGTCCACCACCACCAGAAGGCGCTCGATGGGTATGTTTTTCTCCTTCATCCAATAGCGCACGGCATTGCCGCTGAGGTTCATATAGGTGGAGGGTTTCAGAAGGGTCAGCGTCTGATTCTTGACCGGCAGGGTGGCTACAAAGCCGTAACGCCGGTCGTCAAAAACAATATTGGACGCCTTTGCAAGGGCGTCCAATATTCTAAATCCTATGTTGTGGCGGGTGCCATCGTACTCATCGCCGATGTTGCCCAACCCTGCAATCAAATAATTCATGCACACTTACAATGTTGAGGATATTCAGAGAAATTAAGCCTCAGCAGCAGCGGCGGCAGCACCACGGGCGGCACGAGTCATCTTGACGGTCAGCACAACCACCTCTTTCGGGGTTACGAGTTCCAGACCCTCGAAGTGCAGGCTGCCGGCTTTGATTGATTTGCCAAGACCCAGGCTGGTTACGTCGATTTCCAGCTTCTCGGGGATAGCTGCATACGGAGCACGTACTTTCAGTTTACGTACCATGGCGTTCAGACGACCACCGGCGCGTACACCCTCAGCCAAGCCCTTAGGAGCAATAGGCACAGCCATTACGATAGGCTTCTCGGCATTTACTTCGTAGAAGTCAACGTGCAGCACGTTGTCCTTTACCGGATGGAACTGGATTTCCTTGATTACGGCCTTGTGATCGGTACCGTCGATGTTGATGTCGATGAGGTAGATATGCGGAGTATAAACAATCTTGTTGATTTCCTTTTCGCTTACCGTAAAGTGAATAGCCTCGGGCATGCCGTTAGCATCTTTCTTTTCACCGTAAATTACGCAGGGAACGCTGCCGTTTCTGCGGATTTCGCGAGAGGCTTTCTTGCCCAAATCGGTTCTCGCAGTACCACTAATTGCAATCTGTTTCATTTGTGTTACTCTAAATTAAGTTATTGATTATCGCTTAATTCGCCATCACACGAGGGATTTTTCATACCACCCGGGGACAAATCGGATGCAAAATTACAACATTTCATCCTTACCGCCAAGTTTTTCCAACATTTTTTGAAACTCCCCGATACTTATATAAAAAGGTATCCCATGCGGAAAATTCAAATCTCCCCTTCCCCGGCTTCAAGCCGCCGCGGCATCCGAGGCCGGCCCGGAGCATTTGTACAAACAGGGTGGCTTGTCGGTAAAACGGCAAGCCACCCTGTTTATTTTCCAAGCCACCCTGTCCGGACAAGCTCCCACCTGTTTTTCATATTCCCGGAAAAGCACACCTTCCGGCTGCACTCCGCATTCGCGCATACGCACAATTACAGCAAGCACGGACAGACCGTCAGCCAACGCCCCTGCCGCACCTGCCAAGAAAAAAAAGGTGAGCACCGCTTCAATTCCGGCCGCGAACGACCTTAAAACTCTATCTGCAAATCAATGGGATCCACATTTTCAGCCGGCTCCTCAGCCTGACGCACCGGATGCTGGCGGGCATAGGCAAGCACCTCTTCAAACGCCCCCTTGAATTTGTCAAAATCCTCCGGGTAGATAAAAATCTTATGTTTCTCGAACTGAGCCGTTTCCGAATCAGGACGCATCACACGCTTGCTCTCGGTCAGCGCCAGATAGGTCTCACCCCTGCGGTCCGACTTCACATCCAGATAATACACTCTCTTACCTGCTTTCACCGCCCGCGAAAACAAAATTTCAGCATCGGCCGAAAGCTCATTCTTCTGTTTCTCCGTCATAGCTTTATTCTTAATCATAACAAAGTTACGCTCAAAATTGCTATGTTTTTTTGAATCAGCAAAAAAAATGACCCAAAAATTTGAATTATACGCACGTTTTTTCGTACTTTTGCATTGTTGTGCCAATGTGGGCAGACAACATTTTAATATATTGCTCATGATCAACAGAGAACTCATCCGCTTAAAAATCGTTCAGCTCGTGTACGCCTATTATCAGAACAACGGGAAGACGATTGATGTAGCAGAAAAAGAATTACGCTTCAGCCTGACAAAAGCGTACGATCTTTACAATTTTTTACTGCAGCTCATGGTGGAAACCCGCCATTACGCCATCCGCATCTGCGAGGCCAAACAGCAGCGTGCCGAACGCCTCAACAAGGAAAATACGGACTGGATTGACCGCAAAATAGTCAACAACCGCTTGCTCAAGCAACTGGACGAGAACAAGCAACTGCAGGAAAACATATCCAAGGCCAAACTCAGTTGGGTAGAACAGGAATCCTTCATCAAGAAACTGTATAACACCATTCTGGACAGCGAGACGTTTGAGCACTATATGAAACTGGACGCCCCCACCTATGCCGACGACAAGGAAATGGTGCGCCGCCTTTACAAGACACTCGTAGTAAACAACGAGGAGATTGACGGCATTCTGGAAGAAATCAGCCTGTATTGGAACGACGACAAACAAATCGTCGATTCGTTTGTCATGAAAACCATCAAGCGTTTCACGGAAGAGAGCGACGAAAACCAGCCCCTGCTGCCCGAATACGACAGCGAAGACGACTGCCGGTTTGCCATCACCCTTTTCCGCCGCACGCTGGAAAACGCTGACGAATACCGCGAGCTCATCAAGAACAACACAAAGAACTGGGAATTCAACCGGCTCACGCTCATGGATGTTATCATCATGCAGATAGCCCTGGCCGAAATCATCAACTTCCCCACCATTCCGCTCAACGTCAGCTTCAACGAATATCTGGACATAGCCAAGGTGTACAGCACGCCCAAAAGCGCCTCATACATCAACGGCATGCTCGACAATATCGTCAAAAAACTGAAAGCAGCAAACAAAATCCTTAAATAAGCACATTCTTATGATGACAACCACATTGAACGTAGCCTTCTTACAGGCAGCCGGACAAGCAGGCGGAAGCTCATGGAGTTTCTGGATTATGATTATTGCCCTGTTCGTAATCATGTATTTCTTCATGATTCGTCCGCAGAACAAAAAGCAGAAAGAAATACAGAATTTCCGCAACTCCCTGAAAGTAGGCCAGGAAATTATCACCATTGGCGGTATCCACGGCGTAATCAAGAGCCTTGATGACACCACAAACACCGTACAGGTAGAAATTGCAACCGGCGTAAAAATCACATTCGACAAGAGCGCCATCATGCCTAAAGGCACTCCCGCCGGCGACAACAAGAAATAAAAAGCCGTGCACTGGGTGCAGGTTACATACAAAAAGGTAAGGAACTGTTTGTCAGCACTGCTGAACAGACAGTTCCTCACCTTTTTGTTTTTTCTCGGCCTCTCGGCCTCATTCTGGTTCCTGCTGGCGCTCGACCGCGAGTACGAATTTGAAGTAGAAGTACCTTTGCAGCTGACCAACGTGCCCAAAAACGTCATCATCACGACTGACCCGCCCAAAAGCGTCAAGCTCACCCTCAAGGGGAAAGGCAGCGACATGCTGGTCTACCGCTATCTGAAAAAAATACAGCCGGCAAACTTTCCGTTCAGCAGTCTGAACACATCGAGCCAGCACGTAATCATTTCGCGCACCGAGTTGCTCAAACTCATCACCCCCCGCCTGTCCAGCAATGTGCGCATTGTGTCGGTACACCCCGAGCAACCGGATTTTTTCTACAACAACGGACTGAACAAGAAGGTTCCCGTACGCCTCACCGGCAAGATCAAGGCCAACAAGCTCTTTTACATCTCGGCCATCAGCGTTGTGCCTGACTCCGTACAGGTATATGCTTCCAAGGAAATACTGGATACGCTGCGTTTTGCTTACCTTGAGCCCGTGTACTACCGCAGTCTGCAGGACACGACCCGCATACGCCGTAACTTCAAGAGCATACGCGGAGCCAAGTTCGACCCCGCGTCCGCGCAAATCAACGTCTACGTTGACCAGCTGACGGAAAAGACCGTGCAGGTGCCGGTACAGTGGGTCAACTTCCCGGCCACAAAAATCCTGCGCACCTTCCCCTCAAAAGTAAACATCACCTTCCAGGTCGGAGCCTCCATGTACCGCCGCATTACGGCCGACAATTTCGTACTGGTGGTCAATTATGCCGACCTCATCAACAACAAACAGAACAAATGCAAGCTGCAGCTCAAGAGCTTGCCGCAAGGGGTGTCACACGTACGCATCAGCCCCAGCGAAGTAGATTATGTCATTGAAGATGTCTCCGAAAACTAAATTCATCGGCATCACCGGCGGCATAGGCAGCGGAAAGAGTTACGTATGCCGCCTGCTTGAGCAAGCCGGTATCCCCATTTTCTATACTGACGACGAAGCCAAAAAGCTCATCCGCCACCATCGTCCGCTCCAGCAGCAGCTGACAGCCATTGTGGGCCCCGGCCTGTACGACGCCGAGGGCCGTCTCGTCAAATCGGTCATGGCCGCCTTTCTGTGCCGGGGTGAGGATTATGCCGAACAGGTCAACCGCGTAGTTCACCCCTGTGTGGCCGAAGCGTTCCGGAAGTGGGCCGGCTCACAAACTGCCCCGCTGGCCGGCATGGAATGTGCCCTGCTCTTCGAGTCCGGCTTCAACCGCCTGGTCGACCGCACCCTGCTCGTTGCCGCCCCGCTCGAGTTGCGAATCAGCCGTGTCATGCAGCGCGACCGCCTCAACCGCCAGCAGGCCCTGCACTGGATTCAGCTGCAGATGACCGAGGAGGAAAAGCGCCGGCTCGCCGACTACGTGATTGAAAACGACGAAGTGCAGCCCCTGGAGCCGCAAATCAGCGACTTGTGCCGGCGTTTAAGTTTTTTTGATACCCCTTAAGGCGGGCAATCCGGCGTAAAAAAGTATCTTTGCGCGCAGAAAAACTTGTAAACAAACAGCAATCTAAAAAAGTATATGGAAAAAACAATTTTAGCCATCACCGGCAAGCCCGGTCTCTACAGCCTCGTGCAGCAAGGCCGGGGTATGCTGATTGTAGAAACCATTGACGAAAAGAAACGCCGCTTTCCGGTAGGCCCGCGTGACCGTGTCACCTCTCTGAACGACGTATCAATGTACACCGAAGGCGATGACGTATCGCTCAACTCCGTGTTCCACAATATTAAAGAACTCTACCAGGGTAAAACGGTCGACATCGACCTGAAGAAGGCCAGCAAGGACGAACTTGCCGACTTTATGGCCAAAGCCCTGCCCAGCTACGACCGCGAGCGCGTACACCTTTCAGACATCAAGAAGCTGATTCAGTGGTACAACCTGCTCGTATCCAACGGCATCTCCGACTTTGAACCCGCCGAGGAGCAACCGACCGAAGCCTAATCAAGCCAGCCTCATGGCATGAACCCCATGAAGCGGGCCCCCGTCAATTTTTATTCAGCCTTGTCCGGCCAAGCCGGATGAGGCTTTTTTTGTAACATACAAAAGAAACATGCCGCCGGAATACCTCGTCTGCTCCCCCTCTGTTTTCGGCCATACTCCCCGCTTGGGCCGAGGCGCCGGCAAGACAGACAAGAAAATCACTCCCCCGCCGCCCGAAAAGGTGGCTTGGAAAAAATTTTTTCCCGGGAAGTATTTTATTTTACAAGCCACCTTGTCTTTTCTGCAAGCCGTCTTATTTCACTCCTCCCCACGCTGCCACCGGACGCCCCGGCCTTTTATCCCCGCCGCGCCATGGACATCAGCCCTTCGCCATGCCCGATGCCCACGGCCTTCTGATGCCGGAAGAGGCCGCAACACGTAACATGGGAAACACAAAACCGGCGTTCGGAAAGAAAAAAGTCAGCATTGCCATAAAAAAATATCAAAAATGTTTGTTTGATTAAAAAAAAAACGTACTTTTGCCATATCTAACAACAAATAAAAACGATAAAAAAACATCCTCATCATGCGCAACAACGTATTCTTTTACTTTTATTTTTACTTTACCACTCCGGTGAAGCGGGACGTTGTGTGCTGAAAAAGATGAACCAAAAACATATGAATCCCGCTCCAAAAAAGCGGGATTTTTTGTTTCAGAACTATATACACGTACATGAAAAGAATAGCAATACAAGGTATCAAGGGCTCATTCCACGACATCGCCGCCCACCAGTATTTTGAGGGTGAGGAAATAGAAATGGATTTCTGCAACACGTTTGAAGACGTGGTAGCCCACATGCAGCACGACAATACGATGCTCGGTCTGATGGCCATCGAAAACACCATTGCCGGCAGCCTGCTGCACAACTACGACCTGCTGCGCATGAGCGGCATGACCGTGGTGGGCGAACACAAGCTGCACATTGAACACAGCATCATGTGTCTGCCCGAAGACGACTGGAGCACCCTCCACGAAGTCAACTCCCACCCCGTAGCCCTGATGCAGTGTCGCGAATTCCTGCAAAAGCACCCCGACCTGAAAGTAGTGGAGGCTGAAGATACGGCCGGCGCCGCTGCCGACATCAGCCGCCTGCACCGCACGGGCCATGCCGCCATCTGCCACAAGCATGCGGCTTCGCTCTACGGCATGAAAGTGCTGGAAGAAGGCATTGAGGACAACAAGCACAACTACACACGTTTCCTGCTGATGTGCGACCCCTGGAACGCCGACAGCCTGCGCGACCTGCATCAGGTGGACAAAGCCTCGCTCGTCTTTGCCGTACCGCATGAGGAAGGCCAGCTGTCGCAGATACTGAGCATCTTTTCGTTCTACAAAATCAACCTGACCAAGATTCAATCACTGCCCATCATTGGCCGCGAATGGGAATACCTGTTCTACGTCGACGTAACCTACAACGACTACATCCGCTACCGCCAGAGTATCGACGCGGTACGGCCACTGACCAAGGCACTAAAAATACTCGGAGAATATGTTGCAAAAAACTAATTTTGACCCCGCCATCCGGCCGGCCGACCGCCTCTCGACCGTCAACGAATACTACTTCAGCCGCAAGGGCAAGCAAGTGGCCCAGATGAATGCAGAGGGAAAGAACATCATCAGTCTGGCCATCGGAAGCCCCGACATGCCCCCCTCATCCGCCACCATCGACACCCTGTGTGAGCAGGCCCGACGGCCCGATGCCCACGGCTACCAGCCCACCGCCGGCATTCCCGAGCTGCGTCAGGCCATGGCCGACTTCTACCGCCGCTGGTATGGCGTCAGTCTGGACCCTGCCACGGAAATCCAGCCGCTCATCGGCTCAAAGGAGGGTATTCTTCACGTAACACTGGCCCTGGCCAACGTAGGCGACGAAGTACTCGTGCCCAACCCGGGCTACCCTACCTACACCTCGCTCAACCGTCTGCTCGGCACCCAGGTGGTCAACTACAACCTGCGCCCCGAAAACGGATGGCAGCCCGACTTTGACGAACTGGAGGCAACAGACCTGAGCCGCGTGAAAATCATGTGGACCAACTATCCCAACATGCCCACCGGAGCAGCTGCCCAAATGCGCACCTACGAACGTCTGGTTGACTTTGCGCAGCGCCACCACATCGTAGTAGTCAACGACAACCCTTACAGCTTCATCCTCAACCACAAGCCGCTGAGCCTGCTTCAGGTAGACGGCGCCAAGAGCTGCTGCATCGAGTTCAACTCCATGAGCAAAAGCCACAACATGCCTGGATGGCGCGTGGGTATGCTGGCCACCAACGCCGAATTTGTCAGCTGGATTCTGAAAGTTAAAAGCAACATCGACTCCGGAACATTCCGCCCCATGCAGCTGGCTGCGGCCACGGCTTACCGGAATTCGGCCGAATGGCACGAAGAGGCCAACTACCAGGTATATGCCCGCCGGCGCCGCCTGGCCGAACAAATCATGGACACCCTGGGCTGCCAGTACGACCCCACGCAGGTAGGCATGTTCCTCTGGGGGCGCATCCCCGACAGCTATGCCGACTGCGAGGCACTTACGGAGCGCGTGCTGCACGAGGCACGGGTTTTCATCACTCCCGGCTTCATCTTCGGCAGCAACGGCAACCGCTACATCCGTATTTCGCTCTGCGCCAAAGAGGAAAAGATGGCCGAAGCGCTTGAACGCATCCAACAGGTATTTGCCCGCTGAGCCTTGAAGGCGCAGCAAATAAACATAAATCAACGCATTCAATAACACCGTAATACTAAAAACTATGGAATTAACCTTATCGCCCCTGAACCTGCCGGGCATTGACAACAAACGCCCCATCGTAATTGCCGGTCCGTGTTCTGCCGAGACCGAAGAGCAAGTGATGAACACCGCCACCCAACTTTGTAAAAAAGGCATCAAGATATTCCGCGCCGGCGTATGGAAACCGCGCACCAAGCCCGGAGGCTTTGAAGGCGTAGGCACACTGGGCCTGCCCTGGCTCAAACGCGTGCAGGAAGAACTCGGTATGCTTGTGTCTACGGAAGTGGCTACGCCCAAACATGTTGAAGCCTGCCTGGAAAGCGGTATCGACATTTTGTGGATTGGTGCCCGCACCACGGCCAACCCCTTTGCCATGCAGGAACTGGCCGACTCGCTGCGCGGCGTGGACATCCCCGTCCTGGTCAAGAACCCCGTAAACCCCGACCTGGAGCTGTGGATCGGTGCGCTGGAGCGCATCAACGGAGCCGGAGTCAAGCGCATGGGAGCCATTCACCGCGGTTTCTCTACCTACGACAAGAAGCTCTACCGCAACCTGCCCATGTGGCACATCCCCATTGAGCTGCGCCGCCGCATTCCTAACCTGCCCATGTTCTGCGACCCCAGCCACATCGGCGGACGCCGCGAACTGATAGCCCCGCTCTGCCAGCAGGCCATGGACCTGGGCTTCGACGGACTGGTGGTTGAGAGCCACTGCAGCCCCGACGCTGCCTGGAGTGATGCAGCACAGCAGGTAACGCCTGAAGTGCTCGACTTTATTCTCGACAAACTGGTCATCCGCAACATTACGCAGACTACCGAAAGCCTCGAAGCGCTGCGCCGCCAGATTGACGAATTCGACAACAACCTGCTCGACCTGCTCTCACGCCGTATGCGCGTATGCCGCGAAATCGGTCAGTACAAAAAGGAACACAACATGACCGTGGTACAAACCGAACGCTACAACGAGATTCTCGACAAGCGCGGCGCACAGGGCGTACTCTGCGGCATGGACGCCGACTTCATCAAGACCATCTTCGAAGCCATCCACGAGGAAAGCGTACGTCAGCAAATGGACATTATGAACAAATAAGAAAAACATCCGGAAAATTCTATAAACCAATATGCGAATACTGATTCTGGGCGCAGGCAAGATGGGGTCGTTTTTTGTGGACCTGCTCAGCTTTGAACACGAAACTGCCGTTTACGAAGTTGACCCCAAGCGTCTTCGCTTTATGTACAACACGCTGCGTTTTACCACGCTGGAAGAAATTGACGACTTCAAGCCCGAACTGGTCATCAACGCCGTCACACTGAAATACACGATTGACGTGTTTCGTGAGGTAATTCCTCATCTGCCCAAGGACTGCATCCTGAGCGACATTGCCTCGGTCAAGACTCACCTGCAGGGATTCTACGAGCAGTGCGGCTTCCGCTACGTGTCCACCCACCCTATGTTCGGCCCCACGTTTGCCAACCTGGGCATGCTCTCCAACGAAAGTGCCATCATCATTTCCGAAGGTGACTACATGGGCCGCATCTTCTTTAAGGACCTTTACAGCAAGCTCGGACTGAACGTGCGCGAATACACCTTTGACGAACATGACGAAACCATGGCCTACTCGCTGTCCATCCCGTTTGTGTCGACCTTTGTGTTTGCGGCCGTCATGAAACACCAGGATGCTCCGGGCACCACCTTCAAGCGTCACATGAACATTGCCCGCGGCGTACTGAGCGAGGATGACTGCCTGCTGCGCGAAATCCTCTTCAACCCCCGCACCAGCACCCATGTCAGCAACATACGCACGGAACTGAAGGAACTCATCGACATCATTGACCGCAAAGACGAGGATGCCCTCAACGGCTACCTCAAGAAAATACGCAGCCACATCAAATAGCCGGATGCGCCGCATGCCGGCACTACGGCATGCCGTTTCGGAAAAACAAGGTCGGAACTAAAAGAAACAAGTTCCGACCTTGTTCATTCTGTAAGCCACCCTGTTTTCCGACCGGTAAAACCCTTTGCCCCAAGCCGGCTGAAAAACCGCGTCTTCCCCACCCCGTGGCATGCCGAAAAGTATGCCATTTTTCCATACATTTCATTTTATCCTACTGATTGTCAGCCTCTTTTTCAGCTGTAACATTTTTGTAACATATTTGTAACACCCGCGCAACGACATGTAGCGAAATTTGCAGTCGAAAACTGCTAATATTTATCAACTGTATGGAACTAATTTATCTTGGAATCGTCGTATTCCTGTTCATGCTGGCCGTGTTCGACCTGCTGGTCGGTGTCAGCAACGATGCCGTGAACTTTTTGAATTCGGCCGTGGGAACCAAAGTAGCGCGTTTCCGCACCATCCTGATTGTCGCCTCAATCGGCGTATTTGTCGGTGCGGCCACCAGTAACGGAATGATGGACATTGCGCGCCATGGCATCTTCCAGCCACAAATGTTCACCTTCCACGAACTGATGTGTATCTTCCTGGCCGTCATGGTAACGGATGTCGTATTGCTCGACATCTTCAACACGCTGGGAATGCCCACCTCCACGACCGTTTCCATGGTGTTCGAGCTGCTGGGCGGTACGTTTATCCTGGCCTGCCTCAAGATTCTGGCCGACTCACAGGACGTGCTCACATTCGGAAACCTGCTCAACACGGAAAAAGCCCTTCAAGTCATTCTGGGTATATTCCTCTCCGTGGCCATCGCCTTTATCGTAGGTGCATTCGTGCAGTGGGTGGCCCGTATCGTGTTTACCTTCGGATACACACGCCATCTGAAATATACCATCGGCATATTCGGCGGCATTGCCTGCACCTCACTGACCTATTTCATTCTGATCAGCGGACTCAAGTCGTCTTCATTCATCACAGCTGCCGACAAAGCCTGGATTGCCGACAACACCATGATGCTGGTAGGCATATGCTTTGTCATCTTCACCGTACTCTGCCAGATTCTGCACCTGCTTAAGGTCAACGTGTTCAAGATTACCGTACTCCTGGGAACCTTCTCGCTGGCCCTGGCCTTTGCCGGAAACGACCTGGTCAACTTTATCGGTGTGCCCCTGGCCGGCTATTCTTCCTACCTTGACTTTACAGCCAACGCCCACGGCCTTGGCATCAACGAATTCATGATGGGCTCGCTCAACGAAGAGGCCCGCACCCCCGTACTCTTCCTCTTCCTGGCCGGTGCCATCATGGTGTACGCCCTGGCCACCTCGAAAAAAGCCCACAACGTAATCAAAACCTCCGTTGACCTGTCCCGTCAGGAAGAGGGCGACGAGATGTTCGGCTCCTCAGCCATGGCCCGACTGATTGTACGCAACACCCGCTCGGCTGCCGAAACCATCAGCCGCTTTATCCCCAAGAGTGTAGGCCGCTGGGTGGACAGCCGCTTCCAGAAGGACGAAATCATTCTGGCCGACGGTGCAGCCTTCGACCTGGTACGTGCTTCGGTCAATCTGGTACTCTCAGCCCTGCTCATCATTTTCGGTACGAGCATGAAACTGCCCCTTTCAACCACCTACATTACCTTTATCGTGGCCATGGGTACAGCGCTGGCCGACCGCGCATGGAGCCGTGAAAGTGCCGTTTACCGCATTACGGGCATGCTCTCCGTCATCGGCGGATGGTTCATTACGGCCTTCGTAGCCTTTATCATCTGTGCCTTCATTACGGCAGCCATGTACTACGGCGGCACCGTGGTGATGGTCATCTTCATTGCCGTGGCCGTGGTGCTGCTCGTGCAGAGCAACATCCGCTTCAAGAAGAAAAAACAGACCGAAAAGAAGGACGACCTGTTCCAGCAGATTCTGCGCTCCAAAGACCGCGTGAAGAACTGGGAATTGCTCCGCCAGCACGCCGCCGAGAGTCAGGCCGCACTGTTGCAGTGTACCCTGCAGGAGTATGACAACGCCACCGATGCGCTCTGCCACAACGACCTGCGCCTGCTGCGCAAGACCGACAAGATGGTGCGTCAGCACAAGGAAGACCTGCGCCGCAACCGTCAGCGCGAAATGGTGGGTATGCGCCGCATTGACAGCGGAATTGCCATCGAGAACAACACGTGGTTCCACCTGATGTCAAACAGCGCCCAGCAAATGATGTACTGCGTACGCCGTATCGTTGACCCGATAAAGGAACACATCGAAAACAACTTTACGCCGCTCTCGCAGGAATGTGCCGAAGAGGCCATCGCCGTACGCCGACAGGCCGACAGCATGATGCACGAGGCATTTGAAATGATACGCGCCAACGACTACGCCAACGCCCAAACGCTGCTGTTGCAGATTGACCATTACAAGGAAGACCTGTCAAGCCTGCGCAAAAAACAGCTCGACAAGATGCAGAAGGAAACCGGAAGCGTGAAGATTTCGCTGCTCTACCTCAACTGGCTGCAGGAAACCCAGGAGCTGCTCTCCAGCCTGCGCCACCTGGTACGTGCTACCGAAAAACTGACTGACTAAGTTTCAGTCCCACATACATTCCTTACTTTTCATCCTTAATTTTGAAAAATCAGGCCTTGTTCCCGATACGGAACAAGGCCTGATTTTATATTTACTCCTCCCTCCGGGGAAAAGGAAAAAAGCCGGCACCTTTTTCCGCCGAGGTCGGATGAAAAAAATTCAAGGTCGCTTCCTGTTTTTATCTTCCGCACTGAAACGTGCAGACAACAGCCGCGGCACCCCACCGACAATGCTGCCGGCCCCAGGGCCTACCGCTCCAGCTCAATCAGATGACCGTCGGCCGTAAATCCCTGCACGGACACGGCCAGCCGCTGTGTGGGCTGCGAATTGGAATAAAAGGTCAGTGTAGCCTCACCCCGGCTGTCGAGCTCTACGTCGGGATTCCAGTAGAGCGTACGGCGGAAATCGGTTGTCGTAGGCATTTCGGTTTTCCGGTAATTGGGCGAGTAAAATTCAACGGGTGCACGGTATCCCTCAAGCCGCGTAATGCGCTCGCCCTTTCGGTGGTCAAAAATATTCATGGCCGGGTCGGTATAAAGAAAAAGTACACACCCTATCCTGTGTGACTGCCCCACCGGAGCACGACGGCTGATTTCGGCCGCGTCGGTACACACCATCATGGAGCGCAGGTCGTCGAGCCGGTCAACCGAAAGCAGCTTGCCCGCTCCGTTGTCAACCACCGTAATGACTTGCTTGCCCATAAAGCGCAGGCGCTCGCCGCCTTCGGGCGTCACATCCAGGGTAAAGCGCCGGTCCTTCTCGGCCAGCCACTCATAGGTGCCGGGCACGTCGAATCCCTGGTCCATATATTGCTCCACCTCGTCGGCCACGTTATAATAGGTTTCGGAATATTTCTTGCCATATTCCTCACCACCCATCCAGGTGTAACGCCCGCCGTAATAGTCATCATAGCCTTTTTCGCTGACGGTCACCTCGTGCAGCTGAATGTCGGTACGAATGGTATCCTGCCAGCTGAAAAGCGGCGTCTCGGTCAGTCGGGCAGCGGTATAGTCCAGCTGCGGCGGCACAAGGCGCAACTCCTGCTTCCAGTAGGCCCGGGGCTGCGGCGCCAGGTTGCGATGGAGCGAAATGATGCAGTACTTACGCTTGTCGCGGGCATTGCGCGCACTGAACACGCCCATGGCCGGCCCGTAGAACGAAGGTGCCATGAAACTGAAATTGCCCAGCGAGTCAGTACGGGTTTCGCCCTTGAGCTGATTGCTGCCCGGCAGGACGATACGCACCGAGAGGCTGTAGTCAGGACATGTGCGCCGCCGGCTGCTGCCGTCGTAGATGGTGCCGTCAATCAGCATCCCCTCCTCCACGGGATGCCGGACCCGCATAGGCTCCAGGCCGGCCATCTGCTGCCAGTTATGGCTGCGCCAGCCCTGCACCTGAAGCAAAAGGTCGAGGGCCGCACGATGGGCCGAATCGGCCGACTCAAAATAATATTCCGGACGCTCTACGTATCCCCTTACGGAGGACGAGAGGAGCAGCTGCTCGCGTATGCCCGGCGCGCGGCGTACTATATCAGAACCGGCCTCGCGCACGGCCATCGAAAAGCGCACGTTGCTTCCGTAATCCTCATAGCGGGGCACACTGACCTTGAGCACCACGGGGCTGCAGGCTCCGTAGTGCGCACGGTTCTGCCGCACGTCAACCCGGGCCAGGCTGTCGGGCTCACGCCAGAAAAGCCGTTCGGCCAGAATACGCCCGTCGGGAGTAAAGAGGGTCAGCTCGTTCACGCCCTGTCCGGCATAGTCGGCCGGAAGCGTCAGCATCTTTTGTGCCGCGCCCATACGGAGCGTATCCAGATAGTGGGCCTCGCCGCGACACGTGATGCTCACGCCCAAAAGCTGCCGGCGCAGGGAGGGCGTAGCGCTGATTTCAAAGCGCAGTGAGTCGTCGGCAGCCGGAGCGTTGAAACAGATGGCAGCCCCCTCGCGATGAGACTCAGGAAGACTGACGCTGACGGTGTGTCCCTGCTCGTCGGTCAGCTCCGCCCGCACGCGGCTCCAGTCGGGCTGTGCCTGAGCGTCGATATGCCCCATGCCCATATACCGGGTTGCGGCACGGCCCACTTCACGACCGTCGGCCGAAAAAAGGCGCAGCGTGGCTCGTTGCGAAACGCCCTGCCCGTCGGTCACCTTAAAGGCGGCATGCAGGGGCTGACCGTCAACCAGCTGACCGCCTTCGGGATAAAAGCCTACCTGCAGCCCGCCGGCCTCAACGGCACCATGCGGCAGGCTGACGGCATCAGCCGGACGGTTGCGATGGGACGACACATTGCTGCGCAGCTCCAACTGCCGCGGCGCTCCCTCCTGCTCCGGACGGACAAACACGGGCACCACGCGCGAAAACACTCCGGCCTCGTCCCAATTCAGCATGGGGCGCGTATAGGCGCGTATTTCGTAATAGCCCGAATGGCAGGTTTCGTCAAGCTTGAAATTGCCGTCGGCCCGGCCGTCCTGCACCCGCAGCCGATGGCGCTGCACCACATTGCCCGACTCGTTGAGCAGCTCCACGTAGAGCACACGGCTCATGCCCGTAGGGCGCAGATTGGAACCATACACCACGTAGGCGCTGTACCAGATGTCGTCGCCCGTAAAATAGGCATTGTTGTCCAGATGAACAAACACCTGTTCCCGCGTATAAGCCACGTTGTAACGCGAGAGATGGCTGAAACAGCTGTACAGGCTGTCAAACGAAGTAGGCTGCTGCCCCTTTGCCGACGGAACGCCGGCAAAGGCCAGTAAGACGGACAGAAGAAAAAGGCGTTGTCTTGTTGTCATAAATCCATGTTTAATCTTACAAAAGTAGACATTCCGACACGGCTGGCCAAACGGCAGTGCGCCAAAAAAGTATAACAGCGGCGCTCCGTCCCAACGCAGCGGCACCACCGGTCATGCAGCAGCCGCACGGCAGGCGGAGGTCGGCCCGGAAGGTGCATTCGCGCAGCCCCTGCCCGCAATAAACCGGCAGGCTTTTTCATTTAGCCGGGAGCAAAGATTCTTTACTTCCCGACTTTTTTATTTTCCGCGCCACGTCCTTTTTCACGAATCCACACAAAAAAAGTGCGGAGAACCACGTCCGCGCAAGCGCGAAAGGCGTAATTCTCCGCACACAGCGGGACTGATGCTCAAGCAAACATCCCGCAACGGGCCACTGGCTTATCCCAGATACTTGGCCAGAACCTTAATGTTTTCCGACTCACGCAAATGGCGCAAGGCGCGTTCCTTAATCTGACGCACACGCTCGCGCGTCAGGCCCAGATTGGCCGAAACTTCCTCGGCGGTCATTTCGTTTTGTCCGATACCGAAGAGCATTTTGATGACCTTCTGCTCACGCTCGTTGAGAATGCTGGAGAGCGCCATGTCGAGGTCGGACGAGAGAGATTCCTGCTCCATGCGGTTGTCGGTGGTAGGCGCCGAATCATCGCTCATCACGTCAATCATACAGTTGGAGTCGTCGTCCTGGAAAGGAGCGTCAACCGACACTTTCTTGCCGTTGGCGCCAATGGCTTCGCTCACCTTCTCGACGTCCGTATCCAGCAGGTCGGCCAGCTCCTGTACTGACGGGCGGCGTTCGAACTCCTGCTCAAAGCTGACAATGGCCTTGTTCATCTTGCTCTGGAAGCCTACCTGATTGAGCGGCATGCGCACAATACGGCTCTGCTCCGAAATGGCCTGCAGAATGCTCTGCCTGATCCACCATACGGCATAACTGATAAATTTGAATCCGCGGGTTTCGTCAAACTTTTTGGCAGCCTTGATCAGCCCGACGTTGCCTTCATTAATAATGTCGTTCAGTGCCAGTCCCTGATTCTGATACTGCTTGGCCACACTCACCACAAAGCGCAAGTTGGCGCGCGTCAGTTTGTCGACGGCTTCCTGGTCGCCACGCTTGATGCGCTGGGCCAGTTCTACTTCCTCCTCAGTAGAAATGAGTTCCTCACGTCCAATCTCTACCAGATACTTGTCAAGAGCCGCACTCGAACGGTTAGTAATACTTTTATTAATTTTCAGCTGTCTCATACTATGATATATAGATGGCTATTTAGAATTATATACACCAACAAAACGTGCCCGGCAACTCCAAAAGCTGTCGGCACATACGGTAATCCCATAAAATAAACGCTTCACGCTCTGTCATTCAACATATAGTGGCGTAAGCCTTTTGTTTCAGTCGGGGCAATCGGAATATCCGGTATCCACAATCGCTATCCGAGATATTTGGTTAATACTTCAATGCACTTTGCTTCACGTAAATGCCGCAACGCCCGTTCCTTGATCTGACGCACGCGCTCACGCGTCAGTCCCAAAGTGGCCGAAACCTCCTCGGCTGTCATTTCGGGGCGGCCTATGCCGAAAAGCATTTTGATAACGTCCTGCTCACGCGGATTCAGCACCGTGCGCAAGGCTGCCTCCATATCGGTGGAGAGTGATTCGTGCTCCATCTTGTTGTCCGTTCCGGGCGCCGACTCGTCGGTCATGATATCAATCATACTGTTTGACTCATCGTCCTGAAACGGTGCGTCAACGGATACTTTCTTTCCGTTGGAGCCGAGAGCCTCGCGTATTTTCTCCACATCGGTATCCAGCAGGTCGGCCAGCTCCTGCAACGAGGGGCGGCGTTCGTTTTCCTGCTCAAAATTCACGATTGTTTTGGTCAGCTTGCTGTGGAACCCTACCTGATTGAGCGGCATGCGCACAATACGGCTCTGCTCCGAAATGGCCTGCAGAATACTCTGCCTGATCCACCATACGGCATAACTGATGAACTTGAATCCGCGGGTTTCGTCGAACTTCTGCGCGGCTTTAATGAGACCTAAATTACCTTCGTCAATCAAATCATTGAGGGCCAGGCCCTGATTCTGATATTGCTTGGCCACACTCACCACAAAGCGCAAGTTGGCCCGCGTGAGCTTTTCAAGTGCTTCACGGTCGCCTTTATGAATACGCTGCGCCAACTCAACCTCTTCGTCTGTGGATATCAGTTCTTCACGGCCTATTTCCACGAGATATTTATCCAACGCCGCACTGGAGCGGTTCGTGATGCTCTTGTTAATCTTTAGCTGTCTCATTTTCTCGTGCCTATTCTGTTTGAATATGCAAAAATAATCATTTCCTTCCAAACATTTGCCAACTTTTATGCTAAATATTTTTATTATCACGCAGTTAGCTCAAGAAAATCACATTTTTCCGTCCACAACAGGCCGCAACAGCGCCGCTGTAATATTTATGTAACATTTCTGAAACATCGGCATCATGCAACGGCCGTACTTTTGCAGCATGAAAATTACGTATTATCTCTTAGGATTAGTGCTGGCCATGAGCCAGGGAAATCTGGTTCACGCACAGGAAACATCGGACTCTACACAAAAGGAAAAACGGTTTGAAGTACACGGAACACTCCGCGGCAAGTATGAATACCAGCCGGAAATCAACGAGAGCCGTTTCCAGGTACGAAACGCCCGCGTCAGTATTGAAGGGCAGGTCATCAAGGCCATCGGATACAAGGCCGAAATTGACTTGAGCGACCAGGGACAGATGCGCATGCTCGACGCTTACGTAAAAGTAACTCCTGTCAAGAATCTGGACTTTCAAATCGGTCAGATGCGCGTTCCCTTCAGCATTGATGCCCACCGCTCGCCTCATGTGCAGTATTTTGCCAACCGTTCCTTCATCGCCAAGCAGGTAGGTGACGTACGTGATGTGGGCGCCATGCTGGCCTATGACATCAAACCGGCTCGCATGAAACTCAGTGCCGGTATCTTCAACGGCGCCGGCCTGACCGAACAGAAGGAGTGGCACAAGAATGTCAACTACTCAGCCAAAATGGAGTGGAACTTTGCCCCGAATTTCAATCTGGAGTTCAGTTCTCAGACGGTCTGCCCCGACTCCACCCGCATCTGGCTGTACGACGGCGGCATCAACTTTGACAACGGACGCTGGCACGCCGAAGCTGAATACCTCTACAAGCACTATGCCGACCACGCCTTCGACGATGTACACGCCTTCAATACGTTTGTAACCTACACGCAACCCGTACGCCGCATCCTAAAAGGTATCCAGTTTCTGCTGCGTTACGACTTCATGACCGACCACAGCGACGGAACCGTTTACCAGACCACGCCGGGCAAAGAACACCTGCTGGCCATTACCGACCACCAGCGCGGACGTCTGACAGGCGGCGTTACGCTGATTCCGCAAAAGATTCAAAACACGGCCATCCGCCTGAACTACGAGAAATACTTTTACCGCAACAGCGGTATTCCCAAGGAAAGCGAACAGGACAAAGTTGTAGTGGAGTTCATGGTTCACTTCTGATTACCCGTCGTCGGCCGGAATCAAAAAAACGACGTACCGTCCATGACCAACGCCGCATTTTTCTTATCTTTGAACCTGGAAAGACAAACTGAAAAAGGACTCAACAACATCAGGGGGTCTGAAAAGAATAGATAAACAACGTTTTACCCCAATTATAACCAGCCATTATGAACGAAAAGATTTTAGTAGTTGACGACGAAGAGGATTTATGCGAAATTCTCCGCTTTAATCTGAAAAACGAAGGCTACGACGTAACCACCGCCTATTCGGCTGAAGAGGCACTTCAGCTTGATTTGCCCAAATTTCAGCTTATTCTGCTGGACGTCATGATGGGTGAAATTTCAGGTTTCAAGATGGCTTCAATGCTCAAGGAACGCAAGGAAACGGCTCACATCCCCGTCATATTCATCACTGCCAAGGACACCGTCAACGACACCTGCACGGGTTTCAGCATCGGAGCCGATGACTATATCTCCAAACCGTTTTCCATCCGTGAGGTGATTCTGCGCGTCAAAGCCGTGCTGCGCCGCACTGCCGGCATAGTGCCTGCTGTCAGTCACAACCTGCAATACGAAGACCTCACCATCGACCTGGAGAGCAAAAAGGTAAGAATCGGCGACCGCGAAGTGGCTCTGACCAAAAAGGAATTCCAGATTCTGCAACTGCTGCTTGAAAATCCGGGAAAGGTATTCTCACGCGAAGAAATCCTCAAAAAGGTCTGGACCGACGAGGTCTACGTACTCGACCGTACCGTAGATGTCAAAATTACCCGACTACGCAAAAAAATCGCTCCCTACGACAGTCACATCGTAACCCGACAAGGCTACGGATACTGCTTTGAGTAAGACAACCGTGCCCCCGTGACTTATACCCCATCATGTCCAGACAATTCAAAATTCCCTTCAGCTACCGGATATTCATCTCCGTAATGTCCATCTTCGTGGTGTTTGCCGCCTGTTTCATCATTTATCAGCACCACCGCGAACTGGTGTACAAAACCGACTCGCTCAACGATCGCCTGCAGGACTACAACGCCCTCATTGCGCAGGTCGTCGACAGCAACCGTGTGGACAAACAGCGGCTGGACCGCTTTCTGCATTATCACAAAACCAAGGAGCTGCGCATCACCATCATTACCGACCGTGGTGACGTACTCTTTGACAACCGGGCCGACTCGGCCGAATGGACCAACCACCTGAGCCGCCCCGAAGTGCGCCGGGCGCTGCAACACAAACAGGGCTTCGACCTGCGCCGCTTTTCGCATACCACAGGACTCGAATACTTTTACGTAGCCACTTATTTCCCCGAAATCCATCTCATTGTCCGTTCGGCCCTGCCCTATGACGACAACCTGATGCAGATTCTCCAGGCCGACTCCAACTATCTCTGGTTCACGCTGGTGCTCACACTGCTGCTCGTAGGGTTGTACTTCTTCTTCACCCAGCGCATCGGCAAGAGCATCAAGCAACTGCGCCAGTTTGCCAAGAAGATGGAGGCCGAGGAAATACCCGACCCTGACTCACTCAACTTCCCCCACAACGAACTGGGCGACATCTCACGCAACATTGTACACCTCTACGCCCAGCTGCAAAGCAGCCGCCGCGACAAGGAGCGCCTCAAGCGCCAGCTGACGCAGAACATTGCCCACGAGCTGAAAACACCCGTGGCCAGCATACAGGGATACCTGGAAACCATCGTCAAGACGCCGGACATCGACATGGACACCTGCCGCATGTTCCTGCAGCGCTGCTATGCCCAGAGCTGCAGACTGACCAACCTGGTGCGCGACATTTCGGCCCTGAACAGCCTGGACGATACCCACGACAACTACGAACGCGCCACCATCAACCTGCTCGAACTGGTCAAGGGCGTGCAGCAGGACGTACACCTGCAACTGGAGGAGAAACAGATGAAAATGATGCTCCACATCTCACCCGAGGTAACGATCAACGGTAACTCCGGTTTGATTTACTCCATCTTCCGCAACCTGACAGACAACGCCATCTTCTACGCCGGACAGAGCAAGGTCATCACCGTAGAGTGCGAGCCCCAGGATGCCGACTGGTACGTCATCCGCTTCTCCGACAACGGAAACGGCGTCAGTCCCGAACACCTGCCCCACCTCTTTGAACGCTTCTACCGCGCCGACAAGGGACGCTCACGCAAACTGGGCGGAACAGGTCTGGGCCTGGCCATCGTAAAGAACGCCGTGCTCTATCATGGCGGACAAATCCAGGTAGAAAACGAGACGGCCGGCGGCCTGCTCTTCACCTTTACCCTGCCCAAGGACCACACGCCGCTTCAGCCTGAAAACAACGATGAAGAGGAGGACGACGAGGATTAATTCGCTCCTTTCCCTACATATATAATACAAAAGGCCGGCTTACCTTTCTGATGGTAAGTCGGCCTTTTGTATTGTCATATTACTGGGCTAAAGACTGCGTATGCGGTCGTCGAAATCCTTTGCTCCCCCTTTCACGCCGAATATCTTCTGCAGCAGGCGTGCCCTTGTGTTGGTGACCGATTGTGACGACATGCCCGTCAGTACGGCAATCTCCGTAGGTATGAAGCGCAGGCGCGTCAGTATGATGACGTTGATTTCGTTGGGCGAGAGGTTGGAGTGGTTGGCAAACAGGGCGCACAGATTGCCGTCGTAGCGGTTGGTCAGCTGATGCAACGCGCTCCAGTCCTGCGGTTCGGCCAGACGTCCGGCAGAAGCCCGGCGGTGGAGCGCATACACGCGGTCGTCACTAATTAGCCGGTCTTCCATGTCCCACTGCTCCGGCTTGCGGCGGTCGTTCTGGTAGGTGGCCAGCTGCGCCTGCATCTGCTCCATTTCATGTGTTTTCTCTTCAATCAGTCTGACATCCTTTTCCCGTGCCTGCTGCAATGCTTCGAGCCGCAGTTTGAGGCTGCGGTAGTTCTCCAGGTCACGCGTGTAGCCGGTGTTCAACTCCTCGAGCGTCATGTTCTGCCGGCTGATTACACGGCCGTAATGGCCTATTTTGCGCCGGTGATAAATGATGAACCCCGCCATCACCATCAGCAGCACGACGGCTGCGCCGCCCATGCGCATCAAATTGGTGTGATAAAGACGTTCGCCCCGCCTGCTGTCATAATTCTTTTGCAGTTCGACGAGCGAGCTTGCCGTTTCGAGCGGGATGTCGTTGTCATACACGGCGTTGAGCCTATCGCTCAGAAACAGCCTCGCCTTGTTGTCGCCTCTGGTGCGCGCCAGGGCGATGAGTTTTTTCAGTGCGCTCTTGCTGATGCCCGGAGTGTCGGAGCCGGCTGCGTCATACCACATGAGCTCGGCCTTCTGCACGTGGCCCGTGGCAGCGTAGATGTCGCCCAGCCGGAGCGACGCCATGCGGTCGGGGCAACCTATATAGGCCTGAGTGAGCAGCCGTAGGGCGCGGGCCGTATCGCCACGGTTGATGTGATAGCAGCCTAAATTGGTACGTATGATTGCCTGCACCTTCGGTCCGGCTTTTTCAAGCAGCGGGCGGCAGTGGTTCATGCACACCATGAAACTGTCGGTGCGGTTAATACGCAGATACTCGGTGGCCATGTCGTTCCAGGCAAGGGCCACATGGTCAGGACTTCCGGTGCGTTGCGCCGCGTCGAGTTCCATGCGCCGGTATTTCATTACCAAGTCGTGATGCCCCGTCAGCGTGTTCATCATGGCCAGAGCCGCCGCGAGCCTGAATTCAAGGAAGCAGTCATCCGTACCGGCTGCCGCCTCCTCCGCCGTTTTGGCCAGCAGCATGGCGCCCCTCCAATCGCGGTTGTCATACCTGCACAGCGCCGTCTGCACCAGTGCCCTTGCCCTTCGCCGCCTATCGCCGCATTGGCGGAAGTAGTCCGCGCTGCGTTCGATGTAGGCACTGTTGGCCAGCGTCACCCCGAGGTCGTGCACCGCTTCGGTATAGACCAACTCGTAGAGCGCGCTGTCGGCCGGGCTGGCGCACAGACTGTCCTTGCGGCCGTTGAGCAGCGTCAGCGCGCCGTAAGGATTGGTGTCGGTCAGGCGCTCGGCGCGCATGATGGTGCGGTCGTACGTCTCCGCCCGTGGCGTGCATGCCGCCACAGCCATAAGTATGGCCGTGGCGAAGAGAAGCGTGAGCAGTGTGCCGGTACGGTTCATTCTTATTTCATTAGTTTGTAGCAGACCGGTAATACACATTTCACTCTCACCGTCTTGCCTTTCATGGTTCCGGGTTTCCATTTGGGCATCTTTTTCAGCACCTTTATGGCGGCTGCGTCGAGTGTCGGCGTGGCGTGGTTCTTTATCTTAAAGTTGGATGGCATGCCGTTTTTTTCAATCACAAAGGATACAACGACCGTTCCCTGTTCTCCGCGTTTCTCTGCTTCCTTAGGATATTCACTCTCCTTCATGATGAACTTCATCAGGGCCTGATAACCGCCCGGAAATTCCGGCAGTACGTCGCTCTTGTCATAGATTCGGTCTTCGTTCGCCTTGACCGTCTGGGCAGTGGCCGCCGACATCATCATTATTGTGGCCAATGCCGTCATAAGAAATCTCTTCATGTTCATGATGCTCTCTTTTTTTTAAGGTTAAACATTGCTGTCGAATGACTAATGTCTTGTCCGGACACTGCAAAATTAGAGTGAAGCGTAAAAAGAGCCAAACAATTCGTTACACGAGATTACACCACGCGGCTGTGGTGTAATCATTTTTATTCCAAGCCGGGCCGAAATTTCTTTCTTTTCAGACATACGGGCAAGCCTATTTGCTGAATCATACTTGAACAAGCGGAAAACAAGATGCGACCTGAAAAAAACTCGGCGGCTCGGAAAATTTATTCCGAACCGTCGAGTTTTTCCAAAGTCTGCCCGCCTGAAGCGTATCCTACTTGGCCCGCTCCAGCCCCGAACGCTTGTGGCGGTTGTAGCTGCGGTATTCGTCGAGCGGAATCTCCTCCTCGCTCTCCGTCAGCTCGCCCTCCTGCGGCAGGCGGAACTGCAGATACTTGATGTTCAGCCCGCGGCTTATCCACTGCTGCTCGTAGTAGGTCTGTATGCCCAGTATGCGCTGCATCTCCTCGTCGGCCCCGATGCCGGCCAGCTCCTTGTGGTAGAGGTCGTCGGTCACGTAATCCTGCGGCAGGTGGTTGTGCTCCACCATCAGGCGCGTGTAGGTAAAAAGGAAGTTGCTGTCGGTTTTCAGGTGGATGAGGCCGCCGTCCTTCAGGAAGCGGCGGTAGCGCTCCAGAAAGTAGGTGGAGGTCAGGCGCTTGGTCACCTTTTTCATCTGCGGGTCGCTGAAGGTGAGCCAGATTTCGGCCACCTCGCCCGGCGCAAAGAAGCGGTCGATAAACTCGATGTGCGTGCGCAGGAAGGCCACGTTGGTCATGCCCTCACGCAGCGACTCGGTGGCACCGGTCCACATGCGCGCGCCCTTGATGTCGACGCCTATGAAGTTCTTGTCCGGAAAAAGCCGGCCCAGCCCCACGGTATATTCGCCGCGGCCGCAGCCCAGCTCCAGCACGATGGGGTGGTCGTTGTGAAAGAAGTCCGCGCCCCAGCGCCCCTTCAGGGCAAAATGCTCGGCCTCGGCGGGGTCTACGGGCTCAAACACGTGCGGATAGGTCGCCATGTCGGCAAATTTGGCAAGTTTGTTTTTGCTCATGTTGCGTTGTTTTTTTGATGATGAGTAAGAGGGAGAATGTTCGCCGCTACCGGACTAATCCTCGTGCAGCAGCGACTTGATTTGCCGGTCGGCCTTGACGAGCCGCTCCTTGCAAAACGCCACCAGCTCGAGCGCCTTTTTCAGCTGGTCGCCCAGCTCGTCAAGCCCGAACTCGTTGTTCTCCACCTTCGAGACGATGGCCTCAAGCTGGGCCTGCGCCTCTTCGTAAGTCATTTGTTTTTTATTCATAAAGTTTGCTTTTCCGTTTTCTCAATGCGGCTCTCGGCCGTTCCGTCCTTAAAGTGCGTCACGAGGGTTTGCCCCGGCTGCAGCCCGTCCACCGAGCTGACCACGTGGCCGTCGGCCGTAGTGGTGAGCGTGTAGCCCATTTGCAGGATGCGCTCCGGCCCGGCCATTTTCAGGCTCCGCTCGGCGCCCGCCAGCCACTCCTGCTGCCGGCCCAGGCGCCACTGCAGCTGGGTGGTCAGGCGCGGTACGTACTGCTCCAGCCACGTGCTGCGCAACAGGAGGCAGCGCTCGGCTGCGGTGCGGAAACGCGCCACCTGCTGCTCCAGCTGCTGCCGGCTGCGCTGCACGTACTGCCCCATAAAGGCCTGCAGCAGGCGGGCCTGGCTCTGCACGCGGCGCTGCTCGTCGGTAACCCGTGCGAGGGCACTCTGGCGCAGCCTTGCCTCGAGGTCCTCCACGCCCTGCAGTTCGCGCTGCTGGTGGTCCACCAGAAAGGCGGCCACGGCGGTAGGCGTCTTGAGCCGCGTGTGGGCCACGAAGTCCAGCACGGTCTCGTCGCGCTCATGCCCGATACCCGTCAGTACGGGCAGGGGAAACTGAGCCACAGCCGCCGCCAGCAGGTAGGTGTCAAAGCCGTTCAGGTCGCTCGTGGCGCCTCCGCCGCGAATGATGACCACCACGTCCCAGCGGTCGGCCTCGGCAAAAATGCGCTCCAGCGCGGCACACACCGTAGGCTCCACCTGGTCGCCCTGCATGACGGCCGGAAAGAGCTGCGCCTCAAACCGCAGGCCCGACTGCTCCAGCTGATTACAGAAATCGCCGTAGCCGGCCGCCGTAGCGCTCGAAATGACGGCAATGCGCTGCAACAGTCGCGGCAGGGGCAGCTGGCGGTTGAGCCCGATGACGCCCTCCTCGGTCAGGCGGTCCAGAATTTCCTGGCGGCGGCGCGCCAGGTCGCCCAGCGTATAGGTCGGGTCGATGTCCGACACGATAAGCGAGTAGCCGTACAGTTCGTGAAACTGCACGCTCACCTGCACCATGAGCTTCATGCCCACCTGCAGCCGCTGCTGCGTAACCTGCTCAAAGTGCAGGCTGAGCAGCTCGTAGGTGTCGCGCCACACCACGGCCCGGGCCTTGGCCTTGAGGCCGTTGGTGCGCGGCTCCTTTTCCACCAGCTCCAGGTAGCAGTGGCCGCCGTGCAGCTGCAGGCTGCTCACCTCGGCCGTCACCCAGTACGCCGGCTCCAGCGTATAGGCCAGCGTGGAGCGCACCAGGTTGTTCAGTTCGTAAAGGCTCAGTGCGTCCATTGACGAAGCAACTCGTAGGCTTTCCACATATCGGGGATGCCGCAACCAAATACATTGTCAGGATGCTGGGCATTGTTGCCCGAAAGGCGCACGGCCTGAATAATCGTTTCGGGGCGGACCTGCGGATAAGCCTGACGCAGGCAGGCTACGAGGCCGCAGAGGATAGGTGTGGAGAACGAAGTGCCGTTGGCCGTAGTCAGGCAGCCGTCGGTATCGAGCAGGGCCGAAGCCTGTCCCATCGCCATCACGTCGGGCTTGATGCGGCCGTCGGCCGTATTACCCAGAGAGGAGAAGTAGGTGTTACGGCCCAGCGAGTCAACCGCGCCTACGCTCAACATGTCGGTAGCATCAGCCGGCACGCCGATTTTCTTCCAGCGGTCGTTGCCGCTGTTGCCGGCACTGTTGAGCAGTACAATGCCGCGCGAAGCTGCCAGCGAGGCCACGCGACTGTTGATGTGCGTGCGGCCGTCCAGCTCCCAGTAGCCAAAACTCTCTACCTTGTCGTCATAGCCCGTGTAGCCCAGCGAACTGGTCACGACGTCGCATCCTACGCTGTCGGCATACTCCACAGCGGCACACCAATAGTCTTCCTCCACCTTATGCTCGGTAGAATCGTCTTCGCTCACCAACAGATAAAACGAAGCCTCGGGAGCCGTTCCAACCATGGCGCCGGGACGGTTGGTAGCGATGCACGAAAGTACGTTCATGCCGTGCTTCTGTCCTTCATAAACGGTACGTCCGGGATGCACAAAGTTATATGTGCCCTTGATGTCGACACCCTTGAGCGCCTTGATGTAGTCGGCATTGCAATAGCCGGCGTCGATAACGGCAATGGTGACGCCCTTACCGCGGAAACCGGCATCGTGCAGTTTGATACCGTTGAGCTGGGCTATCTGACGGTAACCGCGTCCGTATGTCTGCGACAGTTGCGGAAGCGTATCCACCAGCCACGTGCGGCGGTCGGCCGTATCGGGACGAAGCATCTTGTCGGGGCGCTTCCACACCTGGCACACCTCCTTCACGTAGGGCAGGCTGCGCAGGCCTTTCAGGGCCGACGTGTCAGTCAGTTCCACCACGGCCGTGTTGGTCCACTTGCTTTTGGTGACCAGCCGGCCATACTGCTGCACGGCCTTCAGGTAGTCGGGCGTAATGGGCAGGTCGTACTCGTCCACCGACAGGTTCATGCGCTTGCGGCGTTCCAGCGCCTTGGCCGAGAGGAACTCTTCGGGGCGACTGACGCTGTAGGGCGTCTGTTTTTTGTCGGTAAACGTCACCCTGAACTTATAGGTAGTCGGCGTTTTGAAGTGAATATAATTATCGGCTGCCGCACCCATAGGAAACATCAGGCACAGGGCAGCCCAAAGTGTTGAAGTAAACGATTTCATGATACTTGATTATATAAATGATTAGTAAATTCCATCTGATTTTTCCGGGCGGCATCCGCTCAGTTCTGCGCGGCATACTGCCCCAGTCCTTTCTGCGAGGCTATGACGGCCCCGCCCACCAACCGCTCGCCGATGTAGAACACGGCGCTCTGACCGGGCGTGACGGCACTGACGGGCTGCGCGGTGCGCACCAGCAGGCGCGCGTCGCTCTCGAGGCGTTCCACGTGGCAAGGCACGGGGCGGCTGTGGTAGCGTATGCGCACGCTCAGGCCGTCATTCTGCCAGAACTCGGCCTCGTCCACCACGCGGGCGTCCTCCACCAGCAGGCACGAGGCGTAGGTATCCTTTTCCTCACCCAGCACCACGGTGTTCTTCTCGGCATTGATGCGTAGGACAAAGGCCGGATGGCCCAGGGCTATGCCCAGCCCCTTGCGCTGCCCCACGGTGTAGAAGGGGTAGCCGGCATGCGTACCGAGCTTGCGCCCGGTGGTGTCCACAAAACTGCCGCCGGCCACCCGACTGTCGATGTCGGGCACCTGCTGACGCAGGAAGTCGCGATAGTCATGCTCCACAAAGCAAACCTCCATCGACTCGCCCTGACGGGCCTCAGGCACAAAGCCCTGCTCCTCCAGGAACCGGCGCACCTGCGGCTTCTCCATCCCGCCCAGCGGGAAGAGGCAACGCTGCAGGATGCGCTGCGGCACCTGCCAGAGAAAGTATGACTGGTCCTTGCGCACGTCGTCGCCCATGAGCAGGTAGGTATGACCGTTAAGGCAGCGGGTGCGCACGTAGTGGCCCGTAGCCACGTAGGCGCAGTCCAGACGGTCGGCCCACTCCTCGAGCAGGCGGAACTTGAACGTGCGGTTACACATGACGCACGGATTGGGCGTGCGGCCGGCCAGGTACTCCTGCACAAAACCGGCCACCACGCCGTCCTTAAACTCCCGGCGCACGTCGGCCGTTACGTGCTCCATGTGCAACCGCTCGGCCAGACGCCGCGCCCGCAGCAGGAAATCGGGCTCGTCGGCCCCGTCCTGAAACTGGCGCGGAAGGTCCCACACGCGCATGGTCATGCCCACCGGTTCGTAGCCGGCCTGCCGCAGCAGCAGACACACGGCCGAACTGTCAATGCCGCCCGACATGCCCACCAGTACACGCTTGTTTGTTTCCATATTTTCAGCAGTTATCAATCGTGACCAAAAAGATTATACGCAAAGATACGCAAAGGTAAGCGCAGAGACAAATGGAAAACGCAGTTTTCAGCATCCGGCACACACCAAACGGCAGCGTCTGACAAAAAAACGTCCGGAAACATCCATAGAACCGCTCCCCGGTTCCCCAACCGGATTCGGCTGACAAAAAATCACCGGAAGCCCACTCCCCGCCATCCCGGCAAGCCCATGTTCCGGAAAAAGGTGGCTTGAAAAATTTTTTCCGAGCCGCCTCAACAAAAACAGGCGGCACCTTTTTTCTTTTCCGCGCCTTGCCGGCACAGCCTGCCCGCTCCCGGCCGCATGATGCCCGGTCAGGACAAGCACAAAAAAAGCGAAGCAACCGTCCGGAACATACCGGATGATTGCTTCGTGCTTACCGTTGATGTCGGAAAGAGGCGACTCGAACGCCCGACCCCTACGTCCCGAACGTAGTGCGCTACCAACTGCGCTACTTTCCGATTTCGGCTGCAAAGATAAGCATTTATTTTGAAAGTAACCAAGCAAAAAAGGACTTTTTTTGAACAGATTACCAAATTATCCGATTATCACGCTCTTTTCATGCCCTCATCGGGTACTTCCATCCAAGTGCTTCCGTCGGTCCGCCTACATCACCGGAGTCAAGAAACGGGCCACGCGACGGGTGTACTCACGCGGAAAAGCCTGATAGCTGCGGGCATGCTCCACACCGGGTACGGCCCACTTCTGTTTGGGAGCCGGCTTGGCGGCGTAAAGCACATCCATCATCCAGTAGGGCACAAAAGTGTCAGCCGTGCCGTGAATAAAGAGCATGGGCCTATGGCAGCGGGCCACCTGACGCAGGGCCGAAGCTTCGCTGAAACTCCAGCCGTAGCGCAGGCGACACAGGCCGCTGGCCACGTAGAGCAACGGGAATTCGGGCAGGCCGTAACGGTTGTGCAGCTCACCCCCAAACTCATCCCACACCGAAGTGTAGCCGCAATCGGCCACAAAGGCACGCACACAACCGGGCAGGGAATCGCCGGAAAGCATCATGGTGGTGGCGGCCCCCATGGAAATACCGTGAACTACCATGCGCACAGAATCCGAATACAGCTTACGGGCCACGTCAATCCACTGCCTGACATCGTGACGGTCGAACCACCCCATCTGGAAGTGGTCGCCGTCGCTCAGACCGGCATTGCGCAAATCGGGCAGAATAATGTTGTAGCCCAGGTCATGCTGATAAAGATAGCCAATCATGAGCATGCGCAGCGCGTTGTCGGTATAGCCGTGTACGAGCAGGGCCGTGCGCGGAGTAGGCCGTGTGGCGGGCATGTAATAGCCGTGAAGCCGTGCCCCGTCGGCCGGCGATGTAACAAACGTGTCACGCAGGGCGCGATGATTGCGCACGCTGTCAATCCACAAGCGCATGTGCGGATAGTTATCGTGCAGATAAGCCCAGGCAGCCGGCAGGTCGCGCCCGCGCGGAGCAGGCTTGAGCGCCACGTCAAGCAGATACCAGCCGGCAGCTCCCAGAGCCAGGACAATGGCGGCCAGCGTAGCGGCAGCCCAGATGATGATGCGGTGTTTTCGGGTCATGGTTTAAGATGTTGAATCAAGGAATGAAGAGTTTCGTCAAATCGTATGCCGCAGGCCGCTGCCTTGCGGGGGTCCATCAGCAGGTTGCGTCCCTGCGGAGCAAAGGGCGCTTCGGCGGGCAGCACCAGGCGGCGGGCCTCGTCCTCACCCCAGCTTCGGGCCACGGCTTGCCAAACCGTTTCGTAGGCATTCATACGGTTGGGGCACCCAAAGTTATACACGCCGGCCGGAAGTTGGAAGCAGCGGTCCAACTGCCGCACCACGTCCCACACGTCTGTCAGTCCGCGGTGGTCATGTACGGCCAGATGCAGCGCCTGGCCGGTTTGCCGCGCTTCGGCCAGCTGAATCAGCAGGTGACGTCCGGCGCGCAAAGTGCTGGCCGGATCATCATACATCCAGGTCAGCCTCAGCCCTACGGCGGTGTCAGGCAACAGGGCGCTCACCTCCTGCTCCGCCCTCAGCTTATGGATGGCATAGGGCCCCTGCGGCGACCTGGCCTGCTCCTCCGTCAGCAGCTGGCCGCAGGTACAGGTATTGTAAACCTGGTCGCTGCTCATGTAAAGCAGGCGGGCCCCCGTACGTCGGCAAGCCCGGGCTACATTGACCGTCCCCCACAGATTCACCTGTTCTGACTCGTCGGGATGGGCAGCGCAGTATCCGGTGTTGGAAAGGGCTGCCGTCAGCACCACCTGGTCGGGGCGATGAAGGTCGAACTGACGATTAATTTCGTCGGGGCTAGAAAGGTCAAGGTCGCGGCGGGAAAGGGGCACAAAACGGTATCGGCCGGTCCAGTAACGGGCCACCCGACAGCCCAGAAAGCCGCCGGCACCAATCAGCAGGATTTTCGTTTGTTCCATCTTTTATCTATAATCAACAGGGTCTGACTGTAAAAAAGAAAATCCCCGTCCTACGCCGCTTTTCCTCTTTACGGAACGTACGTAAGACGGGGTTATGCCATAAGCTGACGCTCCGTCAGCCTTTTTTCAGGGAATTATTTGGCATCAAGTGCCTTCTGAAGCTCATCCTGCAGCACTTCGTTGCCGGGATATCCGCCTTCGGTAACGTTGCTGTAAGCTACTTTTCCGTCCTTACCGATAATCAGGTATGAGGGGATGCCACGCATATTCAAGCTGTTGCAGAGTTTATCCCACTGTGCCTTGGTCAGACGGAAATGGTCGCCCTTGATGTTCTTAATCATGTTGTCCCAGGTATCCTTGGGTGAGGTCTCGCCGGTTACGTAAACAAACTTGACGCCTTTTTTCGTCAGTTCGGGTTTGATGGTGTCAACGGTTTTCATGGCCATACGGCAGGGACCGCACCATGTAGCCCAGAAGTCAACCAACACGACTTCACCTTTATATTCTTTGGCCAGAGCTTCTATCACCTGGTCGCCCTGAACGTCAGTCTTCATGTTCTTAACTTGCTGTGCTCCGGCAGGCACGCATACAGCCATCAAGGCGATGGCGGCCATCAAAATCATTTTTTTCATAATGTATCCTGTTGTTTGAATTTTGTCTGCTGCAAAGTTAATGGAAAGGATGCTAAAAGCGAAACGAAACCCCGTTTTTTTTCGGCAGAATGGCACATACCGGGCGGCAATATCCGACACTGTGCATTTTTGAAGCCGGGAAAAAACCTTGTTTCGGCATTTTTTACTACTTTTGAAAACCACAAGCCCTGCCCGGGCTGCTCCGGCAGCTCCACCCGGCCGGGCTTGGCCAAAGCATTTATCAACTAACACAAATATATGTCCATGAAAAGTTTTTTGCACGTAAGTGATATCGGACCGCTCGATGCCGCGCTGGCCGAAGCCCGCGAAATCAAAGCCGACCGCTACCGTTTTGAATCGTGGGGCCGCCACCGCACGGTATTGCTCATTTTCTTCAACAACAGTCTGCGCACCCGTCTGAGCACTCAGAAAGCAGCCCGCAACCTGGGGCTTGACGTCATTGTACTCGACGTGAACCAGGGCGCCTGGAAACTGGAAACCGAACGCGGCGTCATTATGGACGGCGACAAGAGCGAGCACCTGCTCGAGGCCATCCCCGTAATGGGCAGCTACTGCGACCTGATTGGTGTGCGCACGTTTGCCCGATTCGAAAACCGGCAGGACGACTACGAAGAACGCATCATCCAGCAGTTCATCCAATACAGCGGCCGTCCGGTATTTTCCATGGAAAGTGCCACGGTACATCCGCTGCAGGCCTTTGCCGACCTCATCACCATCGACGAATATCAGCCGCACCACCGCCCCAAGGTGGTACTGACATGGGCTCCTCACCCCCGCGCCCTGCCGCAGGCCGTGCCCAACAGTTTTGCCGAATGGATGAATGCCGCTCCCGTCGACCTGGTAGTGACTCACCCCGAGGGATATGAACTCGACCCGCAGTTTGTGGGTAACGCCCGGGTGGAATACGACCAGATGAAAGCCCTTGAGGGCGCCGACTTTGTGTATGCCAAGAACTGGAGCTGCCCGGGCGTGACACGCCCTGAGCAGTACGGACAAATCCTGTCGAAAGACCCCTCATGGACCGTTGATGCCGCCCACATGGCCGTGACCAACAACGCCTACTTCATGCACTGCCTGCCGGTGCGCCGCGGCATGATTGTGACGGACGACGTTATTGAGAGCCCGCGCTCACTGGTCATTCCCGAAGCAGCCAACCGCGAGATTTCGGCTACGGTAGCCCTCAAGCACATGCTGCAATCGCTATAACGCCACGACGCCCCATCCCGGGAGCGGCAGGCTATTACTCCACCAGGATGAAGAAGAGAGGCTTCAGTCAGGTCTGACGGCCCCTTTTCTTCATCCTTGATTTTTTTACCTGCCGTCCACGTTAAAAACAGCCGGCACCTTTTTCAAAATACACGGGACCTCCATCCAAATACCCGGCACCTTTTTTATTCAAAGTCGCCGTCCTGATGTCTGTAATCCCTCTGATTCGCCATTTTCCGGAAAAAATTAACATCTCGTTAACGCTGAATAACGCCATCAGTCCGTTTTATCAACAAAATACCATGTTGTAACTCATTTCATTCTACATATGAATAAACATCACATTCACGCTACCCGTCTTTGCGCCATATGGCTCACGGCAGCCAGCCTGCTGGCCATGCCCGCCTCACTCAGGGCGCAAAGCTATCAGAGACTATGGAAAAGCGTTACGCAGGCCGAACAGACCGACAAGCCGCGCACCACACGCAATCTGGTGGACAAAATCATACAGAAGGCACAAGCCGAAAACAATGAGACACAATGGCTGCGCGCCAGCCTGGTGCGTCTAAAGCTGAGCCAGTCGATTTCGACCGACAGTTTCTGGCTCGACCGCGAACAGTTGGCTGCACGGGTGCCCCAACTGACCGACTCGGCCCTGGTCAGCATTGGCCACGCCATGCTGGCCCACTCATACAGCACCGCGCGCAACGATTCGGCCTCCATGTCGGCCACACGACGACATGCCCGGCTCGCCCTGACCTCGTTTGACCAACTATACCGCACAAAGGCCGAACCATACGCCGACCTGCTCGAGGAGCAAACCGAGCCATACGCCTACGGCACCTCGCTGCTGCCGGCCGTGGCCAAGACCGTGATGGTAAGCCTGCGCCACATCGGCGACAACCAGCAGGCCCGCCGTATCAGTCACCAACTGGCGCAATATTTTGCCCGGCAGGGGCAGCGCGGAGCATCGCTGCTGGTCAGACTCGACTCCGTCAACAACGACAATTCCCGCTCCACCCAAACCCTCCAGCTGCTGCGCCAATGGACGCAGGACTATCGCGACGTGCCGGAAAACGTGGAGACTTATCTGGCTCTCGCCCTCTGCAGTCCGACAACCGATATTCCGGCCCTGACCGACACCCTGCGCAGCGCCATAGCCCGCTACAAGAGCAATCCGCGCGTCAAGGCCCTGAATAACCTGATTCGCGAATACGAGAATCCCGAAATCTCGTGGTCGATTGAAGGAACGCTTTATCCGCAACAGGAATACAGTCTCACCATCACGGGCCGCAACGTCAGCCGGGCCACCCTGCGCTTCTACCCCGTCAGACTGACTGCTGCCAAGGCCTGCGGGCTCAGTCTGGACGAGCTGAAAAAACATCGTGCCGACCGGCCCGTGCTGGAAACGTCGGTCGACTTCGACCCCGACGCGCCGGCCAGCCTGCAGCAGAAACGGACGTGCACGTTCCGCGTGCCCCAACCGGGCCTTTACTACGTGGAAACCACCGACGGCCATCTGCACACGGCCAACCAGCTGGTAGTGAGCCGGCTGTACGCCATGTCTATTGCCGACGGCAAGCAACACCGCGTTTCCATCGTGGACAGCCGCAGCGGACACCTCATCCCCGACGCCACCCTGCAACAATATGAAAAGCGCGACGGACAAATGGTGTGGATCAGGGACCTGATCCCTGACTCCGACGGACGGTTCCGCACACCACAGGACACTACCCGCAGCCACGATTACCGCTACTTTGCCATCACGCCTCACGACAACGCTCTTCCGGCCCTGAACCTTTACCCATCATACTCCACCCGCCCGTCGGCCACCGATTCCGTGAACTACACGCAAATCTTTACCGACCGCGCTGTCTATCGTCCGGGACAGAGCGTAAGCTATTCGGGCGTAGGCTACAAGCGCGTGGGCGAAACGTTTGCCGTAGTGCCCAACCGCCAGCTCACGGTGCGTATATATAATGTACAGAACCAGCTGCTGCACACCGACACACTGACCACCGACGCCATGGGCCACGTGGAGGGGCGCTATACCCTGCCGGAGTCGGGACTCAACGGCACATACCGCATGGAAATGCCGGGTGCGTCAGCCACATTCAAGGTTGAAGCCTACAAGCGTCCCACGTTCCAGGTGGAACTGCTGCCCGTCACTACGCCCTACCGCGCCGGCGATACCCTGCAGGTGAGCGGACGGGTCATGAGTTTTACGCAGCAGCCCGTAGCCTCGGCACGCGTGGACTTCAACCTGACGCGCTCCAACCAACTCTGGCTGACCGCCAACGCCAATCTGCATGCAGGCGTCACCAGCATCCAGCAAGGCTCCACCCTGACCGACGCACAAGGCCGCTTCAGTCTCAGCCTCGTGCTTCAGCCCGACAGCAATCTGCTAAACAATCTGATAGACATCTGGCGCAACCGCACCTGCTATCAACTGGAAGCCACCGTCACGGCCACACAAGGCGAAAGCCAGTCGGCACAGGCCCGTTACTACACGGCCGCACGCCGCGCCACGGTCAGCACCTCATGGCCTTCAGTCATCGATGCCGCACGCCAGAAAAACACTACGGTATCTGTACTCAACCCCTCAGGCGAGAATATTAAAGGCGAAGGCCGCTATACTTTTACGGATCAGCGCGGCACGTGCTATCCCGGCGGTACATTTACCACAGGCCGCAGCTTCAGCATACATATCCCCAACAACATGCCCAGCGGACGCTACGCCGTAACCACTACGGTAAACATAGCCGAATCCGACACGGCGCTCTGGCGCACCGATACCCTGTGCCTGTTCCGCGAAGCCGACAAGCGTGTACCCGACACGCGGCAGAAACTGTTTTTCATGAGCCGCCCGAATGCCGCCGGCGACTCTACTGAAATCTTTGTCGGTTCCTCCCTGACCGACGCTCACCTCTTTATGGACATCATTGCGAACGGACGGATTGTAGACAGCCGCACCATTCCGCTCAACAACACCGTAATGAAAATTCCGTTCAACTATAAGTCAGACTACGGGGATGGCGCCCGCATGGTAGTGGCCATGGTAAGCCAGAACCGCTTCTACACAGCCAATGCCGCCATTGAAAAGCCCAATCCCGACAAGCGTCTGCTACTCAGCTGGCGCACTTTCCGAAGCCGCCTGCAACCAGGTCAGCACGAAACCTGGACGCTGCGTATCAGCCGCCCCGACGGCAGCGTGGTGCCGGCCGTACTGACGGCAGCCCTGACCGACGAATCACTGCGCCAGTGGGGCGAGAAAAACTGGACGTACAATACTTATCTGAACCGCTACGTGCCCTACACCAGCTGGCAGTCACAGCTGCCTACCTTCACCTGGGCACAAGTCAACGCGCTTCTGCGCCTGTCCAAGATTCCTGCCGCCCCCAACATGCCGTCCCTCGACACCTCGCTCCCGGGCTATGAGCTGCGCATCCGCGGCTACGGCAAACCTATCATGGCCGCCGCCAGCAACAGGATGATGCTCAAGAGCGTTGCACAGGCAAGCCACGATGCCGTACTGGAAGAAGCGGTAATTGCTACCGACAATGCCGGTGCAGGAACAGAACAAAAACCCGACTACCTGCGTACGGACTTTTCGGAAACGGCGTTCTTTGCCCCGAGCCTGCTGACCAACTCAAAAGGCGAGGTGGACATTGCCTTTACCCTGCCGCAATCGCTCACGTCATGGCGTTTCCAAGCCATTGCCCACGACGAATGGATGAACTGGGGCAGCCTGGATACAACGGTCGTGGCTCAAAAGGACTTTACCCTGCAGCCTAACCTGCCGCGCTTCGTACGTCAGGGCGACAAAACTACCGTAACGGCCCTGCTGCGCAACACGACCGACCGCAAGCAGCAAGGCACGGCCACCCTGCTGCTGACCGACGCCGAAAGCGGAGAAGTCATCAGCCAAAAGAAGCAGAAATTCACCCTGCAGCCCGACACCACGGCCACCCTTTCCTTCGACATTGCCACGGGCCGGGGGCCGCTCATGATATGCCGCCTTACGGCCGAGGGGCAGAACTTTGCCGACGGCGAGGAACACTACCTGCCCGTACTGGCCGACCGCGAAACGTCGGTAACGGCCACACCGTTCAGCCTGCAGCAGGCTGCAGACAGCACCATCGTCCTGCCTGACGGTTCGGACACGCCCGACAACCTGACGGTGGAGGTGGCCGGCAATACCCTCTGGTACGCCCTCGAGGCCCTGCCCGGTCTGACGCAGCCACGCCAGCCCGACGCCGTGTCGATGGCCGACGCCTGCTATGCCACCGGTCTGGCCGCCTACCTCGTCAAGCGCTACCCGGCCATAGGCTCTTACTTCCGTACTCTGACCGACACCGGAAGCGCTGACCGGAACGCAAGCGACCTGCTGCGCCGTAACCCCGACCTGCGCCAGATTCTGACGGCCGAAACGCCCTGGGCCGACGATGCCGAAGAGCAGGCCGAGCGTCTCAACCAGCTCAAGACGCTGACCGACACCACCACACTGGCCCTGCAACTGGCCTCCTGGCGCGACAAGATGGTCGACCTGCAACGGCCCGACGGTTCGTGGGGATGGTTTACCGGCATGACGGGCAACCTGTCGACCACACTCGACGTACTGACGCGTGCCGCCCGCCTGCAGCGCATGACAGGCATGGCCATGCTGCCGACGCAGAGCATAGAGCGCGCCAGCCACTGGACCGACCGCTACATGGAGCAGGCCCTGTCGCGCCTGAGCCGCGAAGCGCTCCAAAGCCTGACGCCCTCGCGCACGCAGCTGCTCTACCTTTACGTCCAGTCGCTGTTGGGCCGCACCGAAAGCCAGGCGTTCAGCACCCTGCTGAAGCGCGTGGAGGCCACGGCCAACGAGCCGCACCCCGTTGACCGCAAGGCCCTGATAGCCTGCATCCTCGAGCTGAACCGCCGCCCGGCCACCACCCTGCTGCAAAGCCTGGAAGAACTGACCGTGTGCACCCCCGAAATGGGCCGCTACTTCGACTCGCGCCGGGCGCCCCTAAGCATGGAGTCCTACCGCATCGGTACACAAACGGCAGCCATCGAAGCTTTCAGTCTGCAGGCTGAAAAGTATGTCGGCATCATCCGCCAGATGCAGCAGTGGCTCATCCAGTCGCGCCGCACGCAGGGCTGGACACGGGGCACCACGGCGGCCGAAGCCGTGTATGCCCTGCTGCTCCACACCGACAGCGCCGACCGGCTCACCCCCGGCCAGCGTGTACGCTTCACCCTCACCTGTCAGGGACAGACCGTGGCCCGCAGCGCCGACTCGGTGGCCGCATCGCCCATGCTGGGCTACGTGCGTCAGGACTTCGGACCGCTGAAGGCCGACCGCCTGACGGTCAGCACCACCACGGCCCAGCCCGTATGGGGCGCCGTGTACGTGCAGCACACCCGCCCGGTCAATGAAACACAGGCCGACGGCAGCCAGCTGAAGGCCGAGACCCGTCTGGAAATATGGCGTCAGGGACAGTGGCAACCAGCCGAGGGCGTTACCCTTCACGTGGGCGACGAGGTGCGCCAGGTGGTCAGCATCACGGCCACCCGCGACTTCGACTTCGTAAGCCTGAGCATGCCGCGCCCGGCCTGCTTTGAGCCCAAAGCCTTTACGTCGGGCTACACCGCGCTGGGCGACCTGTCGGGCTACCGGGCCATCGGCGACACACAGACGCGTTTCTTCGTCGACCGTCTGCCCAAAGGCAGCTACACGCTGGCCGAAACCTACACCGTCAGCCGCAGCGGCCGCTACCAGATTCCGCGGGCCGGCGTCAGCTGCGCCTATGCGCCGGAATTTGCCGGCCACAGCGCCCCGCTGCAGGTGAAGGCCGAATAACCCCCGGCGCACTGTCGCCCCCTTTCCTGCCGACCGGTGCCGATTGTCCATTCATTCCGGACAACCGGCACCGGTTTTTCCATGCCACAAGGTCGGACCTGAGAAAAACAAGATGGCTTGAAAAAATTTTCAGGAGGCATCCTGTTTTTCTTTCCTGCCCCATGCTTCCGCCCAAGGCCCGGCAGCCCCTTCCCCACAGCCGGAGAGGGGGAAAAACTTCGGTTTTTCGTTTGAAGTTCGGGCCGTGTGTGCTATCTTTGCACTACTTTAAACATTCCATAGAAATGAAAGCATTATACCCCAAACTGATACTCGACGCACTGGCCACCGTGCGCTATCCCGGAACCGGCAAGAATCTGGTGGAACAGGAAATGGTGGAAGACGACATGCGCATTGACGGCATGAAAGTGTCGTTTTCGCTGATTTTCGACAAATCGACGGACCCCTTCATGAAGTCCGTACTGAAAGCGGCCGAAACCGCCATCCACACGTATGCCTACCCCGAGGCCGAGGTGACCATCAATGTCAAGACCCGCACGGCCGACCGCCCCGAACCGGGCAAAATGCTGCCCGAGGTGAAGAACGTGATTGCCGTCAGCTCCGGCAAGGGCGGTGTGGGCAAGAGTACCGTGGCCGCCAACCTGGCCGTGGCGCTGGCCAAGCTGGGCTACAACGTGGGCCTGCTCGACACCGACATTTTCGGCCCGTCCGTACCCAAGATGTTCGGCCTGGAAAACGTACAGATTTTTGCGGAAGAAAAAGACGGCCGACAGCTGCTCATTCCGGCCGAGAAATACGGCGTGAAGATGCTGTCCATCGGCTTCTTCGTCAAGCCCGAAACGGCCACGCTCTGGCGCGGCGCCATGGCCTGCAACGCCCTCAAGCAGCTCATAGCCGACACCAACTGGGGCGCCCTCGACTTTCTGGTGCTTGACACCCCTCCCGGCACGAGCGACATCCACCTGACCCTGCTGCAGACGCTGGCCATCACGGGTGCCGTCATCGTATCGACACCGCAGCAGGTGGCCTTGGCCGACGCACGCAAGGGCGTTGACATGTACCGCAACGAGAAGGTCAACGTGCCCATCCTGGGTATGGTGGAAAACATGGCCTGGTTTACGCCGGCCGAGCTGCCCGAAAACCGCTACTACCTCTTTGGCCGTGAAGGCGTCAAGCGCATGGCTGAGGAGATGAACGTGCCGCTGCTCGGCCAGATTCCCATCGTACAGAGCATCTGCGAGAGCGGCGACGAGGGCGAACCGGCTGCCGTCAAGGACGATACCGTCACCGGACAGGCCTTTGCCAACCTGGCCCGTGCCGTGGTGGAGGAAACGGAAAAGCGCAATGCCCAACAACCTCCCACACAAATCGTAGAAACACACAAGTAAATTCATCGCATAACCACGACCGGAACCTCACCCCGCAGAGGGAAGTGTTCCGGTCTCTTTTTTACAGGTTTACTCTTCTTCATGAACCGAACTGCACTATGGCTCGCCGCCGGCCTCACGGTGGCCTTCATCGTTCAGCTGCTGGCCGGCAACGTACCGGTACACGCGCTGTCGTTTCCCCTGAACCTCACACTGCTGACAGCCATGCTGGGTGCCCTCTACGGGTGGCAGCGCCGCACGCCGCAAAGCCCCGTGCTCCACACGCTGGGTTCCCTGCGTTGCAGCGTAGCGCTGATTACGCTGCTGCTGGTGAGCGCCCTGATTATCGGGCTTGTCCCGCAACAGGCCACCGTGGCCAACCCCTACAGCCTGCCGGCACGGCTGGGTCTGTACCACTTCAGCACCTCATGGCCCTTTGTAGCGCTCACCCTGATGCTGACCGCCAACCTCTGGCTCTCGCTGTTGCGCACCCGTCGCCGCCCGCACTATACGGCATTCCGCCTCATCCATGCCGGACTGCTTGTAGCCATCATCGGACTTTCAGCCGGAGCGGCCGACCAGCACCGCCTGCAGCTGGTGGTGCCCATGGGCGGTGCAACCAGCACAGGTACCGACGACGACGGCTCACCCTATCATCTGGGCTACAGCCTCACGCTGACCGACTTTGACTTCAGCCGGCACGCCAACGGCACGCCGGACACCTGCCGGGCCAGCCTGATGGCCGACGGAAAGCAGATTCAGCTGGAAATCAACCGGCCCTGGACACGCTCGTGGATGGAAAAAGTCTATCTGGTGGGCTACGACGAGGCGGCCGGCGCATCCTCGGCCTACGTGGTGGTAGAAGTGGTGCGGCAGCCCTGGCGCATGGTGATTCTGCTGGGCATCGTGCTGCTGGCCTCGGGAGCCGTTGCCCTGTTCATTAACCGTCAGCCGCGCCGCGCATGACCTGGAATCATTTTCCCCTCATGGCCGGGCTGACCCTGCTGCTGGCGCTGACCGGAAGTTTCCTGCCACACCGGCGGAAACGGGAGGCACGGGCGTGCATGTGGGCCTCGGGCGTAACGATGTCCATCTTTATAGCCGGACTCTGGCTTACGCTACAACGGCCGCCGCTGCGCACGCTGGGCGAAACGCGCCTGTGGTACGGTTATTTCCTGCTCACGGCCGGTTTTGCCGCCGGACATGTGTGCCGGCTGCGCTGGCTGCCGCTGCTCACCACGCTGATGGCGGCCGTATTCTGGATACTGAACATCCTGCAGCCGCAGCAGCACGACCAGACGCTGGTGCCGGCGCTGCAAAGTCCGTGGTTCGTGCCCCACGTAGCCATCTATATGCTGGCCTATGCCCTGCTGGCCTGCGCAGCCCTGACCTCACTGTCGGGACATGGCCTGACGTCGGGCTCGGTTGAGCGGCTGATGCGCCCGGCCACGGCGCTGCTCACCCTGGGCATGCTGACGGGGGCCGTATGGGCGCACCTGGCCTGGGGAGATTTCTGGACGTGGGACCCGAAGGAGACCTGGGCGGCCGCTACGTGGTGTGCAGCCCTGATTTATCTGCACCGGCGGCCGCTGGGCCTGAGCATCGGCTGCGGGCGATGGCTGGTGTGGCTCACGTTTCTGCTCATGCAAATGTGCTGGTACGGCTACCGCTGGCTGCCCTGGCTGCCTAAAGGATTACACGACTACTAAACCTACAAGCTCCGGGCCTTCATACAACAAATATCATAAGTCTGTTGTATGAAGGCCCGGAGCCTTATTCCATACGTATCTGGAAATACGTTATACCCGTGATTCAAGACCGCACGTCTGCCTGCCTTCAGGCACGTGCATAGCAGTTTTCACGACGTCGCAGGCTGCTCAAGAGAGTCAGCACGGAACCTGCCGTCAGCAACAGTCCCACTACGACCATCGAATTGCCGCCCAAACCTACCAGCGGCGGCACAAGACAACCGAAAGCGTAGCCCACGGCACCCAGCAGGGCCGAAGCGATACCGGCATGCTGATGCTCGCTATCCATGGCCAGCGAATTGGATACGGTAAACGTAGTGCCCACCACCATGAGCAGGGCAAAGGTCAATATTTCGTACAGCCAGAAAGGACAGTCGAACGAAAAGGCCACACTGAGCAGCACTGCCATGCACAACATACCGCGGCGACCGAGATGCAAGGCATGCTGCGGCGTAAAATACTTGACGCTGAGCGTTGAGGCCACCAGCATGGCCGTGGCATTGATACCGAAACAAAGACTGAAGTGAATCTCATTCAGCCCGTAGTGCTCCTGCATGATAAACGGTGCCGACGAGATATAGACAAACAGCACACCCATGGAAAATCCGTACTGCAGCACGTAGCTGACGAGCGTACGGTTGGAAAGCACATGACGGAAGTTGAGCCACACCTCACGCCCGCTGCAACGGCTGCGCGACTCTACGGGCAACGACTCCCGATAGCGCAGGCTCACGAGCAGCAGCAGGGCGCCCAACACGAGCAGCATGACAAACACGCCACTCCATCCGGCCAGCCCGACTACCAGACCGCCGGCAATGGGAGCTGCCACGGTGGCCGCCCCGTTAACGGCACCTACAATGGCCAGCATACGGGCCAACTGGCGGCCGCTGTACTGGTCGGTGGCAATGGAGCGCGAAAGCACCACACCGCCGGCTCCGCCAAAACCCTGCACAAAACGCAAGGCTACAAACGTTTCGATGTTCTCAGCAAACAGACACCCCACCGTGGCCAGCAAAAACAGCAGCAGGGCCAGCAGGAGCGGGCGACGGCGACCGTAGCGGTCGCTGAGCGGACCGAAAAACAGCTGCCCTACGGCCAGACCTATCATACACGTGGTCAGGCTCAACTGCACCATTGAGGCATGGGTATGGAATATGCCCGTCATGGCCGGAAGCGCCGGCAGGTACATATCCATGACAAACGGTCCGAAAGCGCTCAACAGCCCCAGGAAGAGGAAATAAAACATCGAAGTGCGTAAAGCGGGTTTTGCGTTCATATATGGTCTGTAAAACTTTTTCCGATGCAAAATTACCAAAGATGGGGCGGAAAAGCGGGCCAAAATTGGGTACAAAACGGTTCAAAATGCGAACAAACGAGATTTTTGCCCGTTCGGCTCACCATTCGGCCTACACTACGTCCCGCTCCTTTTTACCCCTCGGCCGGGTGAAAAGGGGCGGCCCGACGCTCCGGCAGGGGCCACGTCAGGACGGGTAACAACCGGTTCATTCCAAGCAGAATGCCACTGCCGCCTCCGTGCCACCCCGACAACAGACGGCCTTCGGGCAGAAAAATGAAACAAGGTGCCGGGAATTTTGAATAAAGTGCCGGGTAAGAAAAACTGTGTGCCGCCTTTTTCAGAGAAGAACCGGCCAGTTTCGGCCATCCCGCCAACAGGCGACTCGAGCCACGGGACGTCAGGACGCCCACGGCCGGAAGCGTGCTTTCATTTTCGGACAAAAACCGAACTCCACCCACTGAAGATAAACCTTACGGCCGTATCCGAATACGAAAAAAAGCACTATTTTTGTATATCGCAAACCGTCATACCAAATTCTGCTGCCCATGTACCACCCCCTGCCCTACGATACGGCCGAAGTCAGGTGCGAGCGCACCGACCTGGCTTTCCTGCGCCAGCACCCCTGTCACTTTGAATGCGGCATCTACCTGATATGCCTGCAGGGTGAAGCCGTCATCTCCACCGGCATTGAGCAATATGTCTTTACGCCGCAAACGGAGCTCATCTTCCTGACCGGCAGCCTCATGCAGCTGCTGCAGGCCACGCCCGACTTTGAGGCAGACATCCTGATGATTCCGCAGGAAGTTTTTCTCAAGGCCATGCTGCCCATTGACACGCCCTACTTCAACTATGCCCACGAACATCCCTGCTACCGCCACACGCCCGACGAACGCAGCCAGAAGACGTGGCACGAAATTGTACTTTGGATGGAACTGGGACAGACGCTCTTCAGCCAGAACGGCAACAGCCCCTACCGCGCACTGCAGGAGTTTGACTACATCCAGGGACTGCTGATATGGCTCTTCGGCACCGTGCCCGAAAAAATAGCCGACCCTACCCAACAATATTCACGCAAACAGCTGCTCTGCTACCAGTTCATGCACCTGCTGCGCGAATACAGCACACGCGAGCACCAGGTGGCCTTTTATGCCGACAAGCTGTGTATCACGCCACGCTATCTCAACCAGATTACGGCACAATGTATGGACGGCCGCACGCCCAAGGAACTGATTGACGAGCAGATTACGGCCGAAATCAAGGTGCTGCTTCACGAATCACACCTGACGGTAACGGAAATCGCGCAACAGCTGCACTTTGCCGACCAGTCGAACATGAGCCGCTTTTTCAGAAAAAACACCGGACTCACCCCCAAACAGTTCCGCCGGCAGATGTACGAGCCCGAGGCCTAGGGGCCACACAAAAAAGCCGCCGGCAGTTTCTTGTTTTCAAAGATTAGTTGTAATTTCGCAGTTGGAACGGAGTTCCGAAAAATAACACCGACAAATCATAATAACAATATTCATATGTACAGAACCAAAACATGCGGCGAACTCCGCATCAGCGACGTCAACTCTACCGTCACCCTGTCGGGCTGGGTACAGCGTATCCGCAAGATGGGCGGTATGACGTTTGTAGACTTGCGCGACCGCTATGGCATTACGCAGCTCGTGTTTGACGAGCAGAACAATGCCGAACTTTGTCATCAGGCCAACAAACTGGGACGCGAATACGTCATTCAGGTTGTGGGCACCGTGAGCGAACGCTCCAGTAAGAACGCCAAAATAGCTACCGGCGACATTGAGATTATCGTCAGTCAGCTTACCGTACTCAACGCCTCTGAGGTGCCGCCCTTTACGATTGAGGACAACACCGACGGCGGCGACGACCTGCGCATGAAGTACCGCTATCTCGACCTGCGTCGTGAAGCCGTGCGCAAGAACCTTGAGCTGCGCCACCAGTTCTGCCTGGAAGTGCGCCGCTTTCTTGACAGCAAGGGCTTCCTTGAAATTGAAACGCCCATCCTTGTGGGCAGTACGCCCGAAGGCGCCCGCGACTTCGTAGTGCCTTCACGTATGAATCCGGGTCAGTTCTACGCCCTGCCGCAAAGCCCGCAAACGCTGAAGCAGCTGCTCATGGTAGCCGGCATCGACCGCTACTTCCAGATAGCCAAGTGCTTCCGCGACGAAGACCTGCGCGCCGACCGTCAGCCGGAGTTCACGCAGATTGACTGCGAGATGAGTTTTGTAGAGCAGGACGACATCATCAGCCTCTTCGAGGAGATGACAAAATATCTGTTCAAGACTATCCGCCACTACGACCTGGGCGAAACACCTTTCATCCGTCTGCCGTGGATTGACGCCATGCGCCGCTTCGGTTCGGACAAACCGGATATGCGCTTCGGCATGGAATTCGTGGAACTGATGGACGCCCTCAAAGGTACGGGAAGCTTCGGCGTGTTCAACGAAGCCGCCTACATCGGCGGTATCTGCTGCCCCGGTTGCGCCGGCTACACCCGCAAACAGCTGGACCAGCTGACCGACTTCATGAAGAGCCCGCAAATCGGTGCCAAGGGCCTGGTTTACGTGAAAGTAAACGAAGACGGCAGCATCAAGAGCTCCATCGACAAATTCTATACGCCCGAGGTACTCGAGGCCCTGCGCCAGCAGATGGACGCCAAGGCCGGCGACCTCATCCTCATCGTCAGCGGAAGCGACGCCATGCGTGCCCGCAAGCAACTGTGCGAACTCCGTCTGGAAATGGGTAGCCGCCTGGGCCTGCGCGACAAGAACAAGTTTGCCCTGCTCTGGGTGGTTGACTTCCCGATGTTTGAGTGGAGCGAAGAGGAAGGCCGCCTGCTGGCCATGCACCACCCCTTTACCTCACCCAAGCCGGAGGATATCCCCCTGCTCGACGAACACCCCGAACAGGTGCGCGCCAATGCCTACGACATGGTGTGCAACGGCGTAGAAGTGGGCGGCGGAAGTATCCGTATCCACGACAGTGTGCTGCAGGCCAAGATTTTCAAGATTCTCGGCTTCACTCCCGAACGGGCGCAGGAGCAGTTCGGCTTCCTGATGAACGCCTTCAAATACGGTGCGCCCCCTCACGGCGGACTGGCCTACGGACTGGACCGCTGGGTATCGCTGTTTGCCGGACTCGACAGCATCCGCGACTGCATCGCCTTCCCGAAGAACAACTCCGGACGCGACGTCATGCTCGAAGCACCCTCACGCCTGGAACCCGGACAGCTGGAAGAGTTGCAGCTTAAGCTCGACTTGAAAAAATAAAGCTACATACACTCCCGTACGACCCGCGATGTGTGACACACAATACGAACCGGGCGAAACGGGAACTGCATTAACAATAGAGGCTATCTCAAATTGAAAACTTGAGATAGCCTCTATTGTTTTGATTGAGGAACTTTGATTTTTTTTTCGTTGCTTCAAACTCTTTTCTTACGTGCGACCATTCCTATGCGGAACAGGCACGGTCTTTATCACTCACTGCATGGCCTCAACCGTGTAGCCCCGATTCTGCAACAGCTTCAGTAAGCCTTTCTTGCCGGGCAGGTGTCCGGCTCCTACCACAAACAAGGTCGGCGCCTGCTTCATGATGGCGGGCATCTGGCCGGCCCAATTTTCATTTCGACCGTATATCATGGCGTCCAGCTCCTCGGGCGTGCTGTCGCAGGCATTACCCAGTTTTTCCTCCATGGCGGCCTGAAGCCCGAACAAATCCTGCTTCATGTAGGCCCGGGTCATGCGTAAAGCCTGGTCCATGCTCTGGCCGATGTGTGTCGCGGTGCAATACAGCAGGAGGGCCTGCCGGGCAAGGGGTTGCGAGTTGTAGAGTATCTGACATTGCTGCTCGATGGTTTCCAGACTCCCGACTTTTTTGCCGGCCTGTCGGGCCTGCTCCTGAAACCAGGCGTCGAGCTGTTCCTTCGGGTTGAAATCCTTCAGTAATTTCACACCCGCGGCCACCACCAGCTGGGTGGTTATGGCGGAGGGCTTGACTTTGTTAAAGATTTCCAAATCCATCCCCAGATACTGCTTCACGACGGCAGCAATGGTGTCATACTGCGCCGGCGTAACGAGGCTTTTTAAGGTAGTATCGCCCGGCAGTACCATGGCTTGCTGCATCTTCATGATGACCTCGGGGGTGATGGCGTCGCCCATGACGATTTCGCCGTACACCTGCTCGGCCTGCTCCATAGCCTGAGGCAGGCTGGCAATGCTGTCGGTAATACTGAGCGGGGCCAGGTGGTGCGTGCCCATTATGTAAGACGGTTTTTCCAGCCCGTTGCCGGAAACTTTCCATAGCAGCTGCGCCCGTACCCCAAGGGCAAGAAACAGCAGCATTACGAATACAAGTATCTTTTTCATCTCACTTATGATTTAAAAAATAGGTTTCTACTGACGGTCGGGGCTGCCGGAAAAGCCCAAAAAGGTCGGACTTAAAAAAAATTCCGAGCTGCCGATTTTTTTTAAAGTCCGACCTGTATTTTTTTTCGTGCAGACGTATCTTAACGACTACCAGCCCATGAACTGGCGGATCTGGTCTTCGGGAATACCGAAGTTGAAGTTGTCCGTCGTTCCCAGTTTGGCAAAATTGACAGCTACCAGGTTGCCGTATTCATCCACTACGGGGCTGCCGCTGGAGCCTTGCAGCGTAGGAATGCTGTAAAGCAGGCGCTGGCCGTCGGGCAGCTGCGTCACCTTGCCGCTGGTCATCTGTGCCTTGAGTCCCTGTTTGGTAGTACCCAGGATGAGGCCTGCGTTGTAACCGATCATGTAAAGCTGCTGCCCCATTTCGAGTTTCTGCTCCCCGTCGTCGGAAAATACGGAGGTCAGGTGCTGCCAGAACGAGCGCTTGCCGACCTGACGGCCTTTCAGTGCAAATACATGGGCTTTTTCAGGCGTTTTCTTGTCTTTCAGCTGCAATACGGCCAAGTCCACGTCATCCTTGTCTGAAACCTTCGTAACCACACACGGATTGCGCTCCAGGAAGTCTTTCTCGTTGGTCACATAAGTGTCGTTATAGGCAATGCCCAACTCACACACCGGCGTAATGGGCATGCTGGAAGGGTCGAGATTGTCGTCCACATTGTCCTTGGCCTGCTGCATTTCGGCATAGGCGTTGCGCAACTCCTCCTGCTGGCTCTGAATTTCGGCCAGGCGCTGATAGTCAATCATGGTTCCGCCATAAAAGGAATAGGTGTAGCAGTTGCCCTTTTGCTGCTCCAGCGCATTGTAGGCCTCGGAGAGTTCGGCCATGCGCACGTCACACGCCTTCTTGATGGTTCGCAAGGTGGCCATCAGGTTTTTACGCACTTCGCTGGGATTGATTATGGGCTGGGCCACATGGCGGTTGGTCATGATGGTGCCCTGATTGTCAATGAAGAACCCCGTACCGGTAATGATTGCCGGCTGGATTTCTTCCACATCGGCCGTAAGGTTGGCCAAATCGCCCTCCTCGTCAAAGCCGGTGAAATAAAGTTTATTGCCGTTGGGCAATTCTATCTGATAATAATAGCGGTTGAGCACTACCACCACGCCCGTAGACAAGCGCGTAAAGAGCTGCTCCTGCGACTCCTTGCTGTTGCATCCGGCCAGAAGCAGCACTGCACACAGCATTCCAACAATAAATCTAAGAGACTTCATGATGTAAATATTTTTTTATTTGATTTTACCATAAAATCCACGATGGCCCTGCACAAGCGGCACAAATCGTGAAAAAACCTTGCACAATGCAAATATACAAAAAACTTTAACTTCCACACTTTTGAACAAAGAATATTGCCTCCGGTTTCTTTTTTCCTGAAAATTACGGCAGACGCGACAAGGAAACCCCATAAAAAATCCCGGCATTTCCATTTGAATCGGGCGGAAACACCGGGATTTTATCTTTACGGCGCAAATTGCGCGGCCAAAACATTCAACACTTACTCAACGCCATACTCCTGCCAGCTCTTGATGTCGAGCTCGTCAAGCGGCATGGTACAGAAGGCGTAGATGAAGGCGCTGGCCAGACGGGCGTTGGTGATGAGCGGCACGTTCAGGTCGATGGCCGCACGGCGAATCTTGTAGCCATTGTCAAGCTCACCGGCCGTCAGGTTCTTCGGCACGTTGACAACCATGTCAATCTCCTTGTTGTGGAGCATGTCGAGCGCCTGCGGATGTCCCTCCTCGCTGGGCCAGTAAACCAACGTATTTTCAATACCGTTCTCGGTCAGATACTTACTCGTGCCGCCGGTTGCATAGAGCTTGTAGCCGTGCTCCATTAGCAATTTGGAGGCAAAGAGCATTTCGGCCTTCTGCTTGGCCGAACCGGTGGAGAGCAGGATATTCTTCTTCGGGATGCGATGACCTACGGAGAGCATGCTCTTGAGCAGGGCGGCGCGGCTGTCTTCACCCAGACAACCTACCTCGCCGGTAGAGGCCATGTCGACACCCAGCACGGGGTCGGCCTTCTGCAGACGGTTGAAGGAGAACTGGCTGGCCTTGACACCCACGTATTCGAGGTCGAAGAGACTGGAAGCTGGTTTTTCAACCGGCAAGCCGAGCATAATACGCGTAGCCAGCTCAATCAGGTTAATCTTGAGCACCTTGCTCACAAACGGGAACGAACGTGAAGCACGCAGGTTACACTCAATCACCTTGATGTCGTTTTCGCGAGCCAGGAACTGGATATTGAACGGACCGCTAATCTGCAGTTCGCGGGCAATCTTCTTGGAAATTTTCTTGATGCGGCGGGCCGTTTCAACGTAAAGCTTCTGCGGCGGGAACTGGATGGTGGCATCACCGGAGTGAACGCCGGCAAACTCGATGTGCTCGCTGATGGCATAGGCAATAATCTCACCGTTGCGGGCCACGGCATCCATCTCAACTTCCTTGGCATGCTCGAGGAACTGGCTTACGACTACCGGGTGTTTCTTCGACACGTTGGCGGCCAGCTTCAGGAAGCGCTCCAGCTCTTCCTGATTGGAGCAGACGTTCATGGCTGCGCCGGACAGCACGTAAGACGGGCGCACCAGTACGGGGAAGCCCACCTTCTGGATAAACTCGTTGATGTCGTCCATGCTGGTCAGGGCGCTCCACTGCGGCTGGTCAACACCGATACGACCCAGCATTTCGGAGAATTTCTCGCGGTCCTCGGCGTTGTCGATATGTTTGGCCGTCGTACCGAGCAGGGGCACCTGCTGGGCATCCAGACGCATGGCCAGGTTGTTAGGTATCTGACCGCCGGTCGAAACGATGACACCATACGGCGTTTCAAGGTCGAGAATATCCATGACACGCTCGTAGGTCAGTTCGTCAAAGTAAAGACGGTCGCACATGTCGTAGTCGGTCGACACCGTCTCGGGGTTGTAGTTGATCATCACGCTGCGATAACCCTCGCGGCGAATGGTATTGAGCGCCTGCACGCCGCACCAGTCAAATTCAACCGAACTACCGATACGGTAGGCTCCGGAACCGAGCACTACAACCGAACGCTTGTCATATTCATACTGAATATCGTGAGCCACGCCGCTATAAGTCAGATACAAATAATTGGTCTGTGCCGGATACTCGGCCGCCAGGGTGTCAATCTGTTTGACGAAAGGCACAATACCCGCCTGCTTGCGGCGCATACGTATAATGTCAATGGCACGTTCTATTTCCATTTCCTGCTCCATACCCAAGGCACGGGCTATCTGGAAGTCACTGAAGCCCTGAACCTTGGCCTTGCGCAACAATTCGTTGTCGAGCACGTTGATGCTCGGGCAAGCCCGCAGTTCATGGTCGGTATCATGTATGTTGCGAAGTTTCTGGAGGAACCATTTGTCAATCTTCGTCAGCTCATGGATGCGGTCAATGGTATATCCCTCCTCCATGGCCTTGGCAATGACAAAGATACGTTTGTCGGTAGGCTCCTGCAGGGCTTCATCCGTATTTTCAATCTGAAGTTCCTTATTGTCTACATAACCGTGCATGCCCTGTCCGATCATGCGCAAGCCTTTCTGGATACTCTCCTCAAAAGTACGGCCGATGGCCATAACTTCGCCGACCGACTTCATGCTGGAACCGAGTTCGCGATCCACGCCGCGGAATTTGCCAAGGTCCCAGCGCGGAATTTTACAAACCACGTAGTCGAGCGCAGGCTCAAAGAAAGCACTGGTGGTTTTGGTCACGGAGTTTTTCAGTTCAAACAAGCCGTAGCCCAAGCCCAACTTGGCGGCAACAAAGGCCAACGGATAGCCGGTAGCCTTTGAGGCCAACGCTGACGAGCGGCTCAAACGGGCATTCACTTCAATTACACGATAGTCCTCGCTCTGGGGGTCGAAGGCGTACTGCACGTTACACTCACCCACGATGCCCACGTGGCGCACAATCTTGATACTAAGTGCGCGGAGCTTGTGGTATTCGCTGTTGGTGAGCGTCTGCGACGGCGCAATCACGATACTCTCGCCCGTATGGATGCCCAGCGGGTCGAAGTTTTCCATGTTACAAACCGTAATACAGTTGTCATAGCGGTCGCGCACCACCTCGTATTCAATTTCTTTCCAACCCTTGAGGCTCTTCTCAACCAACACCTGCGGAGAGAAGGAGAAGGCCTTTTCAGCCAGTTTGTTGAGTTCTTCCTCATTGTCGCAGAAGCCGGAACCAAGTCCGCCCAAAGCATAAGCTGCACGGATAATGATGGGGTATCCCAGCTCACGGGCGGCCTTACGTGCCTGCTCAATGTTTTCGCAAGCCTCGCTCTTAATTGTTTTAACGCCGATTTCGTTCAGCTTCTCCACGAAGAGCTCACGGTCTTCCGTATCCATGATGGCACGTACGGGTGTGCCAAGCACCTTCAGGTTGTATTTTTCAAGCACTCCGCTGTTGTAAAGTTCCACACCGCAGTTAAGTGCCGTTTGTCCGCCAAAAGCCAGCATAATGCCGTCCGGGCGTTCTTTCTGAATCACCTTCTCTACAAAGAACGGAGTGACGGGCAGGAAATATATCTGGTCGGCCACACCCTCACTGGTCTGCACCGTAGCAATATTCGGGTTAATCAGAATGGTGTAGATGCCTTCTTCTTTCAAGGCTTTCAAGGCCTGAGAGCCACTGTAGTCAAACTCACCGGCTTCACCGATTTTCAAAGCGCCGGAGCCCAGAATCAATACTTTTTTTATTTTATTGTCGTCCATGATGTGTCGTTTAATAGTTAGGAATATTGGTGGAATCTCAAGCCTTTGTTACAGGATTTTCACGAAGTCGTCAAACATGAATTCAGTGTCCACCGGACCGCTGCAGGCCTCGGGGTGGAACTGCGCGCTGAACCAGGGGTTGTGCAGGTGGCGCACACCCTCGTTCGAACCGTCGTTCATGTTAATGAAATAAGGCTCCCAGTCGGCCGGAAGCGTATCGCTCTTCACGGCATATCCGTGATTCTGCGTCGTCACAAAGCAGCGGTTGGTTCCTACCATACGCACCGGCTGGTTGTGACTGCGGTGGCCGTATTTCAATTTGTAGATGGAGGCTCCGGCTGCCTTGGAAAGGAGCTGATTACCCATACAGATACCCATACAGGGACGCACCTGGCTGTTGCCCAGGAACTTGCGGATGTTTTCCACCGCTACGGAGCAAGTATCGGGGTCGCCCGGACCATTGGCCAGGAACAAACCGTCGAAAGCCATATCGTTGAAGTCATAGTCCCAGGGCACGCGGATGACCTCTACGCCGCGGTTAATCAGGCAACGGATGATGTTTGACTTCACACCGCAGTCAACCAGCACAACCTTCTTTCCGGCACCCTCATTGTAGCGGATAACTTCCTTGCAGGAAACCTGCTCCACATAGTTCACTCCGCTATACTGGGCTGAAGGCACATTGTCGGGCTGGTCGTCAAACAATATCTTGCCCATCATCACGCCGTGCTCGCGCAACACCTTGGTAAGCTGGCGGGTGTCGATACCCGTAATGCCCGGCACGTGCTCACGTTTGAGCCAGTCGGCCAGACTTTCCACCGCATTCCAATGACTGTATTCCGTGCTGTAATCGCTCACGATCAGCGCAGATACGTAGATTTTGTCACTTTCCATGAAGGTGGGCAGGCCGTTGGCCTCAAAAGTAAAGGGAGGCACGCCGTAGTTACCCACCAGCGGGTAAGTCAGCGCAAGCAACTGACCGGCATAAGAGGGGTCGGTGAGGCTCTCCGGATAACCCATCATGGCCGTATTGAAAACCACTTCTCCGGCTACCGGTGCTTCATAGCCGAAAGATTTTCCGCGGAAACTGGTCCCGTCGTCTAAAAGTAATGTGACATTTTTCATGCGATTGTCATTTATAGCTTGTTGGCTCATTATTTAATGTAATATTTTTCGTAATACTTGATAAATGCGCGGTTCACCTGCATATTGCCGCCCGGCGTGGGGTAGTTTCCGCTGAAATACCAGTCGCCCGGACTGGTGGGGCAGGCTTTGTGAAGCCCCTCGAGGGTCTGGTAAACGATTTTGACCTCGGCACGGATGGTACTCATGCAGAGCATTTCGGACATCTTGGCCGAAATTTCCTCATCGGTAAACGGAGCGTACACCTCGGTCACGTAATTCCGGATGTCCTCCTTGGGCTTGTTTTCCTGGGCCTTACACTTGGCGTACACGTCGGTCAGCACATGACTGAGCCCGCGCTCCTTGAGCAGCTCCACGGCGGCGCGGAAGGCGATAAACTCGTCCATATTGGCCATATCAATGCCGTAGTAGTCAGGATAGCGCACCTGCGGCGACGACGATACGATGACGATGCGGCGCGGATGCAGCCGGTCGAGTATGCGGATGATGCTCTCGCGCAGGGTCGTACCGCGCACGATGCTGTCGTCAATGACCACCAGATTGTCCACGCCCGGCTCCACACTGCCGTAGGTCACGTCGTACACGTGTGCGGCCAGGTCGTTGCGACTGGCACCCTCGGCAATAAAGGTGCGCATCTTGATGTCCTTCCAGGCCACCTTTTCCGAACGCACGCGGCGGTTCATGATGCGTTCCAGGTCCTCGTGGGTAATTTTCGGGCCCAGCGTTTCGATTTCACGTATCTTTTCCTCGTTCAGTTTCTCATTGAAACCGGCAATCAGCCCATAGAAGGCCGATTCAGCCGTATTGGGAATAAACGACACCACGGTGTGGTCAATGTCGTTGTCGACAGCCTTCAGGATGGCCGGCACGAGCTGCCGCCCCAGTTCCTTGCGCTCCTGGTAGATGTCGCAATCGCTGCCCCGACTGAAGTAGACGCGCTCAAACGAGCAGGCGGCATAGTTTTTCGGCTCCAGAATCTGCTCGGTGCGTATCTCGCCGCATTTGTTCACCAGAATGGCTTCGCCGGGCTTGAGTTCGTGCACCTCTTCGGCGTTGACGTCGAGGGTGGTCTGAATGACGGGGCGTTCGGAAGCCAGGACAAATATGTCGTCGTTGCGATACCAGAAGGCCGGACGGATGCCCCACGGGTCGCGCAGCGTAAACATCTCGCCGCTGCCGGTGGCGCCACACAACACGTAGCCGCCGTCCCAAACCGGGGCTGCCGTACGCAACACGTTGGCCAGGTTGATGTGGTCCTCGATATAGCGGGTGATGTCCAGTCCCTCCAGTCCTTTTTTGCGGGCCTCCTCAAACAGGCGCTCGCTCTCGCGGTCCAGCCGGTGGCCCAGCTGCTCGAGCAGGATGTAGGTGTCGGCAAACATACGCGGGTGCTGGCCCGTACGGGCTATTTCGTGAAAGATTTCCTCCACATTGGTCATGTTGAAGTTGGCACAGATGCAAAGGTTCTTGGCCCGCCAGTTGTTACGGCGCAGAAAGGGGTGGATATAAGAAAGACCACGCTTGCCGGTAGTGGAATACCGGAGGTGGCCCATATAGATTTCGCCTGCAAAAGGCAGATGACGAACAGCATAAGCGGGGTCGCTCAGCTGCTGCTGCGGAATGTCTTTAAAATGAGCATGAACGTTACTGAAGATTTCCTGAATGGCGGTAGTCCCCATGGCCCGCTCGCGGAACATGTATTCCTCACCGGGAGCAGCGTCCAGCTTTACACATGCCAGTCCCGCGCCTTCCTGGCCGCGGTTGTGCTGCTTTTCCATCATCAGGTACAATTTGTTCAAACCATACATCCACGTACCGTAATGCTCCTTGTAGTACGACAAGGGTTTCAGCAGGCGGATCATGGCTACTCCACATTCATGTTTTAAAGGTTCCATATACTTATGTCACTGATAATTAATATTCTGGAATGCGAACAGGCAGAAGTTCGCACCTTTTCAACCTGCAAAGATACTGCAACCCTCGGGAAGTACAAAGCGAAAAGCTAATATTTTCGCGCTGTGCTGCGGTATGAAGGCGCACTTCTTCACGGCTCTCCGCCGCACCCCAGCAGGCATCCTGCCTCCACACGGGTCCTCGGGCTGCATATCCCGGCCCAGAAATCCGGCAGCCCCGAAAGACAAAAAACAGAACGGCATCTTTTAAAAAATTTCCGGCACCTTGTTGTTTTTTCCCGGCACCTGAAAAATTCTTTCTGCCGTCTGTTTTTCCGACAGTGCGGGGCCGGTTTCCCGGCCTTTCCGTCAGGGTTCCTTAAACAGGTCCTTGATGCCGCCGATGGAGCCCATCAGATTGCTGGCCTCATAGGGCAGGTAGACCACCTTGTTGTCCTTGCCGTCGGCCACGGCACGCATCATCTCGATGTACTTCTGGGCCAGCAGGTAGCTGGCCGGATTCGAGGTCTTGCCCACGGCCTCCGTAATACGCTCAATGGCTACGGCCTCAGCCTCGGCCTGCTTGATTTTGGCCTGGGCCAGACCCTCGGCGCGCAGGATTTCGCGCTGCTTGTCGGCCTCAGCACGGTTGATAATGGCGGTCTTCTCGCCCTCCGACTTCAGGATGGCCGAAGCCTTTTCGCCCTCGGAGGTCAGGATTTCGGCACGCTTGTTCCGCTCGGCCTGCATCTGTTTTTCCATCGCCTGGAGCACCGTTTGCGGCGGGGTGATGTCCTGCAGCTCCACGCGGTTGACCTTGATGCCCCATTTGTTGGTTGCGTCGTCCAACACGGCACGCAGACGGGTATTGATGGTGTCGCGCGAGGTGAGCGTTTCGTCCAGCTCCAGCTCGCCGATAATGTTACGCAGGGTGGTCTGCGTCAGTTTTTCAATGGCGTTGGGCAGATTGCTGATTTCATAAACCGCCTTGAAGGGGTCGACTATCTGGAAGTAAAGCAAAGCGTTGATTTCGGTCTGTACGTTATCCTTGGTAATCACGTTTTGCTTGTCAAAGTCGTACACCTGCTCACGAAGGTCAATGGAGTCGACGTAACGATAGGCCCCGCGCCGCATGACAACCATGGTCTTGGGCCGGTCGATAAAAGGAATAATGATATTGATACCCGGCGCAAGGGTTGAATGATATTTTCCGAGGCGTTCAATCACCTTGGTTTCCGACTGCGGAATAATCAGGATACCGCGTTTAAGCAAAATCAGCACACCCACCACAAGGATGGCCAGAAGAATGTAAATAGACATGGTTTCTTAAATTTTTAATGATTAAATTCGTTTTCCACTCATTGTCGGGCCGGAGATGCATCGATGGGCTCCACCGTCAGGATGATGCCTTCACGCCCCACAACCCTTACCGCAGAGCCTTTTTCGAGCGTCAGCTGGCGCTGGCCGGCACAGGCCTTCCAGTCGTCACCGTCAATGGCCACCCGTCCGAAGCGTCCGGACTCGATGGTCTGGCTCACCACACCCTCGCGCCCCATCACGGCGTCGACATTGCTCAACCGCTCCTTGTGGTGCGACTTTTTCAGCAGCCGCACGATGAGCGGACGCACAAATACAATCATCCCCGCGGCCACAACCGACAGCGTAAGCACCTGCACGTCGAAGCTGCCGCCCAACAGGGCCACAACCAGGGCGCCCAGCGCGCCCACACTGACACAAAGCAGGAAAAAAGTGCCCGTAGTCATCTCGATTACGATGCACAGCAGGCAGACAATGCCCCAGAGTATAGCCAATTCAGTTTTCATTTTTCAAAAGGAATAAAAAGGTGTGTCAATCAATTATTAGGTTTGCCTACGAATTTACGGAATCCGCGTGACCCGACCAAACGGGAGCCCCGTTTTTTAAAAGCAATCCGTCATACGAACATCACAATTCCGTCACGACAGCATCATGAAAACCCCTTTATTTTGCCACTGCAAAAGCAAAACGGGACACAGGTGTCTGCTCCTGCCGGCACATGCTGACTACGCCGCAATAACCGAACATTCATTTTAGTCTGAAACACAATGTATGACTCCTCCAAAAACCTACGGCCCCACTACCGTACCATCGTACTCTCCGACATTCATCTGGGTACAAAACACGCCAAGGTAAACGAAGTGACCGACTACCTGTCGTCGGTCGACTGCGACCGGCTCATTCTTAACGGCGACATCATCGACGGGTGGCACCTGCAAAAGTCGGGCATCAAGAAATGGCGACCCGAACACACCCGATTCTTTAAAGTCATCATGAAAATGATGGAAAAGCACGACACTGAAATCATCTACGTAAGGGGTAATCACGATGATTTTCTCGACACCCTCACGCCACTAAAGATGGGGTGCATGAAAATCGTAAAGGAATATTTTCTGGAAGGACTCGACGGCAACCGCTATCTGGTGGTACACGGCGACATCTTCGACCGGGTATGCACACACATGAAATGGCTGGCGCTGCTGGGCGACGCCGGCTATACGGCCCTGCTCTGGCTCAACAGCCTCTACAACCGGTGGCGGTGCTACCGTCATAAGCCCTACTACTCGCTCTCGCAGGCCATCAAGCAGAAGGTAAAAAACGCCGTGTCCTACATCTCCGACTTCGAGCAGGTACTGGCCAGTGTGGCACGCGAGCGTCTGTGTCAGGGAATCATTTGCGGACATATCCATCACCCCGACGACCGCATGATAGGCTCCATACGCTACCTGAACTCGGGCGACTGGGTGGAAACCCTCTCGGCCCTGACCGAGGATTATCAGGGCAACTGGAACATCCAGCGCTACTACTCCGCCGGACAAACCGGCACGCACACCGGTTCGCAACTGAAAAACGTCGTATCATGAAACTTCTGTTTGTCGTTCAGGGCGAGGGGCGCGGCCATCTCACCCAGGCACTTACGCTGGAACAAATGCTCCGACAGTCCGGTCACGAAGTGACAGCTATTCTGGTAGGGCGGAGCGAGGGGCGCAAGGTGCCCGACTTTTTCATGCGCCGCGCCCAGGCTCCGGTCCACACGTTCAGCAGTCCGCAGTTCCGTCCGGCCTCCGCCAACCGACGTGCCGGCATCACCCGCAGCCTGGCCTACCATTTAAGCCATCTGGGGAGCGTGGGAGCCTCCGTCCGCTTTGTCTACCGTATGATTCAGGAGTCGGACGCCGATGCCGTCATCAACTTCTACGAAGTAGTCACGGGGCTCACCTATCTCCTGCTGCGGCCTAAAATACCGATGATCTGCATCGCACACCAATACTATTTTCTTCATCCGCAGGCTCCGCTTCCGCCCCGAGCCAGCCGGATGCAGCTGGCCGCACTCAAGTTCTTCACCCGCCTCACCTCGGCCGGCGCCACCAAACGACTGGCGCTCTCGCTACGTCCCCTCGAGCCCTGCCCCGAACGGCGCCTGACAGTAGTGCCGCCGCTTCTGCGCCCCGAAGTACGGCAGCTGCACCCCACTCCCGGCCAGTATATTCACGGATATATGGTGAATGCCGGTTTTGCCGCCGACGTGCGCCGCTGGCATGCCCGCCGCCCGCAAATACCGCTTCGTTTCTTCTGGGACGGTGCCTGCGGCTTGCGGCAGGAAGACCCTACCCTCTCCTTCCACGGCCTTGACGACAGAGCTTTTCTGCGCCAGCTGGCCGGATGCCGGGCCTACGCCACCACAGCCGGCTTCGAGTCGGTTGCCGAAGCCATGTATCTGGGAAAACCCGTACTGATGGTCCCCGCACATATCGAGCAGGAATGCAATGCTTTCGACGCCGTCTGCTGCGGTGCCGGCTTGCAGGCTGAAAGTTTCGATCTCGACCGTTTGCTGGCCTTCATCCCCGGTTATCGCCCCACTCCCTCGTTCCGACAATGGACCGACTCTGCTTCCTACGCCATTGTCGTGCAAATTGAAAGCGCGCTTGAACAACAGGCCGCCTGGATACCGCAAATAAACGGCTGACTCCACCCCGCGCCACGCACTTGAAAACTCTCGGAACAGGGCGCGGATTTTGGGCTTTTTATGGCTTTGCACCATAACGCGTTTCGCAAATTCTTCGTACCTTTGCCGGCATATGAAAAAAAGGTATATTCTGACTATACTGGTAAGTTGCATCGGCTGGCTGCAAATTTGCGCACAGTCGTTCCTGAGCAACATGAACAACACGCAGGAAGAGCGTAAATCATCCTGGCGTACAGACGAGGACACGGTGGCCGAAAAGGAAAACGTGCCTATCGGCTACTATGTATGGCACATCGAGCCGCGTTTCGGCGACGTCAAGCCCTGTGAAATCGACACCATGCCCCACCATTTCCAGAACAACAACTTCACCATCGGCCCTACCGGGCACTACAACACGCTGGGAAACATGGGGTCGCCCCGCCTGAGCCGACTGTATTTTGAGCGCAACGAACGCATGACGCACGACGGTTTTCTGTACGACCGCCCGCTCGACTTTTTCCTGCTTGCGCCGGACGAACTGTTCTTTACCAACACCAAATCGCCGGTAACCAACCTCACCTACAACACCTGCGGAAACAAAACCGACGGCGAAGACCGCATCAAGGCCCTCTTCTCGACCAACGTCAACAAGCGCCTGGGCATCGGCTTTGTGCTGGACTATCTGTACGGCCGCGGATACTACTCCAACCAGTCAACCGCCTACTTCAACGGAACGCTCTTCGGGTCATACCGCGGCGAGCGATACAGCCTGCACACCTACTACACGGGCAATTATCTGAAACTTAACGAAAACGGCGGCATTGAATCCGACCGCTACCTGACACGGCCGGAATCATTTCCCACCAAATACGGCCCAGGCGACATGCCGACGCGTCTGGCCAAAATGCGCCGCGACATGGGCATCAACACGTTCTACCTGACCCACCGCTACAGCCTAGGCTATGAGCAGTGGTATGAAGATTCCGCCGCCACGGCAGCCAACCTGAAGCATCTGGAAATGACCCTCGGCACCGACTCGGCCCGCAAGGTGGCCAAACCCATCGAACTCTCGCGCTTCATACCGGTGGCCAGCTTCATACACACCATGAAACTCGACCACAATTACCACCGCATCAACATTCATCAGGACAACAGCGACTTCTTTTCCAATTTCTACTGGCCGGGCGACTCCACCCGCGACAAAATCAACTACATGCGCCTCTCCAACCAGCTGGCCCTGGAAATGAACGAGGGCTTCAAGCCCTGGCTGAAAACGGGACTCCGGCTCTTTGCCCAACACGAGTTGGAAAAGGTGGAAATGCCCGACACCATTGCCCTGACCTCGCTCCGTTCGCGCCGCAAATTCGTAACCAACTACTTCACGGTGGGCGCACAGCTCTACAAGCACGAAGGGCGCACTTTCCACTACAACCTGCTGGGCGAACTGACCACCACCGGTAAAGACTGGGGCATCTTCAACGTGGAAGGTTCGGCCGACCTCAACGTCAAGCTGCGGCGTGACACCATGCGCCTGAGCCTTTACGGACGCGTGGCCAACGAACGTCCGTCCATCTTCTACCGGCACATGCAGACGCAACACGCCTGGTGGGACAACCCCGACCTCAACAACCTGTTCACCACCCGCATCGGCGCCCAGTTCAAATACCATAACACCCGGCTCGACGTCAGCCTGGCCTCCATTCAGAACTACACATACTTTGCATCAACCGCTACGGCCGCCACCATCGACGACCTTGACACCTACCGTCACGGCGTGGAAGTCAGACAATACGGCCGCAACCTGCAGGTAGCCTCGGCCACACTGGGACAGGACTTTGCCTGGGGCATCTTCCACTGGGATACGGAACTGACATTCCAGGCCTCAAGCAACCAGAACGTACTGCCGCTGCCGCTGCTCTCGGCCTACTCCAACGCCTACCTGAAATTCCGCATTGCCAAGGTGCTGGGCGTAGAATTCGGGGCCGACGTGCGTTATTTCACCTCCTATTATGCACCCGACTACTCACCCGAAATCGGACAGTTCTCAACCCAGGCCCACGACTTCCGGGTAAAGACGGGCAACTACCCGTTTGTCAACGTCTATGCCAACCTGCACCTGAAGAGCTGCCGCTTCTACATCATGTGCCAGCACGTCAACGAAGGATTCTCCAACAAGCACTACTTCATGACGCCCCACTACCCCATGAACCCCATGACGTTCAACTTCGGCATCTCATGGACGTTCTACAACTGATACGCTGATTCCACACGTTTCCATCCGACAAGACACTTACTGCCATGCAACTCATTTATCTCTACCACAGCGGATTTGCCCTGCTGTTTGACCGCATGACCGTGGTCTTCGACTTCTACGAGGACAGCCTCGGCCCCACCTCGGGCTGCCTCCACAGCGACCTGCTCCGGCGGCCGGTCCCCCTCTACGTGCTGGCCAGCCATTTCCACGCCGACCACTTCAACCCGCACATCTTCAGCTGGAGGGAGCAGAAGGCCGACGTGCGCTACATCCTCTCCAAGGACATCTGGCGCCACCGCCGCTCCTGCTGCCGCGACGTTGAGGCGCACTGGCTGATTAAGGACGGCACCTACACCGACGACCTGCTCTCCGTCAGGGCCTTCGGCTCAACCGACGTGGGCGTGTCCTTCCTGCTGGAAACGGAAGGGCTGAAAATCTTCCATGCCGGCGACCTGAACAACTGGCACTGGATGGACGAGTGCGCCGAAGCCGAGTGGAAAGGCTACGAAAAGAACTACCTGCACGAGCTGCAGCACCTGGCGGACTATACCACGGAGCTGGACCTGGCCATGTTTCCCGTCGACCCGCGCCTGGGGCAGGCCTACTGCCGCGGCCCGCAGCAGTTTGTCGAAAAGATACGCACGCGCTACTTCGTACCCATGCACTTCGACGAAAGCGTAGCCGCCGCCGAAGCCTTCGAGCCGCAGGCCCGCGCCGCCGGCAGCACCCTGCTCCTGCCCCGTGAGCGCGGCCGGAAATTCACCCTCTTCACCTCACCCGACACATTATCCAAAACCATACAACCATGAACATCAAAGGAAAATTTGACCATTTCAATTTTAACGTCACCAACCTGGAGCGCAGCATTGCCTTCTACGAAAAGGCCCTGGGCCTGCACGAACACAGCCGCATGGAAGCCCCCGACGGCGCCTTCATCATCGTGTACCTGACCGACGACCAGAGCGAATTCATGCTGGAGCTGACCTGGCTGCGCGACCACCCGCAGGCCTACAACCTGGGCGAGAACGAAATCCACCTCTGCCTGCGCGTGCCCGGCGACTACGACGCCACCCGCCAGTATCACAAGGAAATGGGCTGCGTATGCTTCGAAAATGACGCCATGGGCCTCTACTTCATCAACGACCCCGACGGGTACTGGATTGAAGTGCTCCCCGCCAAATAATTCCGTAGCCCTCCGGCTACCCACAAACCCAAACATTCCCCCTGCCGCCAACAGCGCGACAGGGGGAATGCCTTTTTTCAGCCATCCCTGCCCGGAATTTCCAACCGCCCGGCGCACATCCCGACGGCCACCCACGATTTTTCAGAAAAAGTCAGCGCGTAAAAAAATAAACCCGGCGGGGAAAAATTTTTCCGAGCCGCCGAGTTTATTTTCCGAGCCACCTTTTTTGGAGAGAAGCCTTCCCCCTCTTCAGAAAGTAGCCCGCCTCCGCAAAAATATTCAGACGTGCCCACAGCCTTTACTGTGTCAGGGAATAATCGGCTTTACTTTACCTCACTATTACTCGATTTGTAGGAATCTGCCAAGATGCCGAACATGTACTCTCCACTCGCTTTTGCTTTCTCCTCCGTCCATCCATCTATAGTTTGGTCGGCAGACAGATACATGTGATATAACTTCAGACTTTGCAAATTACTCATAGCTGCCTGGTCTTTGATACGGGCGAATTTTACTTCCACAGGGTCATTGCTTTGCGTAGAATTAAAACTTTGGGAAATCATGGCCAGATTTCCAAAGCCATTCAAGTCATACTTGCTTTCATCCCACGCCTTATTCTGACTTTCATTTTGCGGATGCAGATGCTCAATGGAGCGATTGGCCCTAAACTCATAGTTATATATAGCATCCTTATTCACGTTTTCTTTGAAGACATCAGAGCGATTTTCCCACAAGTAATAATCCAGTCGCCAAAACCAATAACGGTCCACCTTGCCATAACTCAAATCTTCGATACTGTGGACAAAAGGATGATTTTTATTGTCTATTTCCTTCAGTGCCTGCAACAGTCCTGCCGAGGTAACTTGAGCTTTTTCTTTTATATATGTCAAGAAAGGCTTGAGCCACTTATAAAAATTATGAGTAGAGACATGGAGCATGGCTTCATACTGCCTCAGGCGATGATGATTTTCCTCGTTTCCATCATTAAACAAAAGATAGTGATGGCCTGCTCCCTGAACATCATACCTCACTCTATCCACATAAAAGTCAAGCAGCAGGCGATACATCAGCAGATTATTGTAAAACAATTTTATACTACTGTCTTTTATATTACTGGGTTTATATTCCTGAAAACGGCTCAGCAGCTTGTCGCTTTGATAAAAATCGGAATCGGATATTTCACACGCCGCCCCATTGGTCAGGTCGAGCACCAACAGCAGGAAGTCGGGAAACGACAGCACTGAACGTTCCGGCTGACTATGGAATGTCGATGACGGCAGGGGGTTCGCTTTAATATCAGCAATGTCCGGACAAGTATTCAATTGGTTCTGCTCGTCGGCCACGCATAACTCAAGGGCACATGAGAAACGGTCTTGTATACACTCCTGAATAGCAGCGGTGTATCGTTCACGGCACTTTTCCACACCTCCGTCCTCTGCTTTTGGGCTTATGAGTGGCTGCTCCATTCTACTGACCAGATTCCAAATTCGGGTAAGATATACCTGTTCGTCACGACCTCTCATTAACTCGACTTTCAGAATTTCATGACTCTCCAGCATCTTGCCCGTTGAGTTCATCGCTTCAAAGTGCCTGTTCAACAAAACGGGATGCTGCATATAAGTGTCGGGTAATTCTGTTAAGAAAAAACTCATCTGCTTAAAAATCCGTTTCGAGAAATCCGCAACAGAAAAACCTTTGGACTCCTTTTCTTGGATAAAGTTTTCTATGCAATTCATCACCTTTTCCATCGGGGCATAATGAGCATTCGTCCCGTTTCTGTACCGATCAAGAATGTATTGCCGGCATTCACTTCTGCCGGTAAAGGACAGGCGCAAGTCACCATTTTGCATCAAGAATTTGTCCCAATCACCATCGTATTTTCTCAGCACAAGGGCCAATAAAATCATCACGGTAAAGCGCTGCTGACCATCTATCAGGATACACTGCCCTGGCTCTTTGACAATAGTCATTTGCCCCAAATAATAAGGATCATCTTGCACTTCTGGCTTCAAGAAATGCTTATATAAGTCCGTCAGTAACTTACTCACCTGAGTTTCATCCCACACAAAAAGCCGCTGATATAATGGAATAGAAAACTTCATCTCGTCACTGACGATTTCCTCAGGAGTATATCTTTTATAATTTTTATAATTCATATTCTTCCAAAATTTTGCGACGTATTTCTTTTTCTTCAACAGAATCAACGAGCGACGAAAAAATCTTACGCAGCCACAGCCAAAATCTTACGCGGACATCATCTTCCGACAAATCCCGTCCGCTTTCACGAATCCGTGAGAGGGCTTCAGCCAAGAAAAATGTGGGTGACGAAGCCTGGTCAATCATCAACACCATCTGACTCTCGTTGGCCCATTCCTGTATTTTAATGGTCCGAGCGGAAGTATAGCGATAATCGGCCATGACGGCACTGATGACGTACAGTGCCTCGGACAGATACTGCGTCCCGAACTTCAGATAGTAAGCAAACAGCAATGTTTCCATTACCTCAGCATAGGAATTGCAATAAAAATGCGGATCCGGAAGCGTATTCAGTGCCTGGTATTGAGGTGTTTGCTTAAAACGGACATATTCACCCACAAACTTATCGGCATAAGCAAAAAAATGGACGCCTCCCATTATTTTTGCATTGAACGAAAGATTTCCGCCGAGAGGCGAGACATCAAGCATGACGGGCGCGGCCGAAAATTCATGCTTTACTTTCCATGGGGCATTTTCGTCAAAATTATGACTACGCATCCATTGCCTCAAGCGACACAAATGGGTGCCCAGCGTAACCGACAGGTTATTACCTTTGACACATCCCTCCCCTTCCGAAGTAAGCTCATCCCATCGTTTGGCCCAATGCGCGGCTTCGTCACTGTCCGTAATATAGCGCAGATGGTGAGCTTTCAGAATATCATAATCCGTCAGAGGCACTCCACGGGAGTTCTGGTTGGAAAAGAAGGTATACGCCAAATCCAAATTATTGTTTTGAAGCACCAATACAGAAAAAATAATATTTTTTGCCAAACTGCTGGCCCACTCCCTTTTATTGGCATGAAGACTGTTTAGCAGACCATTCAAAACATGTTTTGTATTTGCGACATGATTAATGGCATCTTGTGACTGAAATTTCTGGAACAAAAGCGGAAGTGGCCCATCATATCCCAGTTGTTTCAGCAAAAGGGTAAGCGTCACCAGCCGCTGCTGTCCGTCAATAATGTTCAGACAACCGCCATTCTTATGAAGAATAAGCGTGCCCAGATGATACTCTATATGGGCAAATTCCTTGACGGATTCAAACAGACTCTTGATTTGGTCATCCTCCCAGCAATAATCTCGCTGATAGTCCGGAATGGTCAGGTTGTAGGACATCAAATTTTCCAAATTCATCGAACAACAGCATACATCTTCTTTACAGTCTGTATTCCAAGCCTTAAAACTGCATTTTTGCGCATCTTGCGTATGTGAAGCATTACTGTCCACAATTGGGTATGCAGCTTTGGCTTGCTCCAATAACGGATTAAAAAAATTCATCATTTTTTTGAGTTCTGAAAAAAGTTGTTCCTCATCGTCTACTATTTCAACTGGATTCTTTTTCCGGAACGCACCCAAACTTCGTCCCCACGGCTTCCACTCGTACTCCGAGTTACGGATTTCCTGGCACAAAAAATCTACAATATCCTTTACAACCATGTGATGAAGACCGTCTTCTACGTGAAGATACAATTGCCTATTTATATATTCGTAATGTAAGCCTCCATTTCCGTTTTCGGTATCAAAGGTTTCCGTATTGTAAGCCGTGGGAAACTGTATGAATTGTTCATTCGAAATATGGCAAACCAAACCTGAGCATTCAACCTGGAGCCGCGATTTGAAAGCTTTTTTCCATTCTTCGCTATAATCTATATTATTCATTATGTTTCTTGATTTTATACTACATGTTTTTCCCTAAATACAGTCTTGCACATATCTTCTCATTATATCCGGCTGATTGAAATTCGATTCATTCATACCTGTTATTCTTGATAGTACGACATTAAATTCCCGACAAAAGTTCGCATCTGTTTGCGCACAGATTCAGGCTCGACAACCTCTATCTGATCGACCTGTGCCAATAATGTCTGATACAAATCGTATGTCGGGCATACTTCAATCTCAAAATAAGATACGTCATCGTCTTTGCGGTCTGTCAATTCACGCTGCGATTCATGCAAAGGAAGTGAACGAAGATAGTCTGCCCCTTCATTAAAAGCCTTAATTACTACTTTTATGGGCGCTTCATCAGTATGGATAATTCCACAACATCCACGGAAATATTCATTGATATCAAAATTCTCTTTCATATGAAATGTAGTTTCCGTAGGATAGCAATCCAAAATACGGTCAAGCGCATATACCATATATACATTTTCGGGACGATTACCCCCTTTTTCTTTATTTTTTTTGCAATTCAATTCTGAATAATAAGGGCTACGGGCCAATACGTACCAACGGCGTTTTACTACTTTGAGATAATATGGCTCAATGTCAAAATCCCAGGCTTCGGATTTTCCATAACCGTGGTGAGAGATATGCAGGACTTGGTTATTACGCATGGCATCGGTAATGACATTGAGCCATTTGTGCCCTGACGGAACCTTCTCGAAAATGATACGTCCTTTCAATTTTCTGTCAGCCTGTATCTGATTCATAGCGGTATAGGAATCTATCAGCCAAATACGGAGATTGTCACTTTCCAGCTCTTCAGGATTACTTATATAGTATTTATACCCTCCCTTTATGTCACAAACTATTTCAACCTCGAAAATATCAAAGATGGCTTTGCGATGATTATGAAAAGTACGGAGAGCAAGATTATCCTCGTCTCCATAACTCAAACCGCTCTTGTGCCAATGGTCATTGATTTCCTCATATGTCAAGCGGCCATATCGTCTGAACTGTTCTATCAGCCAAACATAGCGACCAAATATATTTGCTGCCATAAACCATTAAAATTGTTATGATTACAAAGTTACGCAAACCCCATGAAAAAAATATAGCATAGGTTGTGCTTTTATTTTCAAACCTGTACTTCAATGAATTGGGCCAACACAATAGCTCTTTCTGCCACATTTTTCACAAAACTTTCTACACCACACTTCATCAAACTGATTTATAGCGGCATTGACAAGTGATGGCTCATTCGTCAGAATACCTGCCTCAAAGTTCCTTTTTTGTCCGCTTTTCATGCCTATACCTGCACCTGTAAGATTGGCAGAACCGATATATGCCGTTTCCATATCGAATATCATCAACTTGAAATGAACACGCGGACATAGTGTCATTTCCATTGATGACCACAGAGCAGGAAATTTCTCATGTTCTTCTCTGAATATAGGTCCCGGCTCTTTGGCATGAATAAGGCGGATTGCTACATTTTTCTTGACGAGCTTATCAAATACCGCTAACAGAGGAACTGCTGACATGCCTGATTTTACATACACATCCTTTATGTCGGCTGTTCCTATCCACAACGTATGCTTTACTGAAGCTGCACGTGCCAACACCTCGTCATAATGCCGTGTGTCAGCTATGTATTTGATGAATGGAAATTCCATATCAATAAATGTCTATATAGTTGATTATATCCGGCTTTTTCTTTAGCAAACCGACTGCACCATTCATAATGTTGATGCGTCGGTAGTCCCGGCGTTCCCATATCGGAGTGTGGGTCGCAAACCGTGTAAGTTCATTATATGTATCCCAGATGGTTCCTTCGCCTTTCATCAGGTGTTCCTTATGACGATCATAATATCCTGCCGTTTCATAGGAACTGCGCACCTGATTATACGGTATCAGTTTTTCAGCTTGCTCATATTCCACTCCTTGGGCAATCAACATCTTTTGCATCTGGCCCATTTCCGACAGGGATATCCTTGATGCTGATGCCGTGGCAAACATTTTGCCGAATTGTTCTATGCCATTGGTAAAAAACTGATTACTTTTGACCTGTCCTATCAGGTTACGAATTTCGTTCGATGACAGTTTATATACAGAAGCATCTTTATGCTCCTCGCTGACTGTTTGTCCGTTTGTGCACACCAGGCGTTCGTAATAATGTCCCAGTTCGACATTCGACGGATTCCAGGCAAGATAGAAACCATCCATCATGAAATCTTCTCCCGGTCCAAACAAATGCGTACGCCCCTGCAAATTGGTATAAGTAAGGGTTATGCAGGGGACTCCTGAGCTATTGTATTTTATGTCTGATATGGCATATCCGGTTTCTTCTGCCATCATTTCTGCAAAGTCAAAAAACAAAATCGGAGAAATATACTCATCCACAACAGGAATTATTTCTGTGAGCTGCCGGCTATGGGGTGAAGCAATCACCACTACGAATTTAGGCTTTTGCATGTTCAAAGCCACATTGATATAATTCCGATAATTCGTCAGCCCGGTTTCGCCGGATGCACCTTTTACCATTTTTCTTTGTTGACTACCAATACCGATAATGCGGTCAAATGCATTTGTAAAGACATTGTCGGCTTGAATTTCTGTACCTTCAATAGAATATACATCTTCTCCTATATGCATAATACAGCTCAAGTCGATGACCTTTTGCGGCCATAATCCTTGCATGAATTGTTGTTTTTGAAAATGAAAATCAGAATTTGTCATATCAGTCGGGAGTAAAAAGTTTGTCAAATTGATCTGCAAAGTCACGTATCTGCCCAGACACTTCGCTTTGAATATGTTTTATGCGCCTATCCTGACGGAAACGCTGCTCGTCAAACGACACGTCTCCCGTACTGCTCAGATTATAGAATAGTTTTACGCCCACATCGCCGCGCCGGTGTTTTGAAAAAGTAATGAAACGGTCGGAATAAATATTCTTCGGATTTTCCAGACGAAGCTCCATCATGGCGGTAATGGAATGTTTCAATCTGTTTGACCCGACAAATTTCCCCGATTTTGTAACCTGCTGGATAGTCAGAAATGTACAATTGAGGTGGCGGTTATTCTGACCTTTGTTTTGCTTCTTGATTAGCTGCAAAAGCCAACTTTCTGCATCTTTCATACGGATATTCTCCTCATCTTTGATTATACCTTGCAATTCATAGAATGAATCAATGGCCACAATGTCCCACCCCTGTTCGACGACCTCTTTAACCACTTCCCAATTGTGAACGTCACTTTCTAAATCAGATTCTACAAAGAGGATGGGCAAAGTCTGAAATTTCGGATATCTTTCCACATATACGGTAAGGTCTATTTCATTCATTTCCGCACTTACAAAAAGTATCCGGGCCTTTGGATAGCGTTTCTGCACATTGGCCAACATATCAAGAATTATAGTAGTCTTACCTACTCCCGGATCGCCGATAATCATATAGTTCACACCACGTGGAAGCCCCTGATGTGAACTCAAAAGCTCGTCTAAAGCCGTACCACAATGAAAGGCTTCAAATAGTTTCGGATTGAAACTCAATTCACACATTCTAACCACATGATTCATGACTTTTCATGTTTTCTGTATGCATGTAACCAATTGTTTGAGGGGATAAACCGGTTATCCCCTCTCAAACAATTACATACTATTTATTATTTCGTTTTTGTGTTTTCTTGCATCTGTCCTGTTCATACTGCCCCTCCTGCGGAATAACTGAATTTTTTCTCCATCATTTCATTGATCATTTTCACTCTAATTATGCATGTTCTTTTATGCACCATACGGAAGGAATTAAAGACACAGGCAGACCTCATTCCGTAACAACCTCTACCAGGATGGAACTACCAGCCATCATGCCCTGCTGACAATCAGCGTTTGCGGAGCATCCAAGTTCTTCCATCGTTGATTGAATAGAACAACCCCTTGTCTGTTGTTCCAAAAATTTCCCTACCCGAATCCATCAAATCAATAAAAGACCCGACATTGGATGAGCCATTATAACGAATCATCCAGGTACGGCCCTGATTGGTTGAATACTCGATTTTTTTACTGTCTTTTGGGGAAATACGAAGAATTTCTTTCCCACGGTTAATCATAATTGGCATAGCAATGAAATTTTAATATTGTTTGTCACTATTGACACGACAAAAATACGTTGCAAGCTATGCCATATTACGGCAGAGGTTTCAAAAAAATACGGTATTTCTTTATTTTTTTCCTCACCTGCTCGTTCAAAACCGCATTCCTGTTCATCCCGCAACAAGCCAAAGAGATAAACAAACAGGACCTGTGTCCACACGCGTAAGACAGGAATGCAGCAGTAAGCCGATGTTTCCCCCTCCTGTCTGTACCTTGTTCCGGCCGCCCGACGCACATCCCGACGGCCGCCCCATGCTTTTCAAAAAAAGTCAGCGCGTAAAAAAATAAACCCGGCGGGGAAAATTTTTTCCGAGCCGCCGAGTTTATTTTCAGAGCCACCTTTTTTGGGGAGAGAGGCCTTCAGGATGTCAGAATAATAACGGTAGAAATAATAAAAATGACAACGATTGAATGTTTACGGCAATGACATAAGTTTACTGCATCTTCATTATATTGTCCGCCCAATTCTGAATAACCTTCCGACTGGTCCCATTCAGTAATTTGCCGTCTTGCCAATTCAAATCAGAATAGGTATTCCTTAATTCCCTTACACTATTGGTTATTCCGCTTCCTCCGGAAGTGGCAAACGGTATAAGCATTTTTCCCTTCAAGTCGTAACTTTCAATAAAAGTATTGATAATTCGAGGGGCCTGATCCCACCAGATGGGGTAACCGATAAAGATGACATCATAACTGCGAACGTCCACTGGTGTCTTTTTCAACGCCGGACGTGCCTTAGGGTTATTCATTTCCACAGAGCTGCGTGACTGCCGGTCGTTCCAATCCAGATCCTCGGAAGTATAAATCTGTTGGGGAACAATTTCGTACAAAGTGCCATCGGTGACCTCTGCAATCATCTGGGCCACACCGGCTGTAGTGCCTGTTGCAGAAAAATACGCAATTAACGGCTGGGGGTTGGTTTTCATGTTTTTTTCTCCTTTTTCTTGAGCGCAAGCGGCAAAACAAAGAGTCATTACCGTTGCTAACGTTAAAATAATCTTGTTCATAAATTCACTTCTTGCCTTATTACTTTTTTCATATACCTCAAATTATAAACTCTTGCCTAACCAGTAGGCTGTCTGTCGTTATAACTCAACTTTTTACTACCTCAAAAACTTTTCAATAAAACATAATGCTATTCTAATATAGCATGAATCCGACTTTTTATGGGTACAAAATTACGTCAGATGCCGCATAATATTTGTACCCGAAAATCGGCAATTCCTACCATTTTTACTGAAATCTTCATTCACTGAAACGATTATTTTTCCAAACTGTGAGAAAGCGTCCCCTTCTTATTCACAACACCACACCATAAGTCTTTTTTAATATAATTTACAAGCAAAGCCCTGCAGGTTAGGTTGCAAAAGCGTATTTTTGTACAAAAGTTACGATAATAGGCGTCCTATCGTTATTTTCGATGAAAATAATAGGATAAAACGCAGAATAAAGCGAATTTGAGCATTTTCACTGACGGTCAGAGGGTTTGGCTTCGGGTGGCACGGAATGACATAAGGGCGGAAAAACGGATTTGGGCGGATTACAGCAATAGATGCACTTCCAAATCATTACCCAACACCTGATGCACATTTAACACTAACGGTCTCTATTTCTGCGTTCTGCGTAGGTTTACATTCTGCCTTTACAACTCCCATAAACTAATTTTGCACCAAACAAAAAGCAAGGATTATGAGGAGTACTTTCAAGACCGTCTTCTATGTAAACGGAAGCAAGGAAAAGAATGGAATTGTCCCCATCATGGGACGGGTTACAATCAACGGGACTATCGCACAGTTCAGTTGCAAGCAGCGTATCTCCAAGGATTTGTGGGATGCTAAAGGCAACAGGGCGAAAGGCAAGAGCCGCGAGGCGGTGACGGTGAACTATGCGCTTGACAACATCAAGGCGCAGATAACGAAGCACTACCAGCGGCTTTCCGACCGTGAGGCATTTGTCACGGCTGAAATGGTACGCAACGCCTATCAAGGCATCGGCACGGAGTATGAAACATTGTTACGAGCCTTTGACAAGGAGAATGAGGCGTTTGCCAAGCGGGTGGGCAAAGACCGCTCCAAGCGTACGTACCAGAAGTACCTGACCGTCCGCAAATACGTAGCGGAGTTTATTAAGAGGCAGTACAAGCGGACGGACATGGCGATGAACGAATTGACGGAGGATTTCATCCGTGACTACTGCCTGTACCTGCGAAACGAGGTCGGGCT
>ERZ772861.31-NODE-31-length-169447-cov-23.437423_pt1 | contig 169447 bp, 144 predicted proteins | sample MGYA00512135_ERZ772861 | MGnify/ENA primary metagenome ERZ772861 (study PRJEB29015, sample SAMEA2737700) | human gut metagenome | biome: human gut; feature: human-associated habitat; material: faeces | place: China | collected 2012 ...
GAACAAACTTACAACTGAATCCTGTTTCCATTTACACAAAATTTTGGACAGTGTCACGAACAGAGACCAAAAAGCCCTTCGAGCATCGCAAATGACTCGAAGGGCTTCCTAAATGGTTATCCTGCAATCTCACATCTATAAATCCTGGGGATTTTCTTTGAATAATTCGTCAGGATAATAAACAGCTTTGACAAGAAGGTCTGTCCACTCATTCTTTCCGACATGATATATATGAGAAAGAAGTCCATAAACAGCATCAACCATATCTATCAAAGCGTCACCGCCCACAAATGTATTACATTCCTTGGATGCGAAGTCGTGCCACTTCTGCAGGAGCTGGTTCACGGTTTCATCATCACCGTATTTCCATCCTCCACATATTTCATTAACTCTTTCATAATCCATGGAACGAAGGAATGACCATAGTTTTTGAGACAGCATCGTTTTAACTTCATCATTCAGATAAAAACTATGACCATTTTCATAATAAAGTTGTGCCTGTTCTTTAATCGAGTTTGTCAAATCGAGAATATCTTTCATCTGATCAATGGAATCGCTTCCATAGAAAATCATCCAATAGATTCGCATAATATCATCTTTCCTGTTAGTCTTCTGACAAAGGAAAATGAAGATACTGACATTCTTCTATCAAGTGAGCATCCATTTCACCTTCCTGAGCTCATTCAATATACTTTCCAAATGCAAAAGCACAGTCTTTACCTAATAATTAACAAGGGCTTGTCCGCCTATAACTGTTCAATGCCCTTGTTCTTGATACTTTCAAAAGTAAATCATTCATTCATAAAAAACTGTGTTAGCAAAGTTAATATTTTATTCCTTGCTGACACAGTTTAATATACATCCTTGAACAAACGATTTCTTTTATATTAATCTGTTATGTTCTACATAAAATTATCCCTTTTGAGATGAAAATTTTACGCTAATTATTTTTAATTTGCCATTTCCGAAATAAATTTGATTCTAACAAGTCTAACTTCTTCTTCTGTATAATCATCTCCCAATTCATTTATTGCTTCTTCCAAATCATCAGTCTCCGATTCTTTAAAATACAGATATATATCATTAATATGCTCTTCATCCATAACATCATTAATAAAATAATCAATGTTAATTTTTGTACCAGCATACACAATTGCTTCAATCTGATCAAGTAATTCGTCAAATTCGATGCCCTTTGCTACAGCAATATCATCAAGAGCGACCTTTCGATCTATACTCTGTATTATCCCAACCTTAAATTTAGATTTGTTAGGTACGGTTCGTATTCTGAAATCAACAGGCCGCTCTACTTCGTTATCTATACAATATTCCTTAATTACCTTACAGAATCTATCGCCGTAACGCTTCGCTTTTCCAGCACCTACTCCTGGTATATTAAGTAATTCCTCTACATTTTCAGGATAGATTGTTGCCATTGATTCCAACGATGAATCTTGAAATATTACATAAGGAGGAATATCCAACTCTTTTGCCATCCTCTTACGCAAATCTTTCAAAATCTGATATAATGCCGGATCTACAGCACATGAAGCTCCGCTTTCCATCGGAATTTCCTGCTCATCTTCATCGAATTCCTTATCTGGCATTACTTTAAAAGACTTTGGATTCTTCAAAAAATTTTTACCTTCGGTTGTTACTTTTAAGAGGCCAAAGTTCTCTACGTCTTTCTTTAAATAACCAGCAATCAAAGCCTGTTTTACTACAGCTCCTAAATCGCTTGCCTCATCTTCATTTGCATAACAGCCAAAAAGTTCAAGTTTATCATGTTTATGCAAAAGTATTTCCTCTGTCTTTTTCCCTTCCAATATATTCTTAATATATTCCTCTGGAAAATCCTCTTTACATTGTAATATTACTTCAATAATATTACACAACTTATCTCTTGCTTCCACTTTATTCTGAGGGTTTAAACAGTTATCACAATTTCCACAATTATCATTCTCATATTTTTCTCCAAAATAATGCAAAAGAAATTTTCTTCTACAAATTGAAGACTCTGCATATGCCGCAGTTTCCTTTAGCAATTGCTTTCCTATTTCTTGTTCAGCCAAAGGCTTCCCTTCGATAAATTTCTCTAATTTCTGGATGTCTTTTTTGCAATAATAGGTAATACATATACCTTCACCTCCATCACGCCCAGCTCTACCTGTTTCTTGATAATACCCTTCTAAACTTTTGGGTATATCGTAATGGATAACAAATCTCACATCGGGTTTGTCTATCCCCATGCCAAAGGCAATTGTTGCCACTATTACATCGATTCTTTCCATCAAGAAATCATCTTGGGTCTTTGACCTCAAGGCTGAATCCAAACCTGCGTGATATGCCTCTGCTTTTATAGAGTTAGCTCTCAAAATTTCAGCCAATTCCTCTACATGCTTACGGCTTAAACAATATATGATGCCGCTTTTTCCTGAATGCGACTTAATAAACTTAATTATATTTCTATCAACATCTTTCGTTTTTTGCCGCACTTCATAATATAGATTCGGCCGGTTGAAAGAACTGATATATTCTTTAGCATTCATTATGCACAAACTTTTTTTTATATCAGCTCTAACTTTATCCGTTGCAGTTGCTGTTAACGCAATTATAGGGGCTCTATAAATTTCATCTATTACAGGCCTTATACGACGATATTCCGGTCTAAAGTCATGCCCCCATTCAGATATACAATGCGCTTCATCTATTGCATAAAAAGAAATCTTTATTGTTTTAAAGAAATCAATGTTTTCTTGCTTGGTAAATGATTCCGGAGCGACAAATAACAACTTAGTACACCCGCTGACGATGTCAGACTTCACTTTATCAATCATGGATTTGGTTAACGAAGAGTTTATAAAATGAGCAACTCCATCATCTTCACCCATATTACGCATTGCATCAACCTGATTCTTCATTAAAGCTATTAATGGAGATATTACAATCGCTGTACCTTCCATCAAAAGAGATGGCAATTGGTAACATAAGGACTTTCCGCCACCAGTTGGCATCAAGACAAATACATCATGTCCTTGCATTAAACTCCTTATAATGGACTCTTGATCTCCCTTAAAAGTATCAAATCCAAAATACGATTTTAATTTCTCTGTCAAGTTAACCTGCGTCTCCATAAATTCGATAAGGTTTTGATGCACCAATAGGATGTATCTATTTTACATTCCCTAATGCAGATGTTACTATAACAAAGTTATAAACATATTTCTATTTTACTCCTTTTTTCTATTAAAAATTTAGGCCTTTAACAATTCTATAGATTCATTTCCTGTTTTTCCATTTGCTTTTTAGCATAATCGACGGTTACCACGAATTCACCTCCATTCTTTGAAGGTAATTCAAACATTGCATCCATCATTATGGTTTCTACTATCGAACGCAACCCTCGTGCTCCTAAGTTAAACTCTGTTGCACGACTCACAATATAATGTAATGTGTCATCGTCAAAACGCAACTCTATGTTATCCATTTTAAACAACTTGATGTATTGCTTAATAATTGAATTTTTAGGTTCAACTAAAATGCGCAAGAGTGCATCTTCATCCAATGGATTCAAATATGTTAAGACAGGTAATCTGCCTATTATTTCCGGAATTAATCCAAAAGATTTAAGATCTTGAGGTTCAATGTATTTCATTAAATTGTTGGCATCTATCTTCATAACATGTTGGACAGAATTGTATCCTACGACATGTGTATTAAGACGCTGTGCAATTTTTTTCTCTATTCCGTCAAAAGCACCTCCACAAATAAATAATATGTTTTTCGTATCTACATGCACATAATCCTGATCTGGATGTTTCCGACCGCCCTTTGGGGGCACATTCACCACAGAACCTTCTAGAAGCTTCAACAAGCCTTGTTGGACTCCTTCCCCACTCACATCACGCGTAATAGAAGGATTATCACTCTTACGGGCAATTTTATCTATTTCATCTATAAAAACAATTCCTCGTTGAGCACGTTCAACATCAAAATCTGATACCTGCAAAAGACGTGAAAGTATACTTTCTACATCTTCACCTACATATCCTGCCTCTGTAAATACTGTTGCATCGACAATCGTAAAAGGAACATTAAGCAACTTTGCAATAGTTCGTGCCAACAAAGTTTTTCCTGTTCCAGTTCGGCCAACCATAATAATATTTGATTTTTCTATTTCAATAGAATCATCATCGGTTTGCTGTAAGAGACGTTTATAGTGATTATAAACAGAGACTGACAGATATTTCTTGGCATCATCTTGACCTATAACATACTGATCAAGATATGCCTTTATATCCTTAGGCTTTGGTAATTCTGATAAGCTAAGATTTTCGCTCTTTGCTTTTTTTTCTAACTTGGTCTGCTCCTCAATAATTTGGAAGGCTTGTTCGACACATTCATTGCATATCTGTCCTTCCATTCCTGATATAAGGAAACCGACTTCGTTTTCACCTCTACCACAGAAACTACAATGGTTTTTTCTTTTCATGTCCATATCACTTCCGCATTAAAACTTGGTCAATCATTCCATAACCTTTAGCCTCTTCGGCTGTCATCCAATAATCACGATCTGAATCTGCCCACACTTTATCAAAATCAGTATGTGAATGTTCCGCAATTATTGTATAAAGTTCTTTCTTTAATTTCTGAATTTCTCGTGCCGTTATTTCAATATCTGAAGCCTGTCCTTGCACTCCGCCCATTGGCTGATGTATCATGACTCGACTATGCTTTAAAGCTGAGCGTTTGCCTTCTGCCCCTGCGACAAGCAAGACTGCCGCCATTGAAGCAGCCATACCTGTACAAATAGTAGCAACTTTACTTCCTATAAACTGCATGGTATCATAAATTCCAAGACCAGCATACACTGAACCGCCAGGAGAATTTATATATATTGATATATCCTTTCCCGGATCTGTTGAATCTAAATACAACAACTGTGCCTGTAGCGTATTGGCTGTGTAATCATCTATTGGAGTTCCCAAGAATATTATCCGATCCATCATAAGACGAGAAAAGACATCCATTTGCGTAACATTTAACTGTCTCTCTTCCAATATATATGGATTCAAATACTGATTCTGGTTCTTTATTACGTCTTGCAGCACCATGGAATCAAGATTTGCTTTTGATGTAGCAAATTTTTCAAAATCAGTCATTTTCATTATTTTATGATAAAAAATAAGTAAACTGAGTAAAGGTATGTTTCTCACTCAGTTTACTTAAAGGTTATTATTGTAGTATGAATATTATAGCGATTACAATTTTATTCAAACATCTTATTGAAATCCTCCAGAGATACATTTTTGGTCTCAAGAGTAATCTTGTCCTTTATCTTCTTACCAATTTCTCTTTCAACGCAATGTTCAAACAACTGCGAAACTTGATCCTGCTTTTTCAGCATTTCTTTAGCATATTGATCAATATATTCTTCAGGAATATTGTTCATTCCATATTGTGCAAACTGCATTCTTGTCATATCCTTTGCAGCTGCCAATAAAATCTCATCCGTTATCTTGATGTCGAGCTGTTTGGCCAATTCGTTCTTAATCAAACTCCATTTCAGAGCCTCAATGCTCTTCTCATAATTCTCTTCTACCTTATTTTCATCCAATTCAGATGAATTGGTCAACATGATACGTTTAAGCAATGCATCAGGGAAAGTTAGATTACCAACTTTATCCTCCATGTATTTTTTCAAATCAATCAAGAACTTATAATTGCTATTCTCATCGAATTGCTCTTTCAAGAAGTCCTTAATTTTTTCTTTAAACTCCTCTACACTCTTAACAACATCTTTGCCATAATATCGATCAAACAATTCCTGATTGATTTCTGCAGCCTGGAAACGCGAGATTTCGCTAATCTCAAAAGAATATGTTCCGCAGTGTTCCTTTACATTCTCCTTCTCAATATGCAACAAAGAAGCTAACTCTGTTTCATTGTTGTCATAAGCTTTTCCAAGCTCAAGCGTTACGACATCACCAGGCTTCGCGTTTTCAAAAAGTTTCTTCTGTTCCTCATCTTTAAAGAATTTAGGCATTACAGAAGCTTTCTCTACTACAACGCCATCAGATTTAGGCTCTTTATTTTCACCTAACTCCACCAATTTACCTCTTACGAGATCATTATCCTGATAACTCTCAACTGATACATTCTGACCAGCCTGTTGAGCCATGCGATTCATTTGCTCATTGATCTTTTCATCGCTCACTTCAATATTATAGAAATCAATCTTATCATCAGCAGACAAATTGATATTTATTTCTGGAGCTAAAGCTATGTCAAAACTAAAAACAAAGTCATCCTGTTTTTCAATATCCTGTGGCTCGTGATTCTCTGCTGGCAACGGATTACCCAACATCTTTATATTATTATCTGAAATGTATTTTGAAACAGATTCAGACAAAAGTTTATCAACTTCTTCTGCCTTTACCTGAGTTCCATACATTTTAGCAACCATCCCTGCAGGAACCTTGCCTGGACGAAATCCGTGCATTGAAACCTTACCACGAATATTTTTCAGTGACTTTTGTACTTTTTCTGCATAATCAGCCTTTTCCATTTTTACAATAATTACAGCACTGACCTGATCAACGTTTTCTAAAGTTATGTTCATTTTTATTTCTTAGTATTATATATTCTATTCTGAGCATGCAAAAATACTCAAATTCTTTTGTTTTACATATATAGACTTGAATTTTTTTATTAGCAAATAAAAGAATAACTTCTTACAACTAAAGCTTTAGGGCTCCAATTATGTCGTGTATATCATCTATATGATGTGCAACCAACCACTCTTCAATACCTTCAGCTATTTTGACAGAAATTGCAGGATCTATAAAATTAGCGACCCCTATTTCCACAGCCGTTGCTCCAGCCATGAAAAACTCTATAGCATCAATCGCATTCATAATACCACCCATTCCAATTACCGGAATCTTTACAGCTTTAGCAACCTGCCAAACCATTCGCAAAGCTACCGGCTTTATTGCAGGTCCAGACAATCCTCCTGTACCAATACTTAACTTTGAGCATCTACGCTCTACATCTATGGCCATACCCATCAACGTATTAATAAGCGACACAGCATCAGCACCTTCATTTTCTACTGCGCGAGCAATTGCTGCAATGTCTGTTACATTAGGAGAAAGTTTCACTATTATGGTTTTCGGATAAGCCTGTCTAACTGCACGTACAACAGACGAAGCGCCTTCACACGTTACACCAAAAGCCATTCCTCCATCTTTGACATTTGGACAAGAAATATTAAGTTCAATTGCTGGTACATGCTCTAAAGCTGCTAATTTACTAGCACATTGTGCATAGTCTTCCGGCGAAGAACCTGACACATTTACAATTATATTAGTATTGAACGCCTTTATTCGAGGATATATATGTTCTATGAAATGATCGACTCCTTTATTTTGCAATCCTACGCAATTAAGCATTCCTGACGCTGTTTCAGCCATTCGGGGATAATCATTACCTTCCCGAGGATTCAGTGTTGTTCCTTTTGTTATAAAACCACCGATCCTACCTAAGTCTATAAAATCCGAAAATTCCTCTCCATAGCCAAATGTACCAGAAGCAGTTAATACTGGATTTTTCAGCGACAGTCCTCCTATTTTTACATTTAATGATGCCATAACAACTCTTTTATATTAAACACCGGTCCGTCTTTACATACACAGCGATTACCTGTTGTTGTTTTTTCAACACAACACAGACATGCACCCAAACCACAAGCCATTAAATTTTCCAAAGAAACTTCACACTCAATATTCAGCTTTTCGGCATATTCTGCCACGGCTTTCATCATAGGTTTAGGACCACAGGATGCGATAAAATCAAAATCGACCTGTGTTAATATTGAATGATTCGTAACATAACCCGTTTCTCCCAGACTTCCATCTTCCGTAGTAACGTGAACCTCACCTAGAGAGTCAAACAAGTCTAACTGCAGTAAATCTCGTTTTGAACGACCTCCAAGAAGGAAATGGACTCGTTTATTTCTCTTTTTCAATTCCTTTCCGTATAAAAGCAGCGGAGCAGTACCTACGCCACCTCCTACCAACAAAATGTTTTCGCCTTCTATATCCAGACTAAACCCTTTGCCTAACGGAAAAACACAATTCACATAGTCACCTTCATTCAATTGCCCCAAAGCGACAGTACCCGGACCCACTTCATGGATCAACAGCCACATTTCATTTAAAGATGCATCATAATTATTTATTGATATTGGGCGGCGCAAAAACACTTCAGACGCACGTTCCACATTAATCTCAACAAACTGGCCTGGAAACATTTCCGGCAAAGGTTCTTTATCGGTCAACTTTAACAAAAAGTAATCATCCCTCAGCCGTTCCTTTGAACGTATTTGTAAATCGCGTATTTTCTTCATATTGTTGTTTATTTATTAAGGCAAACTTACAAAAAATCCACGGAATAGCCTTATAAAACCTGAAAAATGGTATTAATAACGTAACCTCAATAAGTTCTACGCTTCTTATCGTAAAAACTGACAATATCCCAAAGCCTCCCCAAATACGAATGAACGCATGCGACTGATACAAAATATTTCAAACAAATAGAACATAATTCGCACATTTCAGAAACATATTAATATAAAACATTTTTCAAGCCACATTAATAGAAAAACATCCCTTCTATCTTAAAAAAGGTCGGTTCGCATAAAATGCAAACCGACCTCATCTCATAAAAGATTTATTACTTACAATTATTTAGTTGTTCCAGCCTGTTGCTGGGCTGCATTAATCATCTCTTGACTTGCGTATAAATAAACTTCCACACGACGATTCTGTTCCTGACCGGCCTTCGTATCATTTGAAGCCACAGGATTATCTTCGCCCAGTCCCTTTATATACTTTATCTGCGAAGTTTTGGCGCCGCTTGAAACCAAATAACTATATACCGCATCTGCTCGTTTCTGAGACAATTCTACATTTTTCTGTTTGCTTTCTGCAGCCGTACAGTTACGCCATCCCTGATTATCCGTAAAACCAACAATTGCAACATCCATATCAGTATTTGTATTTAATACTGTACTCGCAAATTTGCTCAAAGATGTCTTTGCACTCGAACTTAATGTTGCGTCTCCCGTTGTAAATAGAATACCAGAATCGAATGTAACTTTAACATATTTCAATCCCGTTGAACTATCTTCTATAGTTTCAGCTTTGGCATTTTCCACAGCCTCAGCTGCTGCTTTGGCTTTGTCCATTCGATTCCCAATCAGGACACCGACACCGGCACCAACAGCTGTACCTACTCCTGCTCCAATAGCAGCACCTTTTCCATTACCTGCAAGTTGACCAATTAATGCGCCTAAGGCACCTCCACTTGCTCCACCGATCATTCCACCCTTTGCTTTGTTAGTTAAGTCGCCACAACTCGTAAAGAGTAATACCAAACTTAATGCAAACACTGAAAATTTCATCTTTTTCATCTTTTTCTCTTTTTTGTGATTGTAATAAAGAATAGATATTTCCATTCGATTGCAAAGATAATATTTTTTATTGGTTTTCCAACAAATACAATATTATAATAATTATATTCCATCAAGAATCATGCTACAGCGCAAAGATCATTATCAATACTAATGTATACTTTTCATTCGGCATTCATATCGAATTCAACACAAACAGGAATCATCATAAAGATAGGACAATAGCCTAAAACTTTTAAATGTTAAGCTATTGTCCTACCTCACATAACAGATTTTAAATCTGTCACTTTCAACTAACAGGCTTTTAAATAATGCCTTGTGCCATCATTGCTTTTGCAACTTTCATAAACCCTGCGATATTGGCACCTTTCACATAATTCACAAAGCCATCAGACTGACGCCCGTAACGTAAGCATTGCGTATGAATGTCAGACATAATTGTATGTAAACGTCGGTCCACTTCATCGGTACTCCACGACAAGTGCATTGCATTCTGTGTCATTTCCAAGCCTGATGTAGCCACACCTCCAGCATTAACTGCCTTACCTGGCGCAAAAGGAATACGATGTGTAAGGAAATAATCTACGGCATCTTGTGTACACCCCATATTAGAGACCTCAGCAACATATTGTATACCTGATTCTACAAGGCTGCGTGCATCATCTGCGTCCAACTCATTTTGTGTAGCACAAGGCAATGCTATATCCACATTCGGGACATTTCCCCATGGTTTTTTATTTTCGTAAAATTCGACATTCTCAAATTTTTCTGCATAAGGAGACACAACATCATTTCCTGAATAGCGGAGACTTAACATATAGTCTATTTTCTCTCCACTCACTCCGTTCTCATCATAAACAAATCCATCAGGACCAGATAGTGTAACAACCTTAGCTCCAAGCTCAACAGCCTTTTTTACGGCACCCCATGCAACATTTCCAAAGCCACTTACCGCAATTCTTTTTCCTTCAAGCGTATCTCCACAATCTGCCAACATTTGCTGCAAAAAATACAATGCGCCGTAGCCTGTAGCTTCTGGTCGCAGTAATGATCCGCCAAATTCCAAATTTTTTCCTGTAAAAGTCCCCGTATGTTGATGAGTTAATTTTTTATATGCACCAAATAAAAATCCAACCTCACGTGCTCCTACTCCAATATCTCCTGCTGGAATATCCTGCTCAGGCCCTAAAATTCGCCAAAGTTCCAGCATAAAAGCTTGGCAGAAACGCATAATTTCATTATTGCTTTTCCCTTTGGGAGAAAAATCTGCTCCTCCTTTACCTCCCCCCATTGGCAATGTAGTAAGTGCATTCTTAAATGTTTGTTCAAATCCCAAAAATTTAAAAGTGCTCAGATTAACAGATGGATGAAATCTAAGTCCACCTTTATACGGACCGATGGCATTATTAAATTGGACTCGATATCCTAAGTTCACATGAACCTTCCCAGCATCATCCATCCAAGGAATCTTGAAAGTATAAATACGATCTGGTTCAACCAAACGTTCAATAAGACGTGCATTTTCAAATTCAGGATGTTGGTTATAAACCTCTTCAATTGATTCAAGGACTTCAGAGACTGCCTGCAAATACTCATGTTCTCCCGGATGACGAGACTCTAAATCACATAATATATTTTCGATCTTCATAATATGTAGAATTAATGGTATGTTTCACTATAAGAGCTGTGTAAAGATAGGAATATTATAAATATGAAGAATCATATTCATAAAAATATTTGTTAAACTACCATGCATATTCATACAATAAAAAGTTGCACTTTCAATCAAGAAAATCCCACGAACTTACACATTAACAATTTTCAAGCCTGAAAATTCGAAAACCCACAAAAAAATCACTATTTTTGCATCAAATTTTCTACATAAGATTTTATATAATATGAAAGCATTTGTATTCCCCGGACAAGGGTCGCAATTTGTAGGTATGGGTAAAGACCTATATGAGAAACATCCTATAGCCAAACAATTTTTTGATAAAGCCAATGATATCTTAGGGTTCAACATTACAGATATAATGTTTGACGGGACAGACGAAGAATTAAAACAGACAAAAGTTACCCAACCGGCCGTTTTCCTACACAGCGTAGTAAGTGCTCTGTGCTTGGGAGAAGATTTTTCACCAGCAATGACTGCTGGTCACTCTTTAGGTGAATGGTCTGCATTAACTGCCGCACGTGCCCTTAGTTTTGAGGACGGCCTTAAATTAGTTTCTGCACGTGCTAAAGCGATGCAGCGTGCATGCGAAGCCGCACCTTCAACAATGGCAGCAATCATTGCCCTTTCCGATGAGAAGGTGGAAGAAATATGTAAAGAAGTTAGTACTAAAGATAACATTGTTGTTCCTGCAAATTATAACTGCCCCGGACAGTTAGTAATTAGCGGAAACATAGAAGCCGTAAACCAAGCTTGCGAAAAACTTAAAGAAGCCGGAGCAAAACGCGCTTTAATTTTGCCTGTTGGTGGAGCTTTCCACTCTCCATTAATGCAATTGGCAAAAGAAGAATTAGAAGACGCTATTGCTAATACTGAATTCCACAAGCCTATATGTCCAGTATACCAGAACGTTGATGGCATGGCTCATACTGATCCGGAAGAAATCAAAGCTAATCTGATTGCGCAATTGACGGCATCAGTGCTTTGGACTAAAGAAATCCAGAATATGGTTGCAAATGGTGCTACTGAATTTGTAGAATGTGGTCCAGGAAAGGCCTTACAGGGCATGATTATGAAAATTTGTAAAGGTAATGATTCCGTTACCGCAACAGGAGTAAGTTTGTAAAAATAAATTATACGATACGAACAAAGGTTATTATAAGTATCAAATATCATAAAACAGCCTTGAAAATAATTGCAGCTAACCTTACAAATATAGGATTAGCTGCAATTTCTATAAAAAGAAATGTCTATGAGTAATAAAATTACAATATATCAAGTACTGCCACGTTTATTGACAAATACACAAAATAAAAACGTCGAAAATGGTACGATACAAGAAAATGGATGCGGAAAAATAAATGATATTACCTTATCGTTCCTCAAGCGCATCAAATCAAATGGTTTTTCCCATATTTGGTATACAGGAATTATTGAACATGCAACACAGACTGATTATAGCCAATACGGAATACGCCCAGACACACATTGTATTGTCAAAGGAAAAGCAGGATCACCTTATGCAATTAAAGATTACTATGACATAGACCCGGATTTATGCAAAGATGTGCAGCACAGAATGAAGGAATTTGATGCCCTTGTGGACAGAACCCACAAAGCCGGCCTTAAAATGATAATAGATTTCGTACCTAATCATGTAGCACGCGAATATCAGTCAGATTCAAAACCTTTAGGGATATCAGATCTTGGAGAAGATGACGATCCTACAAAAGACTTTGATGTAAACAACAATTTTTACTACATTCCAGGACAACAACTGCAACTCAATTTTATTAATTCAGGAGCTTCTCAATATGTTGAGAATCCCGCGAAAGCTACCGGAAACAATCAGTTTTGTAATACGCCCAACGAATATGATTGGTATGAGACAATAAAATTAAATTACGGTATCAATTTCTTTCATAACGGAGAGAGTTTTTTTTCCACTATTCCCAATACATGGAATAAGATGTTGGAAATCCTGCAATTTTGGGCAGCAAAAGGTGTAGATGGTTTTCGCTGCGACATGGCAGAAATGGTTCCATGTGAATTCTGGAACTGGTGTATACCACAAATCAAATCAAATCACCCAGAAATTTTATTCATTGCCGAAGTTTATAATCCCTCATTATATCGTCAATATATCGAATTCGGACATTTTGATTACCTGTACGACAAAGTGGGGCTTTATGATACACTCTGCAGTGTATGCAAAGGACAGAATTCTGCCTATAACATAACTACCTGCTGGCAAAATTTGCAAGATTTACAGCCCAAGATGCTAAATTTCTTAGAAAATCATGACGAACAACGTCTAGCATCGGATTTTATCTGTAAAGATCCACGAAAAGCACTTCCGGCATTAGTTGTTAGCAGTTGCATGAATACTAACCCGTTTATGATTTATGCAGGACAGGAATTAGGAGAAACGGGAATGGATAAAGAAGGGTTCAGTGGTGTAGATGGAAGAACCAGTATATTTGATTATTGGCATGTCAAATCTCTATACAAAATATATAAAGGTGAAAGATACATGACCAAAAAAGAGCGCGATCTCTATAAATATTACAAGAATGTTATTACAATAGCGCACAAAGAACCATGCATAAATAATGGTAAGTTCTTTGATCTGATGTATGTAAATAATGCGGAAAATGGATTTGATGGCAACAATATGTATGCATTCCTCAGAAGCCATGGCAACGAAGCCATTCTTGCCATAGCAAATTTCAACGCAAAAGAAACACAATGCAGAATCCATATTCCTAGTCATGCCATAACATACATGAATATAAAAGAAGGAACATATAAAGCTTACGATCTCATACATCAAACATATCAAGATCTCAAAATTAAAGCAAACCAAGAAACCGATGTAAAAATTACAGGAAACGATGCTGTACTACTGAAATTTGCTTGGTAAATATCAGAGACAAACACAGTAAATAATGGACTACAAATTATCTTCCGAATTATCCAAAATACTTATTTTAAGTAAAGAAGAAGCCAACAAATTGCAACAACAATTCGTCGGTTCAGAACATTTACTATTAGGGCTCATTCGTAACGAAAAAAGTATTCAAGACTTATTTTTAAGTATGAATATTAACCCCCAAGTTCTGGAACAAGAAATCATTTCTCATATTTCAAAAGAAAGCCATCAGAATCAGCAAACATATACGACATTGTCCCTTAATCAAGAAGCGACCCGCCTACTGCGAATTGGCTGTTTGGAAGCTCGACTTTATAAAGAAGATGTAGTTAAAACTGAACACTTACTATTAGCTATGCTCAGAGACAATAAAAATATTGCCGGAAAGTTACTAAAATCGCACCAAGTCATATACGAAAAAGTAGCTCATGCTCTAAATTTCAATGCAAGTATTACTTCATCATTTAATTTTGATGAAGACTACGCCCAATCGGAAGAGAGTTTCCCAAAAGAAAAAGAACCGCTTTCCAAAAGCATACAGGAAAATAAACAAAAAGGAACTCCAATTTTAGATTCGCTAGGTACAGACTTGACTCAAGCGGCACTTAATAAAAAATTTGATCCAACAATTGGTCGAGAAAAAGAGATTAGCAGAATTGCGCAAATTTTATGCCGGAGAAAAAAAAACAATCCGATCTTAATTGGAGAACCTGGTGTTGGAAAAAGTGCGATCATAGAAGGACTTGCCACTGCTATAAGCAATCATAATATTTGCTGGCCTTTGCAAAACAAACGCATAATAGCATTAGACATGGGAAATTTGATTGCCGGAACAAAATATCGTGGACAATTCGAAGAACGCATACAAGGAATCCTCCATGAAGCCAAAAGCAATCAAAACATTATTCTTTTTATTGATGAAATACATACTATTATCGGAACCGGTTCAACCCCTGGAACAATAGATGCAGCCAACATGTTGAAACCCGCCTTATCAAGAGGAGAAATTCAATGTATTGGAGCTACAACAATTGACGAATACCGGAAAACTATAGAAAAAGATGGTGCCTTAGAACGTAGGTTCCAAAAAGTAATGATAGAGCCAACAACAAAAGAAGAGACTCTTACCATTTTACAAAACTTGAAAGCGCAATATGAAGAATTTCATCATGTTACATTCTCTCCTGAAGCCTTAAAAGCTTGTGTGGAACTTTCAGAACGCTACATTTCAAGTAGATTTTTTCCAGATAAAGCTATCGATGTCATGGATGAAGCTGGCAGTCGTGCCTTTCTGCAAATAAAAACACCTGATGAAATTATTGAACAAGAAAATACAATTAGAGATCTAACAGAAAAAAAAGATAATGCAGCAAAATCACAACATTATGAATTAGCTGCAAACATAAGGGACCAAATCGTAAATGAGAAAAAAACACTGGAAAGATTAAAAGAAAATTGGTTCAATAATCAAAAGCTACATCGAGAACAAATATCAGAAGAAAATATCAAAGAAATTATATCTTCCATGAGCGGCATTCCGATTAGCAGTATCAATCAATCAGAAAATCATCAGCTAAAAGGCATGCAAAAAGCTTTAACTTCAAAGATAATTGGACAAGATGAAGCTGTTAGCAAAGTTGTTAAAGCCATTACACGAGGAAGAATCGGCATAAAAGACCCCAATCGACCCATTGGAACATTTCTTTTTGTTGGCAGCACAGGTGTTGGAAAAACCCACCTTGTAAAGGTCCTATCTGAATATATATTTGGATCAACAGATTCTATCATACGCATAGACATGAGTGAATATATGGACAAATATAATGTCAGTCGATTAGTTGGAGCTCCTCCCGGTTATGTAGGATATGAAGAAGGCGGACAATTGACTGAAAAAGTAAGAAGACACCCATATTCAATAGTACTATTAGATGAAATTGAAAAAGCACATAGCGATGTATACAATCTCCTACTTCAAGTTTTTGACGAAGGACGACTCACAGATAGCTATGGGACAACCATAGATTTTAAAAATACAATTATCATAATGACGTCAAATTGCGGAACACGTCAACTAAGCGAAGAACACCAAGGCATAGGCTTTGCAACAGAGTCTACCACAGATCGGACAAACAACATTATAAAAAAATCGCTTAGCAAAAGATTTGCTCCGGAATTTTTAAATAGACTCGATGAAATTATTATCTTCAATCCGCTCGATAAAGATACGATACAAATAATTGCTCAAAAAGAAATAAATAATTTGATACAACGTTTGAATCAATTACACTATTCCCTGCAAATAGATGACAATGTATTACCTTTTATTGTCGACAAAGGATTTGATGATAAAAATGGTGCAAGACCTTTAAAACGTACAATACAGAAATTTATTGAAGACAAGATCAGTGAATTCATAATAAACAATTCCATAAAAAAAGGGGCATCATTCAGAATTACAATCAAAAATGATGATACTGCTATCGAATCCATAACCTCATGAACAAACCTCTAATATCTATCTTAATTTCTACTTACAATTGGCCATGCTTTAAATTAGCTGGCCAATTGGAAGAACTTGTCACCAACGAAGCCGAAGATATTGAGATTATTGTAGGTGAAGATGCATCAACAGACCCTATTTTTTTGTATGAGAATCAAAAAATTAAGACATTGCCCCACTGCAAATATGTGTATTTTACAGAAAATAATGGTCGGGCAAAAATCAGAAACAAACTGTCCGATATAGCACAAGGAAAATATCTATTATTCATAGATAGCGATGCTCTTGTTATGTCAACAAATTTTCTAAGCGAATACATAAAATACGTCCCATACCATGACGTAATTTATGGCGGCATCTCAACCCCAGTCCGTATGCCCGATAAAAGAAACAGGACTCTACGTTTAGCTTATGAAAAAGCTGCTGAAAACATAAGATCATTATCTTTCCGAAAAAAGAATCCATACAAATATATCTCGGCATTCAACATCCTAATAAAACATGAACTATTTGATCAAATCAAATTTAATGAAAATTGCACCTTATACGGCTACGAAGATGCTTTATTGGGGATAGAATTGAAAATACGGAAAAAAGAAATTTACCATATAGATAATCCCCTTTTACATACAGGAATTGACACAAATGAAGAATATTTAGAGAAAATCAAAGATTCACTTACAACTCTATATACCATAGGAAACACGATGCAAAATGAATCTTCAATTTGCAAAATCCAGAAAATAATAACCAAAGTGAAACTAAATACGCCAATTGATATTCTGTTCACTCATATCTTCAAAAAACGATTTGAGAAAAACCTGCTAAGTACATCCCCTTCACTGTCAATTCTCCAACTATACAAAATTGGATATTACTGTCATATTTGTCAGACAAATGAGAAAAAGCGAAAAAACATCCGATAAAAATCACTTAGACTTAATACCTCTAATCCATTGAGGTACGATGCTAACTCCTGCAAGTAAATACGTATAATAAGTAATCAGCCTCCATAAAACAACAACAAGCAAAGTATTGGTTACATCATTTGAAGGAAAGAAATCTGCATAATATACTTTAAACATAAACTCATTTAATCCACTTCCTCCGGGAGTTGGACTGACAATAGAAATCATCCATAACACCCATTGCCTAGCATAAGCAAGCCACAAATTTCCTTTTGAGCAAAACGCGAATAATAAAGCCACAGCAACAGCATAACGAAAACACCACGAAAGGGCAGTCAATCCAAACGACTTTAACCAAAAAGAGAATCCCATACAACTCAATTCTTTGGAACTCAAGACCAAATCATTAGCCAAATTCTCAACTTTACTTCGCAAGCGCCGTAATAATGGTAACGAAAAAACAACTAATAAAACAGAACGAACCCACTGTGGCCGGCAGAACAATGAAACATACAAAAATAATGTCCACAAAGCTACAACTATCACCACCAACATAAAGATCCATTTTACACTAGACGTTATCCATGCGGCATGACCAAATAACACATCTAAAGGAAAAAACAAAACGGCCAATAAGCAACTTGAGCACAAAAACAATTCATCTAGAAACAATGACGCTATCATAATAGCAGTACTACGGCCAACGTTCATTCCTTCTTTATACAAATATAAGAAAATAAGGCCACTTCCTCCAACAGACGACGGAGTTATCGCAGAAGTAAATTCGCATAACATATTGACCCGAAACGATTGCTTCCACGACAATATTTTTTTTGTAAGAAGTCGAAATCTAGACATCATACAGAAATTCTGCCCACAAAAAAATAGAATAGCCAAAAACAAACCTACATAAAAACGCCAACCAATATTTATTGCTGAGAAATCCAATAAATCAAAATCTTTGTAAGCCATCCACCCAATGACCAAAAATCCCAACAAGACTGCCGTTACTATATAAATTCGATTTTTCATGCATATAAACTTTTATATTTTCGAATAAGTCTTAGATATCTATCACTAACCTCCTCTGCAATGTCCTCCCATGAACGTGCCAAAGTGTCCGCTGCACCATTACCAACAGCACTCAACAATGTTTGATCGGACAAAATTTGTTCAATCATAACAGCATATGCACTTTCATCAGCTTCACATAAGAAGCCATTTTTTTTATGAGAAATAATCTCAGCTGCCGTAGAACCTCTAAGCAAAAGAGATGGAGTATGTAAAGCTGCAGCCTCGCGCACAACTAGCGGCGCGTTGTCATACAAAGACGGGAACAAAAAAAGATCAGCTGCCTCGTAATATTTTGATAGCCGTTCTCTTTCTGACACGGAACCTATAAATAAGACTTTCTCCTTTCCTTCGTTGACAAGTCCTAAATCACGCGCCATCTGTTTCATGTCTGCAGCAGCATATCCTGCACCAATAAAAATCATTTTGAAATCTAAATGTGACAATTTCGACAATGAGCGTAAAATAAAGCCTACATTTTTCTCCCAAATATGTTGTCCCACAAATAGTAATATAGGAACTTTTTCATCCAGTCCTAATAAGCGTCTTGATCTTATTTTCTGCGCAACAGAATACGGACGACCTGCAAAATCATTTCCATTCTCGACCACCTCTACTCGTCCTCTAAAACCATACTCTCGCAAAGTTTCCTCTACCGCCGGTTGTGGAATCCACACCTCATCAGCTTGTTCATAAAACGATACCACATTCTTTATCAAAAGTTCAACGATATATTTATTGTGAACAACTCGCATAAAATCAGCTTTATACTTTGAATGAAAAGTTGCTACAATCGGTACATGTTGTGCTCGCGCTATACGTCTAGCAATAACTCCCGAAGAAAATGGACAGTGTGCATGTAACAATTCAAAAGGTATTTTCCCAATTTTCTTCCAAAAGGCATAATCTATTCCAGGTAACCCCATACGATAAGGTTTGCGTTTTGGAACTGGTAATGAGAAATATCGAAAAACAGGATATTCATAATTATACAGTAATGAATTTGGCACCTGCGGAGTAATCACACACACGTTACCATTTTTTTTCTGTAACCAATATGCATAATTACTTGTAGCCACAGCTACTCCATCCATTATTGGCGGAAAACAATCATTCAATAGCCCTATCATGATTATAAATAATACAATTTCAACCTACAAAATTAATGTTCTCTACTTGTCTTTAATATATCCTTAATGTAACAGGACCTTACCTGTGTCAGAATCATAAAATATAATGATGTACAAAAGTACATAAAACCAACATAAAAATCACAATCATAAATTAATTTGAAGTTGAACGGACAAATCATTTTTACAAAATGAAGGAATCCGTTGAAGACCTGTTCCTATACTTGAACGATCAAAATAAAAAACATGGCTGCTTATTGCACCTATATCATAATGTTTACCGGCCTTCAATACATATTTTACTGATAAATAAGCACCTTTCCCATACAATGAAATCGTTCTATAACTAAAAGGAAAAGAAAGTCCAGAAACATAATTCCTCGTTTCATATGAATCTGAATAGAATATTGATCCTAAGAAAGATACTGTATGCTTAATCGTTTTCCAAACAAATCTTTCAGAAATGCAGCAACCCATATTTAATTTTCTCAAAGCAGACCAATTGTTATTATAACAGATCTGTGAAGTCAAATTCCATTTGCCAAAAACATTTTTCAAATAGACTTTAAAACGGTTATAATAATTATAACACACAAATTCATCTTCATCATATTGTCGTATCTTATATTGGTAACCAATTCCCAATGTCATCTTTTTTCTAATCAAAGATTCATATTTCATATATCCGATAAAACCATAAGACGGTATAGATGTACGATATAAAGGATGTTTAAACCTAAAAAGATTCGCATTCAAATAAAAATAACTATTCTCATTACAACCTATCTTCATTCCCATAATACCACCCTCCTCATTTGCAATTCTATTATTAACAGCTAATGTCTTGCCATGCATGCTATGAAAAGATGGGGAGAAATATCGATAACCAACATATAGAGAAATTCTTCTCCGAAAATTTGAAGAAGCAAATACAGTTGTTGCGACATTAAAATCATCATCAACAGCCACTTCTCCGTGAAGCGCGACAAAACCTACATTTATTGTACTATAAAGACTCCCATTAAAAAGCTCTTTCCCACGAAAATAAAACTGAGTATACTTAGCCTCCCGCGGTAAAATTCTCCTTGAAAATCGCGTATAAGAAAAAATACTTCCCACCACGAAATTATACTTTGAATATTCTATATTTAATCCTGTAAAAATTTCATGTACATTATTTTTCTTCGAAAGTTCCAGATTCGTTCTATGCAAATTATCAGTCTTAAAAGACGTTATATTACCATCCTTCAAATTTGCATCACGACCTGTATACGATATCCATGCCATACTCTTCAAATGATTGCGGAACTCATATGACATGACCATCCCCCTAAAACTATTAAATGGCGTACTAACACTTTTCTTAACTATAAAATCCGCAGATTGCCCTCGATCATTAACAAACAGCTGTCCATTGTCCAAAATAAACGTATTACTCAAGAGCAATCCTTCACCAGCCTTTAACTTATAATCTCCAACCATCATACGAAAACTTGTACGTTCTGGCTGATATACAACATAAAAAGAATAACTATCAAAAGGAAAATTGCCTTGTTTCATTATGGGTTCTCCCGCATCACGATCTCCTCCGATCCCCCATTTAAGTATTTGATTATAATTATACTGATACTGAATTTTCATATCTATTCCTGGTCCAGCGTACACAGAATTAGGATGTGCATCAACATATTCCAAAGGCTTTGAACGATATCCATCCCGCTTATAAAAAGGTAATCCCATTTCTACGATAAATTTGGAATCACCATCTATAAAAACTTTATTTTTCCCACTCCGGTTAACTGTGTCACAATACAAAAACAAATGTAGAAAGGCACGTGTGGAATAATCTATATTCTTCACGAACAAAAGTTCTCCAAGGTTCTTTATTGCTCCATATCGCTCTCTATACGATAGGAGAGAATCAACTTGATGGACTTCAAGAAAAGGGAGACTCAACAATTCTGCTCTAGTTGCCTGATTTATATTAAGTGGATGATCATGCAGTTCTTCTATATAAGACCACTCTTCACTATCATACGTTTCTGAATTAACATGCATATCTACAAAATCATTCCATGTTAAAACAGTCTGACCATTTGCTTTTATAGTTTGAGTACAAATCAACAAGCATATATATACGATAAACCGAAAAGACTTACCGAAAATTTTATAATAATCCACGAACTACTTCTATATAGTTAGTTTTCATGACAATTACATAAACACCTTGTTGATCTGTGATAATTCAACAAAATGTAAAATAGGCTTTCCATCTGGTGTATATTTACAATTCGTTGTTGCAAAAAGCTGCTTAACCAAATTTTCCATTGCATCCTGATTCAGAACTTGGCCAATTGCAATTGCAGATTGCATAGCTAGATGACTTGCTATAACTTGGTGTATCTTTTCTCCAACAGAGCGGCCACTCAAATTCTCATCGCCAATCAGATTTTCAATCAATAGTTGCGGTGAAACATCTGCAGTCCCATCAGGAACGCCATTAATTGAAAACGTACCATTCCCCATATCAGAAAAATCAAATCCTAACACGACCAATTCTTCCCTAATCAAATTAAACACTGAAAGTTTTACCACATCGAAGTGTATCAACTCTGGGAATAATAACCCTTGTGAAAAGCCTTTGCGCTGACTTAGCTGTTCTATATATCTATCATACAATATGCGGTAATGGGCTCGGTGCTGCTCAATAAATACAAATCTATCGTTTTTTAATACAACTACATAGCGCTTACCAAATTGAAACAATGTACTCCCCTCACCTACAATGTCAAAACCTCCATCATCTTTAAATTCTGAAAAATTCAATTCCTGACTTGCAGGTTTTGCTTGCTGATTATTAGTTAAAGTTTGGTACATCTGTTGCCACTTATGCACTGAAGCACTGGTGGCATGATCATTCGTATTAAATGGATTATATGATTCATCAATATGTACTTGGGGAAGACCTATAGAATTACTGCTGCCAACTACCGGAATATCCGGACATCCTTGTTTGTCAAAATCTAAAGCTGGTATGGCATTGTATTTACCAAGAGCTTCTCTGACGGAAGCAGATAAAATTTGCCATATTGCATTGTCGTCCTCAAATTTAATCTCTGTTTTAGTAGGATGTATATTCACATCAATCCTAGATGGATCGACTTCCATTCTTAAAAAAAACTGTACCTGCTCTCCTTCTGTAATGAGTCTTTCATAGGCACTCTGTACAGCTTTGCAAAAATACGAATTACGCATATAACGCCCGTTAATATAAAAATATTGACAGGGTTTCTTCTTTTTTGCACCTTCGGGGATGGTAACAAAACCAGAAATACGTACAATACTAGTCTGTGCTTCAACGGGAATAAGATAATTTTCTAACTTTTTCCCAAATAGACTGATTATACGTTGCTTGAATGTGGACGGAGTTAATGATATCAACAAATTATCTGCATGGTAAAGCTCCAATGATTTTTCTATATTACAAAGCGCGATTTTCTCAAATTCTGCTATAATGTTGTTCAATTCAGTTATATTGGATTTCAAGAACTTTCGGCGCGCAGGTGTATTATAAAACAAATTTCTAATAATAAAATTAGACCCTACCGGACAAGAAATTGACTCCTGTGATTTAATTTTTGATCCTTCAATCAATATACAAGTTCCCAATTCATCTGTTTGCTGGCGAGTACGTAATTCGATTTGGGCAACAGCTGCAACTGATGCCAATGCCTCACCTCTAAATCCCATCGTAGAAATAGAAAACAGATCATGCGAAGTCTTAATTTTGCTTGTAGCATGTCGCTCAAAGGCGAGTCGCGCATCAGTATCCGACATACCTACACCATCGTCAACAATCTGAATCTCACTTTTCCCCGCATCTATAACTTTTACTTGAATTTTACTAGCACCAGCATCAATTGAATTTTCCATCAATTCTTTTACGACTGAAGCCGGACGCTGTACAACTTCTCCCGCAGCTATTTGATTTGCGACCGAATCTGGCAACAAATGAATCACATCACTCATATCTATGCACTAAAAAGATTGCAAAGGCGACTGTTTCCGAGAAGAATACTTTAGCTCCTCTCCTCTTCTTTTTCCTCGCCATTCAAACAAATCATACTTATCCAACGGCCTTATATAGTCAAACCATGCAAAAGACTCCAAAAAACGTTTTTCTTCAGGTATCAACAATAATGGATAAAAAACTCCCGTAGCAGCAGGAGTCCAAATACGTGACATTTTCCTATCTTTATATTGAATCCTTACATGCGTAGTCTCCGTGTAGTTTAATCCCAACATCAAACTATCCTTATCAAATACATAATACGCCACATAAACATTACCATCTGCACGATTTTCTACAATTTGTCCATGTCTCATTATGGAACGGAAAGTTTTAGATGCTACCTGATTAAAATGTACAGAATCTACTTTCTCTGCAAGCAATGACTGGCGATCTACCCTTATGCTATCAATGGTAGAATCATTAAAAAAAGCATAAATCTCTTCACCTAAAATTTGTTGCACACCGTGCCATACAATAGGATCCTTATATAACGTTAAACATCTTTCCTTAGTATTATATACCAAAGAGTCACTTACAGACTGAACATCACTGCGATAAGATCGCACATGATAAAATGCATGCATACATCTATAAACAGAATCAGTTCGTATATTCTGAGTATAAAGCTTTATTGTATCTGCGTGTACGAACAATGTATCAGAGACATTGGAAAAGTCCTTGTAGAGCGTATTCTTTGTTGCCATTGCATAACCTGTAGAATCACTATACTCACAATAATCACTCAACAATACACTTTTATTCTGCTTATCTACATAACTAACATTTCCATAAGCATGATAAAGCGCATTTTCTTTTACGTAAAAGAGACTATCACCGACAAGCGTCTTCTGCGGATCTACTAATACGGAGCGATTAAAAAGTTCGACATTTCCTGTAACAGTATTGTAATAACCTAGCTCAGTATATATATGATTCTTTCCATTTATAATATTAGATGGACCAACTACTTTAGCTATTCTTGTGTTTGTATTATAATGCAGCGTATCAGACGTAAGTTCAAATTTAGGATTATCTAATTTGACATTGTAGTAAAAGCTTGCATCTTTTGAAGCCAACGAATACTGCCCCCAATCCGAAACTAGCACATTACCATTATCAACTAATTTTCCACCTTCAAAAAAATAGCCTATCTCATACAATTTGTCATAATTCAAACTATCTGTATACAGATTTACCTTGCGATGAGTTAAAATTACATTTTGCCGAGCTTTCATAAGCTGACTCGTCCCATCGTAATACATATACTTACTTCGTAGAGACAAAGTGTCACTTTGTTTCATCCGAACTTCACCAAAAGCCTCGAAAGAATTTGATAATTCATAGTAATACGCACTGTCACAAAACAAATACATATCACCTTGCTTCATGCGCACATTGCCAATTAGCACCAAAAGATCTGAACTTTCTATTTTCTTATAGATACGATCAGAATGAAGTAACTCTATTTTATAGCTTTCTTTTTCTGTCCTTTTACCTGGACTTACCAATACATTACAAAAAACATAAATGCATGATAAAAAAAACAGCAAAGGAGCAACAATTGCAAATCTGTTTTTTACTTTCATTTTACCCAATTAGGATACTTGAACTTACAATTTCTCCACTCAGGACTCATGCGTATATATGTTACACGCTGTTTCTGCTCAATCCACTTGTTAATTTCTTCCTCCTGTTTTCTATTTTGCAAAATATTTTTCAAAACTTGAAAATCGTCCTGCATATTAGCCACATGCGTATCAATTCGCGATTTAAGTCGAATCAAGGCACACACCCTCTCACCATTTTTATTTATCATCTCAAAAGGTGCTGACATCTCACCCACCTCTAAAGTTGACACTTGCTTGGCAACATCTTGCGGCAAATCTTTCATCTCAAAATGTGAAGTTCTAGTAGCTTGATCTACATCAATATTCACCATTAAACCATTATTACTTCGAGTGTCCTTATCATCTGAAAACTTTACTACAGCTTCTTCAAATGTCATTTTACCATCATGAATACTACTTCTGATAGAATCCAACTTACTTAAATTCTCAGCTACTTCTTCTGAAGAAACTTCCGGTTTTAATAAAATATGACGTACATTTACTTTGTCACCCTTCTTATCTATTAATTGAATAATATGATAACCGTACTCTGTACGTACTATTTTAGATACTTTTTTAGGGTCATTCAAGCTAAAAGCAACATTTGCGAATTCTGGAACGAATTGGCCTCTTCCCTTATAGCCCAACTCGCCACCTTGTCTGGCACTAGCATCCTGCGAATACAACATGGCCAAGGTTCCAAAATCAGACTCGCCGGAATTTACACGTTGCGCGAAAGAACGCAACTCATTTTCTATACGTTCAATCTCAGCTCTTGTAGGTTTCGGACTTAAAGTTATCAACTGAACTTCTACATTCATTGGTACTATAGGAAGGCTATCCTTGGGCACATCCTTGAAATAACTGCGAACCTCTGCTGGTGTGACCTTTACATTTTTCACAATAGACATACGAACCTCATCCATTCGCTGCTGATCTCTCGCTTGCTGCCTCCACATTTCTCGCAGGGCTTTGATTGATTTACGAGCGTATTCCTCCAATCTTTCCTTTGAGCCATACGCTTGCAAATAATAATTTTCCTGCTCTTCTGCAACCTTACTTACCCCTGCTTCATTAGCATATATACTGTCAATGTCTGCCTGATGTAAAAACAATTTCTGAACAGCTAATTGTTCGGCTATTAGGCAACGCCAATTTTGATCTAAAACATCTCCTCTCAGTTCTGCATTTATACGACTTTCTTCAATATCAGAACGCAAGATCACCTCATCCCCAACAATCCATTCAACTCCATCTATCAAATTCTTTTGAGCGTTCGAATTTACATACGAAATAAGAACGGCAAAAACCAGCAGACACCACTTTCTTTTCATTTTACCTTATATAAGAATACCAATACGGTTCATTAAATATTGCAACAAAGGAATAGTTTATTCCTTTGTTGCATGTTTTCTTTACTCTGGACGACTGTAATTAGGAGCTTCACTTGTAATAGTTATATCATGAGGATGACTTTCCAAAACTCCTGCATTTGTAATGCGGGTAAACTTCGCATTATGCAACTGCTCTATGGTATGTGCTCCACAATATCCCATGCCAGAACGCAAACCTCCTACCAATTGGAAAACCACCTCTTGCACAGTACCCTTATAAGGTACACGACCAGCAATACCTTCAGGAACGAGTTTCTTGACATCCTTTACAGAAGCCTGGAAATAACGATCTTTTGAGCCATTCTCCATCGCCTCCAAAGATCCCATTCCACGATAAGTCTTAAACTTACGTCCATTAAAAATAATAGTTTCTCCCGGAGACTCCTCGCATCCAGCAACCAAAGAACCAATCATTACGCTACATCCTCCTGCAGCCAAAGCTTTGACAACATCACCAGAATATCTCAATCCTCCATCTGCTATTAAAGGAACTCCCGTTCCTTTTAAAGCTAAAGCCACATCATATATTGCAGACAATTGGGGAACGCCTACACCGGCAACTACACGTGTCGTACAAATACTTCCCGGACCTATGCCAACCTTTACAGCATCTGCCCCTGCATCTGCAAGCATTTTTGCGGCAGCTCCCGTTGCAACATTTCCCACTACAACATCTATATTTTTAAAACTGCTTTTAGCTTCTTTTAGCTTCTCTATTACATATTTAGAGTGTCCGTGTGCGGTATCAATCACAATAGCATCTGCACCAGCTGCTATCAAGGCTTCCATACGATCCATCGTATCATTCGTCACCCCAACGCCTGCTGCGACTCTCAAACGTCCCTTGTCATCTTTGCATGCCATTGGCTTATCTTTTGCCTTGGTAATGTCTTTATACGTAATCAGACCGACCAAACACCCATTTTTATCAACTACAGGGAGTTTCTCTATCTTGTTCTGTTGCAGAATTTCAGATGCCGCTTGCAAATCTGTCTGTTGAGTAGTAGTAACCAAATTTTCTTTAGTCATTACCTCATCAATCTTCTTATCCATCCTTTGCTCAAATCGCAAATCCCTATTGGTAACGATTCCTACCAACTTATTAGCATCGTCTACAACAGGTATACCCCCGATTTTATATTCACGCATAAGATTAAGCGCATCCTGCACAGTTGACCCTCTCTTAATAGTTACAGGATCGTATATCATTCCATTTTCGGCGCGCTTTACAATGGCGACCTGTCGGGCCTGCTCATCAATAGACATATTTTTATGAATCACACCTATTCCTCCCTCACGAGCTATCGCAATTGCCATCGTCGACTCTGTAACCGTATCCATTGCAGCAGTTACGAACGGAATTTTCAAATCAATGTTACGTGAAAACTTCGTATTAAGTTCAACGGTACGAGGTAGTACCTCAGAATAATCTGGGACCAAAAGGACGTCATCGTATGTCAAACCGTCCATTACAATCTTGTCTGTAATAAATGAATTCATAAGTAAAAATTTTATTGTAGCAAAATTACTCAAATTCCACCATATAACAAGCACATCCCCACATATTTTTCAATAAAGAGAGATTTTATTCTTCCTGCTCTTTATGACCTATAGGTTATCATAATTCTATTATGACATTACCTTAACCGCACCCCTCAAAAAAAAGGATGACTATCCTATGGTCGAATAGTCATCCTTCGTCGGGGTAACAGGATTCGAACCTGTGACCCCCTGCTCCCAAAGCAGGTGCGCTAACCGGACTGCGCTACACCCCGTTCCGTTAAAGTAATGCAAAAGTACATCTTTTTTTATTACCGACCAAATTTTCCATGCATTTATTCATAACGAATTGATTTTGCAGGTTGAATATGGGAAACCAAGAAACTTGGACCTATCAAAGAAAACACGGTAACCAATAACGTCACAACGTTAAGAGTGACAATTAAAATAGGATTAAAATATATAGGAACATTCTCCACGTAATATGTTTCAGCATCAAGCTTTACAAATGGAAAATAGTTTTGTATCAAACATAAACCAATACCAAGAATATTACCCCATAATAACCCTCGGCCAATTATAAAGATCGAAAAATAAAGAAAAATCCTTCTTATTTTAAGATCAGTGGCTCCCAACGCCTTCAATAAGCCAATTGTATTGGTATTTTCTAATATCAAAATCAACAGCCCACTAATCATCGTAAATCCACCAACACATACCATCAAGATAAGGATAATCCAAACGTTCATATCCAACAACCCCAACCAGTCAAAAATCTGTGGATATAATTCTTCAATCGATAATGCTGTACATACTTCCCCATCCTTATCCGGCATTTTCAGAAAATTGGCCATTTGAAATACGGCCTGACTAGATGATGCATTCTCAAAAATTTTGATTTCATAACCACTACATTGATCATCACGCCATCCATTTAATTGTTGTACCGTTCCTAAATCCGCATATACTATACTATTATCAAATTGTTCAAGATTTGTTCTATATATAGCACAAACTCTGAAACGACGTGTCTTTATGGATTTGTCAAAAAAATAAGCATAAACCTGATCATTCAATTTCAGTCCTAATTCTTTCGCCACATTATATGACAAAACAATCTGATTAGAATTACGGAGTTCCGAAAAACTCGGGACTTTTCCTTCGACAACATTCTGAGACAAGAAAGACAGATCATAATCGGCCCCTACCCCCTTTAATTGTATACCTTTAAAATCCCTTTCCGTTTTCAAGATTCCGGAAGCGATGGCAAAGCGTTGTATACTTTTAACCCCAGGAACGGACTTAATATTATGCTCCATAAATTCATCTGCAATAACAGGAGCACTTTCTGTTGATGATATTGACTTGACATTTACGACTTCGATATCTGCTCCGAATCCGATTACCTTTTCCTTTATTTTTTTTTGAAAGCCAAGCACTACGCATATTGAAATTATCATAGTTGCCAATCCAATAGCGACTCCAAGTGTTGCTATACTTATTGCAGGTGTAGATACCTTACCTCTCATTGCCCCGCCGGCGTACAACCTTTTAGCCAAAAGGAAAGAAACATTCATATATAAGTTACTTAATATGAAAATAGACAGATATAATTCCAGACAAAATCAAGCATCAAACTAAATCATGCGCCCAGGATAGACCTCCAGGGCTTTCCTTAATATAAATAAAGCCCGCTTCAAATCTTGTATATTTAGAACATAAGCTATACGAACCTGATTGCGCCCCAAGCCTGGCGTAACATAAAATCCTGACGCAGGAGCCATCATGACAGTCTCTCCTTCATAGTTAAAATCCGTCAAACACCATGCACAAAACGTCTCAGCATTATCAACAGGCAGTTGAGCAACTGTATAAAAAGCTCCCATAGGAATCGGTGAATAAACACCTGGTATTCGGTTTAATCCATCGATTAAGCATTTTCGACGTTCTACATATTCATCATAAACCTCTTGACTATATGTTGGATTAACATCTATAGAAGCCTCAGCTACGATCTGTCCTATTAGTGGTGGACTCAATCTGGCCTGACAAAACTTCATTACAGCTTGGCGTACCTGTTCGTTTTTTGTGATTAATGCACCTACCCTAATTCCACATTCAGAATATCTTTTGGAAACAGAGTCAATCAATACGACATTATTTTCTATACCCTCCAAATGACATGCGGAGATATAAGGAGATCCTGTGTATATAAACTCGCGATACACTTCATCCGAGAACAAATACAAATCATATTTTTTTACAAGATCTCGTATCTGATTCATCTCCCGCTTAGTATACAAATATCCCGTAGGGTTATTGGGATTACAGATAAGTATAGCTCGTGTACGCTCATTTATAAGTTCTTCAAATTTCTCGACTTTGGGCAATGAAAAACCTTCTTCGATTGTTGTGGCTATAGTTTTTATCTTTGCCCCTGCAGATATAGCAAATGCCATATAATTTGCATATGCCGGCTCCGGCATTATAATTTCATCTCCAGGATTTAAACAAGACATAAAAGCGAACAAAACAGCTTCAGAACCTCCTGATGTAATAATTATATCCTCAGGCGAGAGTTCTATCTGGTATTTCGCATAATATCCAACTAATTTCTTTCTATAACTTTCAAATCCCTGACTCGGACTGTATTCCAACACCTTTCGATCAATATGCTTTAAAGCCTCAAATGCTTCCGGGGGGCTTGGCACATCTGGTTGACCGATATTTAAATGATAGACCCGAATTCCCCGTTCTTTAGCCTGATTGGCCAACGGAGTTAATTTCCGAATTGGAGAAACGGGCATTTCATTTGCGCGTTCTGAAATTTTAGGCATTTTACTGCAATTGGTTTTAATTTGAATCACAAAGATACTATTTTCGTTGAAAAGTTCAACCAAATATCAAAATATTTATCCTTTTTCTTTCAAAAAAGTTTACCGCGAATGGTTCTACTAATTAATTCACATACAACAAAAAGCGCCATATTTCTGAAGTTTTTATTATTTTTGTCATAAAAGAAATGTATTTCATTTAAAACCATATTTGCCAACCTAAAAACCTCTATAATAATATGAAAAAAATTATCCACATCTTCAGTATCTATCTCCTATTTTGCGGAATTATTTGTCACGCGCAAGATTCTACACCTAAAGCCTATTACAATATAATTCCTCACCCCCGTTCAATCCAGGTTTATTCGCAACCCCCATTTGTCCTTACCGAAAATACAATTGTCAGCTATGACAGAAAAAACAAAGAATTAGCACGGAATGTCCAATTCCTCACAGAATATATAAAAGAACTTACTGGATTACAGCTAAAAACGCGCACCGGAAAGATGAAACCCGGAGAGATACATTTAAGTATATCAAAAACCCCAACAGAATCACCTGAAGCATATAATATACACATCACACCACAAAACATACAAATAACGGGAACGACTGAAGCTGGAATCTTTTATGGCATACAAACCTTACGGAAATCTATTCCCATAGGCTCCACTCACAAAAATCAAATTCTTTTTCCAACTGTACAAATCACAGATGCCCCCCGTTTTAAATATCGAGGCATGATGTTGGATGTAAGTCGCCACTTTTTCACTCCAGATGAAGTGAAACGCTATATTGACATCTTGGCACTTCACAACATTAATCATTTACATTGGCATTTGACAGACGATCAAGGTTGGCGAATAGAAATAAAGAAATATCCCCGACTTATTGAAATTGGTAGCAAGCGACAACAAACCGTTATAGGACACAATTCTGGTCATTATGACGGAAAGCCATATGGCGGTTATTATACTCAAGAACAAATTAAAGACATAATTAACTATGCCGCCCAACGTTACGTAACAATTATTCCAGAAATAGACCTTCCCGGGCACCAACAAGCTGCATTGGCTGCATATCCTGAATTTGGATGTACAGGAGGGCCTTACACCGTTGGCATGCAATGGGGTATTTCTGATGAGGTAATATGTGCAGGAAATGAAAAGGCCTTGAGCTTTTTAGAAGACGTCCTTGATGAAGTTATAAAACTGTTTCCCTCGCCCTATATTCACATTGGCGGAGATGAATGCCCTAAGACAAGATGGAAAAAATGTCCCAAATGTCAAGAACGTATTAAAGAAGAAGGAATAAAAAGCGATAACCTTCACTCTGCCGAGGAATATCTGCAGAGCTACGTTATTTCTCGAATGGAAAAATTTGTTGAAAGCAAAGGAAAGCACATTATCGGATGGGATGAAATCCTCGAAGGAGGTTTAGCTCCCAATGCCACAGTAATGAGTTGGAGAGGAGTCGGTGGAGGCATAGAAGCAGCCAAACAACATCATGATGTAATTATGACCCCAAACTCACATTTATATTTTGATTATTACCAAACCACGGATACCAAACATGAACCAATAGCCATAGGTGGATACATTCCGGTAGAACGTGTATACTCATTGGAACCCACTGACGGCATTCCAGAAAGAGAAAAAAGTTTTGTTCTGGGAGTACAGGCCAATTTATGGACAGAATACATTCCGTCCTTCAAACAAGTCGAATATATGGTTCTACCACGCATGGCCGCATTATCAGAAGTTCAATGGACACTACCAGAAAGCAAAGATTACAATAAATTTCTACAACGTATACCTCACATGTTTGATATTTATGAAGTATTGGGATACAACTATGCAAAACATCTTTTAAACGTTGAGGCCTCATTTATTCCTGACACAGCCAACAATTGTCTTAAAGTACGGCTAAAAACTTTGGGACAAGGCAAAATATTCTATACTATTGACGGCACAGATCCCAGTACTAGCAGTACAGAATTTCGCCAAGAAACCCCGATCAAAATAAATCATGATGCAGTCATAAAAGCCTTTGCTGTGCATCCTGCTGGCTATACAAGCAGATTATTTACAGAGAAAGTCACTTTCAGCAAATCATCAATGAAACCCATAACGTTAAAATACCCCCCTTCGCCAGGATATAAATATAAAGGAGCCATGGTTTTAACAGACGGCATCTATGGAACAGAGAATTATAAGACAGGACGTTGGTTGGGATTCCAAGGAAACGATGTCGATGCTATAATTGATTTACAAACACCTACTGAAATTCATAGTCTTAAATTCAACACAAACGTCATAAAAGGAGATTGGATCATGAGACCTACTGCAATAACGATCCGTATCTCAGATGACAACAAAAATTATCGTGAAATTCTTACGCAAGACATTCCAGAGTTAACAAGCAACGACAAAGACGGCATTTATCCGTTTTCATTTAGTCTACCCACTATAAAAACTCGTTACGTTGAAATTATACTCAAAAACGAAGATTTACCGAAATGGCATTCCGGTGCGGGTTACCCTGCATTTATTTTCATTGATGAATTTGCTATATTATAAAAGAACAAATATAACGGGAATTAAATAGAATACAACATGAATAAAATCATTTCCAAGACACAACTATCCGAACGTGTCTTTAAATTTGAAATTGAAGCTCCTCTCATTGCAAAATCACGAAAGGCTGGACATTTTGTAATTGTAAGAGTAGGAGAAAATGGAGAACGAGTTCCTTATACAATAGCAGAAGCTAACACAGAAACAGGGACAATTACCCTCATCGTACAAGAAGTTGGACTTTCGTCCACAAAATTATGCATGCTCCATGAAGGCGATAATATAACGGATATCGTTGGCCCATTAGGAAAGCCAACAGACATCAAATTATTTGGAACAGTAATCTGCGCTGGAGGTGGAGTCGGAGTAGCTCCTCTCTTACCAATAGCACAAGCACTAAAAGCCGCAGGAAACACCGTCATAAGTGTTTTAGCTGCACGTTCCAAAGAACTTATTATACTGGAAGATGAAATAAAAAAAATATCAGATCAAGTCATAATTATGACAGATGACGGCACATATGGTCAGAAAGGTCTTATAACAGAAGGCATAGAAAAGGTCATCAACAGTACACACATAGACAAATGCTATGCGATTGGTCCCGCAATAATGATGAAATTTGTATGCGAACTTACAAAAAAATACGAAATTCCAACTGATGTCTCACTTAATACCATCATGGTTGATGGGACAGGTATGTGTGGAGCATGCCGGATTACCGTAGACGGACAAACAAAATTTGTATGTATTGATGGACCAGAATTTGACGGCCACAAAGTCAACTTCGATGAGATGCTGAAACGACAAAGAGCTTTCAAAAATTCTGAAGCCAAGGACATGCTCAAGCTAGAAAAAAAAGAGCTAGACGACACAAGCCGCAATGCTACATGGCGAGTTGATTTACGTAAAAAGGTATCTCCAAAAGAAAGAATGCAAATTTCTCGTTGCAAGATGCCACAACTTCCTCCACATTATAGGATAAAGAGTCTATATGAAGAAGTCAATCAAGGTTTAACAGAAGATCAAGCAGTTACAGAAGCGACACGTTGCTTAGATTGTGCAAATCCAGGATGCGTTAAAGGATGTCCTGTAAATATTGATATTCCCAGATTCATCAAATATATAGAAGCACATAATTTTCTTAAAGCCGCTCAAACAATAGAAGAAACGAGTTCAATGTCATCTGTTTGCGGAAGAGTTTGCCCACAAGAAAAACAATGTGAATCACAATGCATACATTTAAAAACCGGTCATCAGGCTGTAGCTATCGGTTATTTGGAAAGATTTGCAGCAGATTACGCACGCACACACAATAGCGTGCAAGAAACTCATCAACCAATCAACAAACAAGTGAAAATTGCAGTGGTGGGCTCTGGACCTGCTGGAATTTCATTTGCCGATGAAATGTGCAAACTGGGTTATGAAGTAGTCGTATTTGAAGCATTACATGAAATCGGAGGTGTACTAAAATACGGTATACCAGAATTCAGACTACCTAACAAAATTGTAGATTACGAAATAAGCAAACTACAAGACAAAGGCGTTAAATTCATAAAAGATTGTATCGTGGGTAAAACCATAAGCATCAACCAACTAAAAGAACAAGGCTTTAAAGGCATATTTATTGCTTCTGGTGCAGGACTTCCCCGTTTTATGAACATACCTGGTGAGAATGCTATTAATATCATGTCCTCAAATGAGTACCTCACTAGAGTAAACCTCATGAAAGCATCTGAAGAAGAAAGTGATACCCCAATCGTATATGGAAAACATGTAACAGTTGTAGGCGGCGGAAATACCGCAATGGACGCAGTCCGTACAGCACTGAGATTGGGAGCAGAAAGTGCAACAATCATCTATCGACGTTCTGAGGAAGAAATGCCAGCCCGAATAGAAGAAGTTCAACATGCCAAAGAAGAAGGTGTAAAATTCCTAACTTTGCATAATCCCATTGAATACCTAACAGATGAAGAAGGAAAAGTAAAACAAGTGGTTCTGCAGAAAATGGAATTAGGAGCCCCCGATAACTCAGGTCGACGCAGTCCTATACCTATTGAAGGATCTTTTGAAACAATTGATACAGATTTAGTCATTGTAAGTATTGGGGTATCCCCCAACCCCATTATCCCCAACTCCATAAAAGAACTGAAAACCAGTAAACGCGGAACAATTATTGTTGAAGACGACATGCAAACTTCCATACAATATATATTTGCAGGAGGTGACATTGTAAGAGGCGGAGCAACTGTTATTTTAGCTATGGGAGACGGTAAAAAGGCCGCACAATCTATGCACAATAAATTGGAACATTCCAATGAATAACGAATCTATATATAAGACTTTACAGAAAAAACTAAGCATTCAATTCTGTAAAGGTGTAAAATATTTTAATCTCATTCAACCTGGTGATTCAATCCTTGCCGGCCTTTCGGGCGGCAAGGATTCTCTTGCATTAATTGAACTATTAGGACTTTACAGAAAGAGAAACAACTATAATTTTTCAATTACTGCCCTACACGTAAAAATGCGGAACATATCATATAGTTCAAATACGGAATATTTGAAAGAATTTTGTAAACATTACGACATTCATCTCATAATCAAGGAAACGCAGTTTGAAAAAGACAAACAGAAAAACAGAACTCCCTGTTTTTTATGTTCCTGGAATAGAAGAAAAATTCTATTTGAAACCGCTCAGGAAATAGGAGCCAACAAAATCGCTCTAGGGCATCATCAAGACGACATTATTCACACTTTACTGATGAACCTCAACTACCAAGGTTCTTTCACGACCATGCCCGTAAAAATAAAAATGAAAAAATTTCCCATTAGTATTATCCGGCCGCTCTGTAAAATACAAGAAATTGATATATCTACTTGGTCAGAACTTAATCATTACCGGCCAATGATTAAAATATGCCCATACGACAAAAATAGCAAAAGAGCGACGATTAGGACTTTGTTCTCAACAATAGAGGAAGAAAACAAAGAAGCACGCTACAATATCTGGCATGCCCTTGAAAAAGAAGGGAAATTGATTGAAGAATAAATAATTTAGTATACAAGAATTGCCATGCTTAAAGAATTTTAAGCATGGCAATTCTAAAATAATCCGCTTGGATATTATAATTACTTTTTATTTAAAGCCAAATCCACATTTACAGCACAAGCCACTGAACATCCTACCATCGGGTTATTTCCTATACCCAAAAAGCCCATCATCTCAACATGGGCAGGAACTGAAGATGAACCTGCAAATTGTGCATCTGAATGCATTCTTCCTAAAGTATCAGTCATACCATATGAAGCAGGACCAGCTGCCATGTTATCAGGATGCAAAGTACGTCCTGTACCACCACCTGAAGCTACAGAAAAATATGGTTTACCTGCCAATACTCTTTCTTTCTTATATGTACCTGCTACAGGATGCTGAAAGCGCGTTGGATTCGTAGAGTTACCCGTAATAGAAACGTCTACACCTTCCTTCCACATGATAGCCACTCCTTCACGCACATCATCTGCACCATAGCACTTTACCTTTGCACGAGGACCATCACTATAAGGAGTTTCGTTTACAACCTTCAACTCACCCGTAAAATAATCAAACTGAGTTTGAACATATGTAAAACCATTGATACGCGAAATAATCATTGCGGCATCCTTACCCAAACCATTTAAGATGCAACGCAAAGGATTCTTGCGAACCTTATTGGCCATCTCTGCAATTTTAATTGCACCTTCTGCGGCAGCAAAACTTTCGTGTCCAGCCAAGAATGCAAAACACTGTGTTTCTTCAGACAATAAACGTGCAGCCAAATTACCATGACCTACACCAACTTTTCTATCATCTGCTACAGAACCAGGAATACAAAATGACTGCAAACCTTCACCGATATATTCAGCAGCTTCAACAGCACTTTTTGCGCCTTCTTTCAGTGCAATTGCAGAACCTACGACATAAGCCCATTTAGCATTTTCAAAACAAATGCCCTGAGTTTCCTGGCATGTCATATAAGGATCCAACCCATAATTTTCACAAATTTGATTAGCCTCTTCTATATCTTTGATGCCATGTTTATTAAGAGTCGCAATAATCTGTTTAATTCGACGATCCTGGCTTTCAAATTTTACTTCTCTAATCATAGTCTTTCCTCCTCTTATTCTTTACGCGGGTCAATATATTTAACAGCACCTTGCTCTGCAGTGAAACGACCGTAATGGCCCGTTACTTTTTTAAGAGCCTCATTGGCATCTGTACCTTTCTTAATCTCTTCCATAAACTTGCCCATATGAACAAATTCATAACCAATCACCTGATTATCTTTGTCCAAAGCCATGCGGGTAATATAACCCTCCGTCAATTCCAAATAGCGAGTTCCTTTCTCTAAAGTACCATACAAAGTTCCTGTTTGGCTACGCAATCCTTTACCGAGATCCTCCAAACCGGCACCGATAACCAAACCACCTTCTGAAAATGCACTTTGCGTACGTCCATACACAATCTGAAGGAAAAGTTCACGCATTGCTGTATTAATAGCATCGCACACCAAATCAGTATTAAGAGCCTCCAAGATTGTTTTACCAGGTAAAATTTCAGAAGCCATAGCTGCTGAATGGGTCATTCCTGAGCAACCAATAGTTTCAACCAAACATTCCTGAATAACTCCTTCTTTTACATTCAGTGTCAATTTACATGCACCCTGCTGAGGAGCACACCAACCTACACCATGAGTTAAACCTGAGATATCCTTAATTTCTTTAGCATGAACCCATTTTCCTTCTTCTGGAATAGGGGCATTTGCATGTTTGGGGCCTTTTGCCACACAACACATGTTTTTTACTTCGTTTGAATATTCCATTTTTCTAATTTTAAAAGTGAAATTAGTATCTATATAAACTTTGAAGATCCACGAACAATAATATCAATAATTTACATATATAATTGTAAACCTAACATCATTGCAAAGATAACAAAGAATTAGCTGAGCAAAAAACAAAAACAATATTTTTTCCTGCAAAAAAAGCTTTGCCCTACTATTTCTGCAAAGCCTTAATGCCATTTGCTATTATTTGCAATGTTGACGAGTCACTACTACACACATTATATGGATTCAAATCCTTTTCATTTTGCAACAAAAACAACAGGTTAGTCTTTCTATAATCTATCGGTATGTGCCATCCTCCCCACGTGTACATAAAAGTTCCTCCAATATAACTATGTTGTTGTGAGCTACGAACAAGTTTGTCCAACATATAAGTATAAAAGCCATCTCGCGAACGAGTTGTTGTCAAAGGTATTCGTCGAGACCTGTCACGCGGATAATTAAACTTATCTATAATTACAGGCTTGTTATATTTATTTGCAAGAAACTCAAGTCTATTCAAATATTCATTTGTTTTCACATATGCATTACTTAAATCTTCAAAAATCCGATCCTCGCCTACCCATCCAAATTCTCTCGGTAATATTTCAACAGATACATAATCCAAATGCGGATTGGCATATATTTGTGCATCCAAAGACGCATTCTTACTCTTGTCTTCATATTGAATTAAATCCGTTATAGACAACAATTGCTGTGGCAATAAATTACCCACATATGAAACGAATTCATCTAAATACTCATCACCATACACATCAAACAAAGTCCTAGAAAACTCCCATGACATAATTACCGGATCGTCAAAATATGCCTTGTGTGTAAACACATTCTTATGCTGCGCAAGGAGCTTCAAATTTCTCTCCAAAAGAGATTTACTATAATGAAGTTTACCTAAATCTTTCTTTACTGTAACATGCAATGTCAACCGCATAGACCGTTGTTGTGCTTCCTTTATTAGGTAATCCAGGCCTGTAAAAACAGACATGTTACCACCCCTACTATACGACGAAGAAACAGTTGAATCAAGATCCAAAGAAACACGCAAATTCTTTATGCCATAACGTAACATTAAATCCAATTCGCCTGCCAGAATTTTATTTCTTTGTCGAGGAGATTCAATCTTAAACAATTCCGTACATTCCCAATTTGTTCCAAAAAAATAGTACAAAGAATCACCCGAAAAAAAACATCCGTTTTTAACCTTAATAAAGGATTCTGCACATGTAATTGTAGAAAAAAGAAAAAGCGAAAAAAACAAACAAATCCTCCTCATATGTCAAAACAAATTTAACTTGTTCTTTCTGGCAGTTGACAAACCTGCAATTTCTATAGTCCTTTCCTCGTATGCAATTCGCATTCTAGAATATTCATCTTCCAGATTCTTTACAAATGTTTCCTTTGTTAAAGGATTCTTTAATTGCGACATAACTGGAATTATTTGTGAAGCATCTTTTGTCCAAACCACAGGCCCATCATATTTTGAAGCTATTTTCAAAGCTGTATGCATTTTACTTGTCGTGGCTCCGCCAACTAATATGGGAATATGCAAGGCAGCTTCCTGCATCGCCCTTGCCACATTAACCATTTCATCTAAACTTGGCGTAATCAGTCCACTAAGTCCTACAAAATCGGCATTTTCAAGAATTGCAGTTTCAACGATTTTCTCTGCTGGACACATCACGCCCAAATCTATTACTTCATAATTGTTACATGACAGCACTACTGACACTATATTTTTTCCAATATCGTGTACATCCCCTTTCACTGTCGCTAACACTATCTTACCCGCAACCGCCTCACTTATTTTTTCTTTCTCAATAAATGGCTGTAATATCTCAACGGCCTTTTTCATTGTTCTTGCAGTTTTTACGACTTGCGGCAAAAACATTTTCCCACATCCGAATAAATCTCCCACTTTATTCATCCCATCCATTAAAGGACCTTCTATAATATCCACAGCCTTTGCATATTTCTTCAGCGCCTCAGTCAAATCTTCCTCCAAAAAATCAGAACAACCTTTTATCAATGACACATTCAAACGATCCTCAACCGTTTTACTACGCCATTGGTTCACTTGATTTTCTGATTCTTTTTTGAGAACTTTTCCTTCGCGCGCGTAAGATTCAGCATAATCCAATAGGCGTTCGGATGATTTTTTATCTTTATTAAAAATCACGTCCTCAATAACATCAAGTAAATCTTTAGGAATATCTTCATATAGGACTGATGTTGATGGATTTACGATCCCCATATCAAGTCCATTCCTAATCGCGTGATACAAAAAAACGGAATGCATTGCCTCGCGAATATAATTATTTCCTCTAAAGGAAAAAGACAAATTACTAATGCCCCCACTTACATGAGCGCCACACAAATGTTGGCGTATCCACTTTGTGGCATTAATAAAATCTAATGCATAATTATTATGCTCCTCAATACCCGTACAAATCGCTAAAACATTAGGATCAAATATTATATCACAAGGATTAAAGTTCAATTTCCCAGTCAACAAATGATATGCTCGCTGACAAATTTCAATCTTACGTGCAAACGTATCTGCCTGCCCATTCTCATCAAAAGCCATTACAACCACAGCTGCCCCAAAACGTTGAACATCGCGTGCATGTTGCAAAAACACATCTTCACCTTCCTTTAATGAAATTGAATTTACTATACATTTGCCCTGAAGCGTTTTTAAACCTGCCAATACTACACTCCATTTTGAGGAATCAATCATCACAGGAACGCACGCGATATCAGGATCAGAAGAAAGCAAATTTAAAAAATGCGTCATTTCCGACGAACTATCCAAAAGCCCGTCATCCATATTTATGTCCAAGATTTGTGCACCATTTTCGACCTGTTGACGTGCTACGCTCAACGCTTCATCGTATTTTTTCTCATTTATCAAACGTAAGAATTTTCGTGATCCAGCTACATTACAACGTTCACCTATATTTATAAAATTCTTTTCAGCATTAACTTCAAGCCGCTCCAACCCTGACAACCATAGTTCTTCTGGCATGGAAACCGGAACATGAGGTTTCTTATAAGAACCATTTTCATGCACCAATGGTGGAAATTTAGAAATAAATGCATCCGTAGTTCCACAGCATCCTCCAATAATGTTAACCAAGCCTTCGTCTATAAAATCTTTTATCTCACACGCCATTTCATCTGGGGTTTGCTCATACTCTCCCATCGAATTTGGTAAACCAGCATTAGGATACACCGAAATATAAAAAGGAGCAATACGAGCCAATTCCTTCAAAAAAGGCTTCATTTCTGCTGCGCCAAAAGAACAATTCAATCCAACAGACAGTATTGGATAATTCATGATAGAAGCGACAAATGCAGAAAGAGTCTGTCCTGAAAGTGTCCGTCCTGACTTATCCGCAATAGTTACAGACAACATCAATGGAACAGAACGATGACATGCATCAAAAGCTTTCTGTGCCGCATATAATGCAGCTTTTGCATTTAATGTATCAAAAATTGTTTCAATCAAGATTGCATCTACTCCGTTGGCAACCACGACCTCCATTTGTTCATAATACGCATCAACCAACTCATCGAAAGTAATAGCACGCAAAGCCGGATCATTAACATCTGGACTTATTGAGCACGTTTTATTTGTTGGGCCTACTGATGCGGCAACAAATCGCGGCTTTTCGGGAGTTTTTCTTGTATATTCATCTGCCAAACTTCGAGCTAATTTTACTGCAGCAGCATTTAATTCTCTACATAAACTTTCACAATGATAATCTGCCAATGACACTCTTTGCGAACTAAAGGTATTAGTCTCGATAATATCGGCACCTGCTTCCAAATACTTCCGATGTATTTCGGAAATTATTTCGGGTTGTGACAATGTCAACAGATCATTATTTCCTTTTTGTATCCCTCTCAGATTCACGAATCTTTCACCTCGATAATCTGCCTCAGATAACTTATATTTTTGGATCATTGTGCCCATAGCACCATCCAAGATAAGAATACGCTTCTGTAATAAATCTTTTAAAGAATCTTTCATACAAAAACAATAATCAATAATGCTTCATTATACGTGCGATTTCCCGACGATCATCTTTTTCCTTCAATGATTGTCGTTTGTCAAATTCCTTTTTTCCTCGGCATAACCCTATTACCATTTTAGCTCTCCCATTGTCATCAATAAAAAGTCGCAATGGGACAATTGTAAAACCGGGAGAAGATGTTTCCTTTTCTAATTGTAGGATTTCCTTATGATGCAACAACAATTTTCGCTCTCTTCGTGCAACATGATTATTATATGAACCAAAAACATATTCTGCTATATACATATTTTTCACCCATAATTCATGGTTATTTATATAACAGAATGTATCTACCAAACTCGCTTTACCGACTCTTATGCTTTTAATTTCCGTTCCCGTCAAAACGATTCCTGCTGTAAACCTATCTATTACAGCAAAATCAAACTCCGCCTTCTTATTCTTTATGTTTATATTTTTCAAACGTGTTGCAACCTTCCGACTCATTTCTTAAATTGTTTTTACTGTCACAAATTGATCAATATGTTCATCTACATAATGCGCAATGCAATCCGTTATATACTCCTCATCTTCTATAAACGAATCATCTAAATCATCAAATTCTGGGAATCGCTCAAATAGCCCCATAAAATCGTCATCACTACACGGCTTTGTCAACTCATCTTTATATTTATCATAAAAAGATTTTGCCTTGTAAAGCAATTTGGAAAAATCTTTTAACCCCCACAAGCGCATAGCTTTTGCAAATGGATTATAAAAAAAGAATGGCCCATATCCATTATAAATCAACTGAACAAAACCGCCATCCATCAATTCCTCTCGCAAGACATAATACCCCCACAAGGTTATCTGTTCTCCATTTAGGTGTTTTAATGCAACTTCATTCAATTCTCCTCCCACTGTTTCTTTTATAGCACCAACTATTTCTTCCAAAAAAGCATCTACACCTCTTTGAGCCGCAGAAATCAACCGCGATTCAACGATAAAGACTTCCCTACTTGATTCCATAAATTATTCTTTAAGAATGTTCCAGCCTAAAGCTAAAATTGACAGCTTATATTACTTCAAATCACGAATATTGGTCCACACTTTATATCTTCCCAAAGAATCAGCATATATCAAATATGCTTTGAGTGTTTTTTTCTTACTCAGCAACTGCTTTGATTTTTCTACCCCCATCACCATAAATGCCGTTGCATAAGCATCCGCTTCAGCACAAGTAGGAGCTATAACAGAAGCCGATAGCAATGAATGTTGAACAGGATATCCCGTTTTGGGATCTATCGTATGTGCAAATTTCTTCCCGTCTTTGTAATAAAAATTTCGATAATTTCCACTAGTAGCTAATGCGCAATTAGTAATTGGCAAGACTGTTTGCAAATCGGCCGTTACATTTTTATTATCCACAGGTTTTTCTATACCGATTTTCCATAATTTATGAAGATCATTATACCCCCGTACAGCGACCTCTCCCCCTATTTCTATCATATAATTCTTGATCCCAACCCGTTCAAACATCCTTGCAATTTTGTCAACACCATAACCTTTTGCAATAGCACTACAATCCAACATTACTAATGGGTTCTGCTTATTAATAATACCATTTTCAATAGAAACTTTTTCATATCCAACAATTGATCTGATACTATCTATCTTATTCTTACTAACAGAAGAAGAATGCTTAAAACCAAATCCCCAAACATTAACTAATGGAGCGACAGTAATATCAAACGCTCCTTCAGTCGCTAAAGAAACTTGCTGCGACAATAAAAAGACTTCTCTAAAATCCTTATTCAGCGCTACATCTTCATTTCTGTTCACTTTACTGATAATACTACTATCATTAAAAACAGACAAGGAGGCATCAACATCATTCAACTCACTCAAAATACTATCATGTAAGTCCCTTTCACTCTCATACTTTATATGATAAACCGTCCCAAAAATTTTTCCGGAATTTTCATAATAATGCAGTTTGCTCTTTCTAATTAAGATAAAACAACTGCCAACGACAAGCGCCACCAACAAAACTATACGATATATATTTATTTTTCTGTATTTAATCATAACACCAACCCTGTCTCTTATATATCAAAAATCAAATTAAACGTTCCGCCCCAATTGCTTTCATTATTTTTACCATACCCTGGTACATACCAGGATTTTCCTATTGCGTTTTTTTTCTGTTTTAGCATTTTTCGAAACCGTACACTCCACCCTACATGAATAAACTTCCAAATCTTTGTTTCTAATCCCCCAACTAATTCCAACCAATGCGCGTTTGAAGATACTGACTCAAAATGATAAGGAATTGAACCGCCCCATACAGGATCCTCAATATCATTTCCCTCAAGATCATATTTATAAAAAGTTAGACCATACCGTATGCCTCCATAAAGTCGATTTGAACTATGCTTATTCTTTATAAAATTATAGTCTAATCCTACTCGATAATAAGGACTCCTTACCATATAATGCTGCGAAGTTGTTTCATCTGTATGATTACAATTTCCTATGCCCAATTCAAGAACGGGGAAATATGCTTCTTTAAAATTTAAGCGTAACGCAGACTCATATTGTCCATACACGGCCATCTGTGTCATTGCCAAACCTGCAAGGTCCACTGAAATCGAAAATCCCGCAAAAACAGGAATTTGCTCCGCTGATATAGGATGCGTTCCCGTCTCATATTGTATTCCTCTTACCCTATCGTTAGGCAAAGAATCACTCTTTACTTGAGCATACCCGTCTAAAGTGCATACACTAATTATTATAATGCACAAATATCTTAATATTTTCTGTTCCATTATAATTTACAATAGGCGACGAAATAGAGGCACTGTCAACCACAACTTTTCCATCCTGCTGATTGCCCCAAGAAATGGTTTTCAACTCAGAAAAAACAGCAGGAGGACAATCTATGTTTTCAAAATGTATAGTATTTGTATGCTCCAAATACAACGTATCAGTTGTATGAATTTGACCATTTCTCATAAAACTTAAAAGCAACGTATCATTATTCAAAGAATACCGTAACGGAAATGACATTTGCAGATTCGCCTTCTGACACGACATAAGACTATCTGTACCCAATGCTGTAACCAGCAATGTATCTAATGTAACATTTGAAACGTCAGTATCAGAATAATACAATTTACTTCCAACCAACACTGTATTCTCCAAAGGACAATCTATATTTCTGCATCCAATAGTAAATATAAGGATACAAAAACAACAGAATTTACAGTTCTTTTTCAATTTGATATTCATTTCTACGTTCTGAGTTTCGGCTAATTAATTCCCCCAAAAATCCAGCCACAAACAATTGTGTACCCAAAATCATCATTGTCAATGCTATATAAAAATATGGAGAATCCGTAACTAGCGGTGCAGGAACGCCATTACTTAATGCGATCAATTTTATAATACCCACAACCAATACGGCAATAAAGCCACAAAAGAACATCAAAGACCCCAAAAAACCAAATACATGCATTGGCTTGAGCCCAAAGCTGTTCAAGAACCATAGACTCAGAAGATCTAAATATCCGTTAAAAAAGCGATTCAATCCCCCAAATTTAGTGTGCCCAAATTTGCGTGCCTGATGGTGTACTACTTTTTCTCCTATTTTAGAAAAGCCGGCGCTTTTGGCAATATAAGGAATATACCGATGCATTTCTCCATATACTTCTATATTCTTAACGACATCCAGTCTATAAGCCTTTAATCCACAATTGAAGTCATGCAGATTCTTTATGCCGCTAACCCGCCTCGCTGTAGCATTAAATAATTTCGTTGGAACTGTTTTTGACAGAGGATCATATCTTTTTTGCTTATATCCAGAAACCAAATCATATTTATCCTCTGTAATCATTCTATAAAGTTCAGGAATTTCATCTGGCGAATCTTGTAAATCAGCATCCATAGTAATAACCACTTCACCTTTAGCCATTTTAAAACCGCAATATAAGGCAGGTGACTTTCCATAATTTCTCCTGAATTTTATTCCCCTGACACAAGGATCCTTCTTATTCAAACCTTCTATTATATCCCATGAAGAATCCGTACTACCGTCATCCACAAAAATAATCTCATAAGTAAATGTATGAGCTTTCATAACCCGCACAATCCACTCATATAATTCAGGAATACTCTCAGCCTCATTAAAAGAAGGTACAACTACCGAAATATTCATATTTATTTTTTTATTATGAAACAAACTAACGCTATCAAGATTGACGCAAACGCTCCAAACATCATATTCATATAAAATGCAGAAAGAGCATATATAGAAACGTTCACATGACTCAATTTCTCAACACTCTCTATCAAAGTCTCCACATTCATTTCACTACCTGCAGCAAACGACTTATTCAACAAGGCTTTCACATCTGGGCGCTCCAAGAAAGTAAGATAAGAATCAAAGAACGCCCCTTTATCAAAATACAGAAAATATATATAGACCGCCGCAGAAAGCAATATTCCCGAATAAAAATATGTCATCAGGGAATACAAATAAAGTTTACTATAAACTTGAGCCCCATCAGTTAAATAAGTTTTCCGAAACTTACAAGTAAAAAATCCGACAAAAAAAGGAATCAACGTTGCAAGTATCACAAAAACGTGATTACAAAAAACATAATCAAAACTATGACAAAAACACACAAAGCCTATTATCGAAAAAGATCCTGCGTATAAACCACTCCGCATGGCACTAGAATTCAAGATTCGAAAAAAAGACGTTTTCATCATACGACGTTCAAAGCTAAAAGGAAAAAGACATATTCCATGCAAATATACTGTTTTATACGCTTTAAGCAAAATCGGGCTTCACTATTTTGCAAATTAAAAGATTCATAATATCTGCATAACCTAAAATGGATAGCAATATTTCATCCTTTAAATAACTAAATATCACCTATTCATGAAGGCCTTCAATAAAAAGTATTGCGACAAAGAACCAAAATAAAAGAATAATGTAGTATCTTTGCTTACACAATTAAGCATTCGGTGAATAATAAACATACAAGACAAAAGAAATGATTGATAGTGACAGAATTATTAAAGTCAATATTGAAGAAGAAATGAAATCTTCATATATTGATTATTCCATGTCCGTTATAGTTGCACGTGCACTACCCGATGTAAGAGATGGCTTTAAGCCTGTACATAGACGCATACTATATGGTATGATGGGATTACACAACACCCATGACAAACCCACAAAAAAATCAGCTCGTATTGTAGGTGAAGTCCTTGGTAAATACCACCCGCACGGAGACAGTTCTGTCTATGGAGCACTTGTCAGAATGGCTCAAGATTGGTCCATGCGGTATACACTTGTTGACGGCCAAGGCAACTTCGGGTCTATGGATGGCGACTCAGCAGCAGCCATGCGATACACTGAAGCACGCCTCAGTCTTGTCGGCGAAGCGATGATGCAAGATCTTGACAAAGAGACTGTAGACATGACCAAGAATTTTGATGACACTCTTGATGAGCCTACAGTAATGCCGACACGAATTCCCAATTTCCTGATTAATGGCGCAAGCGGAATTGCTGTCGGCATGGCAACGAATGTGCCAACTCACAATCTAACCGAAGTAATTGATGGTTGCGTTGCTTACATTGAAAATCCCGACATTGATATTGAAGGTTTAATGCAATATATTAAAGCTCCGGACTTTCCTACTGGTGGTTATATCATGGGAATGCAAGGAGTTAAAAGCGCCTACGAAACAGGAAGAGGCCGCATAATCATGCGAGCAAAGACTGAAATTGAAAGTGATGACTTGCATGATAAAATCATTGTAACTGAAATTCCATATGGCGTTAACAAAGCTGAACTAATCAAAAGTATCGCAGAACTTGTTAACGAGAAAAAAATAACCGGCATCAGTAACATCAATGATGAAACAGACAAAGAAGGCGTACGAATTGTTATAGATATTAAGCGCGACGAAAATGCGAACGTCGTATTAAACAAGTTATTTAAGATGACCGCTTTGCAAAGCAGTTTTTCTGTTAATTGCATTGCACTTGTACATGGCCGCCCCAAACTACTTACATTAAAAGACTGCATAAAATATTTCATCGAACATCGTCACGATGTTGTTATACGTCGTACCCAACATGACTTAAGAGAAGCGCAAGAACGTGCTCATATCTTGGAGGGATTAATCATTGCCAGTGATCATATAGATGAAGTTATACAAATCATAAAAGGAAGCCGCACGCCACAAAACGCCATCGAAAATTTGATGAACCGCTTTAGTTTGGACGACAAACAAGCTAAAGCCATTGTAGAAATGCGACTTAGCCAATTAACAGGACTTGTTCAAGAAAAGCTTCACGCTGAATATGCAGAACTTGAGAAAAAGATTGCATATTACGAACAAATTCTTACTGATGATGATTTATGCATGAATCTGATAAAAGATGAACTCCTTGAGATAAAAAATAAATTTGGAGATGCAAGAAAAAGTGAAATCAAATTATCTGCAGAAGAATTCAATCCTGAAGATTTTTATCCCGATGATGAAGTCGTAATTACCATTAGTCACTTGGGATACATTAAGCGTACTCCATTAGCAGAATTCCACGCTCAGTCAAGAGGAGGAATTGGTAGTAAAGGAGGAACTACACGTGAATCCGATTTTATCGAATACATTTATCCTGCAACAATGCATAACACCATGCTATTCTTTACAGCTAAAGGAAGATGCTATTGGATGAAAGTGTATGAAATCGCTGAAGGAACCAAGAATTCAAAAGGTAGAGCAATTCAAAACATGCTCAACATTGATCGCGATGACTCTATCAATGCATGCCTGCATATTAAGAAGCTTAATGATCCCGAATTCTGTAATTCGCACTATGTAATTTTCTGCACGAAAAAAGGAGTTATAAAAAAGACTTGTCTCAGTGAATACTCACGTCCCCGTGTTAATGGTGTTAATGCCATAACAATACGCGAAGATGATAAAGTTATAAGCGTATGTTTATCAAATGGAAGTGATGAAATTATTATTGCGAATAAAAATGGAAGAGCTATTCGTTTCAACGAAGATGCGGTAAGAACAATGGGCAGAACTGCAACTGGCGTTAGAGGTATGCTACTTGACGATGAAGAAGACGAATCTATTGGCATGATATGCGTACACAACATAAATGAAGAATCTGTCATGGTTGTTAGCGAACAAGGTTTTGGTAAACGCAGCAAGATTGAAGATTATAGAAAAACCAATCGAGGAGGTAAGGGCGTAAAAACCATGAGCATAACTGAAAAGACAGGAAAATTAGTTGCAATCAAATCTGTCACAGATGAAAATGATCTAATGATTATCAATAAAAGTGGCATAACCATTAGACTAAGAGTTGCGGATGTGCGTGTCATGGGAAGAGCAACCCAAGGCGTAAAATTAATCAATTTAGAAAAAAGGAATGACTCTATAAGCAGTGTATGTGAAGTACTTACTGATAAAGAGGATCAGGATCCTATTTCGACAGAACATCTTAATGAATCAATATAATCACTCTGAAAATAAGAAATTATGAAAAATCGAATTTACACATTAATGGCCCTTGCTGTGGCCGTAACATGCGCTTATGGTCAGAATATGGCCATATACAAAGCACAAGCTAAAATTGACGAAAACAAGTTGAAAGAAGCTGAAGAAATAATTACTCCAGCATTAACCAACCCTAAAACGACAAAATTAGCGGAAATGTACAACCTTGCAGGAAGTATTCAAATCCGCTTTTTGCAACCGGAATTGATCAAAGCGGCTCAACAACAACCGTGCGATACTGCATTATTCGTTTCATCCCTAGAAAAGGCTGTACAATATTACACAAAGAGTAACGAATACGATATGCAACCAGACAAAAAAGGTAATGTTAAGCCAAAATTCCATGACGACAACCATAAACGCCTCATGGCTATGTTACCATATTATAACTATGCAGGTATTATGCTCTACAACAATGGAAAAAAAGATGAAGCTGCAGACATGTTCCAAAAGTTTATCAGCATGTATCAGAATCCCGTATTCAGCAAAACAGAACAGGATTCAATCTACAAAGCTAATAAAAAAGAATATGATCAAGCTTCATATAATATAGCCAGCCTTGCTTATAGCTCAAAAGACTGGGACAAACTGCTGTCGGTTGTAGATGAAGCATTAAAGAGTGACAACAACCTGAATGACTTGTACATCATGAAATCTCAGGCTTGCTTGGCAAAAGGTGATACAGCTAAATGGGTTTCTACAATGGAAGAAGCTGTTGAAAGAGTAGAAAACTCTACCAGTTTCGCCCAAAACCTATTATACTACTACATACAAAAGAATGATGCACAAGATGCATTAAGCCAAGCGAATTCAATGATTGAAAAAAATCCAAACTCAAAAAATGGATATTATATGAAAGGTTGTGTGTTGCTGAACCTGCAAAAAGACTTCCCGGCATCCCGTGAATGTTTTGAAAAAGCAATTGCACTAGATGACCAGTTTGTTGAATCATACATCAATATTGGCGTAAGCTACATTAACGAAGTTATTTCACGTCGAAATAAAGGTGAATATTGCACAGACCGAACAAAAGTAAAACAGTACAATGCTGACATTGAAAAGATGAAGGTATTCTACAAGAAAGCTTTACCATATTTCGAAAAAGCCAGAGAGTTAAAGCCCGATGACATTAAACTTTGGGCAGCCAACCTGCAGAATGTATATTCAAATCTAGGAATGAAGGATAAGGCAAATGAAATGGACCAACTTCTTCAACAAGTAGCTAATCAAAAATAACACATAATAAGCAATAAACAAATCAGTATTTTCCAGAAATTGGGAAATACTGATTTGTTTGCAATATACCTAGTATAGTATTAGAAAAGATGAAGAGAATCCTACAATACGTTTTGTTTTTACCGACACTTATTTTAATATTATTGTCGACTAACCTACATGCTTCTACACAAAAAAAGCGAAACGACCCCCTGAAAGAAATTGAAAAGTGTATCAAGAACAATCAGGCCAATGATGCCCTTGCAAAAATTACGGATGCGGAGAATCATGCAGACTCTCTTCAGATAAAGTTGCACGAACTCTATTGGTTAGGGATAGAGGCAGCAGAAATTACAAACAAAGCTGAAAATGAAAAAGCTTATTTGAAACAAGCTTACGACACGACGAGTTTCTTTAACAGCGTAAAAACTATTTTTGATTATGGCAGCAAATGCAAACAATCTTTGTACAATATTTCAAATACAAAAGAAAAGAATAAATGGCAACAAAAAATTGAGCAGAAATTAGCAAAATACTATATGAACATTGGCATAGGAGCCAAATATTTTTACCGAAAAAAACAATACCAAGATGCCATTTATTATATCAATTACTACCTCAATGCTGCTAACAACGGACTAATTGAAGATGTACCACAAGAATGTTTATCAGAATATCCCTACTTTGCTTTTTTAGGAATGCAATGTAATTACCTGATTAAACAGTATAATAACGTTTTCACATATAAAGAACGAGCTGCAAAAGATACGTTACATGCAGATATTATTAATGAAATACTTGCACGTTCGTCAAAAGCGATTAATGATACAACCCAATATTATCGCTATTTAATGCAAGGCCTTCGACTCTACCCTTCTAACAAATATTACTACAATAATATATCTAAAGATCTGATAAGCCAAAATCGAGCAGCAGAGCTCAACGCTATGTCAGATTCGCTTTTGCGCATACGTCCACAAAATAAACATTATCTTTATGGAAAAAGTTTAGCTCTGATTGACTTAAAAAAATACGAAGAAGCCATTGATTGTGCCAAACAAATAATTAGTATTGATACGACTGCTACAGAATCACTTTTCCATATCGGATTTTGCTACTATAAATTAGCTGAAGAAATTAAACGACCTTCAAATCTGCACTCCGCCAATCAATCAAAATCGGTTCAAAGCATAAAAAACTATTATAGAGAGTCTTTACCTTACCTTGAAATGTACCGTAAAAGCCAGCCTAATGCTACACAAAAATGGGCTCCCTTATTATACCAAGTATACCTGCAGTTAAACATGGGAAAACAATTTGAAGAAATAAGTAAAATAATGACACCCTAAAATACATTATAATACGGGCAGTCAATGGAAAAATAACCTAATACCAAATCCATTTATCTGCCCTACTTATTGTTTTTACAATAAAAAGGTAACCCATAAAAGAATCTTTCTACTCTTATTGGGTTACCATATAAATGCAGACAAACGATAAGCCGGGTTCTGTAAACCATGACGGTCATTCGTCATTTATCTAGATTTATTGTCACCAATAAACTCTATCGTTCTACCCTCTGATGTATCTCCCTTTTGAGAAGAACTTGAACGGGCCGCTCTCAGACACCAGTATACATGAACTTTCAACACTTGACTTGCACAGCTTATATGTCACCATATAACTGGTGGGCTCTTACCCCACCTTCTCACCCTTACCACAAAATGGCGGTTATTTTCTTCTGCAATTATTCACCTTCACAGATGACTTCCCATTAAGAAGCAAGTTGCCCTATGTTGCCCGGACTTTCCTCTTGCATCAAAATAATGCAAGCGACGAATTATCCATCTGCTAATTAACAACAAAGGTACGAACAAAAAGCGACAAATAAAAATACTATTCCTGATTTCTTTTCTCGTAATTTATTTCGGACTATATTCCTCATCTCCAATTATCAAATTCAATTAAATCATTACAACGCCAAAACTTGTTTCCGTTTCTGACCTATATTTCATATTCGTCCGTGTTATCACGCCCATAAACTTATAAAGCAATGATTAACACCTAACAGATCAACTGCAATCTTTCTATTCTTACCTATTCAGCAAATAAGCCTTCGAAGTAACAGATATAAAAAACATACTTTCGAGAAAAACGAGCGAAAAATTTTTTAGGCACTTGATTCCCATACAAAAAAAAGTGCCGAGTATTAAAAAAAACTCGGCACCTAAAAAATACAAGAAGCAATCTTAAGAAAATTCAGATCTTTTTTCTGAATATGCGACACAAATTCATCTCAGATTCTATATCGCTTATTTAAAGATACATATCTGAAACGTCATGTCTTACCACAGATTTTTTAAGTTCGCGCAACAGACTTAACGCCTTTAATGGCCAAAATTTTCCGAATCAGCGTTTCTACCCTATCTGTACTTCCCGCCATTAAGGTCAGGATACCCGAAAACAAGCCATCATTTGCATCAATACTGATTGACCGCAACGTAATTTGGGGTTCTTTTCCTAACACAGAAGTAATGTTATTAACAACCCCGACATCGTCGGTACCAACAATCCGTAATGTAATGGCATATAATCCTCCAGACTTCCCTGCCCACCTGGCCTTAATTACCCGATAACCGAATCGTTCTTTCAGTGCAGTGGCATTAGGACAGGTTTCACGATGGATTTTAATTCCCCCACCAATAGTTACAAAACCAAAAATAGGATCTCCATATACCGGATGGCAGCACTTGGCTAATTGATAATCCAATCCCTTCAAATTTCCTTGATCCACTACCAACTCCTCAGATGTTACAGACTTTTGAGGCAAATCATTAATGACAGTCGTTCCTGAAGGAAGCGCATTTTCAACTACTCCATCCTGCAAATGATAAGTATCAGCACTTGGCGCAGAGGCTCTGGCCAACTGATTATTCTCACGACGACAAATTTCTAAATATTCCTCTGCCAACTCCGCGCCATCAAATTGCCCATCAGTAATAGCTTTATAAAATTCGTGTGCTTCCTTATACCCCATCTTTCGCATCAAAAGACTTACGCACCCTTCATTCCACACAAGTTTACGATTCTTAAACTTGCGTTCCAACCATTCACGAGCAATGCTGGCCTCACGTGACAAATGCGCGCCCAAAGCCTGGCGGATTCTAGACTTTGCTCTTGCCGTTACGACAATATTTAACCACCCTTGCCCAGGACGTTGATTCTTGGATGTAAGCACTTCTACCGTATCGCCGCTACGTAACGGTTCGCGGATGGATACTCCTTTACCATTTATGCGTCCTCCTACACACTGACACCCAACTACTGAATGAATATGAAATGCAAAGTCCAACACTGTAGCTCCCTTTGGAAATTTAAGAAGATCACCTTTAGGAGTGAACACATAAACTTCATCTTCACGCAATTCACTTCTAAACTGGTCCATAAGCTGCATGTCATCCCCGGATTCCAGTGCACCGCGAATTCTGGCCAGCCAAGCCTCAATGCCACCTTCTTCGCTTTTTACGCCCTTATAACGCCAATGAGCTGCCAAACCATGCTCAGCAATTTCATCCATACGTTCTGTACGGATTTGTACTTCAACCCACTTTTCTTGCGGCCCCAAGACCGTTATGTGCAGACTTTCGTACCCGTTGCTTTTAGGAATACTCAACCAATCACGTAATCTCTTTGGATTAGGAAGATACTTGTCTGTAATCAAGCTATAAGTCTGCCAACATTGCTGTTTTTCCTTTGCAGGAGGCGAATCCAAAATAATTCTAATCGCAAACAAATCATAAACACCCTCAAAAGGACATTTTTGTTTTTTCATCTTCTGCCAAATGGAATGTATACTCTTTGTTCGCCCTTTGATATGAAATTTTAAGCCCGCATCTTCCAGCATATTCCGAATTGGCGCAATAAATTGGCGAATATAAGCATCCCTAGCCTCCTTTGTTGCATTCAGTTTTTCCTTAATATGATAATAAGCCTCAGTTTCCAAATATTTCAACGAAAGGTCTTCCAGTTCGCTTTTTAACTTATACAGCCCCAATTTATGAGCTAGCGGAGCATACAAATAAGCAGCTTCTGCAGAAACGCCTTCTCGAGCTTCATTATCCTTGCAATCCTTTATGCTTCTCATCACATATACACGATTGGCAATCATCAATAGAATCACCCGCATGTCCTCTGCAAACGATATCAGTAAATTCCGAAAATTATCGGACTTTACGCTAGCATGCTTAGTATATAATAATCGTAACCTCCATAATCCATGCATAACCCGAACCACATCATCTCCAAAGACTGTACGAATATCCTGCAGATCATCCTCACATTGCAAGCAAGGCAACAACATCTCTGCTATCAATGCCGCTCCCTTTAAACCAATTTCTTCTTCTGCAATTTCATTCGTATGGATAGACTTCAATATCGGATGTAATCCAAACACATCACGGTCAAAAGCTGCTACATCAGATTTACTCAACAAGTAACTCCGCACACGACGTATGGTATGACATACATCGGAAGCCTTATCATCGCGCTCTTTCTCTATTAAATGACGATAATAGGCCAATAACTCTTTTTTCTCAGAATTAGTAAAATTACTATTAAATGACATCACTATACACCTCCTTAAATTTACAATAAAGCCCTGGTATTATGATACTCTACTAATCCATCCATCGGATCACGTAATATCTTCCCGACCTTTATACCATGCTTGCTTAATACAAACGTTACCTCTTCCGAAAACATATAAGCAACGCCTCCCACAAAACTTACAGAGGAATCCAATTGACCATAGCGTAAAACATTACGACTCACAAAACGTTCAAATTCATTTAAAAGCAAAAAACGAATATCCGGATGTTCTCTATGTCTACTCAAGAATGGAGTTAAAGATGCCAAAAAACGATTGGCCTCAGGCTTACGATAAACATTCTCCAAAACTTGATCCATGTCAAGATTCATCTCTGTGTAAAAAGCATGACAAAGAGGTTCAGGCAACATTCCTTTTAAAACATCTGAAACTAATAATTTACCTAATACAGCTCCACTGCCTTCATCTCCTAAAATATATCCTAAGGAAGGAACCTGCTGCACGATTTTCTTTCCATCATACAAACAACTCCCCTCGCCAGTACCTAAGATACATACTAAACCACTTTTCGAACCACATAATGCCCTTGCTGCACCTAACAAATCAGACTCTACCTCTATATGCTGAACATTCTGAAAAATAGTGCGTAATACGTTTTTCATGCGCAGACCGGCTTCACCCCGACAACCTGCCCCATAAAAAAAAATACTACCCACACACTCACCATCTTCAGAAGAAAAAGAATCTCGTATGATTTCTTGTAAGCGCTCCTGTGACATATGATATGGATTCATACCTTGACCTACAATTGTTTTACCCAAGCTACCATCAACATGCATAAACTGCCACTTAGTCTTAGTTGAGCCACAATCTACTATTAGTATATCATTATATTTCATAAATTATCATTACTTTTACTCATTTGAAATGACATTACCAAAGTCCTTGACCAAGGTCTGCGCGGTATGATGTTTCCAGATGTCCGTCTGCATTTGTTCAAAAGATTTCCACTGCGTCTCGTATTCTGGAGTCACAGAGAAATCATCAGTTCCACCCATTAAAGCTTGTATTACCTCAGCCACTGTTATAGTATTAGCATTTACCGCTGGCATATAAACTTCCGGTTCATTATCTTGTCTAACCACAGCTACCAACAAGCGGGCCTGCAACAGGACTTTTGAGACCTCTCTAACCAAATGTAAAGGCTGTTTCAATTGTCGTGCGACATCAGCAACACTATATGGAAACTGCCGGTCTACGTACCGTTGGCAATAAACCTTCATAACCAGAACGCCTAAAAACGTTTTATGCAAAGGTGTTGCACAAGTTGCCTGCTTACCATCCGTAAAAAGCCTTATATTTTGATCTACGTAACAAAGATTGGCTCCAAACAGACAAATATACCACGAAATCTGACACCATAACATAAACAAAGGTAAAGCTGCAAAAGACCCATATATTGCATTATAACTCGTCACCCACAACTGAAAATGAATATATACATACTGTACAAGCTGAAACGCTATTCCCGCAGGAATACCACCAACCAACGCACTCTTAAAACGTACCTGAGTATTGGGCATAAAAATATAGAAACCCGTGAGAGCCAATACCATCAACAGATAAGGAAACAATTCAACCAAAACGGCATACGTTCGGCCAATGATTACATAATTCTGCAAATCATCCCAAACCGAGGATATAAAAATAGATATACCACCTGTTATGATAGCAAATAAAGGAAAAATAAACAACAAAGCGGTATAATCCGTTATCTTACGAAACAAACTGCGTTCACTATCCAGTTTCCAAATCTGATTAAATGTCTGCTCTATATTTGCAACCAAAGACAATAAAGTATACAACAACAAGCACAAGCCCATTCCAACAAAAACACCACCTTTCGTATGGTTCAAATAAGACAGAACAAAACCAATAATAGTATCAGCTACTGCAGTTTCCCCGGGCAAAGCTTCACGAATTTGCTCTTCTATAAATGTTTCCAATCCAAATCCCTTAGCAATAGCAAACAGGATTGCCAACAATGGAATTGTAGAAAACAACGTAGAATACGTTAATGAAGAGGCCCGCGAAGCCAAATCTAACCGCAGGAAATCACGCACGACCAACATGATTCGACATACTGCTCCGTGAAAACCTCGACTTAGACTTGTCTTCCCCGTATATTGCAATTTCCAAACCTTGTCTTGAAAATATTGCTTTATCCTGAAAACAAATGAATGCTGTTCCATGTCGTCAGCTTTTCTCTATTCTACATACGACTGCAAGATAACCAATTATTTATATCGCGCATTTCCACAAAAATAGTATAAATACGACAAATAATGAAACGTATTTGCACAAAAAGAAAAACTAAAGCACAAAAATCAGCCTCAATACTATCTAAATCGTCAGCATATTATTGTTAATCAACAAAAATTATTTAGCGCTGTTACCACGAATTTTGCATCATCAACGGTCATTGCCGGACTGATTGGTAAACTTAATTCCGTGCGATGCAAATACTCTGTGACTGGATACGTTAGTTTATTCCATTGAGCATAACATTCCTGTAAATGTGGCGGTATCGGATAATGAATTACAGTCTGTATCCCCTGTTTTTCCAAATATTTTTGCAGATCGTTACGACGCTCACTTAAAACAGGAAAGATGTGAAAAACATGACTTTTTCTACATGAAGATAAAGTAGGCAGTTGAAATTTTTGTCTATCAATATGACTCATATAATAATCAGCAATGACACGGCGAAGTTCGTTATCACTATCCAAATGTCGCAATTTTACATCTAATACTGCTGCTTGAATCTCATCCATTCGGCTGTTACGCCCACAATATTTAAACACATATTTCTGCAACGAACCATAATTCCCCAAACAACGCACGGTCTTCGCTAAATCACCATCATTTGTAGTTATAGCCCCGGCATCACCTAAAGCTCCTAAATTCTTCCCTGGATAAAAACTATGCCCTGCAGCATGCCCTAAACTACCTGTATGAAGCGTACCATAACAACATCCGTGCGCCTGCGCATTATCCTCAATCAACTTTAACCGATATTGTTTACACAACTCACCGATTTTCTCTGTATAAGCACATTGTCCATATAAATGCACTAATAATATAGCTCGAGTTCTTGGCGTAATTAACGACTCAATTTGCGCATCATCAATCTGATAGTTATCAGACCGGACATCTACAAACCTAGGGACCAAGCCATTCTCTGTTATTGCCAAAATAGAAGCAATAAAAGTATGAGCAGGAACTATCACTTCGTCACCAGTTCTCATCTGCCCCAATTCAATGTATCCACGAAATATCAAATACAATGAATCCAATCCACTTGCACACCCGACACAGAATTTTGTTCCAATATAACTCGCAAAATTCTGCTCAAAACCTTCGGTCATATGACCATGCAGATACCTTCCAGAACTTACAACCTCACTTACTGCATGCTGTATTTCCTCACCATGCAAAGCTGTTACAGCAGCTAGATCCAAAAACGCTTGTGAACACTTTCTTTTCATTTCTGTTTCTTATAACGTAAGAATGCACTATAATCACGAATATAATCCTTTTCGTCATATTTTTCAGAAGCCAACACTAAGCATACCGACCCCGAAGAAAAGTCACTTAGGTCACGCCAAATTCCCGGTGGAATAAGCAATCCCTGAAAAGGCCTGTTAAGTAAAAAAGTCCGCTTAACCTCGCCATCATCTACCGTGACAGAAAAACTTCCGCTTGCCGCAACAATCAACTGTTTCAGACGGAAATGAGCATGTGCTCCACGACATGCTCCCCCCGGTACGTCATAAATATAGTAAACACGCTGCACGTCAAACGGAACCGACTTTCCATTTTCCACTACAGTTAAATTACCCTCTTTACGAGGATGCTTACTCAACTCTAATACTGTACAATCAAAGACTCGACTTTCCCTCATGCGTTAGCGCCCATATTTTAAAATGTTCATAATCAAACTCATAATCTTTTTCATCATAATCTGTAGAAGCTAAAATTAAAGCCAACGAATTAGTTGAAAAATTATTCATCTCACGCCAGCACCCGCTGGGAACATATATTCCACAATATGACCGATTCAAAGAATATGTACGTCTTTCAAATCCTGTATCAAGAACGACATCAAAACTTCCTGAAAGAGCTACAACAAACTCTTCATTGTGAAAATAGGCATGCCCTCCACGTTTTTCTCCTCCGGGGACATCATAAATCCAATAAACCCGACGAATAACAAACGGAATCTGATTCATCTGTTCAACAAAAGATAAATTGCCCCGCTTATCCAGGAATTTAGGAAGTTGTATAATTCTCGGCTTTTCTCTCATTCTTTTAAGACATTACTTGTAGTTTGTGCAAACTTACGATTTTTTTTACACTCTGTTTTCTCTTTCTATCATTTTCTATATATATGTCTTTGATAGAACTTATAAGAATATCAGCACAACAATAAAAAGAAAAGAAGCGCAAGGCATGTATTTTTTTACAACCTTGCGCTTCCAGATATAAAGAATACACTTACTTATCAGCTTCCACAGATTGACGAACTATGCCAAGTTCAGAAGAGTCAATAAAATGAGTTATATTCTCAATTTCTTCACTCATTGGTATCTGCTCTTTTATTTTTATAACAGAATCCTGCAGACTGAAATTGCCAGAATAAATTAACCTATAAGCATTTGCAATATGCCGCAATATACGGTCAGTAACATTTTCATGTTTCAGAATAACAGAATTAATTCCATGAAAACCTGCAGGATTACCACCTAAAATGACATAAGGCGGAACGTCCTTCTGAACACGACAACCACTCTGAACCAAACTAAAGATACCTGTACGGACTTTATGCTGGATAACAACCCCTGATGATAAAATCGTGCAAGAATGTATATCACAATCACCCGCAACACTCACATTAATGCCCAATACACAGTGATCATGAATCAAGACATCATGACACACATGTACTTTATCCATCAGGAAGTTCTTATTCCCAATTGACGTTGCTTTTCCTTCATGGTTGCTTCGGGCAATCACCACATTCTCACGAATAGTGTTGTCGTCACCAATTATCACATAGCTTTTAGTTCCCTTTTCATAATGAAAACTTTGCGGTTCAGCTCCGATCACACAATGAGAATATATCTTATTGTTCTTTCCTATACGCGATCCATTAAGAATACAAGTGTATGGCATCACTACACAACCTTCACCTATTTCTACATCGCCTTCAATATAGGCAAAAGGCATGACAGTAACACTGTCAGCCAATTTTGCCTTAGAATCTACATATGCTAATGGACTAATCATAATATTGTATTTTATGGTTATGGTTTCTCTTACTGACTATCACGTCCACCGCCTAGGGCTTGATAAAGACTTACTACTGCTTGCATCTTATCAAAGCGATCTGAAATCAGACTTAACTGCGCTGAAAGCAAAGACTGTTGTGCCGTCAACTTTTCCAAATAAGTAGTCGTATTGCCATGCGAGAACAAATATTCAGTCTGATCATAAGCATCCTGCAAAGCTTCTACCTGTTTTACGCGCTGACATTCCTGATCTATTGCCGTCTGATAAGAAGTCAGTGCATTGCTTACTTCTTCCCCCGCATTCAATAAGGATTGCTCAAAGTTAAGCAATGCTGTCTCCTGCTGAGCTTTAGAGATCTTAAGATTGGCTCGTAACTGGCCTTTTTGAAATAAAGGCTGAACCAAAGACCCTACAGCCTGTACCAAAAAATCTGCAGGGTTTTTAATAATTCCCAAAGCTTGATTAGACCATCCTAATGTTCCATTGATTGTTATATTAGGATAGAAAGCAGAATAAGCTTTATTTGTCTGATAAAAAGCTGTCTGCAAAGACATTTCAGCAGCCTTTACATCCGGACGGTTCTCTAATAACTGTACAGGAACTCCTTGAGACATTGAAGCTGGGAAACTCTGATCTGCAAAAGTTCCGCGATCAATTGGTCCCGGAGATCGGTGTAATAACGTAGATAATGAATTTTCTGTTGAACGAATATTCTGCTCTAAAGTCGGAATAGTGGTCAAGACTTCATAATAAGCCCCCTTACTCTGTGAAACTGCTGCTGCATTAGTAATACCTCCTGCTTGCAACATCAATTCCATAGCTTCAACGTTTTGCTTCCAAATTTCAGAAGTTTCTTTTGTCAACTTAAGCTGTTCATCCAACATGAGCAACGTATAATACATGTTGGCAACAGAAGCTATAATCTGCGTTTGAGTAGCTTGTTGATAAGCTCTAGTCTGCATCAACGATGCCTCAGCCATTCGCTTATCATTTCGTAATGAGCCAAACAAATCTACTTGCCAACTTGCCTGCAATGGTATGGAATATGATTTCGTTGCAGCATTGCCTTCAACCTTCGAAACAGTACCTGTCGGACTAAAAGAAAGTGATGGGAAATAAGCCAGTCTGGAAGTCATTAATCCAGCTTCAGCCTGTTCTACACTTAATGCCGCCGTTCTCATGTCCGTGTTGTTTGCTAAAGCTTCCTCAATTAAACTCTGCAGCTTGGGGTCTGTAAAGACCTCACGCCACGGAGTATTTCCAAAATTAATGGTATCAGTTGCCTGCATAGCCACACCAACACTTGCTGTATCCCGATATAAGCTATCAGTAGGCAAATTGGTTGGCCGCTCATAATTGCTATAAATATGACAACTGGTCAACATCATGGATGATGCAAAAATATAAAATAATTGCTTTTTCATTTTTTCTTATTTATCTCATTACTTTGTATACTGTGCAATATCTGCTTCTGCATCAGTATTATCAATATCATCCCACGTCATTGGTTTGAACTTCTCCTGAACATATTCGAAGATTACAAACAAAGCGGGCACAATAAAGATCTGACATATCATACCTATTAACATACCACCAATAGCCGTCGCTCCCAATGAACGGTTACCATTGGCTCCAACACCGAAGGAGAACATCATTGGCAACAGACCAATGATCATAGCCAACGAAGTCATCAAAATAGGACGCAAACGCGCACCAGCTCCTAACACAGCAGACCAAGTTATACTCATGCCCATCTTACGACGGTCAATTGCAAACTCTACGATCAAAATTGCATTCTTTGCCAACAAACCAATCAACATAATCATAGCAATTTGAACATAAATGTTATTTGAAGCAGCACCCAATATTGGCAAAATGTTATTCAAAGCTCCCATGCCTTGCACAAAGAGGAAACTACCACAAAGTCCGAACGGAACAGAAAGAAGAACTGCTAGAGGCAGGATGTAACTTTCATACTGTGCACTCAACAATAAATAAATGAAGACAAAACACAATACAAAAACAATTGCTGTTGTACTTCCACTACTACTCTGCTCCTCACGTGTAATTCCTGAGAACTCAAAACTGTATCCCTGAGGCAAAGACTGAGCTGCGACCTCCTCAATAGCTTTAATTGCCTGACCTGAAGTATATCCGTCTGCAGGAGAACCGTTCACTTTCATTGAGGTATACATATTAAAACGATTGATGTTGTCTGGTCCATACACACGCTTTAACGTTATAAACTGCGTAATAGGAGCCATCTCATCGCCATTTCTAACCTTGATTTTTTTCAACGATTCAATATTTGTACGGTCTGAAAAATCTGATTGAACCATAACTCGATATAATTTACCGAATCTATTGAAATTCGAAGTATACATACCGCCTAAATATCCTTGTAGAGTCGTCAAAATATCATCCGGACTTAATCCTGCTTTTTTACATTGTGCGACATCAATATCAACCATATATTGCGGGAAACTAGGATTGAAAGATGTTTGCGCACTAGCTATTTCTGGACGCTTCTCCAAATCTGCCAAGAAATTCTTGGCTACTTCGTAAAATTTGTCAAGAGAGCCTCCGGTACGGTCCTGCAAGTTTAATTCAAATCCATTGGTCACACCATATCCAGAAATCATAGGAGGTGCAAAGAAAAGCACTTGCGCATCTTTAAACAACTCTTTTGAACGCAAATACAGATTTCCGTATACAGCCTGCGAACTCTCTGCCAAAGAACGTTCATCCCAAGGCTTCAACTTACATATAAATGAGCCATAACTAGCACCCTGACCTCCAATAAAACTATACCCGGAAATCATCGTTCGGCTTTCTATTGCAGGGCTTGCAGCTACAAGACTATCAATTTGACTCAATACTGCCTCTGTTCTATCCTGAGAAGTTCCTGGAGGTAAAGTCACAGTACCCATAATCGTTCCCGTATCCTCGTCTGGTACCATACCTGTAGGAGTTACATTCATCAAGAATACTAATAAGACAATACTAACTACCACAGCTCCCCCCGTTAACCATGGACGCTGGATAACTTTCAAGACGCGCTTCTTATAACGTTGCAAGACTGAATCATAGAAAGCATTAAACGCTGTATGGAAACGACTTACAAAAGTTGTTTTTTTATGAGCGTTTGGATCATGTGGCTTCAACAACAGAGCACAAAGAGCAGGACTTAACGTCAAAGCATTCAATGCAGAAAAACCGATTGCAATTGCCATTGTCAGACCAAATTGGCGATAGAAAGTTCCTGATGTTCCACCCATAAAACTTACAGGTATAAACACGGCCATCATCACCAAAGTAATAGAAACGATAGCACTGCCCAATTCCTCCATAGCATCAATTGATGCCTTCTTAGGTGAGGTATACCCTTGGTCCAACTTAGCATGCACTCCTTCTACAACGACAATAGCATCATCCACTACAATTGCAATAGCTAATACCAATGCACAAAGTGTAAGCAAATTCAAGCTAAATCCTATGATATACAAGGCAAAAAATGTACCTATCAAGGCAACTGGAATTGCGATCGTTGGAATCAATGTAGAACGAAGATCCTGTAAGAAAACATAAACTACAATAAATACCAATATAAACGCCTCGATCAACGTTTTAACAACTTCATGAATTGAAGCAAAAAGGAAATCATTTACATTCTGAGCGATATTAATATTCAATCCGTCAGGCATATCCTTTTTGGATTCCTCCAAAAGTTGCGTAATATTCTCGACAATCGTTGTTGCATTAGAACCTGCAACCTGGAACACAATACAAGTCACGCCAGTGTGGCCGTTTACTTTATTCTTGTACCCGTAAGTTACTCGTCCCAGCTCAACTTTTGCAATATCCTTCAAACGCAAGATATTACCAGAAGGATCAGCTTTAATAACAATGTTTTCAAATTCGCTAACCTCCTGCAAACGACCCTTATAGCGTAAGGTATATTGATAAGTTTGATTTCCTCGTTCTCCAATTGTACCTGGAGCTGCTTCGATGTTCTGCTCATTTAAGGCCTCGGTCACATCCGATGGCATCAAGTGGTATTGAGCCATAACATCAGGCTTTAACCAAATACGCATTGAATAATCTGCACCCATCACCATTGCGTCTCCTACACCAGGCACACGCTGTACCTCAGGAATCACATTGATCTTTGCATAATTCTCAATAAAGGTCTCGGGATACTTATCGCTCTCATCATACACAGAGAATACCATCAACATACTGTTCTGTCGTTTTGAAGTAACGACACCCACCTTTGTAACCTCGGCAGGCAACACACCCTGTGCTTTCGACACACGGTTTTGAACATTAACCGCAGCCATATCAGGATCTGTACCCATTTTAAACGTAATGGTAATCGTTGCCTGACCGGTATTTGTGGCTGTTGAGGTCATGTAATCCATATTTTCAACACCATTTATTTCCTCCTCCAACGGTGCGATAACAGAATTCAATACAGTTTGTGCATTAGCACCAGTATACGTAGTTGAAACCTGAACAGTAGGTGGTGCAATATCCGGATACTGGGTAATTGGCAGTGATACCAATCCTAAAAAACCCAAAATGACTATCAACACGGAAATAACCGTGGATAATACAGGTCTATTTATGAATCTATCTAACTTCATTGTCGTTCAGTTTGATATTTTAAATCACATTACATAGGCATCTTACCCTCTTTAACCTCTTGCTGAGCTTTGCGCTGTTTTTCCGCAGACTGAGCAGGAGTTATAGGTTTAATAACAGCTCCTTCCTTCAAACCAGAAACACCTTCAGTCACGATTTTATCACCGAACTTCAAACCTGAAGTTACTACATAATTCGTACCATCATTCTGGTCAAGTACCTCTATTTGAACCGATTTCACCTTGTTTCCGCTTTCAACAACATAAACAAATTTGCGATCCTGAATTTCAAACACAGCTTTTTGAGGTACAATAATCGCGTTTTTCATGTGAATCGGCACTAATACAGAACCTGAGCCACCACTACGTAACACTCGATTGGGATTAGCAAAAGTTGCACGCATACTTACAGAACCAGTTGCTTCATCAATCACACCTCCCAAAGTAGATACCTTCCCTTTTAGTTCATAAAGACTGCCATCACTCAACTGCAATTGTATTTCCGGCAACTCTGATATGGCCTTTGTTGTTCCACCCTTTTCACGTGTCATTTCCAAGACTTGCTTTTCTGTCATTGAGAAATAAACATACATATTAGAAATATTAGATACCGTCGTAAGGGCCTCTGCAGAAGATGAACTAACCAAACTTCCAACACGATAAGGAATCAGTCCGATTACACCATCAGCAGGACTCTTTATTGTACAATAAGACAGATTATCTCTTGCCTGAATCAATTGAGCCTTTGCTGCTGCAAACTGAGCCTTTAAACTTGCCAATTCGTTTTGTGCAACTTTCAAATCATAATCACTAATAATCTTTTTTTCATTCAACAGTTTTTTGTTCTGTACTGTCAAAACCTGACTATTTATATTTGCAGATAATTGACGGACATTAGCCTCTGCAGAACGAACAGCTTCACAATACTGCACATCGTCAATAGTAAACAACACCTGTCCCTTCTTAACAAAAGCTCCTTCATCAACTAGCATTTTCGTTATAAATCCGGAAATTTTCGGTCTAACCTCTATATCCTGCATACCCTTAATAGTTGCTGGATAAGAAACATTTAAATCAGATTCGGAAGCCTTTACGGTCTCAACCGCATACTCATTATCTGCTTCAGGCATTTGGTTTTTCTTTCCACAGCCAACTAAAGCCAGACATAGCATCAGATAAACAATTTTACTCTTCATCTTCATTACTTTAATTATGTATTTGTTATATTTATTATATATCTCTAATATTCACACTCGTTTTAATACAATACCTCGGCTGCAAAGTTACGGCAAAAAAACTAAAAACAAAGAAAAAGTTTTCCCAATAAACATGAACTTAGCAAACCTTAACGACTTTAAGCATCCAAAAGCTATAATAAATATTTTTTTACTCACTGAAGCATATACAAATTCTGTATTATAACCCACGTTGCTCGTGAACCCACTTATCGATCATTTTTCGAGCAATGCTGTCTTCTTGAGGCAAATCTGGCAAATTATTCCATTTAAACCATCCCCCCTTGCTTAACTCCGAATATTGCAAATTCAAATTACCTCTTACATATTGAGCTCGGAAAGCTGCCATCAAAGCACTTGGAAATGGCCATGCTTGACTACCTACATACTGCAAATGATCAATTTCTAATGATGTTTCTTCTAAGACTTCACGAATGACGCATTGCTCCAAATTTTCCCCGGTCTCAACAAAACCTGAAACTAAGCCATAATAATTGCCTTTAAACTTTCTGCTTTGAACCAGCAACACTTCATCATTATGAGATATTAAAACAATAATAGCTATTGCCAATGACGGCCAAATCTCCTTTCCACAACAGGTGCATCTTTTACTTATAGTAGTGTGAAACTTCATTGGACTTCCACAAGCCCCACAATACTGAGTATTCTTATCCCAATAAAGAATTTCTCGTGCCTTTCCTGCAATGGAATAAAAAACATATGGCAAAACATTGAAACTTTGACGTAATGGATAGAATACGTATCCTTCAGGAGCATCGGACATATCCACGGATACAGCTACACAATCATGATTCTCTATCTTCGCTATCGGATGTATTCGATTCCATGGTTCCACATTTACAGGCGCATCGCTCCCTTTGGGAATTTCACATTGACAAGAATCCGTAACCTTCAATAAGATCTCATCTTGACAAAAAATAAACCAATAACAAGACGCCGTTGATGGTTTAAAACCATCAGCGGCGTCGTATATCACATATTTATTCTTTAGCATTACACTTTTCGTAAACAATAGTACACTTTCTGTACTTTTAGCTCAATTTAAATGTAAAGATTCTGCGACAGCTGCTATTTTCTTAACAGCGGCCTCATGTACTTTATCAATTAACTCCTTTTGAATTAATTCGCCACGAACTTCTATATAGAACTTTATTTTAGGCTCTGTTCCTGAAGGACGCACACTGACCTTCGTACCATCTACTGTATACCACTGCAAAACATTACTCGTCTGTGGCATATCAAGCGACTTTTGATTTCCCTCAGCATCAAATTCTGCCAAGCTGTTATAATCCTTAAAGCAAATTACGGGAGAACCTCCAATCTCCTTGGGTGGATCTTTCCGGAAGGAATCCATCATTGCTTTAATTTCATCAGCTCCCGTCTTGCCAGGTTTAACTACATTTATCGTTTTATTCAGTGCATATCCATACTCCATATAGACATCAAGAAGAACATCGTATAAAGTTTTTCCCTGATCCTTTGCCCAAGCGCAAATCTCTGCAAGTAATGCACACGCAGAAACAGCATCCTTGTCACGCACAAAATCTTCAGCTAAAAAGCCATAGCTCTCCTCTCCTCCACCAATATACTGTTTTTTTCCTTCATTCAAACGAATCTGACGTGCAATCCACTTAAATCCTGTATATACATCATACATTTCAATTGCATTCTTTTCAGCAATAGCGCGAATCAATTCTGTTGTGACGATTGTTTTAACGATAAACTCATTTCCCGTCATCTTTCCTTGCGCTTTTCTATTACTTATAATATAGTAAAGAAAAATCATACACGTCTGATTTCCGTCAATCAAGACCCACTCTCCCTTACTATTTTTGCATGCCATGCCGACTCGATCTGCATCAGGATCACTAGCCATTACAATATCGGCATCTATCTGCTTAGCTAAATCCAAAGCCATTGTTAATGCTTCAGAATTTTCGGGATTGGGACTTACGACTGTCGAGAAATTACCATCCTTTACCATTTGTTGAGGCACACAATGCACATTTTCAAATCCCCACATCTTCAATGCGTCAGGAATCAACATCATACCAGTTCCATGTAAAGGTGTATACACGATCTTCAGATCTTTATGACGACTTATACATGCTGGATCTATTGATAATTTCTTAACTTCGCGCAAATATGCTTCATCAATATCTTTTCCGATTGTCTGAATCAAGCTTGCGTTACCTTCAAACTTAATATCCTCAATACGGACTTTCTTAACTTCATCTATTATTCCCTGATCATGCGGAGCCAAGACCTGAGCTCCATCATCCCAATAAGCTTTATAGCCGTTATATTCTTTAGGATTATGAGAGGCCGTAAGAATGATTCCGCTCTGACAATGTAAATATCTTATTGCAAAAGACATTTCAGGCGTGGGTCTCATGTCATCAAAAAGATATACCTTTATTCCATTGGCAGAAAATATTTGCGCTGCAGTCTCTGCAAACAATCGGCTATTGTTTCTACAATCATGACCAATTACGACTGAGATTTCCTTGAGATCAGTAAAACACTTATTCAAATAATTAGAAAGCCCTTGAGTCGCTGCCCCCATTGTATAAACATTCATACGATTGGTGCCCGGTCCCATAATGCCGCGCAATCCTCCCGTTCCAAATTCCAATGTACGGTAAAAGGCATCAATCAATTCTGTTTTATCATCACTTTCCAACATCTGCTTTACTGCTTCTCGCGTTTGTTCATCATAAAGTGATGAAGTTGCCCACTGCTTTGCAGTGTTTTCACATTGTGTAATAAGTTCCTTATTATCCATAATTTACGATTTAATCTACAACCCCAAAACGCGCCATGCACATCTTCAGGAAATTAGACATAGTGTACAGATTTGTATGCAAAGATAATGCAATCAAGGCAGAAAATTTACTCAAACAAAACTTTTTTTCGGGAAAAAAGTCTATGCCGCCCCAAACTAAAACCGGATTATGTATATTTGCAAAATAATAAGACAGGAACAATGACAAATCCATCCGACAAAACAGAAAAGACCATTCTCGGAATTGACCCAGGAACAAACCTTCTAGGATACGGCATATTAAGGACCAAACATAACAAAGCAGAAATTATTGCTATGGGCGTAATTGATATGCGAAAATGTACCAACACCTACCTGAAATTAGGAAGGATATACGAACGAATTAACAACATTATTTCATCTTTTCTTCCCGATGAATTAGCTATAGAGGCCCCTTTCTATGGTAAAAATGTCCAAAGTATGCTTAAATTAGGCCGTGCACAAGGCGTTGTCATTGCAGCAGCTATTGGCCATGATATTCCTGTACACGAATACGCACCTCTAAAAATCAAACAAGCAATAACCGGAAACGGACAAGCCAGCAAAGAACAGGTAGCAGGCATTCTAAAACAACTACTGAAGATTGCCGATAAAGATATGCTACCTTACCTTGATGCGACAGATGCCGTTGCAGCCGCATACTGCCATTATTTACAGCAAATTCCCAATCGTTTTATTTCCAAAACACCATCAACGTGGAATGCTTTTATACAGCAACACGCTAATCGTATACACGCTACGACTAAAAATTCACCGATAAATAATAAAATAACCTCCATCACCCGCAAAACATGCATCAACGAAAAATAATCTCACTCATAAATGCGAACAACATCCAGACAGAACTTCAAATGACCCATAACATAAATCTGGAAATTTTCGCAGAAGAGCAAATTGCAATTATTGGTCCTAATGGTTCTGGCAAATCATTATTAATAAACATGATCTTAGGTACAAGGCCATTGACCGGTAATATTTATTACGACTTCGGAACAAATTCATCACCTCGTATTTCTGACAATATCCGACTTATTACATTTAAAGATGTATACGGGAACTCATATACCCCAACCTATTATCAACAACGATGGAATCAAGGCGATTCTGAATCCTACCCTCTAATCTCTGAAATTTTAGATACAACTCCGAAATACTCAAATGAAAACTTATACAAGGCACTCCACATTTATGAATTATACAATAAACGCATCATTGAATTATCCAGTGGAGAATTAAGAAGATTTCAAATAGCACAAGCACTAAAGAATAACCCCAAAATTTTGATTCTAGATAATCCCCTTATTGGTCTAGATAAAGCGTCTCGTCTTATGATTACTCAGATACTAGAATCATTACAACACGAAATGCAACTTATTATTGTAACGACACGTTATGAAGACATTCCAAAATTTGTTACACATGTAGTAGAAGTAAACAACAAAACCACCTACCCCAAGATTGCATACTCAGATTATATAAAAACATACAAAAAACCAACATCTCAATCAAAAGTTCCAATTGTCTTCCCCCGATCTTATCATGATATTAATACCCAACAAATAAATGACAACATAATAGCTCTAAAAGATGTATCCATAAAATATGGACAAAAGACTATACTCAACCATATTAATTGGGAAGTAAAAAAAGGAGAACATTGGGCGCTCAGTGGTGTGAACGGAGCCGGAAAGTCAACTCTATTGTCTCTTATTAACGCAGATAATCCACAAGCATATTCATGTGATATCACACTTTTTGGAAAAAAACGCGGCACAGGAGAAAGTATCTGGGATATAAAAAAGAGAATAGGCTATCTTTCCCCAGAAATGTTTAGATGTTTCAATAAAAACCTAACAGCAAAAGAAATCATTGCCAATAGTTTACTAAACGCAAAAGGATTCTTTAAGAAACCATCCCCCAAACAATTAGAAGAAAGTCTCATTTGGATGCAGATTCTAAATATTGCTCACTTAGCAGAAAGAAAATACCCCACCTTATCAAGTGGAGAACAACGCCTTGTTCTTCTAGCTCGTGCCTTTGTAAAAAGTCCAGAATTATTAATTCTAGATGAACCCTTTCACGGACTTGACAATAATAACATTTCACGGCTAAAGCACATAATCAACCAATACTGCAAACAAAACGACTGTAGCTTAATTCTAGTATCGCATTACACAGAAGACTATCCATCATGCATTGACCATGAAATGCATCTACAAAAACAAGCATAAACATGACATTTCTTACTCACGAGGAACAGCAAAAAAATGACAAATTGTCATTTCATTTATCAATAAACGAACAAAAAATGCGGCAAATGGAATTAAACACATAAATTTATATTAAAAAATATGCAGCTGCGATACCACTAAACCATATGGCATAATCGTTGCATTTTATAGAGTGAAAATGATTCATAAAACAAACAATAACAACTCTAAAAATACAATATTATGATACCGACAAGAAAAAACAATCCCAATTGGTTACCCAACATTTTTAATGATTTCTTTGATAACGACTGGATGGTAAAAGCTAATGCAACCGCCCCTTCCATCAACGTCATAGAAAGTGACAAAGATTATCAAGTAGAAGTAGCTGCTCCAGGCATGACAAAAGAGGATTTCAACATCCATCTAAATGAAAACAGTAATCTGGTAATCTCAATGGAAAAAAGACAGACAAACGAAGACGATAATCAAAATAAGCGTTATTTAAGACGCGAATTTTCTTACTCTAAATTTGAGCAAGCATTAATCTTACCAGATAATGTTGTAAAAGAAAAAATAAAAGCAAATGTTTCCAACGGAGTTCTAACCATTACTATTCCCAAACAAACTCCTGAAGAAAGAATAAAAGTCAATAGGGTTATTGAGATTCAATAAAATATTTATGATCATCAACAAAAAAAGCCGGACCTTTCATTAGGCTCCGACTTTTTTTTGTTCTGTACTATCCTAAAATTATATGCAAAAAGAAACCATACATTCTTAAAGGAAGTCCAATAATCGCAATCTCATTCTTTTTTATGGCATAGCTCCTCAATATCAACCTCAACAGACACTGGATACAACCGATATGGATCAGAAAATAGTGTACAACTATTTATTAAAGAATGAAGATTGGCTTTCAACTTCCCATTATAAACAACTTTGTCATTAAGAATAATTCTTACCGGTTTTTCTAAATTCACTAAATTATCAGATAAATAAAGGATCAGTTTTCCCAATTGAGCTTTTTGATAAGACTTATTGAATTTTAAAGGAATGCCCCATATCGAATCCATCTCAGAAGTTTGATAGGTTACGACATCTACAGACAAGTACACTGTATTATGCTCAATCTTCATTATGTACCGAGTTCTTGATCCCAGACTTGTATCAGAACGCTCTACAATCTGTAAATTATAAAATCCGTCACGATACCTTCCATCCATATCAAAATTTTCCCAAACAAAAAATTTAGGATATGGATTACGTTCAAATTCCTTCAACCAAGGTGTGGTCGGACTATAATCTATACCATGTCCTGCTCCCGGAATCAACTCTATTCTATGTACAAATCCTTCGTTGTACACTTTTTCCAAACTGTCAAAAGCTTCATGGGTATACGTAGTAAGTCGATTCCTATAAAAGCCATCATCTTTACTACCAGTCAACAATGAAAAACCTATATTCCCACAATTTTCCACAGGCGCATTTATCAATGGTTCTCCCCCAGCCATTGGACCTGCTGCTGCCCAATAATCTGCATAATAAGAAGCTAAACGCTGACTTCCATATCCTCCCTCAGATATGCCAAAAACATAAAGTCGATTTGGGTCAATCTTCCCAGACATCATTGCCTGTCGCAATAATTTTTCCCAAATGTACTGTTTTCCACGTTGCCACCAACGATAATATTCTCCTTCATTAGGTATTCTTGGAATAAAGTAAACTGAAGGTGCATCATCAAATCTTTGACAAAGTTTCAAACCAGTTGCCCATTCTTGAGCCTTAGGACCAGAACCATGCAAATAAAGAAACAGCGGCCATTTTTTTTCTGCAATGTCACCTTTTGTTCCCACATAAGAAGTCATTCTGGCATGCGGCTCTAAACTATCAGGAATTAACCAAGAAATCGTATCAGACTTTTCTAATGGCCGTATACATTCAAACAGATTATTTTCTTCAGCCGTATTCACCTCCGTCCACAACTTCCATACTTCATTCCTGTACTTTTGAATATTTGAATATCCCAATGTGCAATCAGGTACTATCGGCTGTAAACTTCCATTCCTTAAAGCCTCAAAATACGCTTTAATTTGGGCTCTCTTCTTGTTTGAAATACCATCATTCCGAGCAATAACATTATTTATCGAAAAAACGATCAAAAAGAAAAAAAACGCGATTCTATACATCTCTTTGATTTTTAATAATATTGTGTTCGCATTAAGCAAAAAGCTCCGGACCTAAGACCGGAGCTCTAACATTTAAACCTTTGCTATTTACAGTTTTTCAGAAAAATCCAATTCCATTTCCACAATTTCTGCAATATCATTTTCATCAAAATGCCCAACTCCTTCTTGTTCGGCTTCTTTTTGAACGTATGCAGAAACCTCCATGATATCTATATCTACAAAATCAGTGTTTAGATTGGCAAAGGTATCATGCTCAACATAATACTCTGCTATTTTATCTAAAATAAATTGTAAAACAGATTCTGTAAACACAACTTTCAAGCGGTCTGGTATTTGTTGTCGTATACTATGGATAATTTTCATATCATCCAAAGCATCCTGCCGCAATTCTTCATCAAAACTTGCCATAATTCTTTAAACCTTACAACAGAGCGCTGGCCTTTTCAACCAATGCATTTTTGGGTAAAGCCCCTACTGTTCGATCAACCTCTTTGCCATCTTTAATGAAAACGACGGTTGGAATATTGCGAACACCATACATAGCAGCAAGTTCTTCATTATCATCAACATCACACTTGCATACATTTATTTTCCCTGCAAATTCCTCAGCAATCTCATCAATAATTGGTGCAAGTTTCTTGCAGGGCCCACACCAAGTTGCAGAAAAATCAATTATCATCGGTGTACCCTCTGCTACCAATTTATCATAAACTTCTTTAGAAATCATCTGTGCCATAATATTATTTTTACTTATTAATGAATAAATTATTCGCAAATATACTAATTTATTTTGTACTCAAAAGCAGAATGCGCATCAAAGAAATCAAGTATTGACTTTTTTACTTCAACCTCCCCCAAACTAGACTTCATCAATACATACATATGTTCATCAGAATCTACTATTTTAAAGTAAACCTCTACATTTCCTGTATTTTCCCTCATCATAACTGCTAACTCCTCTGTCGTCTGTGAATTTAATTTATCCGGATACACAGTTACGGTAAGTTTGTTTATAAGTTTATCCTTAATTTCTGATAACAAATCTATCCCTGCAATTTTAAGTTCAAGCAAATCTTCACGGTAAGGTCTATTTTGCACCTTTGCCCGAATATAAAGAATATTTCCCTCTAAGAAGTAGTTTTTCCACTCTATCATATCGCGACCAAATAAGACAAATTCATATGACCCTGTATAATCCTCAATTACCACTCGTCCATACGGATTTCCCTTTTTTGTCCGTCCTTCCTTATAACCAGACACAATTCCTCCTATAGTAAGTTCCCGATCCACCAGATTTTCCAAATCCTCCAATTCTTCAATTTTGGTATTGCAGATATCATGCAATATCACATAATATTCATCCAAAGGATGTGCTGTCAAATAAATTCCTACATATTCCCTTTCTTTATTCAAACGCAAAAGTTCTCCCCATTCTTGATAATCAGTAGGTGCCTCTGGTTTTTTTATTTCAACAGCCTCACTTGAACCAAATAAAGAATTTTGAGCCAAAGCCTTGTCCTGCTGATATTTTATGCCATATCGTATCAAAGTGCCTACAAAAGTTTCTCCATTATCATTTTCAGCGAAAAACTGATCTCGTGAAATCGTTTCAAAACTATCAAATGCCCCTGAATAAATCAGACTTTCGATAGCTTTCCTATTACATTGTGTATAATTAATCCTTTCAAAGAAATCATATACAGATTTGTACAAACCATTTTTTTCACGCTCTTCGACAATAGCTTCTACCGCAGCTTCTCCAACGCCTTTTACGGCAGCCATACCGAAACGAATATCTCCTTTACGATTGACACTAAACTTTAAGCGGCTCTCATTTACATCAGGACAAAGTGTACGGATACCCATTGATTTACACTCATCCATCAGTTTGGTGATTTCACTAATATTGGTTTTATTACGTGTCATGTTTCCCGCCATATATTGCGACGGAAAATTTGCTTTTAAGTAAGCCGTTTGATAAGCTACCCAAGAATAACAGGTTGCATGACTTTTGTTAAACGCATACGACGCGAACTTTCGCCAGTCCTCCCATATCTTCTCCAAAATTTTAGGATCATAACCATTAGCCTTACCACCTTCAATAAATTTAGGATACATGTGATTCAGCTTCTCTATCAACTTCTTACCCATTGCCTTGCGCAATGTATCACTTTCGCCGCGTGTAAAATTGGCAATAACTCTTGAAAGCAACATCACTTGCTCCTGATATACCGTTATTCCGTAGGTATCTTTCAAATACTTTTCCATACACGGCAGATCATATTCAATGGGTTCTTTTCCATGTTTACGCGCAATAAAACTCGGAATGTAATCCATTGGTCCCGGGCGGTATAATGCATTCATTGCAATCAAATCTTCAAAAGTTGACGGTTGCAATTGCCGTAAATATTTCTGCATACCAGGAGACTCAAATTGAAACGTTCCTACCGTACGACCATCACAATATAACTGATAAGTTGCAGGATCATCTATACTGATATTGTCAATATCAATTTCGATACCTATACTTTGTCTAATATTCTCAACTGCCTCTTTAATAATGGAAAGGGTTTTCAATCCCAAAAAATCCATTTTAATTAACCCGGTCTCTTCTATGACGCGACCGTCATATTGTGTACAAAGTAATTTTTCCTTGGTATCCTTATCTTCTGCCGTTGATACGGGCACCCAATCTGATACATCATCACGACATATAATTGTACCACAAGCGTGTACACCCGTATTGCGAATGTTACCTTCCAGCATTTTGGCGAACTTAATGGTATCTGCCAACACCTTATTACTTGAAGCCTCTGCCTCCTGCAATTCCTTTGAAATGGAAATCACATTGGGAAGATTCATTTTCAAAGTCTTTCCATCAGGACCTTCAGGCATTCTATCTGGAACTAATTTGCATAAACGGTTACTTTCCTCCAGAGGCAATTTCTGAACACGGGCCACATCTTTCAATGCTAACTTTGTAGCCATCTTACCATAAGTAATAATATGAGCAACTTTCTCTGCACCATATTTTTGAGTCACCCAATTTAAGACTCTGCCACGCCCGTCATCATCAAAATCCACATCTATATCAGGTAATGAGATACGGTCTGGGTTCAAAAAACGTTCAAACAGCAAATCATATTTAATAGGATCTATTTGTGTAATTCCCAAACAATAAGCTACAACTGACCCCGCAGCCGACCCACGACCAGGACCGACTGACACCCCCAAATCATTACGAGCCGCATTTATATAATCCTGAACTATCAAGAAGTATCCCGGAAATCCCATTGTTTTCATGATGTATAGTTCAAAATTTATTCGTTCGGTCACCTCCTCAGAAAGTTCTTCACCATACCGCCGATGAGCACCCTCATAAGCTAATTTGGACAGGTAGTCGGCCTCCAACTTAATTCTATATAACTTTTCATAACCGCCTAGATGTTCAATTTTCTTTTTACCAGCTTCTTCATCAATCACCACATTTCCATGCTCATCGCGAGTAAATTCTTCATAGAGATCCTGTTCCGTATATTTTTCCCTATACATTTCTTCCGTACCGAAATCCTCTGGAATTGCAAAATTAGGCATAATGGGGGCATGATCAATGCTATATACCTCAATCTTATCCAAAATCTCGCATGTATTCTCCAAAGCTTCTGGTATATCCTCAAAAACATGATTCATCTCGGCTTGAGTTTTAAACCATTCCTGCTTGGTATATAACATACGTTTAGGATCATCCAAATCACGGCCTGTTGACAAACAAATCAAACGATCATGAGCCTCAGCATTCTCTTCATTTACAAAATGACTATCATTTGAGCACATCAATTTGATCTGATGTTTATGCGCTAATTCCACCAGTTGTCTGTTTACTTTTTGCTGTAAAGGAAACGTTTCACGATTCGCACGCTGGTTAGGATCCTTAACCTCATGACGTTGTAATTCCAAATAATAATCATCACCAAAGCACTTTTTGAACCACAACACAGCCTCTTCTGCAGCCTCCAGATTTCCTGCCAAGATCTTTTGCGGCACTTCTCCACCTATACAAGCAGAGCAAACTATCAGCCCCTCGCGATATTTTTCCAATTCCACATGATCCGTTCGAGGACGCATATAAAATCCATCTACCCAAGCATGTGATACCAATTTGATCAGATTATGATAACCTTTCTCGTTTTTAGCCAATACAATTAAGTGCCATCCGGACTGGTCCTCCTTACATTCCTTAGTACGCATTCCACGACGGGCCACATACATTTCACAACCAAAAATAGGTTTAAATTCTGCTTCGCGCTTTTTGGTAGCAATCTGCTGCTCCAAAGCCTTTTGGGCTTCCTCACGTGTAGCATATTCGCCAAAATCTTCTGCTGTGTCCAAGGCTAACAGTTTCTCTTGCAAATCCTTTAAGGCAGACTGTGCAGATTTTCGTTTTGATTTAACATAGTTGTAAAACTCCTTGATACCCATCATGTTACCATGATCTGTAACGGCCATGCCTCGCATTCCATCTTTCAGAGCCTTTTCTACCAAATTTGGAATAGACGCCTGACCGTCAAGTATGGAATATTGAGTATGCACGTGCAGATGAACAAAGTCTTTCATATCGCGCTCTTTTATTTTTCTAAACCTAAACTTACTTCATAAGCATGCAAAATTACACAAAATCAGCAGATTTCCCTTACCTATTTCAGTATTATAAACCAAGATAATACCAAACAAGCACATCTTGACTAACAACAATCTTTCTGGGCCATCCATCTGCAAGAAACCAACGTCCAAATCTTCCTTGATATCTTCCGTCTTCCTTTATCAAGGAACATATACACCAATCCATTTAGCACATTACTTTATAGTCTCCTTCGATATATAATTATTAATTTCTGCCTCTATCTCATATTCTTCACGTTCGTCATTCAACCTCTCCGATATCTGTATACATACAAATCGGACTCATGTGATACGAAACAAATGACGATAAAGCACCTTTTTTCATATTCAGAATTGTTCGTCATTCATAGAATTTAGCAAATGTAATATAATAATCTATCTTAGAATTAGGCAATGTAAATGGCAGGAAATTACCGAAATAAACAGTGGGACAACCAGTTTCTCCTTCTACACTCGCAATACCTAATTTATTCATTACATGTGCAAAAGAGGATGCACCAGAATAAGTCTTGTTATTTACAAGCACAATTATTTTTCCTCGATATAGATTAGCTTCTTTCCTATTATCTTCAATAAGAGATTCTTTTACGACAAAAAGTTCTCCATCCGGTATATTACAGATTTGACTATATATTTCCGGATGCCTTTCTTTATTATAAGCCTTAGAATATGTACTAACCTTTATCTGACTTTTGGAATAGAGTACATACTCTGGATGTGGAAAATATGAAATCAATCTTTCCACACACTGGCTTGAACCACCTGTGTTATTACGCATATCAATTATTATCTCAGGTATTTTTCTATAATTTATTTCCTTAAAGACAGAATCACAGAACTCTTTCAACGCTTTTTCATTATACACATTACGAATAATGAGAGTTGCCTGCGTATAATCTGAAGAAAACTTGCAACTGAAACTTTCAGGCTTATTTTTAGATTGTCTTTCCCTTTTAACCTTCAATGCCAAACTTTGTGGCACACCTTCCAAATACTTCTTCTCTATCTTACTACCATGTTTTACCATAAACACATATGAATCACACCATCTGTACATATGCCAAAACAAGAGGGACAAATAAGTATTTACTGCAGCTTCTTTAATTCCGTTATCTTTTTCTGATCCCCAAAGATCATATGCCTTTTTTAGTATATCTTTTGAGTCAACACCATTGATACTGAAAATGGTATCACCTTCGTTGAATCCTGAATTCATCACTATTGGATAATCTACAACAAAGACATTTTCGACCGCTTTTATACGCAATGGCATGGTTTTGCCATCTTTCTTTACATAAGAAACAAAATCTGAAGTAATAGGAGGTAACATCATACTATGACCATCTTTTATATTTGCTATAAAAGGAGCAATTTTTAAATAAAAGTCCGATATTTTTATAGAATCAGTCATAGAAGCCTTAATCTTCATTTTATTGTTCTCATATTCTTTTTTCGACTGATACAAATAAAGATCAGGATGTACACTTTCCAACTTTGAGCATAAATCATCAAAATCAGAAATTTGTTGGGCTGGACTTAATTTTTGTCCAAAGGCAGTACTGCACAGAAATAGAACGAGCACGGCATATATTATGATTTTATTTTTCATATAACCACCAACTTTAATGTAGGCCCTTCATATAAAAATTTGAATAATTCCATTGTTCAACTCTCATTGAATGGCTTAAGTCCCAACTTTTTTTATTTAATTGCCCAAAAATAGTAAGAAAAATACATTTAAAATAATTTGGCTTACTCTTTTTATACTCTACAGAAGAATTCGCACTCCGAAGTTATCCTCCTCTAATGAAGTACAATCCAAAAAGCCAAATGGAAAATTTCCATTCGGCTTTTTGATTATTCTTAAGAAAAACAGAAATTACGACTGCTTAGAATAACGCACCATAGCATATGTCCTACGCAAGGCAATGCAAGTAAAAAATAGTGCACACGCCGAACCAATCAAAAAAGCAGTTCCTGTAGAGGTCAAGATATTTCCCAATCCCACAAGTGGAGAAATGATACCGCCAAAAGCAAATCCCGAAGCTCCAAGCAAGGCAGATGCAACACCGGCATTGGCTCGCTCACAATTCATAGCCAATGTATTTGACGCTGTAAAAGTTAGGCCCAACATAAAGAGCAAAACCACCAATAACGACTCATATATCCAAAAGTTGCAATCTAGACAGAGCGCTATAAAGAGCACCGTAGAAACGACCGTCATACCAATGCTGCCTCGCAATACGGCAATCTCAGGATGCGAAAAACGTACCGTCATAGCCGAAGCCAACACCATGGATACAGCATTGATGCCAAAACACAAACTGAACATCATGGGCGAAAATCCATAATGTTGCTGCATGATAAAGGAGGCTGAAGATATATTAGCAAACAAAACAATCTGGCTGAAGGCATACAACAAAACATAACATACGAAGCGCTGATTATGAATAACCTCTGAAAATCCGAGATAAACGCCCTTCCAACTGGCATGCTGACGGCGGGAAGCCGGAAGCGATTCACGCAAATTCAGACTACTCGATAAGAGGAAAAAACCTAAAGTAAACAATACCCAGAATATTCCTTGCCAACCTACACTGTCGGTCATACTGCCTCCGGCAATTGGAGCAGCCACCGGAGCCACACCATTAATGAATACGAAATGACAAAACCTTCGGCACCGATCATTCCCTGTAACAATTAGATGAAAGTTTTTTAGCAAGAAAGAAAAACCTGATGAATTACAATGATAATTTCTTGCATACAACAAAGTAAATTTTCTTCAGCAAAATAGGAATAGTAATCATGATATACGAGCTACTGTAATAAGACTCTAATCTTTATCTAAGACCTCGCTTTTTAAAATCAAGGTAAATTTTCTGGCGCCAATATCTGACAAATGATCTGGATCATAAAAATCATCTTCCACAAATCGTTTGTCCTTTAAATAATCATAATACTTGACTTCAGGAATTTTACGGATGACCTCATACATTTTATTCAATTGCCTTTTATCAAGATTATCATAATAAGTATGCCATGCAGGTGTAGTAATAAGAATTAATTTAATATTCCTCAATTTGCAATAGGATACAATTTTATCAAGATAAAAACAATTTTCTTCCAAATAACTCCAATCTTCCGCAGTATGCTTTTTTACGACAGCCATAGAATTCGCATTATCAATGTCCCGAATCTTATTGGCTAATGAATATCCCATCCCCCAACCTAAACTGTCGCATTTTATATTGCTTCTTCCTAATAACCAATTTCCCAGTTTTCCAAAATAGACCGATAAATGAAACATTTCTGCACTGTATTTAGAAAAACCTGAATGATAAGGGCAATCCATATAAATTTTATAATACAATTCATAATACCATTCATCGCCATCTTCAAAACTTTTGTCGAATAGCGTAAAATATGAAATAGGGAGAATAACAGTTTTCAGATTGGGACAAAGATTGCCATACTTCTCCAACATAAAATAATCATATTTCGGATTTTGAGAAACATTAGCCAGATTATACAGTGAATCAACATATTCTGGACGTACCCCGTAATACGTATGCGAACTTCCCAATATGATGGAATTAATGTTTTGTGAGTGTTCCGTCATCCATTTATTTTTCACCTTATACGGATTTGACATGGTTCTTACCAAAAATTCACCCAATATTAGGGTTGTAATAACGGTACAACACAATAATGTCGACAAAAACAAAAACTTCTTCATCCTTTAGAATTGAAAATAAATAAACGTCTCCGACTCCCCCTTTAATGCTAAGATTGCAAAAACCAAAACATAATAAAGAGAAAATCTGACAAGTCTGTACTTCCATATTCCTCGTTCCGTTATTTGCAAGCCATGTTGTTTATCACGTTGCAACCATTCAACAATCAATAGCACTGAAATGTATAATACGACTTTCCTTCCGTAAGGAACAGAGGCTATATGAAACTCTGTAACCATTCTGAATATATAATCCCAAGCTTGCGTAATGTTTTCCGCACGGAATATAATCCATCCAATAACCACCAGGAAAAAAGTAATTGCCATTTGAATAAATTCCTTAATTGACGGCAACAAATTTCTGTTTGCCACAATATTGGTATGCTTACGATTCTGTCCGAAAAGCATTAACGGGAAAAACAATAAAGCATGATAAAGACCCCATATTACAAAAGTCCAGTTTGCACCATGCCACAACCCGCTTACAAGAAAAATAATCATCGTATTGCGCATCACCTTCCATTTGGCACAACGACTACCCCCTAATGGTATATAAACATAGTCGCGAAACCATGTAGTAAGTGAAATATGCCATTTTCGCCAAAATTCAGCTATGTCACGCGAAAAATAAGGAAAGCTGAAATTTCGCATTAAATTGATGCCAAAAAGACGAGCTGTACCTATAGCAATGTCTGAATAGCCCGAAAAATCACCATAAATTTGAAACGCAAATAAAATTGCCCCCCACAATAAAGTTATCCCGTCCTGATTGGCATAATCATTCCATATATCATTAACAATAAGGGCGCAATTGTCTGCCACAACCATTTTTTTGAAAAAGCCCCATAAAATCTGCCGACAACCATCTACAGCTTTTGCGTAATTAAAATTACGGGGAACATAAAATTGTGGCAATAGGTTGACACCACGCTCTATCGGTCCTGCTACAAGCTGTGGGAAAAAGCTGATATATGCAAAAAAGGCAACAATATCCTTACAGGCAGGCATCTTTTTCTGATATACATCAATACTATAACTTAATGCCTGGAAAGTGTAGAAGCTAATTCCTACAGGGAGCACCAGATTAAGTGTCCATGTGCATTCTACGTTACATCCGACGGAATGTAATAATGCAATGAAACTATCAATAAAAAAATTATAGTACTTGAATACACACAGTATGAAAAGATTAATCAAGATATTCGCATAAAGGGCAATTTTACCTCTTCCGGCTTTGATATTATTTAATTTTTCTGTCAGAATTCCACTGAAAAAACTACACAAGGTAGTGAATGCTATCAAATACAAAAATGAAGTCTCCCACCATCCGTAAAAGATATAACTGACAATAACAAGGAATAAATTCTGTATTTTCAAATGCTTGAATACCAGCCAATATAATAAAAATACGACAGGCAAGTATATCAAAAATTCGAATGAATTGAATAACATAATATGAACTTTAACATCAAAGCCCACAAAAGTACGGTTTAATCATGAAAACAGCAAAAAATGATCTTCTTTTCCAACTATAATCAGTTTTTTTCGTAAAATACATTTTCTGCAAGCATAAAAAGTTGATCCGGAATAAGATTTAGTAACTCGTTAGAAATCCAGGCCTTCCATACCACAGCCTCTGTCATAATCAGTTTGTGATTCAACCAAGGATTGATAATAACAAGTGGCAATACTTGATTTTTTCAAACATATTCTGGTAAACCTCCCAAAGTTCCTACGACCAATTACTTTAACTCACTTTTCCATTTATCACTTTTTATTCGTACTTTCGTAATTGAAAACCTTGCTATATGCTTTTAACCGAACTTTCATCCCCCACCCATATCCACTACGAAGAAAGCAACTTAAGTTTTCTGCACGATTCGCCCCGACACTTCAACTGTGGCATCCAACTCATCTGCACCGATGGCGAAGCCGTTGTTTCTACCGGTGCGCAACAGTTTTACCTCAAGAAAATGTCCGAACTCATTTTTTGGAGAGGAAGCATTTTACAACTTATCCATTCTACGCCGGATTTTAGGGTTCGCATGGTCCTGTATCCTTCTAAAATATTTCTTCAGGCAGCCATAAACTTAGACAGCACATTCTTCAATTATATGAAAGAAATCCCTTATAAGGATCATACACAAGCTCCATATAACTGGCAGCATGTTAATTTGTGGATGGACATGGCTAAAATGTTATTTACTCAGCCCCCTTCGGAATTCACCCTACAGCTCGAACAAAACTATTTACAAAGCCTGTTTATGTGGATATTCAGTGCCATTCCTAAAATTCACGTAAAAGATACCCATCCATACACCCGGAAACAGATGATTTTTCACCACTTTATGTACCTGATCCATGAACATGCAGCCACCGAGCACCAACTCTCTTTCTATACACAACAACTCTGCATATCGCCGCGCTATCTAAACGAAATTTGCGTCACCTATTCAAACGGAAAGACACCCAAAAGACTCATAAACGAACAACTGACAGCTGAAATCAAAGTCCTGCTCAATCGCCCAGATCTGTCTATTACAGAAATAGCCATGCGCTGCCACTTTCCAGATGCCTCATACCTAAGCCGTTTTTTCAAAAAAATCACACAGCTCAGCCCTAAAGAATATCGAGCCAATGGTAAACGGCAATAATACATGCTGCAAAGATCAAACAAGAAGGCTTCTGAAAAAAATAAGGTCGGACTTTATTTTTCTCAGAAGCCTTCTTGTTAAAGAATCATCATTCAATTAGACTCAAACATATGAAATAATATGATTACTCAACCTCCAAGACCAATCCTTTAAGGTATTCTCCTTCCGGATGATATATATTAATAGGATGATCGGCCGGTTGATGAAGTTGATGGAGAATACGCACGTGACGCTTGGCTTGTGCCGCTGCAGTAAACACGGCCAAACGGAACTGGTCCTTGCTCACGGCCTGCGAGCAACTGAAAGTAAACAGGATTCCACCCTTCTGAATCTTCTCAAAAGCAATGGCATTAAGCCGAGTATACCCCTTCAAAGCATTGCGCAATGCATCCTTATGTTTGGCAAACGCTGGCGGATCAAGTACAATAAGATCATATTTTCCACATTCCATATGATCTAAATACTTAAATGCATCAACTGCAAAAGCTTCATGACGAAGATCATTCTGAAAATTCAATTCCACATTAGCTCGAGTCAAATCAATCGCCTTACTGCTGCTATCTACGGAATGTACCAGTTCTGCCCCACCCCGTAATGCATATACGGAAAATCCCCCCGTATAGCAAAACATGTTCAGCACCCGTCGATGGGCAGAATATGACTCCAGCAAACTCCGGTTTTCGCGCTGGTCCACAAAAAAACCAGTTTTCTGTCCGCGATGCCAATCAATATGAAATTTCAAGCCGTTTTCCAACGCCACATTATCAACAGAATTTCCAATAAGGAAACCATTTTCAGCTCCCACGTTGGCTTTAAAAGGTAATGTCGTTTCCGATTTATAGTAAACACATGTTAATGTACCATTCATAACATCCATTAATGCCTCAGCAATCTGCTGACGCGCCATATGCATCCCGACCGAATGAGCCTGCATCACAGCTATATTACCATAAATATCCACGATAAGACCCGGTAAACGATCACCCTCACCATGAACCAAACGATATATAGAGTGCTCCTCACGACCTACCAATCCCAGAGTTTTGCGCACGCGATAAGCCTCACTCAGCCTGTCATGCCAAAACGCACTATCAATGACAGCAGGCTCAAAACTTAATACACGCACTGCTATTGAACCAATCTGATAATGCCCAACGGCCACAAATTCGCCTTCAGAAGAAATGATATTAACCACTTCACCCTCTTCGGCATCCGTTCGCTGAATAGCACCAGAAAAAACCCAGGGATGAAACCTCTTTAAACTCTCATTTTTCCCTCTTTTCAGATAGATATTTTTGTACGCCATGATTATGATTAATTGGTAGTTTCCTGTTGTATTTGATACTCACTTGCTGTATATTGACAAAGTAAACGATAATCATGTGTCTCCATCAACTGACACATTTCCTTATATAGTTTGATACAAGCCCAGGCATCAGTTGCAGCATACTTTTTCTGAGAATCAGTCAAGACATCAGCTTCCCAATTGCTCAACCGCTGCCGCTTGCTAATTTTACGTCCAAAAAAATTGGCATATAACTTTTGAAGACTCATATCTTTCAATCCCATTTGGGCAGCCTTTTGCTGCAAATCCACATAATTTGCGACCTGTAAATCCGTCAACTCCCGAAGTCTCTGAAAGTCATCCCGAAGCGAAAGCCCCACCTTGCACACCGCAGAATCCTGCAATAACTGCACCAGACATGAAGGCATTCCTGTATGATTCAAACGGAACAGGAAACAAATTTCTTCAGTCGCAACTTGCAACAATGACACTTTATATGTTACACCGCGTCGAAAACTTGGCCTTGTTTCCGTATCTATTCCGACAACCGACTGTTTTCTCAAAAAATCAACTGCTTTTTCAGTTTCCAAAAGGGAATCAATCACCCAAATTTTACCTTCAAATATAACCAAAGGCAAATTTGCTATCTTCGTTTTATCTATTTTCTCATAAAGTATTCGCTGCCCCATTATCCCATCTGATTATAAGCACCATATTTCACATCATGGAGTGCTCTTAATGCATTCAACAATTTCTGCCCCCACTCCAACTCAAAAGTCACAACGACTTCACTTAACGCCTGCAACATTGCATCATCATATCCTTGCCGATAAACTTCAATGAAGTTTCGTAAATTCTGATACACGTCTGCCAAGTTCTCACTAATCGTCTGTCGGATCGGGCGATCTGAATATTTAAAATCCTCAACAAAAACATCTAAGTAGTCATCTTTGTCCATCAACAAATCTGCTACACAATTCCGTACATAATTATAATCGTTTTCCGTTACGGGATGTTCTACAAAGCCTTCTTCTTCATCGGAAACAAGCCCGACCAATAATGAAGCCTTTAAATAAAGTAGCGGTAAGATTTTACAGAATACATCAATAAAATCATCCTGACCAAATTCCTGACAAGTTTCCAGCCTTTTACAATATTCCGCAGAAACCGTAACAAACTCTACTACTGCCTCTGAATATATTTTCTTATCCTGCTCCATCATAATACAAAAACGGTTCTGCAAAAGTACAAAAAAATAGGCAAGTTTCTGAATTATTCCCATTTTTCAAGTATTTTTGCATCTAAAATTTAGCAACATGTCACGCAGGCCAAGTCAGAAAAAAAACAATAAGTCTCCCAAATTCTCATTCAGACAAATCCTTTCATTTCGACAAGAAGTGAGAGGAGAAACTACCCGTTTCCTAATTGGAATTTTCCTCTTTGCTTTTGCCATTTTCCTAACCCTAAGCATGATATCCAACCTGTTTACCGGGGCAGAAGATCAAAGCGGAGTTGAAGCACACCAATTAACCCACGCCACCAACTGGTGCGGAAAAGGAGGAGCATATTTGTCCTATTTTTTTATGAACAGGAACTTTGGTATAGCATCGTTCTTTATTCCCGTGTTCTTACTGACAATCAGTATGAAACTTACCAATGCCTATAAAGTCCGACTATGGAAATGGTTTCTGAACTGTTCCTTCTTAATGATTTGGATTTCCATTGCTCTCACACTCGTAGAACAAAACCTACCAGACAGTATAGCCCACACATTATCGTTCAGGTTAGGTGGCATGCACGGCCGCAATATTTGTGCAAGACTTTCACAAGATGTAGGAGAGATTGGCACATGGATTATTGTTCTCATTGCAGCTTCATGCTACTTGATATATGTAAGCAACGAAACCATTAATATCATCAGAAAAATACTTACACCTCAGGAATACATCAAGCAAAAGTCACAAAAGATAAAAACCATGCTATCGAAGGCTTCACAAACCATCGATACCCCTAATTATGCAACGACTGCAAGTACTGCCACATTAGAAGAAACCGACGAGCCAAAAGAATACGAAGACCCACAAACCATCAGTTTGGACCTAAGCAATAAGACTGACGACGAAACAATTCCCCCACTTGTTTTGGAAGAGAACATTGAAAATTCTACCTCCGATATACAACAAAATGATACGTTGAATACCCCAACCCCTATTGCTACGGGAGATGCGAATGGCGCATTCCTCAATGAACGTACGCCATATGATCCTAAAAAGGATTTGGAAAACTATAAGTATCCCACACAGAATCTATTGCATAAATATGCAGACAACGCACCTGCCATTGATATGGCAGAGCAAAAGGCTAATAAGGACAAAATTATTTCTATCTTACGTAATTTTGGAGTGGAAATATCCAGCATCAAAGCAACAATAGGTCCAACCATTACGTTGTACGAAATAACGCCCGCACAGGGAGTAAGAATTAGCAAAATCAGGAATCTAGAGGATGATATTGCATTAAGTCTAAGCGCTTTAGGCATACGAATTATTGCACCAATTCCAGGAAAAGGCACCATTGGTATTGAAGTTCCAAATAAAAAGCCACAAATCGTTTCCATGGAAAGCATTATCAACAGTAAGAAATTCCAGGAAACAAAATTTGAACTGCCTATTGCATTAGGTAAGACCATCACAAATGAAGTTTTTATGGTAGATTTGGCCAAAATGCCTCATTTGCTGGTAGCAGGTGCAACGGGACAGGGAAAATCCGTTGGACTAAATGCCATTATCACCTCACTGCTTTATAAAAAGCATCCCGCTGAATTAAAACTGGTGCTTGTAGACCCCAAAAAGGTGGAATTCAGTATTTATGCACCTATCGAACGACATTTTTTAGCAAAAATCGCAGAAGAAAAGGATCCTATTATAACTGACGTCAAAAGAGTGGTTCAAACACTCAACAGTCTCTGTCAGCTAATGGATCACAGATATGATTTGTTAAAGATGGCAAAGGTGCGTAATATCAAGGAATATAACGCCAAATTCAATGCACGTCTGCTCAATCCGGAAAAGGGACATGAATTCATGCCTTATATTGTGGTGATCATCGATGAGTTTGGCGACCTAATTATGACTGCGGGTAAAGATGTTGAACTTCCTATTGCACGTATTGCCCAATTAGCACGTGCAGTCGGCATTCATATGGTTATTGCAACTCAACGACCAACAACAAACATCATTACAGGTACCATAAAAGCAAATTTCCCGGCACGTATGGCTTTTAAAGTCATGTCGCAAATTGATAGCCGTACCATTCTCGACCGATCGGGAGCCAACCAGCTCGTAGGAAAAGGTGACATGCTATTTCTCTGCAACACTGATCCTGTACGTGTGCAATGCGCTTTTGTGGATACTGATGAAGTTGAAAACATAAACAACTATATTGCTCAACAACAGGCCTATCCTGCTGCCTTTGAATTACCGGAAGTAAATATGGATGGAAACTCCGAATTTAAATCAGGTACAGGATTAGATTCTCCAGAAAGAGACCCGATGTTTGCGGAAGTTGCACGTTTGGTAGTTTCGTCTGGAATGGGATCAACATCAAGCATTCAAAGAAAATTTTCAATCGGTTACAACCGGGCTGGCCGTTTAATGGATCAGTTAGAAGAAGCTGGTATTGTAGGTCCGGCACAAGGTAGCAAACCTAGAGAAGTACTCGTTTACGATTTAAATACACTTGAAAACATTTTAAACTCATAAACCATGATACGAATAAGACTTTTCGTGGCATTACTTGCCTCCACATTTATTTTGTTTACACCAACATTTGCACAAAACAGCCGACAGATTCTGGACAATACTGCCAAACGGCTCAATGGTAAAACCATGCAAGCCACATTTAAGGCTACAACTTTTGCAAACGGAAAAAATCAAAGCGGAAGTGCAACCGGACAAATCTACATTAAAAATAATAAATTCCACATCATTACCCAACCTCTCATAACGTGGTTTGATGGAAAAACGCTATGGCAATATGTAAAATCCAGTGGAGAAGTAAATGTAAGTACCCCGACCTCATCTGAATTGCAAAAAATGAACCCCTACGCATTCATCAATCTCTATAAAAAAGGATATACACTAAGTTGCAAAAACACAAATTTGCGCGGTAAATTCTGCTATGAAATCACTTTAACTGCACAGAACAGACATGCAGCCATTCCTATAATGATTGTTAGCATAGACAAAAATTACACGCCATTATGCGTAAGAATAAAAAACGGAACGCAGTGGACAAGACTTAGCATATATGACCTGAAAACCGGGATTCGTATGAGCGATTCAGAATTCAGATTTAATAGTGCAGATTACCCAGAAGCACAAGTTATTGACCTTAGATAAGTAACAAAATCACCATAAAAATTGTATCATCATGGAGACAACAAAATGTTTAATAATAGGCTCTGGCCCCGCCGGATATACAGCTGCAATCTACGCTAGTAGAGCAGGTTTATCACCTATACTATATGAAGGATTGCAACCTGGAGGGCAGCTTACGACAACAACCGAAATAGAGAATTTTCCAGGATATCCGGAAGGCGTTGACGGTAATCAAATGATGGAAGACCTACGCAACCAAGCATTGCGCTTTGGTACAGAAATTCGCGAATCCATAGCTATAAAAGCAGATTTAAGCAAACGGCCATACACCATAACATTCGATGATGAGAGTCAAATTCGTTGCTCAACATTAATTATTGCCACTGGTGCTACAGCCAAATATTTGGGATTAAAAGATGAAGAAAAATACAAAGGGCGTGGCGTAAGTGCATGTGCCACATGCGATGGATTCTTCTACCGTAAAAAAACAGTCGCTGTAGTAGGTGGTGGAGACACGGCTTGCGAAGAAGCTACCTATCTGGCAGGTCTTGCGCAACAAGTCTATATGATTGTACGTAAACCGTATCTACGCGCTTCACAAACAATGCAGGACCGCGTTATGAATAATCCCAAAATAAAAATTTTGTTTGAAACTAATACCATTGGACTATTTGGAGAGAATGGCGTAGAAGGTGCACATCTGGTTCGTCACAAAGGAACCGAAAATGAGGAATTTTTTGATATTTCCATTGACGGATTCTTTTTGGCAATCGGTCACAAGCCTAATAGTGAAATATTTCTACCTTGGGTAAAAATTGATGAGAACGGCTACATCATAACTGAAGGCACAACGCCACGCACTGGAGTTCCAGGTGTATATGCAGCAGGTGATGTTGCAGATCCATTATACCGACAAGCCATAACAGCAGCAGCAAGCGGCTGTAAAGCTGCGATTGAAGCTGAACGATTCATTTCTGAACATGGTGAATAATACATAAAACACGAATAACCTTATGTTCAACAAACAGTGTATGAGCCATACCTTTATTATAGGTATGGCCCTTCTCTTTTTAACAGGCTGCAGAACAACACGAAACAATTTTTCGGCAACTGAAATGCGAGAAATTGTACAAGCTGCTTCCAAACTAAACATGTATATTGATTATGACGATAATCACGAACTATACATAGAAGCTGCATCGTGGATTGGAACCCCCTATCAATATGGAGGTACATCCCGAAATGGCATTGACTGTTCTGCTTTTACAAAAAAAATCTATCAAAATGTATATCATAAAAACATTGCTCGCAATAGCAATGATCAAATGAAAATAAGCTCAAGACGTATTAGAAAAAGAAAACTAAAAGAAGGTGATCTGGTATTTTTTGGCTCCTCTCAAAATAAAAAAAGGTGTTCACACGTTGGAATCTATTTAAAAGACAAGAAATTTATACACGCAAGCTCATCCAAAGGAGTCACAGTAAGCTCACTTCATCAAAAATATTGGAAAAAATATTGGATAAGCGGCGGACGTGTAAAGTAGATCCCATCTCACGCTTATCGCTCGATCTTAAAATGAGAAAAAAAGACCTGCCCTTATTACATTACTAAGGCAGGTCTTTTTATATAGAATCATCTAGCAGACCCTCCAGCAATATCTAATAACTCATTGGTTATAGCCTGCTGACGAGTCTTATTATAAGTCAAAGTCAACTCATGCAACAAATCATCTGCGTTGTCCGTTGCTACCTGCATGGCAACCACACGAGCCGCGTGCTCACTAGCCAAACTATCAAGGACAGCAGTATAAAGCTGAAAACTTATACTAAGTGGCAACAACATTTCTAATAACTCAGCAGCAGAAGGTTCAATAATATAATCCAATTGTCCAGACTCATCACATACTTTTTGACTCAAATCAATAGGCAAAAGCGTTTTACGCTGCAATATTTGAGTAGATGTACTCTTATATTGATGGTAAATCAGATCTATTTTATCATATTTCTCATTTACGAAATTATCCATCAACTCCTTTGCCAACGATGCTATTTGAGAATATTGAGGATGGTCAAGCATTGCTGTAAAATCAGAAGCACCATCACACACAACTGTATTCATTTTACGAGCATTCTCTGCAATCTTTGCACCTATTGGAAAAACAGTAATATCCGTTATGCTTTCTTGCTTATAAGATTCTATTGTCTTGGCTAAAAGCTTTGCAACATTAGCATTAAACCCACCACATAAACTGGAATTGGAACTTAAAACAACAATTGCAACCTTTGAAACTGGACGTTTAAGAATAAAAGGAGAATTTATATCCCCATGCATACTATTGAAAAAACGTCCAACCATGTTAGTCAACTGAGACTGATATGGACGCATTCCTTCAATCGCTTGTTGAGCACGATGCAACTTTGACGACGCCACCATTTTCATAGCACTCGTAATCTTACGGGTGCTATTTACTGATGCAATACGCGTCTTAACCTCCTTAAGCGATGCCATAGGTTTTAATTTTTATATTGACCACTAATACCTGTAGCCACTTGCTCTATCAACTTGCACACATCATCAGTAAGTTGTCCATTAGCCAAGGGCACAAGTACTTCCTGATTATAGTTTGTCCGCAATGTCTGCAAGAAACTATCTTGGAAATCTGCAATTTTAGACAAGGGGACATCACGCAACAAGCCATGCGTTCCACAATATAAAATAGCTACTTGTTCGCCAACTGGCATAGGATGATATTGTGGCTGAATCAATAATTGATTATTTTTACGTCCACGATCCAATGTCATTGCAGTTACTGCATCCATATCTGAAGAAAATTTTGAAAATGCCTCCAATTCTCGATACTGAGCTTGATCAATCTTTAATGTTCCCGAAACTTTCTTCATGCTTTTAATTTGCGCAGCTCCACCGACACGCGAAACAGAAATACCCACATCGATAGCAGGTCGGAATCCACGATTAAAAAGATTGGTATCCAAATATATCTGTCCATCTGTAATGGAAATTACATTGGTCGGAATGTATGCTGAAACGTCACCCGCTTGCGTCTCTATGATTGGCAGTGCCGTCAGAGAACCACCACCTTTTACATGTCCTTTCATGCTTTCAGGCAAATCATTCATTTTTTGAGCGACCTCTGTCTGATTATTAATTTTAGCGGCACGCTCCAATAATCTAGAATGCAAATAAAAGACATCTCCAGGATAAGCTTCACGCCCTGATGGTCGCCGAAGAATTAACGAAACTTCTCGATAAGCCACGGCTTGTTTAGACAAATCATCATATACGACCAAAGCGTGCATACCACGATCTCGAAAATATTCACCTATCGCAGCTCCCGCAAACGGTGCATAGTATTGTAATGCAGCTGGCTCTGCAGCTGTTGCAGAAACAATTATCGTATATTCCAACGCATTATGCTCTTTTAAGGTATTTACGATATTTGCTACTGTTGAAGCCTTTTGACCTATCGCTACATATATACAATACACAGGATCACCTTTCTCAAAATTATCCCTCTGATTAATAATTGTATCAATAGCGATTGCCGTTTTACCTGTTTGGCGGTCACCAATAATCAATTCACGTTGTCCACGTCCGATAGGTATCATTGAATCAACCGCTTTCAATCCTGTTTGCAAAGCTTGATTAACCGGTTGACGATATATTACTCCTGGGGCTTTACGATCCAAAGGCATCAAGAATTTCTCTCCCCCAATTGGAGCCCCTCCATCCAAAGGTTCACCCAAAGGATTAATTACACGTCCTAGCATTTGATCGCTTACCATAATTGAAGCAACTCGTCCCGTTCGCTTCACGCGTTGGCCCTCCTTGATTCCATCAGAAGGTCCCAACAAAACAGCTCCAACATTGTCCTCCTCAAGATTCATTGCTACCCCCATTACTCCATTATCAAACTCTAGCAATTCGTTTTCAGTGACATTATTCAAGCCATAAATACGCGCTACGCCATCACCAATTTGAAGTACAACACCAATTTCTTCAAATTTAATGTCATTCTTTAAATTGCCAAGTTGTTCCAATAAAACTTGCGAAACTTCACTAGGCTTTATATTATTAGGCATAATTCATATTCAATTAGATTTCACATAACACTCAACAAGCTGCAGTCGATAGTTTTCGTCTCATCTGCATCAATTGATTCTTTAAACTGGCATCCATCCGATATGTTCCATATTCCAGAATAAAACCAGCCTGTATAGACTTATCGAGCACAATATCAAAGTCAACATCTTTGTGCGTCAACTTGTTCACCAACATTTTCATACGCATAACCGTTTTTTCAGAAATCGGATGCGCTGTAATCAAACGTCCCTGAGTTAAATTTTTCTCTTCACGGTATAGTGTAATATATGAATTTGCGATAAACTGCATACAATCAACACGTTGCTGTTTAACAACCAATTCATAAAATCTGTCCGACGAAGTGGACAAAGGCTCATCCCCACTAGTTGCTACAGACAAAATTTTATGTTTTTTGTCTGCTGCTAACGTAGGACAGAGCAATGCTGTACGCAACTGCGATACAGAAATATATGACTGCGCAAGCTTCTGCATCTCGGCATACACCAAATCTTCTTCCTTATTGATTTTGGCAAATTGCAATAAGGCCTTTGCATATCGCATCGAAACAACACCTATATCCATTCTAGTACACTTTTATTTTGAGGCAAGTGCTTCATCAACCAAGCGTTCCACAAATTGGTCTTGTTCTGCCGTTTTGTCCAACTTTCTTAATAGGATTTTTTCGGCTACATTCACAGACAAGTCAGCAACTTGTGCACGTATCTCACGCAAAGCATTTTCTTTTTCAACCTGAATTTGCTTCTTCGCATTTTCAAGAAGTTTATTACTCTCTACCTGCGCTTTACTCTTCGCTTCAGATATAATGCTCTGCTGCGTTGCCATTGCCTCTTTTAAAATTCTATCCTGCTGTTCACGAGCTTCCTGAATAAGCTTTTCACTTTCAATCTTTACACGACTTAGCTTTTCATTGGCAATCCGCGCATTTTGAAGTGACTCATCAATATATTTTTTGCGATCTTCCACCATCTTTGTAATTACAGGGAAGCCAAATTTTGCCAAGACACCAAAAACGATCACGAATGCCAAAAACATCCAGAAAAGCAGTCCTAGATCTGGAGTTAAAAAAGATGGCATAACAAATTCAATTAGAAATTACAGGAACAAACACAATACGCATACTACAATAGCAAAAAATGCAACACCTTCCACCAAGGCTGCAGCAATAATCATATTTGAACGAATATCGCTTGTTGCTTCCGGCTGTCGAGCTATCGCTTCCATGGCAGCACCACCAATTTTTCCAATACCAATACCTGCACCAACAGCAGCTATACCTGAACCAATTCCAATTCCTAATTTTGCAAGTCCGGCTGCAGCTGCAGCTTGTAATACTACTAATGATAACATAATTCTAAGTTTTAAATGGTTTTCTATACTACTAATTCTTAATTATTCTCTTCTACTTCAGGATGTGCCAATCCTATAAATACAGAACTTAAAATTGCAAAAACATAAGCCTGAATAAATGCGACCAGCACCTCAATGCAATTCATAAAAATCATCAACAAAAAACTGATTGCACTTAATGATGTTCCTATAACGAGACTTACTTGAAAAGTTATAAAGATAATACATGTCAAAGACAAGATTACGGCATGACCTCCCATTATATTAGCAAACAAACGAACCATTAAAGCAAATGGTTTACTGATAACACCTATAATCTCAATTATTGGCATCAATGGTATTGGACATTTTAAAAATAATGGAACGTTCGGCCAAAAGACCTCCTTCCAATACTCTCTATTTCCAAATAAATTAACAGCCAAAAATGTACAAAACGCCAAAAATAAAGTAATACTGATATTACCCGTTACATTGGCACCTCCTGGAAAAAACGGTATCAGACCTAGGATATTAACTGTGAATACAAAGAAGAACAACGTCAAAATATATGGAACATAAGGGCGATAGTGTTTTTTTCCTATACTTGGAATAACAATATCTTCCACAACCATATTGACAAACATTTCTATAAATCCAACAAATCCCTTCGGGGAATCTGATGAAACGTCCTTTTTCTTATACCAATGAGCACAACTTAAAAATATTATGAGCATCAAAGCTGCGGCAATCCAAATTTGTACAACATTCTTTGTTATAGACAAATCTAAAGGACGCCTACTTTCAGAACCTACACGCTCATATATTTTTCCATCTTGAGAATTGATATAAAAATTCTCATATCCTCTATCACCAGCTTCTGTCAACTTTGAGGAACTAAAACAATGCCATCCAGAATTTTCACCTTTTACAATTACTGGTAAAGGGATTGTCAAATGAAAATCGTTCCATGAAGCCATATGCCACTCATATGAGTCGCTCAAATGTCCTACTATTACATCCTTTACACTAAAGTTCAACTTTGTCTCAGCAAAGCCACTTACTGAAAAAGAACATAAGAGAACAATGCAAAGTGATAAAAATCTTAATCTTCTCATACTTTCCTTTTGTTTATTGCTTCACTCTTAACCAAACTTGCATTTGTAAAAAGCAAAGTGACCAAATAAAAAAGTAATAATTGTATTACGAACATCATTGCATGATCACCTCCAGCTATCAAATAAAGAAATATGACTGCCACGGAAATCATAAAACGCAACACTTTTGCTACCAGATAAAAACCTACCATGTGTTTGGACTGTTTGCGCAACATTTTATTGCTTAACACCAAAGTCAGGCCGTCCATTAAGAAAAAAACTACAGCCAATCCAATCGTTGTAAAAAGACTAACCGTATCTGACGGAAAAAGAGTCTGAGTCACGATTGTAATAAGAAATACCATTACAATTTCTATTACGGCTAAAACGACTATATTTTTTCCTATTTGACTCATGAGAGATTATCTGATATACTAAGATTATTTTAATTCAACACAAATCATTACCTTATTATTCTGTACTTCAACGAAACCGTTTTTTATTCCCAATGAAGATGTCTCTGACTTCGTTTTATAAACAATATCACCCGAAGTCAAACTCGAAATAATTGGAGCATGATTCTCTAAAATTTCAAATCTGCCCAATACTCCAGGAACTTGAACACTCATGACTTCGCCATCAAAAAGCGTTTCTTCAGGAGAAACAATAGTCAAACTCAACTGCATAACGACAATCTCCTATCCTTTAGCTGCAGCCAACAATTTTTCACCTTTCTCTATGGCCTGTTCTATTGTTCCAACATTTAAGAAAGCCTGCTCCGGCAAATAATCGACTTCACCATCCAAAATCATATTAAATCCCTTAATACAATCTTCAATTGAAACCATTACTCCCGGCACTCCTGTAAATTTTTCGGCAACCGTAAAGGGTTGGCTCAAAAAACGTTGAACGCGTCGTGCACGATTAACTGTTTCACGATCCTCATCTGAAAGTTCATCCATTCCCAATATTGCAATAATATCTTGCAATTCCTTATTCTTCTGCAAGATCTGCTTAACACGCTGGGCACAATTATAATGCTCTTCGCCAACCACATTCGGGTCTAAGATTCGTGATGAAGAATCCAATGGATCTACAGCCGGATAAATTCCAAGTTCGGTTATTTTACGACTGAGCACAGTTTTTGCATCCAAATGAGTAAATGTAGTTGCAGGTGCAGGATCAGTTAAATCGTCTGCAGGTACGTAAACAGCCTGCACTGATGTAATTGATCCATTTTTTGTTGAAGTTATACGTTCCTGCATGGCTCCCATCTCACTAGCCAATGTTGGTTGGTATCCTACGGCAGAAGGCATTCGTCCCAACAAAGCTGAAACTTCTGATCCCGCTTGTGTAAAACGGAAAATATTATCTATAAAAAACAAGATATCGGTTGATTTCCCAGATTCAGCCCCTTGATCACGAAATGCTTCAGCAACTGTTAGACCAGATAATGCAACAGAAGAACGTGCTCCGGGCGGTTCATTCATCTGCCCATAAACAAGAGTTGCCTGACTCTGTTTTACCGCTTCATAGTCAACTTTAGACAAATCCCACTCGCCATTCTCCATGGCTTTCAAGAATTCATCACCATACTTAACGACGCCTGATTCCAACATTTCTCGTAACAGATCATTACCCTCACGAGTACGCTCGCCTACTCCCGCGAAAACAGAATATCCATCGTGTCCTTTAGCTATATTATTGATTAGCTCCATAATCAAGACGGTTTTACCAACTCCTGCTCCACCAAACAGACCGACTTTTCCGCCTTTTGCGTATGGTTCCAACAAATCAATGACCTTAATTCCTGTAAATAATACTTCGCTAGAAGTTTTCAAATCTGAAAACTTGGGAGGTTCTCGATGAATAGGGTAAGCATTTGTATGGTCCAAATTACTCAATCCATCAATAGATTCTCCAACAACATTCATCATTCGCCCTTTGATTTGATCGCCCACCGGCATCTTAATCGGAGAGCCCAATTGCACGACCTCAAGTCCACGCTGCAAGCCATCCGTATTATCCATAGCCACGGTTCTGACAGTATCTTCGCCAATGTGTTGTTGAACTTCTACAATCAATTTCGTACCATCCGGGCGCAAAACCTCCAATGCATCATGAATTCGGGGTAAAACGTCCTCAGCTTTTAGTCCGTTTGTGTCAAAATAAACATCCACAACAGGACCAATAATTTGTGATATTCGACCTTTTACTTGTGACATTTCCTATATTTTTTTAGATTGACAACTCGTCAAGCACTTTAATCAACTGTTTATCCATAGGTTTCCGCTTACTTACAGCATCAACAAAAGGTACGTATACAACCTCATTATTTCGCACACCCACCATCACATTACGCTGTCCTTGCACAATAGCTTCAATAGCTCCAACTCCTACACGGCTTGCCAATATTCTGTCACGCGCTGAAGGTGTACCACCGCGCTGCAAGTGTCCTAAGATTGAAACGCGAACATCGAAATTAGGATATTCTTTATTCACGCGATTTGCATAATACATTGCCCCACATTTAGGACTCTCACTAACAATGACAATACAACTTTTCTTACTTTTCCGGATTCCGCGTTCCATGAATTTAATAAGTTGGTCGCTTCCTGTTGAATCTTCTGGAATTATAGCTGCCTCAGCGCCAGCTGCAATTGCACTATTCTGAGCTAAAAAGCCTGCATCGCGCCCCATAACTTCAACAAAAAAGATACGCTCATGCGATGTAGCTGTATCACGAATCTTATCCACGCACTGCGTAATTGTATTCAACGTTGTATCGTACCCTATTGTACTATCTGTTCCATACAAGTCATTATCAATCGTACCGGGCAAACCGATACATGGTATATCATACTCTTCAGCAAAGATCATGGCTCCCGTCAAAGAGCCATTTCCACCTATTACAACTAGAGCATCTATAGCTTCTTTTTTTAAAGTTTCAAAAGCCTTTTTACGTCCGGCAGCTGTTTCAAATTCTTTTGATCGTGCCGTACGTAAAATTGTACCACCCGTTTGTATGATATTACTAACATCCTCTGTGGTAAACCTCTTTATTTCATCGTTGATCAAGCCATCATAACCACGATAAATGCCTTTTACCTTGAATCCGTTACATATTGCACTTCTTGTAACAGAACGAATTGCTGCGTTCATGCCAGGAGCATCTCCCCCAGAAGTCAAGATTCCGACACATTTGATTTTTACCATAACTTATGTTTTTATTTCAACAATATTCTGCTATCAAATAAAATATAACGCCCCCTACAAGCCATCCCAACAGTACTTTTCCTGAAATAAATCGGATATACCACCCTATAGAGACGTTCTCCATTTTCATTAGAGCAATTCCTGCCAGCGAACCGAGTACGAACAATGAACTTCCCATCGCTGTACAAAAACTCAAAAACGGCCAAAAACTACCATTCTGCATATAATTTAGATATTCCACATTCTGTCCGCTTTCTATGGGAACAAAGAACAAATTACTAATTACGACAACTGTACTATCCAGCACACTTGACAAGAGCCCCATCAATGCACCCAGTATGTACGAATTTCCTACATATTTATCAACAAATCCCCAAATTGCATTGCTCGCCTCCGTTTCATTTATTGCCCCCACAGCCAGAAATACACCAATCAAGAATAGCATGGTTTGAATATTTGCATACTCAAGAGACTGCGGAAACAACTTAGGCACCATTTTTTCGGCTCTTAAAAAGGTTCGATTGACCAATTCATTCACGATCCACAATAAAGCCAACACGCAGAGAGCACCCACAAACGGTGACAAATGCGTAATCCGATGAAATGTTGGAATAAACCAAAGGCCGCCAATTCCAACAATCCCCATTATAACACGTTGAGCACGATACCACCAGCCATCACTAACCCCGGAAAAACGTTGTATTGATTCCACCAAAGCCAAACGATCTGGCAGCATTTTACTAACCATATAAATAGGAATAGACATTGCCACAATGATAGGAATTACCATCATACCCGAATAGGCCGTAGGCGTAACCGCCCCTTTTATCCACAACATCAGACTTGTTACATCGCCAATTACGGTAAAAGCACCACCGGCATTAGCTGACAAAACGACAATTGTCCCTAAAACCATCCGCTGACGAGGATTTGCAACCACAGAATGCATTACTGTCAACATCAAACAAGTTGTTGTCAAATTATCAATATTTGCAGAAACCAAGAACGTCACGCCTGCCAATATCCAAACCATCTTTTGGCTTTTTCGAGTACGCAACAAAGGTTTCAAAAAATCAAAGCACCCATTGCTATTCAGAATTTCAACAATTGTCATTGTTGCCAATATATACAGAACCAACTCACAAGCGTCTGTTATATATTTCATAAACACGGATTTTGCAATAAATTCTTTTATTGTACCTAAAGAATTTTCTGCCCCATGCAAGAATAAAGAATATTCATATAAGTGCTGTGTTCGTACATATGATGCGCCATATCCCAAATATAAAAGCCAACATAAAACACCGACGAACATAGCCACCGCTGCGCGGTTTACATGATGGATTCGCTCTGTTGCGATAAATACGAATCCTAATAATAATATGACCACTAAAAAAGGCGTCACAGCAAATATTATTTCATCATTATCTTGAGCGGTAAACGGGGCTCGAACCCGCGACCCTTAGCTTGGGAAGCTAATGCTCTACCAACTGAGCTACTACCGCATTGCAAACGCAAATTTAATATATTATTCCGAAAAACCGACTATTCAAAATGCCTTTTTTGTGGTCTAAAAAAACTGCGACTAAAAAATCTTCTATTCTATTGTTTTTGTCTAATCAATTGTAAAAATTCTTCTCGGGTTTTTGCCTGATTAAAAGCTCCACAGAAATCACTTGTTGTTGTCACGGAATTCTGTTTTTCAACCCCACGCATCTGCATACACATATGTTTCGCTTCTACCACGACCATTACTCCCAAAGGATTCAACGCTTCTTGTATACAATTTTTTATCTGCAGAGTCATCCTCTCCTGTACTTGCAAACGATGAGAAAAAACATCCACGACACGTGCGATTTTTGACAATCCAGTTATAATTCCATTGGGAATATAAGCCACATGTACTTTACCATAAAATGGAAGCATATGATGTTCGCACAGGGAATAAAAATTAATATCCTTCACAATCACCATCTGGCTATACTCTTCTCTAAAACGAGCGGATTTCAATATTTCAGAAGGATCCATGTCATACCCCCGGGTAAGCGTCAACATCGCCTTTGCTACTCGTTCCGGAGTTTTTAACAATCCCTCCCTATCAGGATTCTCCCCCAGTAATTTTAAAATTTCCAAATAATGAGCTTTTAGAGCTTCAATTTTATTTTCATCCATATCTTTTACCAATATTGCCATACCACACTTCTAACAATGCGCAATTCCTTAAAAACTTTCAGGTTTCTCATTTTCCGGACGTATACTCGTGCATCTTCAGCAGTTTTAAAATCACCAACCCTGCAAATCCATCTTGGAGATTCAAAATGCGTATAAACAGACAATTCAGGAAAATATGATCTACATAATCCTCCCATCCGATTGGCTCGCATCCTGTCAGTTCGAGAATTACCTCCGGTAAAAATCTGAATGCGATAGCCCGCACCTTTTCTTCGAACATACGATCGCCGAACTTCCATACGTTCGCCAGCTCCACCCGTATCTTTCTCCATTACACTTCTGTCCACAGGGGCATGAGTCGTATCTTTTTTCTGATGCCTCTCAAGAGGATGCTGATTCTCTTTTTTTGAGGAATCATTTACGACTTGTGCCTGCAACGATAAGCCAAGCAGTGCGAATAGGAATAAACAAGGAAAACGCATATCAGTAATACTGTAATATTATTGATTGAAGTGTCAGTATATAGCCAAGAAATCTTGCCAACCTCAATCGGACTGGCAAGATTTCTTTATTTTATTATTTCCAAGCATCAATAATGCCTTTAAAATCTGCAGCTTTCAATGCCGCGCCACCAATCAAGCCACCATCGACATCATTCTTTGCGAACAATTCCTTGGCATTACTAGGTTTGCAGCTACCTCCATAAAGAATCGAAACATTTTCAGCAGCCTCAGCACCGAATTTATCAGCAATAGTCTTACGGATAAAGGCGTGCATATCCTGTGCCTGATCTGCGGTTGCAGTCTTACCTGTTCCGATTGCCCATACCGGTTCGTAAGCTAAGATAATATTAGAAAACTCAGCAGGTGTCAAGTCAAACAAAGAACCTTCCAATTGAGCTTTTACAACCTCATTTTGTTTTCCACTTTCTCTGTCCTCCAGAACTTCACCGATACAGAAAATCACTTTCAATCCATTTGCAAGAGCGAGTTTTACTTTCTCCTTCAGAATTTCTGCAGTCTCATGATAATAAGCTCTACGCTCACTATGTCCTAAAATTACATAATTTGCACCCGTTGATTTTACCATTTCTGCAGAAACCTCTCCAGTATAAGCTCCACTTACTTTATCAGCACAGTTTTCTGCACCTACCCCTATAATAGTAGGATCTACGATAGAAGCTACTGATGCCAAATGGATAAACGGAGTGCAAATAATGACTCCACAATTGGGCTTATCTGCGCTCAATACCGTGTTAAGTTCCTTTGCCAATTCAATTCCTTCTTGCAGGTTTTTATTCATTTTCCAATTACCTGCTACAATTTTCTTTCTCATATTGTTTAAATTAAAAGGGTTGTTAGTTATTTTCTTTTTTTATTCCTCGCCTCTTGTGCCAAATCTGATCAATCAATATTACAAAGAGCAAAGGTACAACAAACCATAGAATTATTTTCAATAATTGCCAAGAAATAGTGTCAGCGCAAAATACATCCGACTTCATTCCTTTTATATCCGACAAGAATTCATTTTCATCCGGAAGATTATTGCAGCTCCACTTTCTTATAATTTTTCCAGACTGCATAAGCACCAAACCAGGATTTGACCGGACAAATTCACGCAACATACTTGCATCTGCAAAAAGAATAGGATAGGTAGCACCGGTTCTGTCCTTCCATCTTTCTACTGACATACTATCACTCCCCGTCAAACAAATAAGCCCATAATTATAATCATCACAAAAATCAGCCAAGTCATTCAATCTATCAGTTACTCCATCCTCAGCATCATCCATATTCGGACAGGTAATTACAAATAAACGACTCTTATTATTGAGTACAGAATCTGTATGATCATTTCCCTCGCTGTCAACTACAAAGAAATTAGTTATTGAAGCGGATTTTATCAACTTGTTAGTTGTAGACACATATTGCCAAGTTGTATCTGTTGGCACATGTTTTATATCAACTTTTATGGTATCTCCACCCTTCTCATACAAAAACGTGGTCTCGGTTTCTGAACGGGTTGCATCTAACAAATTAACACCGACACGATACTTTCCGACATCAATAATTGGCAGATAATGAGCGCTATATATACACAACACCAAAATAAATGTCATCGAATAATATATCATTATCCATTGATGTTGTTCTGAAATCAAACGCCATATTCTCGTTTGGTTAAAAAGTAAAGCTGTTGACATCGCCAACAAAACCACATTCTTCCAAAATGTCAAAGCATTCGACAGCACCAAAACATCTCCAAAACATCCGCAATCACTTATCGGATTATATCTGTAAATATAAGCAGTTAAAGCTGTCATAAAAAGCATGACAACAAATACCACCCCACTACATATCTTACGACGGGCGCCCAACAACAAAAAAATACCAAGAGTAAACTCAAATACGGCTATTATATCCGCAAAAAAAATAGGATACGGTGATTCAAGGAACTTACTTAATCCAAAATACTGAAAATAAGCTTCCAATTTATACGACATTCCTTGAGGATCTACTGCCTTGGTAAATCCGGAAAAAATAAATGTTGCAGATAAGACGTATCCACAAACATTTATCAACACTGTTTTCACAAATTCAAGATTACTGTTTTTCAAGCTCCAACCGTATTATGCCAAAGATCGAATAATTAATCATATCCATATAATTAGCATCAATTCCTTCTGAAACCAAAGTCCTTCCGTTATTATCTTCAATTTGCTTTGTGCGATATAGTTTCATAAGAATCATATCCACATAAGACCCCACGCGCATACCTCTCCAAGCTTCACCATAATCATGGTTCTTATGCTTCATTAATTCAAAACATTGATTGGCATACCAATCATAAGCTTCGATCGCTTCATCATAAGTCATATCTGGTTCAAGTACGCTCTCGTTTGACAACTGAATCAAACCTATAATACAATAATTGACTATTGCAACAAAAGACTCAACAGGCGACTCTACAATTTCCGCAATTCCACTTTCTTGTACAGAACGCAACCGACTCGCTTTAATAAAAACCTGATCAGTAACAGAAGGAATCCGCATTATCCGCCAAGCAGTTCCGTAATCCTTCAATTTACGAGAAAAGACATTACGGCAAATAGAAAATGCTTGCAAAAATTCTTCGTTCGTATCAAATACCGGCATACTCATAAATTATTTTGTATGATACAAAAATACACAAAATACACGAAACCCCCAAATTCAAGGATTATCCTTATAATAAAAAGAATAGGAATTCTTTTAAAGAACCCCTATCCATATATCGTAAATCGGTAATCCGAGTAATCAATAACGTAAAATTTGTCCCGGCATCAACTTTTTGCTTTTCTTAAATCCATTAATCTTACATAGTTGTTCAACGCTTACTCCAACTTTTTTCGAAACAGAATATAGCGTTTCGCCCTTTTTTATCTTATAGAAATGATCACCCCCCACTTCTGAAGCAGCAGACGTTGAATTATCAGTTCCTCCTCCAAAAGCCGCACTTTCCTTTGCCGTCCGCATTGATGCCAAATCAGACTGCTTACCATAACTATCCTTATAATACGTATAATAATCACACGTTACGTCTTGATTGGGGAAGTCAAACAACAAAGCAGGATTTATTGCTACCCCCAACAAACGTGTCTCAAAATGTAAATGCGAACCGGAAGAAAGACCTGTACTTCCCCCAAGACCAATGGGCTGGCCAGCTCTTACTTCCTCATTTTCTTTTACTAGTTGAGCAGACAAATGTCCATAAATGGTTTCCAAGCCATTCGGATGTCGTATTACAACATACTTACCATATCCTCCTGCGTCATAACGCACTATACGCACTTTCCCATCAAAAGCCGAAACAATTGTATCACCGGTATAGACCTTTATATCTAAACCTCTGTGCACCCGGCGATATGCCTTCCGATATCCATAGTTACTAGTAATTCGTCGACTCGGAGTAGGCATACAAAAATCCCGTAGATCAATCTTAAAGCTATCTGGTAACTCAACGTTATATTGATGCGCGTATTTATTATTCCAATTGGGATACAAATTAGCAGCAACTTGTTTCTGTTCACGCTCTATCATCTTTTGAATTGAAACAGAATCTACGGCTTTTAATCTACGATCAATCGGAGCTTGTCGAGCTATCAGGTCTTGTCCTACAACAGGCAGTCCAGCAACCGCAAACAAAGCCAACAAGCCTATTTTTATTTTACGTAACGTCATTTTTCCTTTGTGTGTTATTTCTTTAGCAAAAAGTTTCTACAAAAATAGGGAGAACATAAATAACCACAAAATTGCATTAACTTTTTTCAACAAACCCAAGCAACCTCCACCCCCGATGCTCCAACTGATATCCATACTTTACAAATTCAGTCACGACAATACTATACAACTTCCAAATCTCAAATCAGACGAAACTTCACCGCCACAAGAATAAAACATTTTTTAATACTATTTTACCTTTTAAAACCTAAGTCAAATAAAGATCCTTTGCATTCAAATATACCCTTTATTCATTGAGCATGCGGAACAAAAAAAACAAAATTGTCCCATAAATCATTAAAAACTAAATATTTTAATAGACGATCTATTGTACTTTAAACGGAAAAAACTATATTTGTAACCAAATATGTCTATATATGATTTCACTTAAATATCCACTTCTTGTTTCCTTTCTTATTTCTACTACATTTACAATCTCTGCAAAAGATAAAGTCAAGAAAGACAAGCGAGCTAAAAAAAACGACTATACATACGTTTTGCAAACTGAGCCTGATAAAATATGCAGCAAACCACAAAAAGCATTAATAGCTCATGCTCCAAAAGAATTGAAAATTCGCCCAGTAAAAAACATCCACGCTCAATACAGAGAGGGGATTGATGTTTCGCATTATCAAGGAGATATTGATTGGAACATTGTTGTAAAAAACGCAAATATTTCATATGCCTATCTTAAAGCAACAGAAGGTGCGACATTAGTTGATGATACATATGAAAAGAATTTACGTGAAGCTAAAAATGCGGGACTCCTGGTCGGCAGTTACCACTTTTATCGTCCTAATACAGACTGGAAAGCACAATTTGAGAATCTAACTAAAAATGTTCGTCCCAATGATCAAGATTTAGTACCTATCATAGACATAGAACATAAAGGAAATGTTTCTGATAAAAAATTCATAGAAGACCTGACTGCTTTTATTCAAGAAGTAAGAAAATATTATGGTGCAAAACCACTACTTTACACTTTCCAAAATTTCTACAACAAGCACTTAGTCGGAACTTTTCCAGATTACCATTGGATGATTGCGAAATATAAAACAGAAAAGCCACAACTAAATGACAATAAACAATACATAATATGGCAATATACTGCAAAAGGCAAAATTCAAGGAATCAAAGGGAACGTTGACAGAAGTCGCATAATGGACGGCTTTCAAATTTCACAGATAGCCATGTAATTTATTTTAAGTCCCTTCCGAACTTATTTCCAATAAAATAAAGAAGGAACTGCATCAGCGATGTGATGAAAACTCCGAGTAAGAAAGGATTTGAGCGCCCTGTCTCTTTGTAATCCGTCTTCACAAATTTGTGCAACGGCACGCCATCGAAAAACAGAAGCCTTCTCGGTATTCATGATTTTTTTGATGAGTATCCCAATCCAACCGATGCAGTTCCTATATCACAAAATTACAATTTAAATCAATATACACAAAGTTTTTTCTGCATATTTTTTATATTACGAAAAAAAATAGCATTGGAACAATCATTTTGTTATTAATGCCTTTCAAACACTTTTTTTATTGTAATTTTGGATGAAGCAAAAAATAAATATATGAAAATACACATTTCAATCTTTTACAAGACAAATTGGGGACAAAATGTTTGTATAAAAACATCCTTTTGCCAGAAAATATGCCTAAAAACCAAAGATGGACTTACATGGTTTGCCGACCTTGATATTACAGAAAAAGAATTCAATTATCACTATTTTGTTGAAGAAAATAATGCAACAATTCATAGTGAACCATCACTTTGTCATTCTATTGAATTATCGTCATCTAATTCACACACTACAATCCAAGACGAATGGTTTGATGCAACATATTCAAAAGTGTTTTCATCATCAGCATTTACAAAATGTTTCCTCCCTATTGTTGATGAAAAAAAAAGTAGTCAACACAAAATATATGTATCTGCACTTCCACCTCAAGCTGGAAAATGGGCCTTATGCTCCAACATCATTGATAATTGGCAAAAACCAATATTATTAAAACATATTCGCGCCTGCGAATGGATATTCGACGTTCCATCTTTTGTTGAACAATTCGAATACAAAATTGTATTAGTAAAAAAGCGTCAGATCATATGGGAAGAAGGAGAAAATCGAAGCTTCCATATCAACCATAATTTAAGCACAATCCAACATATATGCCCAAGACTAAACTACGCTTTATGGAAAGGTGCAGGAATTGTTATCCCTGTTTTTTCCTTACGAAGCGAGCAAAGTTGGGGAGTTGGAGATTTCGGAGATTTGGAAAAACTTGTAAAGTGGTCTGCAAAATGTGCGATTAAACTTATTCAGATCTTACCTATAAACGATACGGACTCAACCCATACTTGGAGAGATTCATATCCGTATAGTGGAATCTCCGTCTTTGCTCTACATCCTTTATATACGAACTGTAATGCGCTTGGAAGCCCTCAACTACGACATAAATTTGAACATGAGCGAAAATTGCTGAACAAAAAAAAATTCATGGACTATGAAGCTTCCTATAATTGCAAGATTCGTTTTCTAAAAGAATTATATAAAGAAGAACGACTCAATATAATAAAATCTGACTCCTATCAGGATTTCATTACTCGAAATGCTTATTGGCTGCATCCATATGCAGCATTCAAATATCTTTGCAACAAATATCAGTCCCCCCACTATGATACCTGGGAAAAGATATGGCAAAATTACGACAAAGAAAAATTTGATGAATATACCAAAGATTCACCTGCGGTACAAGATGAAATTACTTTTTACTACTTCATCCAATACATACTACACCAACAACTGTTACAAGTAAAAGAACGGGCACAACAACTCCACATGGTACTAAAAGGAGATTTACCTATTGGAGTCAGCAAATATAGCGTAGAAACATGGACAAATCCAACCCTCTTTTACACTTACAGTCAAGCAGGAGCTCCACCTGATGCCTTTGCTATAAAAGGTCAAAACTGGGGATTCCCCACTTACAATTGGCCAGAAATGGAAAAAGATCAATATGAATGGTGGAAAAAAAGACTTCAACACATGAATCAATATTTTGACGCATTTAGAATTGATCATGTACTGGGTTTTTTCAGAATATGGGAAATACCATACCAGCAAATAGAAGGTATATTAGGGTATTTTCGCCCTGCATGTCCTTACACTGTATCCGAGATAAAAAATTTTGGATTTCATTTTGATCCCGCATGCCATACCAATGCGACACTCTATCCCACATACGTCAAACAACATCCGGAATTGATACCCTATCTCACACAAATCGGTCAATACTACCAACTTAAGGAAGACGTGTCCACACAAAGAAAAGTATATGAAAATATTAAGTCAGAAACGCTAAGAAATGAGCTTCTAAACTGTGTCACTGAAGTATTGTTTATCAGAGATCCACAAAATGCTAACTTATACCATCCTCGCATTGATGGACAAAAAACCATGCAATTCGCGAATCTTACGCAGTCACAGCAAGAGGCTTATAATCAGTTGTATAATAATTTTTTCTACTATCGTCACAATGATTTTTGGGGAAAAGAAGCAATGAAGAAACTCCCGGCAATAACACAAGCGAGTCGCATGTTGGCATGCGCTGAAGATCTCGGTATGATTCCTGATTGTGTACAGCCAACCCTTAACGAATTAGAAATTCTCACACTTGAAATCCAACGCATGCCCAAGCAATATGGAATCCCTATTGCGAACACTCAACAATACCCGTATTTATCGGTATGCTCAATTGACACACACGACATGGCACCACTTAGACTTTGGTGGAAAGAAAATCAAACGGCAGCGCAATATATTTGGAAATCAATACTGAAACAAGATACACAAGCTCCCCCCCAAATCAATTCACAAATTGCAAAGGCAATTATTTGCGACCACTTAAATTCCCCGTCCATGCTTTGCATAATTTCAATGCAAGATTATTTAGCCCTATTCTCAAAATTAAAAACCATTTCGCCAGAAGAAGAACAAATTAATATTCCTGCAAATCCACACCATTATTGGAAATACAGAATGCCCATAAATATTGAAGAACTTGAAAACACCCCCTATTACGCAAGCATCATTGCTAGTCTTATTCTTCAAAGTAATAGATGAAGACCTGACAAAATAACAATATACAAATAGAGCGGTATCTCGTTGCGATACCGCTCTATTTGTATATTGATTTTTATAAAATTACTTGATTACCAAAGCTCGATCAATAACATCAATCAATGATGCAATATGCGCTTTTTTGCTTTCGTTACCTGCTGTAACTTTAGACAATTTTGCCCGGAGTTCACGCAAGGCAGACATAGTATATTTACGATTGCTTCCTTCTGGACTTGAGGACGAAAAATAACGACATAAAGTCGTAACGTAAGTTGACTCCAACAACTGATCATATTCTGACAATTGGCCTCCTGCAAAGACCTTTTTAAATAAGCGATCCGTCATATCCTGTAAAAATTCACTGTACGGATATGAATCATTCATATCATTATATCCTCTAGAAAGCAAATTTCTCACTGTATATACCCCAATAAGCTCAGTAACATCCTTTTTATTGGGATATATCCGATTAATATACGGCACATCAATAAGCCACACAGGCTCATTGAAAACATTTTTGTCAATGAAATCCAAAGCCCTCACCTGTCTGGACTTAGGAACATCCGTATAAACATCGCCACTTTCATCTATAGTCTTGTAGTTTTTGAACTTCCCTCCGATATTACGAATTACATGTCCCAGATATCGCAAGTATTGGTTCCTGATCTCAGAATACATAGAAGAAATATTTGAAGAATAAATATCATTTGACTCGTAAGTCCAATCTTCCAAATTCTTAACTAAGCGCTTTAAGTTCAAAATTCCGTAATAGCTGGCTTTAACCGCATCATCTCCCAAATCTTCCGTTTGGCAACGCGGGTCTGAAACATTACTTGTTTCTCCATCACCAAACCATAAACGTGGATTCTCAGCAACCCGCTCTTTTGTAATCAATTTTTCCAATTCGTAATGATCGCTTTCCTCATCATAAGCATTCCACATTGGCGAATACCCCCACTGAATGGCCCACATATCATAATCACCAATACGCGGAAATATACCGACACGGGAAATACTATCCTCGGGCTGTGCCACATAATTAAAACGAGCATAATCCATTATACTTGGTGTATGTCCGAACGCCTCCACCCATTTTTTTGAACGTAAGCTATCCACAGGTACAGTACTTGATGATCCAAAATTATGCCTCAATCCTAAAGTGTGCCCGACTTCATGAGACGAGACAAAACGAATTAATTCTCCCATCAACTCATCATTAAATTTCATACATCTAGCCTCCGGATCCACACTGGAAGCTTGTATCATATACCAATCATGCACCAAACGCATTACATTATGATACCAACAAATATGGCTCTCCAAAATTTCCCCAGAACGTGGATCATGCACCTGAGGTCCATATGCATTTTCGATTGGTGATGCCAAATAGCGGATTACGGAATAACGCGCATCCTCCATACTCATTGTAGAATCATTTTCAGGCCACTCCTTTGCCATAATTGCATTTTTAAATCCGGCTTTCTCAAAAGCTTTTTGCCAATCATTTACGCCGGCAATCAAATACTTACGCCATTTTTTAGGAGTGGCAGGATCGATGTAGTATATAATCGGTTTCTTAGGTTCTACCAATTCCCCAGCCTTCATCTTTTCTATATCCTCAGGTTTCGGTTCCAACCGCCAACGAACAATAAAATTCTTATCCTTTACACGTTGCTGATCATCTGTAAACGAAGTATAAGAATCTGCAAAATATCCCACTCGTGGATCAAAATAACGTTTCATCATGGGAACCTTCGGCAACAGGACAAAAGACACATTGAAGCCAAAAGTCACTGAACCTGTAACTGCTCCCGCTGGAATTCTAGAGCGTGAACTTGACCAGGTTTTAGTCACCTTCACTTCCGTATTCATAGGAAATGTTTTTATCTCATTAATATAACACTTATCAGAAATCAATGATGTAAGCCCGAAATTTTGCTTATCATATTGAGAAAAAGAAATTGCAGGATTATCGTCATTAAAAAAACGAGTTACATTGATTTTTGAAAATCCTTTTTTATATTTCTCTAATTTAAAAGATCCAATTATCGGGTTTTCATTACTTATGATAATTGCCCTATTAATATCATCAAGCGAATCCGATACATTTATCAGCAACTCAGCTCTCATTAAAAGCCGCTCATCTGGTGCCTTTTCAAAATAAATTGTCTGTCCATTAATTTGCTCTCCCGCAAATTTTCCGCAATTTGCAGGAGTTGCCGTGTACCGTGTTGTTGTTAGGAAGCGACGTTCCAAAAGTGAATCCGGAATAATAAAGAACCAATCATTACCATTCTTCTCTACCGTAAACAACCCATCCTTTACATTTGATGTCACAGCTGTTACTGTACTTTTCTTTGCCTTTTTCCGAGCTTGCGCTGGAATAAAAAAAGAAGGCATTATAAGGCCGCACAAAGCCACAAAAAAAACTCGTTTCATTTTATATCTGATCTATTATATATTTAAAAGAATTATAGCTCCCATCCAGTCTACCCAGTTTATAAGGTTCCAATCTTTTTAATCCTACTGGCAAATCCTTATTTAAGCCAAAATAGTCATTTACCAAACTTGCGACTCTTTTAGATAAACGATCCTCTTTCTTTAACAACAGAGAACAGTATTTACCCAACAAAGACAAATCTCCGTCATGAATCTTTAGTAGATTAAACAAACAATAATAACATACACTTGTTCCTGCTCTATACAAATATACCAATCTGGTGTCGACTGAACACACCCCAAAGATATCTAGAAGCAATTTTACTTCTGAAGGGTCCCGCAAAAGTACTAAGACTTCTGTCAAAAATTTCTGCCTATCGATAACCGTTGCTTTATCTGTTGCAAACGATTTCAATTCCCTACAATCAAAAGACAAAGACTTGCTATGATACAAGGTTTTAATCGCTTTAATAAATGTCCCCAAATAAGCCTTTGAATCATAAGAAACAAATATCAAAAACACTTTCCAAAACTGAGTTTCCTCCAAAGACGGTAAGAACACTTCCGCCAATAAATAACCAACAGTACGACGATCCTTGTTGCTCAAACCAGAAACATATTGTAACAACATTTCTGGTTCATTTTGCAAAGCAAACATTTTATTCTGTATAACCGGATTATGTCGAACTACCAAGCTCATAAACGCCTTTCTAATTTTACGACATTTTCAACATGGTGTGTTTGTGGGAACATGTCAACCGGCTGTACAGCCGTAATACAATATTCTCGGTCGAGCAATTGTAAATCACGTGCTTGAGTAGCTGGATTACAACTTACATACACAATGCGTTTAGGAGCTGCAAATAAAATAGCATCAATCACATCCTTATGCATTCCTGCACGCGGAGGATCCGTAATAATTACGTCTGGATGCCCATGCGCGTCAATGAAATCACTATTTAAAAGATCTTTCATGTCACCTGCATAAAAAATTGTATTATCAATATGATTTATCTTGGAATTTTCCACAGCATCCTCAATCGCCTCCGGTACATACTCTATACCTATAACCTGGCGTGCCATATGCGCAACAAAGTTAGCTATTGTTCCAGTACCTGTATATAAATCATAAACTAATTCTTTACCTGTTAATGCTGCAAAGTTACGTGCTACCTTATACAACTCATACGCCTGATGCGTGTTGGTCTGATAAAAACTTTTTGGACCGACCTTAAATTTAAGATCTTCCATAATCTCATAAATAAAATCCGTCCCACTATAAGTCAAGACCTCTAAATCTCCAATTGTATCATTACATTTTGTATTATTCACATACAGCAAAGATGTAATCTCAGGAAATGTATGTTGCAAATGTGCCAATAAATCCAAAGCCTGTTTACGCTCATCATCAGTAAGCCAGCAAAACTGCATCACCAACATCAACTCTTTTGTATCAGAAGTGCGCAACATCATATTACGCAACAAGCCTCTACGATTTCGTATGTCATGAAAAGAAAGCCCATGAACAAACGCGTATTGACGTATGTCGTTACGCAACCTATTACAAATGTCATCCATTAAAAAACATTTGTCTATATCCAATATCTTATCAAATGCTCCTGCAATATGAAAGCCGACGGCATTCATATTTTCAATTTCTACCTCTGAAGCAATTTGTTCCTTTGTCAACCATTTTTTATTTGAAAAACCAAATTCCAATTTATTCCGATAGCACTGCGTTAATTTGCTGCCTAAAATTGGATTGACTGCCGGAAACTCCAATTTTCCTATTCTTACCAAAGCATCTTCAACCTGCTTTTGCTTATATCTTAATTGCTCACTATACGGCAAACACTGCCATTTACATCCTCCACATACACCAAAGTGACTGCAAAAAGGAACAGAACGTACAGTTGAATAAGAATGAAACTTTATTACGGTAGCCTCGGCATAACTATGTTTTTTGCGCACTATTTGCAAATCTACTACATCGCCGGGAACCACAAAAGGTACAAAGACGACCATCTCATTCACACGCGCAAAAGCTTTTCCTTCTGCTGCAACACCTGTTATCTCGACATTTTCCAAAACAGGTAAAGCCTTTTTCTTTCTTGCCATTATAATATCAAACTTCTCTATTATGCAAATAAATAATTCATCCAAGCTATTTCAAAAAAGCACGTAACTGTTTTAGTAATACCGGAACGGCATACGAATCTATGCTTTTTGTATAAAAAAAATCTTCCGGACAATAATCCGAATCCGATTCCAATATATAATAATCTGCCCAAATAATTCTGTGTGTCAACACATGCTTTACGCGTTTTGCCACACATCGCAAGCTTGACAAACTACCGACTTGAAATAAATTTAAACTTTCAGAATTCGCTACCTCATCAAAAGTCAAACGTTCATTCGACTCCATCAGAATTGGCTCGTACAATCCGCGCCAAATATCTTTTGCAACTCGTTTATGAAGCAACCATCCTTTTTTCCTGCTATATACTTCAACAAATGTCATATAACGTGAAGTTTGCCGCTGTTTTCGTGACTTAAGAGGAAGTTCAGCCACCATACCGTCCTTCAAAGCCAAACAATTTAAAGCTACCGGACAATTGTTACACAACGGTGCACGCGGAGTACATATCAACGCCCCAAAATCCATAATGGCCTGATTGTAAACCGAAGCCTGTCCCTCGAGCAGAAAATGATTAGCTAATTTACGAAAACGTTTTTTTCCTTCTGTTGTATCAATTGGAGTCCTGTCGCAACAAAACCTCGACAAGACCCTATAAACGTTACCATCTAACACAGCCACAGACTGGTTAGAAGAAATGGAAGCTACTGCCGACGCTGTATATTCACCAATCCCATCCAAAGTCAACAATGTCTCATAATCCCGTGGAAATTCTGACATTTCCACTATTTTTCGCGCCGCTTTCAACATATTACGAGCACGGCTATAATAACCCAATCCTTCCCAATAACAAAGAACTTCGTCCTCTGAAGCTTTTGCAAGAGTTTCAACATCAGGAAACCGCTCAACAAACCGATTATAAAACCCAAGTCCCTGCGACACGCGCGTCTGTTGGAGAATTACTTCTGAAATCCATATTTTATAAGGATCTGATGTTTCCCTCCATGGCAACCGCCTTCCGTTTTCATAATACCAGGCAACCAGCGACTCTCCGAATAACGAATCTTTCACTACACGCTCCTACTTCTCTGATTCATCCATCGTTGCCAAGAAAGTCTTGATTCTCTGCTCTTCCGATAATTTACAAATCAAAAGTTCTCCATTATTCTCTGCAACCACATATCCGTCCAATCCCAGAATCAAGACCTTCTTCATATTCGGAGTATGAACCATACAATTATGTGACTCAAACAAGCCTATCTGTTGACCGACACAAGCATTTCCATACTGATCAGGTTTCATTTGCAACGCCAACGAACTCCATGTACCTAAATCGCTCCAGCCAAAATCTGACGGACAAACAAAAATCTCTTCAGCCTTTTCCATAATTTCCGTATCCACTGACACATTGGGACATTTTGGAAAATATTCTTCTATATACTGTTTCTCTTCAGGCGTATTATAAAAAGGTAATAAGCCCTCAAAAATCTCCGAAATTCTAGGACTATACACCCTGAATGCATTGACAATTGTACTTACACTCCATATGAAAATACCTGAATTCCAAAAATAATTTTTCTGAGAGATATATTTTTCAGCCAAAACCTTATTCGGCTTTTCCTTAAAAGAATCTACTCTGAAAATATTTTTCAAGCGTGAAGAAGACGAACTTAAATCTGCCTCGATATAACCATAACCCGTTTCGGGACGAGTTGGTTTTATACCCAACGTAACCACGGAATCCGTCTCTGCTGAAAATTCCATTGCATTATTTACAACTCCCTCAAAAGCCAGGACATCGGTAACAATGTGGTCACTAGGCGTAATTACCAGATTTGCCTTCGGATTTATTTTCTTAATTTTCCAACTTATATAAGCTATACATGGCGCAGTACCCCTTGCACAAGGCTCGGCTACAACATGATCCGGCTGCATCTCCGGAAGCTGTTCTATAACAATATTCTTATACCGTTCAGATGTAACAACCCATATATTTTCAAGAGGAACAACATTAACAAATCGCTGATATGTAAGCTGCAATAATGTTTTTCCACATCCTAACACATCAAGAAACTGTTTAGGGTATTCCGGACTGCTTGCGGGCCAAAATCTACTACCAACGCCACCAGCCATTATTACCAAATGGCGATTTCTATCTTTCTTCATGGTTTCCATGCTCTACTTTTGTTTGTTGTTCACATTTGTACCTTCAATATACAGTCTGATTAATTTATTTTTTGCATCAGAACGTACCGTTATCATTTTCCTGAACTTACCTAAACGCTGCCCTTTAGGATTATACGACACCTTAATGACTCCGCTTTTACCAGGTAAAATAGGATTTTTAGGGAAAATCGGATTGGTACAACCACACGATCCGAAAGCCTCATTTATAGAAAAAGGCGTATCTCCTGTATTTGTAAAAACAAATTCACAGGATACTATTTTTGATCCATCTACCACCCCAAAATCAAAAGAAGGTTTTTTAAAAGATATAAAACCTTCTGCCTTAGAAAAGTTGCTACAAAAGAACAATGCACTAAGCAAAAGTAAAAGTCTGTATCTCATCGTTATATGGTTTTTTACAAATTGTAAATATATAAATTCCATTTTAAATATAGAAAAATTTGACAACCTTTAACAAGGAGGCTGTTAAAAAAGTACGGACATATTTCTAACAACTTGCCTGTTTATTTTTTCTAAGTCGGTTTTAGTTAGACGAACTCCTAATTCTTATCAAAAAACGCTCTACCTAACGTCTAAATTATGAAATTTGGACACATAATCAAATACGCCCCTATAATATTGGGCTTTCTTTTCTAAAGATAGGGGGTATGCCCTACTACTGCTCGGCATGCGAAAAAAACGCATTTCTCTATTTTCAAATTCAAAAGAAATCCATTGTCCGACCTTCGGAACGTTAATTTTAAATTGCCCCGACACAATTTCTGCTGATTTCTGTCCAGTAGAGACAAGAGCTCTACAAGCAGGAATCTTTCGAAGTAACTCCGTAAGATTAGTTTCACGCTCTACTTGCAAAAATTTGTCAGATGCATTATTCTGTAATCTTACGACTTCCGTTGCCGAATCGAAAATGGCTATGCCCTTTTCATTTAAGAAATCTAGGATAAGAGGTAAATTAAACGACTTCTCCCCATCTAATACAAAACGATCTTTTACTCCATAAAAAACAAGTGACAGGATTCGCCACATATCATTTGTAAAATTCGGGTAATAAAAATCCATACACCAACGTTTGCGTGGCGGTGGAAAACTCCCCAACATCAACACCGTTGCATTTATGGGAAGAAATGGCTCAAGAGGATGTGCTTCTACATTCATATTTTACTTGAACTTTTTCTTTTTCAGGAAATTAAATCCAAAATACACATAGAAATAATAGTACGAGTTCGTAAGATTCAATTTATTTTTTCTGAAGCCATACATATGGGAAACTGAAGATAGTCCGGCAAAAAAACGAGAATTATTCCACACCAAGGCAGAACGCGTGCCCACATCTATGCTAAAATTACGCACATAATTCTTAATGGGTTCCTTATCCGACCAAAATTTCTCACCTTTTGCCTTTTTCAATCCTATTGCAGGTGACACCGACAACGATAACAGCCAATTACGAGCAAAGACCCAATTATATGCATATCCAAAATTTATACTATAATCAATATAGTTCAACTCACGGAATTTCAAATTTTCAACCAGATCATTCTTTATTTCATCGGGCAATATTTGATCATCAAAAGCTATATTCTGCTGAGAATACTGAAAGCCTAATTTCCAGGATCCACAACTACGCAACTGAACCGTACTCTGGCTGAAAGCTGCAGGATACGAAAACTTTTTATAATTAAAAATATAATACACATTCACAGCCTTAGTGGTAGCTTTCATTCCTGAAAACTTGTAATTTTTAAACTTTGAGGAAACCGCTTGAGAGAAACCAGAAAGTTTGGTAATTTTAAAGTCCCCTAAATTTTTAACATATAAAAAGTCAACACCCGCAATCGGAGTGTAAAAACTAAAATTTAATTCCGTTTTCTTCTCATCTGTCCCCACTTTTGCTATATCAAAAGTATAGCCTAAAAAGATAGGTCCCCAACCAAAATAAGGTCCTGCCCTAAATGATGCTGGTGATTTTAATCTGATGGACTGCTTTTTTCCACCCGCATCCTCGGCAGTTATCCTATAACTCTGTAACGTTGATGTGCCCTGAATCATTGTTGCCAACGAGTAATAATTTGGCGCAACGTATGTGCTATCAAAATCGCTTAAAAAGTCTATAACCTTCCCCACGAAATGTATCAGTCCACCTTTTTTCTTTGTTTCTGTAATGCTATCAGACAGACACACGAACTGAGGTATGCTGTCATAACATGCCATACCTTTTAATGAATATCTTTGCTCTGTCAACGCCAGAGAATTCAGTTTAAAAAAAATGAAAAACAATATACTACATACTATTATTTTCATTTGTGTTTTTCATAATCATTTTCTACACTACATTTTTCCGAGTATTCTATCCATAACCCAATTTACAGACGTTGCACTAACACCATCACACTCACAAATGGCTTTGCCTTGTAAATGTCTCACGACCAATTCTATTAAAGGCATTTGCACATGTTCCGGATTCTGTACAACAATCTCTTTACGCCCACTTTCTGTATGCAAAGCTATCGGTTCATATGTAAAAACAGAAAAACAGATCTGACCTTTTTCTCCAATGATTTCTATTCTATCTTCTTTGGCAGATTCATGCGCAACAAAGCACCATGAGCCAGATCCGGGTAACCCCATATCAAATTTAAAACATGCACTCACGGAATCTTCGGTTTCGTATAATCCTCCCATATTACTCTTAAAACCTTTGGCTTCTATAATTGGTCCAAAAAACATCTGCAACAAATCAATCTGATGAGGAGCCAAATCATAAAAATATCCTCCGCCAGCAATATCAGGCTGAACGCGCCAGGGTAAATTAACTCGATTATAATCTAAATCTCGAGGAGGCACTGCAAAACGAATCTGCACATTAATTACTTTACCTATTCGTCCGGAAGCTATTAACTCTCCAACTTTCAAGAAATAAGGTAAATACCGTCTATAATAGGCCACAAAACAAGGAATACCCGTTTTCTCAGCTATTCGGTTGATCCTACAACAATCTTCATAATTGGCCGCCATAGGCTTTTCTATATAAACCGGCTTTCCGGCCTTCATGGCCATTATGGAAAATGTAGCATGGGTAGAAGGAGGTGTAGCTATATACACGGCATTTACGTCTGGATCATCTACCAGACTTTGTGCATCGCTATACCAACACTTTATATTATGGCGCAATGCATAGTCCTTCGCCTTTTCCTTATTCCTACTCATAACGGCTACGACTTTTGACCCTTCAATTTTATTAAAAGCCGGCCCGCTTTTCTTCTCGGTAACTTCACCGCAACCTATAAACCCCCATTTAACCTCATCTATTGGTACCATACTATACGATTTAAAATCAGAACGTTGCCCTAAACATAAAACGAATACCCCATTTTGACGTTCCCGGACGATCTATATACGTCAACCTCCTTACATACTCAATATGCAACAGCTTAAAAATATTATGTATACCTACAATCGCCTCCACATACGGTACTTTTTTGTCCATAACATGGGATATTGCAGTATACGATCCATCAGAATTGAAACGTCCCGGAAAATAGAACAAATTCTTATCATTCGGGTTACAATATGGGTTGTTTTTATCAGAAAGCATTCCCCACAAAACATTACAACCAATATATTCACGCCATTTCAGTTTCTTTATCAGCGGGATTCTGTTCAAAATTTTTCCATTTATGTCCCATGATACCATATATGAAACAAAACGGTCATTTAAGAACTCCATGTTGTTTATCAGATTAAAGGTATTATCCTCCATTATATATGATAAGTTTGCTGCTGGCATTATCAATAATGGAAATGGAACTTTGTTCCATTGTACACCTGCTCTGATGTCATTATCGATCTTACCCCATGAACCGACCCAGAAGCGTTTATATATTTCTGCCTCAGTATAGTTATAATTATATTGTCCTCCAAACAAATTCTTTATACCCACGGTATGATTAAGTGCGAAAATAGGGGCATCATTGTTGGCCGCAATTCTACGCTGTTTTGTATTAATCCAAGTTGCTCCTGGCTGGTATCTCACCCCGACATTAAATTCTGAAGTCACAAAATTCGTAATATTCTGGCCACTCGCATCAGGAACATTTGTTCCATTTAAAGGCTGATAAAACAAACTCGCCGTCGGTGTATTTTTTGATCTTCTAAAAAACGTTGTAAAACGTAACCCATTATTCCATTCGCGATCGTAAAACAACCGATAATTCTCATAATACATCATATGATCTACTTTATCCCACTTGAATGATGTAAAAACATTATCCTTATCAGTCGGCATAAACTTATCACTCGGAGACATTACGTCGTTTGAATAGGTAAAAGTCAAATTATTCACCGGAAATTCTCTCGGTAAATAAGCTTTTTTATTAAAGGAATAAGTTACTTCTCCCATTCCTTTCCATCGTTCGTCCTTAAATCCATAAGCCACATACCCCTTCAAGAACCAATGTGGATTCAAATTCGCAGTTGTTTGCGCAGATGCTCTCAAACGTAATCCATCCACAAAATTCTGTGTAATCATTGTATTAATAGGGCCAATATCTACTTTACTAGGATGCTCAGGCGACACTGAGGTTTCCACAAAATTTTCAATAAAAGCTTTTCCAACAAACAGTATTGCTTTAAATCCCTTGATATTGCTTAAACGCTTTACCAAAGCATCCATAGAACTTTCGGATTTGGTCAAATCTTCCGCCCGATAATTTTTCCAGAAATCATTATCTTGCATCATGGCATAAGGTTCTTTCTTCACCACGCCATTAAACTTGAATTTTTTATCAGGTATTGGTTCCAAGGAATAATCACTATATTCCGTTAAACGCTTAACTTGAAAACGCTGGATAAATTTCGCAATCTTCAATTGAACCAACATTTCATCTGTTATCAAGACTTGCTCACCTGAAGGCAACTGAGCAAACTCTTGAGTTATCATCATATTATCGACATAATTGACATCAGAATGACGCGGTATACCCATTTCAATTTTTCGAACACGATACGAAGAATCGGCCATTATGTAAAGCGTACCAGAAAAGCCAAAATCCTGCGGATTATTTGGAGTAAAGGATAGTTCAAAGCACTTATCCTTTCCTATCATAACAGTATCCTCAATAAAGTAACGATAAAAACTAATTGCACTTCTAGTTGAAATCGGACTATGAAAAGGGTATTGCAACAATCTTACCTCGTCATCATAAATATCCACATCCGTAAAGCAATCTTTTATCAATGTGGTCAAAATATCTCCTGTAGAAAGCAAATCATTAATTCCATTGGATCGTTGCCCCAATATAATTTGTTTTTCAGACTTCGGATTCTTTCTGTATATTAACTGTGTTACAGTTTCATCAACAGAAATAGGAAGAATTTTCTTACCTGTTTCAGGACACACTTCTACATGTTCCTTCAAAAAAGGAACTTTTTTCAATCCTCCTTCTTCGAAAACTTTATCCGAAATTTCATTTAGCGCAAAAGTCAATTTCTGGTATTTATTATAACTATAATATGGATGCACAGAAAGATCACTCTTCTTTTTCGCAGCTATGACTTTTTGCATCATAATAACTGCGGGATTATTTTTCCGTGAATATTTAGTTTTTTTTGATTTGACTACGGCTACCCCCAATTCTATATTATCTACACTCAAAGCAACATCCAGACGTGTAGCTTCCTTGATTACAAAACTCTTTGATACATACCCAATCAAAGAGAAATACAGTTTTCCATTCTTCTTAGGCAAAGAATAATGTCCAGCAGAATCCGTCTGAACGCCATGACCTCCATCATAAAAAACATTTACGAAAGGCAAAGCCGCTCCTGTCTTCTCATCTGTCACTGTGCCTGTAATATTTTGAGCACACAGATTAAAAGCTTCAATAATTATAAAAAATAAGAATAAAAGGCAGCGATTATTCATTTGTCGTTATAGCTAATTTTAAGAATATAAAAAGCTTCATTCCTTACAACTAGAATGCAAGGAGATGAAGCTTTTCATGTATTAGTTTTACGTAAGTTCGGTTTTATACAGTACTTCTGATATTAATCAATTTCTTCATCAGCTTCATACCCGCCCATTTCGCGAATTGCATTTTTAAGCATAGTATATTGCTGGAACAAATTATTAACTGCTACTTCACCCTGCGTATAATCGTGCATCGGGCTCTTTAAGAAGAAACTCAAAAAACGCTGGATACCATACTTTCCTGCACGCATCGCCAAGTCGCTCAATAGAACAAGATCAAGCACTAAGGGAGCAGCCAAAATAGAGTCACGACACAAGAAATTAATTTTAATCTGCATCGGATACCCCATCCAACCAAAAATATCTATATTATCCCAACCCTCTTTATTATCATTACGAGGCGGGTAATAATTGATTCTTACTTTATGATAATAATCTTTATACAAATCAGGCTGATTCTCTGCAACCAAGATTGACTCTAACGTAGAAAGTTTACTAACTTCTTTTGTATGGAAATTTGCGGGTTCATCCAAAACCAAGCCATCACGATTTCCAAGAATATTAGTCGAAAACCAACCGCTCAATCCTAAGCAACGTGTGCCAATAATTGGAGCGAAACCAGATTTAACCAATGTTTGTCCGGTCTTGAAATCCTTTCCGGCAATAGGCATTTTTGTTTTTTCAGCCAATTCCCACATAGCAGGAATATCAACTGTTGTATTGGGAGCTCCCATGATAAAAGGTGCACCTTCCAACAATGCGGCCATTGCGTAACACATTGAAGGTGCAATATGCTCTTTATCATCCGCTTTCATTGCAGCTTCTAAAGCACTTAATGAGCCATGCACTTCTTCATCTACAGGCACATAAATTTCAGTTGAGGCAGCCCAAATTACGACAATACGATCACAATTCTTCTCGGCTTTGAAATTTCTAATATCTTCACGAACCTGTTCCATCATATCCCAACGGTTCTCACAATGTTTCACATTGTCACCATCAAGACGTTTAGCATAATTTTTATCAAAAGCAGCTTTTAAAGGAACGATAGCTTTTAACTCATCTCTAACCGGCTCGATATCCTTTTCCTTTAAAACTTCAGAATACATGGCACTCTGATAAGCATTTTGTGGATATACGTCCCATGCAGCAAATTCCATGTCATCCAAACTTGCTAAAGGTACAATATCTTTATAATGTAGATATTTTTTTGCATCGCCTTTGCCTACGCGAATTTTGTCATATTGCGTCATTGCACCAATAGGCTTTGCCAAACCTTTACGAGCCATCAAAACACCTGTTATAAATGTAGTAGAAACAGCTCCTAAGCCTACTACCATTACGCCTAATTTACCTGTTGCAGGTTTTACATTTTTACATTCCATCCTTTATTTTATTTTTGAAGTTTCAAAATTAGTACATTGTTTGCTCAAAAACTTTATAGATATGTTAATATTCATTTATTTTTTAAATAAAACAATACTAAAAAGCGTTTTGTAACAAGCTATAAGAAAAAATGAACACTTTCATGATTCTTACAAAGAAACAACGAGCATATCAATCAACACACCTTTTCAAGCTTCTTAATTATTGAAAAGATAAATACAGCCGACAACACGCACAATCCAACCAAAATGCCCCAAACTACTGTTAACGGCAGATCTCCCCACAACGAAGAACATACGCTCGTCAATTTATTACCTACGGCTGTTGCAACAAACCATCCCCCCATCATCATTCCTTTATATTTAGGAGGTGCTACCTTTGAAACAAATGAAATGCCCATTGGTGACAACAATAATTCACCAAAAGTCAACACCAAATAAGTTGAAATCAACCAATTAGGAGACACGAAAGTTGCTGTACCATTTTGCATTGCATCAAGCTGTTGATTAGGAGTCAACAGATCCAACGATCCAACAGTCATAATTACATAACCAAGAGCTGCCACCAACATACCCAAACCAATTTTACGTGGAGCAGAAGGCTCTTTTCCATTCTTTGCTAACCAGCTAAAAAGTGCTATTGAAACAGGAGTCAAGGCCACCACAAAACAAGGATTAAATTGCTGGAAAATTTCTGCGTCAATCTTTGTAGAACCAGACAAACTCATATACTTTGCAATTAAGCCTGCCACTGATGCGATTACAAGAATACCAGAAATTAATTTACCTCTACCAGATTTGCTTTGAAACAAAGCGAACAATGCATAAACTATAATTATACAAAATACCAGATTCCAGACATCAAAAAACATACTTTCAAAACCGCTTGAACTCTTAGCAGTAAACTCATTAGCAAAGAATGTCAATGTAAGACCATTTTGATGAAATGCCATCCAGAAAAATATTACAACAGCAAATACCAAGCAAAGAGCCACGATACGAGACTTTGTTTCCTGTTTAGATAATTCCTCGACAGGCTGTTCTGCCACTTTCTCAACCTTATTTTTTCCTTCTACATGCTTAAATGTACTACGAAAAACATAATATATAGCAATCGAAAGAATCAAAGAAAGGCATGCAACTCCAAATGCAAAATGATATGCACTTCCCGCATCCAAATGAAATTTCTCGATACCCCAATTCTTGATACCTACTGCTGCAGATGGTGCAAATAAAGCACCAATATTAATTGCCATATAGAAAATAGAAAAAGCGGAATCACGCTTGGACTCATACTGAGGATTATCATAAAGGTTTCCTACCATAACTTGCAAGTTGCCCTTGAACAATCCTGTACCGCAACATACCAATAATAAAGCGCCATACATACTGAGCATGCCCAGGTTACCGCTTCCTAAAGGTATTGACAGGAACAAATATCCCAAAAACATAATGATAATGCCAATCGTTACCATTTTTCCATATCCGAATTTGTCAGCCAGAATACCTCCTACAAAAGGCAAGAAATATACAAAGGCCAAAAATGTCGAATAAATTTCTCCTGCAGCTGCTGCAGATAAACCAAAATTAGCTTGCAGATACAAGGTAAAAACTGCCAGCATGGTGTAATAGCCGAAGCGCTCGCCAGTATTTGCAAGCGCCAACGCATAAAGTCCTTTAGGTTGTCCTTCAAACATAAATACTAGATTTAATTGATTACTAAATTATTGATTCATTTTTCTCTTCATATACAATATCTGCGACTACCGCCTCTGTTTGTTCTATCAAATCAACTGGCGAAATTTTCAATTGCACGCCGCGTACTCCCGCACTGACAAAAACATATGGGAACGAATTTACTGTAGTATGAATATAAGTCTGGAATTTTTTCTTCATTCCAATAGGTGAGCAACCACCTCTTATATATCCGGTTGTTGGCAGCAAATCCTTCAAAGGCAAAGGCTCGCACTTTTTATTTCCACTTACTTTAGCCAATTTTTTCAAATCAATTTCATGATTACCCGGCAATACGCCTACTATATACCCCGACTTGTCGCCATGCAGGACTATGGTTTTAAAAACTTGCTCTACATTTTCCGACAAAGACTCGGCCACATGTTCTGCTCCCAAATCATTTTCATCTACTTCATAAGGAATAAGATCAAATTTTACTCCTTTCTTCTGCAGGAAACGGGCTACGTTTGTTTTTATATTTTTTGAACTCATTTTCAAAGCACTTGTTTAGATCAATTCCCCTTTCAGAAATTTAGATGTATAACCGACTCCGGCTTTTACTAAGTCCTCTGGAGTTCCAGCGAACATCACCTGACCTCCTCTACGACCTCCTTCCGGTCCCATATCGATAATGTAATCCGCCATTTTTATTACATCCAAATTATGCTCAATCACAATTACCGTATTCCCCTTTTCTACCAAACGATTAAGCACCCCCATCAAAGACTTTATATCTTCAAAATGCAGCCCCGTGGTAGGTTCATCCAATATATACACGGTTTTTCCTGTATCTCGCTTGCTCAATTCCGTTGCCAATTTCACTCTCTGACTTTCACCGCCGGATAAAGTTGTAGAAGACTGGCCCAATTTAATATATCCCAGTCCCACTTCCTGCAAAACTTTTATTTTATGTAAGATATTGGGTACGTTCTCAAAAAAGTCTACGGCCATATTGATTGTCATGTCCAATACATCTGCAATACTTTTTCCTTTATAACGGACCTCCAGGGTTTCATGATTATAACGTTTCCCTCCACATACTTCACACGGAACATAAACATCCGGCAGGAAATTCATTTCTATGGTTTTATAACCATTTCCCTTGCATGCTTCACATCGGCCACCACTCACGTTAAAAGAAAAACGTCCTGGCTTATACCCCCTTACCTTTGCTTCCGGCGCATTTACGAACAAAGCTCTGATATCAGAAAAAACGCCTGTATAAGTTGCGGGATTGGAGCGTGGGGTACGCCCCAGTGGGCTTTGGTCAACGTTAACGACCTTGTCAACACAAGAAATATTCTCTATTGACTCATAGGGCAAAGGTTCTGTCAATGAACGATAAAAGTGTTGTGAAAGTATCGGATACAACGTATCATTAATTAATGTAGACTTTCCACTTCCCGACACTCCAGTAACACAAATCAAAGTTCCGATTGGAAAATCTACGGTAACATGCTGCAAATTATTTCCACTGGCCCCAACCAAAGTTATTTTTTTTCCATTCCCCGTTCGTCTGACTGCTGGAATTTCTATACGACGCTTCCCATTCAGATACTGACTGGTCAGAGTTTGCTGCTTCAACATCTCCTGAGGTGTTCCCTGGAAAACTACCTCACCCCCCAATCGTCCTGCCCGAGGTCCCATATCAACAATATAATCGGCAGCCAGCATCATGTCCTTGTCATGTTCTACAACCACGACTGTATTACCGGCATCGCGCAATTTTTGTAACGACTTTATCAGACGAACATTGTCGCGCTGATGCAATCCAATACTTGGCTCATCTAAAATATACAACACGTTGACCAATTGAGATCCAATTTGCGTAGCCAAACGGATACGCTGGCTTTCGCCGCCGGACAAACTCATTGAAGAACGATGCAGCGACAGATAATCCAGCCCTACATCCAACAAAAAGCGCAAACGCGTCTGTAATTCCTTCAAAATTTCAGAAGACACATTTTTCTGTCGCTCATTCAGCGTTTTAGGAAGTTCACCCAACCAACTATACAATTGCCCGATATCCATTGACGACAATTCGTATATATTTTTGCCATTAAGTTTGAAATGCAAAGCTTCCTGATTAAGACGCGCACCATGACATAAGGGGCATGTTTTTACCACCGAGAATTGATCAACCCAACGCTGTGAGGCTGCGCTCATCTCACGATCGGCCATTTGCATGATATATTTTACAAGCCCGTCAAATTCAACATAAAAATCATCTGAAGCATGCATTATTGCAGCCGGAATACGCAATCGCTCCGAACATCCATTGAAAATTTCGTCAAAAGCCTCTTCGGGAATATCTTTAACGGGAGTTTTCAAATTACAATCATACTTTTCAAGCACAGCCTCTATTGCCCAGAATATCATGATATTCTTATATTTCCCCAAAGGTATAATTGCTCCCTCGTAAATCGTCTTTGCATCATCAGGAATCACCTTTTCCCGATCTATCATACTGATATATCCCAAGCCTTTACATTTAGGACAAGCACCAGCAGAAGAATTGAATGAAAAATTATGCGGTGCTGGGTCTTTATAGGAAATTCCTGTTGTCGGACACATCAAACGCTTGCTGTAGTAACGAGCAGTATCGGTTGCAGCATCTACAATCATCATCAAGCCATCACCCTGTTCAAAGGTCTTTGACACACTTCTCTTCAAACGCTCCTCATCGTCATTTTCGCGCACAAGCAACTTATCAATTACTACTTCAATATCGTGATTTTTATAGCGGTCAAGCTTCATGCCTGTCCTGATTTCCATAATCTCGCCATCTACCCGGACATTCAAAAAACCCTTACGTCGAATTGTTTCAAACAATTCCTTGTAATGTCCCTTTCGATTGCGCACAAGAGGAGCCAACAAATATATCTTGTGCCCCACATAATCACGAAGAATCAAGTTAAGGATTTGCTCTTCGGTATATTTTACCATCTTCTCCCCCGTCCGATAGGAAAAAGCCTCAGCTGTTCGTGCAAAAAGCAGACGCAAAAAGTCATAAATTTCCGTTACGGTTCCTACCGTTGAACGAGGATTTTTATTTGTAGTTTTTTGTTCGATACTGATTACCGGGCTCAATCCAGATATTTTGTCAACATCCGGGCGTTCTAAATTTTCCAGAAAATTACGAGCATACGCCGAAAAAGTTTCAATGTAACGCCGCTGACCTTCTGCATACAACGTATCAAAAGCCAGCGAACTTTTTCCACTTCCGCTCAGTCCGGTAATTACGCTCAGGCTATGCCGAGGTATGCGCACGTCCACATTTTTAAGATTATGTACACGTGCGCCTAAAATATCAATCCATGTTGTCTGTTCTTCACTCATTTGCTAACAACACTTACTCTTCAGTTCCTGTACTTTGTTCGTCGTACGTAGTCAAAACGCTCACCGTTTTTTTTATCGAATAATTTTTCCCATCAGCTCCTTTAGCCTGAACAACGCAATAATATGCCCCGTCAGGCACAACATGACCATTCACCTTGCCATCCCATCCCCCGTCAGGATCATTCCATTCATACAGTTTTTTTCCCCAACGGGTAAAAATTGCAGCCTTAAACGATACAATGCTCTGCCATCCGTCTTTTGCCTTATACACATCATTGATGCCATCGCCATTGGGAGAAAAAGCATTGGGCATCTCAAGTTTCGATTCACTGACACTAACAACAAACGGTTCGTCCATTTCATAATTAATGGTATCCTTTCCGTCTACAAAAGTAATCAACAGATCAATAAAAGTTTGCCCCGAAGTCATAAACGTATAAGCCGTATTTTCATCATAACGTATGATATAGGGTGACGATTCATTTCCTTGTGTATAGAAACGCCACTCATAATAAGCCGTATAACTGCCTAAATTCTCCGGACGCGCTTCAAAGCGAATTTCTACAGGAGCCGAACCTTCATATGAAGTCTCTTCCTGCTCACCTTCATCCGTAATAACGGTCATTACAGGATTGGCACCAGGAATACTTTGGGCAAAGGCACTTGCCGCGCCCATACACCAAAATACAACTAATCTAAATAGGATTGCTCTCATATTGATTTGAATGCAAACTTACTAAAAATCTCTGGAATATCCGCCAAAATGCAACAGATAAACAAAGTTGGATTTGGGGTGAGATCAATCCGCATCGTGCTTTCGTCACGAACTAGAACATGAGAGAAGTACCGGATGAAGGACTTACTACTGCCTGCTTATGAAACTGCGAGCCGATACCATAGGAAATCAGCGAACAAAGATATGGCACATTCCAAAGGACGTATCGTTATTGTGAAAGTGGTCCTTTTAAAAGCGCGAAATGTGATGTATCCCTTATCGCCACTAAAGTTCCCACAAACAAAATCCACTTCCTGATAGAAACTATTCAGTCAATGACAGCCAGAATCATAGAAATCATCTGTCTTACAAAACAACCCTATGACTTTGCTTTCGTACAGTCGTAATTCTTTGTATTACAGCATTAAAAAATGTCTGCAACGTCATGGTTGGCCGTTTACGTGATTTCGTCGCCCCCTCCTTGATGTCTTAATAACTTCGTTCATTTGTTGTTTTTGGATTTCTTCAAATTTACCCTGAGGTATTTCTCGCGTCGTATTGAACCAATTCTTTATATTATTCTTGTCAAGAGGTCTCGAGTGGTTCTGTGTGATGCTATCTCTCCTTTGGTATTCTTTGAAAAAATCGTCATCGATCAGTCCAGGGATTCCAATCACATATTTATGCTTGTAGAAAGGTACGTAGTAGATAAGGCCGTCTGCCAATTTATCCCAACGTTTTCCAAGTATTTTTTCTTTGCATTTCCCAAATGGAGAGTGGTGAAAGCTAATTGCGACAGGTTGGCAGTCCGTTAACTCAAATGCTGCATCCCACGTACAGTTAGCAAACGGTAGACTGTAGTTTACGTTGAAATATTCAGGATAGAAAAAATTGAATAATATAATCTCAACATTCTTTTCCCCTAACCTGTTTGCGATATGATAACCTTGTGTCGTTTCAGAGAATACTTCAGAAGTTCTTCTTCCCTTTTTGATTTTTATGGCATGGAGGGTATTCGTTATAATCAAGGCTTTTCGACGACCATTTTTTAATGGTTGCTGATGGTATAATCTCAGGAAATTATCAGCCATATACTTATCCCTATGCTGATATACGCGATAATAGTTGTATTCACCGCTTTCATAAGTAGCTTCTGCCCAATTCCAGGGACGATCTGTCAGTCCCCACGTGATTTTTTTATCACTGGGTAAGGTTCGGTTAATCGTGTAGAGTCCTTTGATGAATTTGTAAGCACTATATTTTTCCCATAATGTCTCATAATCTAAATTACGATAGAATTTTATAAAAGAGGAATAGAATGCTTCATCGTCGGCATATTCTCCTTTGATTAGTCTGTTGGCCGCTTCTGTCATATTGGTTACTCCCACCTCTGTATAGACATAACCGATGTCTTCTGCAAATCGGGGGTCTTTCAGAATATCCATAATCAGGTCATATTGGGTCGTGTCTCTATGAGACCTCTCTCCTAAAATAATGACATCAACCTCTTTGAATTTTTCAAAGATATATTCTTTTGGGTCCTTTCCCTGTTCTTGGATATATTCCACATATTCATCTACTGTTTGAGCATTTATTATGAAGCTCAGAGAAAATGTCAATAAGAGTAGTATGGCTTTTTTCATATTTGTTTCTCCTGATTGAGTTGTTACCAAATTTCTATCCTCATTAGTAGAGTCCTACTGTTCATACAGCTAAAATAGTTTAATCTTTTGAAGAAGCCAACAAAAGGCGTCTGAGAATTCAGTTATTCATTTGTCCCTCTGTTGAGTAAAAAAACAAGTCTATGATAACAGCCCTGGCCGTGAGCATGATCTTACGTTCCTACGGAAGTTTTCCAATAAACATGAAGTTCGTAAAGCTTGCCGTCAGAATATAGATAGTTATGTAAAAATCCGAAAATCCGGGAGCAAGAATATCCAAATTATTTCCTAATTTTGCAATAAAACGAGTTGCGCAACAGGCATAATGGCGTAAACTATGATAATCAGAGTATTTACAGCTCATAACTGCATAATCCTTATGCAGTTTTAGTTAAACCAATAGCGGAATGATTTGAATAGACACTCTGTTCTCTATTCTGCAAATAATTCTTTTACTATGATTGAAAAACAACTGACTATAAAACATTTTTTACTGATTTTACTTACCTTCTGGGGATGCACAACAACATCCGCATGGGCTGAAAAGAAAATATTTGTATCTCCTAAAGGCAACGACCGGGCAGAAGGAACTTTAACACATCCTTTAAGAAGTATTCAGGCCGCATTGGAAAAAGCTGAAGCGTTTGAAAATGAAGATGTACGGATTATCTTGCGCCAGGGTTCCTACGAACAGTCAAAGACACTTGAAATTGGCAGTCAAGGGAAATATACCTCATTAACGATCTGTCCGTATCAAGATGAAAACGTAAGTATTTCAGGAGGAAGAGTAATTCCCCTTTCCGCAATGAAAAGAATATCCGACAAAAAAATTAGTGGAAGGCTTCCCGAAAATGTACGTAAGCGGGTTCGGGAAATCGATTTTAAGCGGCTTAATATTCCTATTGCAGATTTACGCCCATCCGGTTTCGGACGCCCCAGCAGTCCTGCCTGGAGCGAACTTTTTGCCAATGATATTCCTCTCAATCTATCGCGTTGGCCCAACGATTCAACGGTGCTAATAGGAAAAGTGCTGGAGGCAGGAACAGGAGAAAACGTCCAGGATGCTCCTTTGCCCGTATTCCAGTATTTTGAAGAACGGCCGTCGGCATGGAGCCAGGCAGGACCGTTCTGGATCGGCGGATATTTTGCACATGGTTATACCAGCGATATGATACGTGTTGATCACCTGGATTCCAAGACTAAGACAATCTATACCGCACAACAAACCGTGTATGGATTCATGACCGGAGCAGACTGGAGACGTTGGTACGCACTTAACCTACTCGAAGAGCTGGACCTTCCTGGCGAATATGTCATCGATAAGGAAAACGAAAAAATGTATGTCTATTTGCCGGCAGACACCCGGACGCTGCATGTATCCGTGATGAACGACCCACTGATTGCTATTGAAAACTGCCAGAATGTCACACTCAGCAAACTGACATTCGAATATGGACGTTCCATAGGAATTTATCTGGAAAACACACACCATGTACGCATTACCGGATGCACAATCCGTAATGTAGGCGGTGTAGGTATTTCCATTGGCAGAGGTACAGAGACGCCTGGTAAGCAAACACTAAAACCACACGCGGCAGAAGCAGGAGGAGATCCGAAGTCACGTGTTGTAGGTGACCTCATGGGAAGAGTATATCAGGATATTCTCTTCAACCGTAACGGCGGAACAGACAACGGCATCATAAACTGCTACATCTACAACACCGGAAGTGGAGGCATAAGTCTGGGAGGAGGTGACCGCGCCACATTGACTCCCGCCGGAAACTTCGTAGAGAACTGCCGTATACATGATTTCAATCGCGTAGAAAAATCATATAGACCTGGAATCTGGATTGATGGTGTAGGCAACCGGGTAAGCAAATGCGATATTTACAACGCTCCCAGCATGGCCATTCTTTTTCATGGAAACAATCACACAATTGAATTCTGTAAAATAACAAATGTATGCAGTGAAGTTGATGACCAGGGAGCAATCTATTACGGGCGAGACCCGTCGGAATTGGGCAACGTAATCCGTTACTGTTACTTTCACAAACTCAGTCCGCGCCATCGCGTTACAGCAACCTATCATGATGACGGAGCCTGCGGAGGTGAAGTTTACGGAAACATCTATCACAATGCCGGCTCACTTCCCGTACTGATTGGAGGCGGTCATTATAATCACTATCATCACAACATTTTTATTGACTCACCTGTAGCTATTCATTTCGATAACCGCATGCAGAACTGGGGAAAAGGAATGGTGGCTCCCAATGGTATCATTGACCAGCGCCTGAAAACAGTAAAGTTTCAGGAGCCTCCTTATAGTACCACCTACCCGTTCCTGGCTCATTATTGGACAGAAAATCCTGCTTACCCTCATGGCAACGTCATAGAAGGAAATTTGTTCTATCGTATCAAAAACATCGTAAACGGACAAACCCAATGGGGAGAATTCTGGAACAACTGGTCTACAAACAACGATCCTGGATTCATAGACCCTGAAAATCCTCTGAAAGGGTTCAAAAAAGATGCTCCGGTCTATAAACACATCCAGGGGTTCCCGCAATTGCCTTTTGACCAAATCGGATGTACGCTGAAAGAGCAAGGTGACAATTGAAATAAAAGAAATTTAGTATGACCATTCAAGCAACTGTCCGCGACATATAAAAGGCAAGGATTTGTCCTCCACTATTCAAAAGGAATGGATTACAAAAAAAACACCGCTGAATTCATCAACAATCCCAGTGAAAGGAGAGATGATTAGAGGTCAATCACTTCAAAAGATTGACAGAAAGATTTTACTATTTCTTTCCTATAAACAAACAATATGCCTTGAAAGCGAAACATCAGTTAGTTCATTCCTGTTTGAGACAATGGAATTCACACCCCTTTCGTAAAAAGAAAAGACTCCCGGGTATTTTAAATTAAATCCGACCTAAGGATAAAAAAGTCGGACTTAAATCCCCCAAAAATACATTCATCTAATGCCGGAACATGTTACGTCTGTTACGAAAACGCATCACTTCATAATATACCCTCCTGAAGGGGCGCATCATTTCATAATACAACGGATATAAACCATATGAATTGTTCTCCACCATTCGTACTGACCTATTCAGGACGGCCAGAGACACCAAAGGTAATGTCACATACAATAAAAAGACAACAAAATCCAATATATAACGCGACAAAACAACCGAAGTTCCATATACGGTATAAGCTCCGTATGCCCAATAAACAAGAGGTATTACCCCGTACAGGAAATTCACAATCCAAGAAAAATCATACAAATGCAACAGGCAACGGCTCCGTGCCTTTAGAAAGCGACAAGCCTGCATCCGCGAAATTTTTTCATTTTTCCAACTCTTCTTACTGCAAACCTTCTGCTCTATTGCCGCCACCTTATCATAAATATAAGCCACATTCCCCGGCTTGGAAAAAGTATCCACCAAGAACACATCTTCACCACGCAGTAACGAAACATTTCCGGAGAATCCCTTGCCACGAAGAAAAGCCTCTCGCCTAAACGCTAAATTACAACCATCAGCCCCCAATGGCCGACCACTCAAAATTGAGCGGGCATATACCGATTGCATCATGAAACGCTCAAACCGAATACGGCGACAAAAACAAGTAGAATCATCTTCATAGTTACTGTAACCTACCACCAAGTCCTTATCTGAATTCATCTTTGAAGCCATATTCATCAACCAGTGAGGCGAATTGGGCGCACAATCAGGTTCTGTCAGTAAGATCCATTCTCCTTTGGCCGCTCTTACCCCCAAAGTTATAGATAGTTTTTTTCGGCTGATATACAATGTAGACTTGGGCAGCATGCTTACTCGCAACATGTGGTAATGCTGCTGTAACTGTTGCAACGTTACGGCATGCTCCTCAGATACTCCATCGTCAATCACGATTACTTCAAAATTAGGATATTCCTGATCCAAAATTGCCGGCAAGCTCTCTGACAATACATTTCGCTGCCCGTTCAGGGCAATCACAACACTTATAAAAGGAGCCCGCTCTACGGCATGATTTGCACAAACATTGCCCGTCTTTTTCCGTGCCTTATAAATGGCATTGTTGTAATATAGACTAAACCATAAATATGCCATACAGATTATCATCCATACAGTCAATAAGCAAACAGAAAGAAAATCCAAATGCAAATCAGCCCAAAACATTTTATCCAACATCAGTTATGCTCCTTTATTTATTCTGTTCTTCTGAATTCCTGACAAACAATAGCCGTGGATACTGCTACATTCAAACTCTCCGGATGACAATTTCCCGCAGGATAGCGCGGGATAAACAACTTCCTATCTACCAGACGTTCAATCTCCGGCCGTATCCCGTTACCCTCGTTACCCATAACAACCACACCAAAATTTGTCAGTGAAACGTCTGTAATGATGTCTCCTTCCAAAAACGTTCCATATACGGGAACCTCAGAAGACAGATTTGCCATCCATGCAGCCAAATCAAGATAATGCAAACATACACGTCCCAAGCTCCCCATGGTCGACTGTACCGTTTTGGGTGAATACACATCTGCCGTATCAAGCGAACAAAAAACGTGACGTATCCCAAACCAATCGGCAATACGTACAATGGTACCTAAATTGCCGGGATCTTGCACGCAATCCAATGCCAAGACCAGTTCTCGACGCGGAATGTCAAGCAGTTGTTCCATATCAAAAGCCGATTGCTTTTTCTGAAATAAAGCCAGTACCTGTTGTGGACTTTTTTGCAAACTCAATTGAGCCAGTTCCCTTTCACTGACTTCAGCCGTCTCCAAAATGTCTGAAAGATTATGCGCGTCCCAGAATGCTGACGTGGCAGCTAAAAACCGACAAGAAAAATAAGGGAGCAATTCCTCAACAACCTTATGCCCCTCTGCAATAAACAGATTCAATTCATCACGATTCTTTTTTTGTGTCAATGAGCGAATCAACTTTTGCTTATTCTTGCTAATCATCTTTTTCTTGCAGTTTTATTCAAAAATATAGGCAAAGCTACAAACTTTTTATAGATAAGTCTTAACTTTGTAGCAAAATCTTGGATTCAACATACAAAAATATAGCATTTTGCCTGCTTATGCTCTTCATGATCATGAGCATGCATTCTTGTTCTTCTGAAAAATTTCTTTCAGAAGAACAGTATGTATTGTCTGATGTCAAGGTCAAGTGTGACAATAAGAATATAAAAACCGGGGAACTGCGCAGCAACATACGGCAAGAAGCAAATTCAAAATGGTTCAATGTATTTAAAGTACCTTTAGGCGTATATTGTATTGCAGGCACTGACTCAACAAAAAAAATCAACCGTTTTATCAAACGCATTGGAGAAGCTCCTGTGATATACGATAAGAAAATGGAAGAATATTCCACACTTAGCCTGAACAATGCCTTGTTCAACAAAGGTTATTTAAAAGCAAAAACAGAAGTTGAGCATAGCACCAAAGGCAAGAAAATTAAGCTTACCTACAACATTCATTCTGGACGACTTTACTACATTGATAATATCAAATTTCATTTCGACAACGATACAATCAGAAATATCATCCAGCAAGAATCCAAACATTCCTTATTATACAAAGGGATGCCGCTTGACATCACCATATTGGAAAACGAGCGCAACAGAATCATAACCCATCTCCACAATCAAGGATATTACCGGATTACCAACAATTTCATTACATTCATCGTAGACACTTTAGCAAACTACAACAGCGCAGATCTGACACTAAATGTAACGATTCCTCCCAACACGGACAGCATAAATGCGTACAAGGTCCACTCATTTGGAACGGTAAAAGTATATGACGAAGTAAACAACAGTACTCCGATAGACTCTGTTGAATTTAAAGACATCACCTACTTTTACAACAAGAAATTACACCTAAACAAACATGTATATAACCGAAATATCCATATCCGTCCGGACAGTATTTACAACGAAAAACGTTTTCAGAATACATACGGATCACTCAACAGTTTGCAAGCCATCAGATCAAGTTCCATACGCTTGACCCCTGACAGTCTTGATCCGACCAAATTAAACTGCGACCTCTATTTATGGAACAATAAAAAACATTCCATTTCAACAGAACTAGAGGGAACCAATACGGCTGGAGATTTGGGAGCTGCTGCTTCAATAACCTATACAAACCGCAATATTTTTCATGGTTCAGAAAGTTTTTCATTAAAACTACGAGGAGCCTATGAAGCCATCACCAAACTGGAAGGCTACTCCAACACCAAATATCTTGAATACAACATTGAAAGCGGTTTTCAATTCCCGACGTTTTTATTACCTTTTCCGTCAGCAGAAAAAAAACAAGGACTAAAAGCTACTTCCGAAATAAACTTTCAATATAACCTTCAAAACAGACCGGAGTTTCATCGCCGAGTCGCTACAGCTACATGGAGTTACAAATGGAATGCGATAAACAACGCAAAGACCCAGCATAAACTTGACCTTTTTGGTCTGGATTATATATTTATGCCGTGGATATCAGAAACATTCCGAAAAGATTATCTGGAAGATACAGATTCCAAAAATTCGGTCATCAGATACAGTTATGAAGATTTGTTTATCATGAAAACCGGGTACAGTTTTCAATATAACTCTTCACGACGGGCACAAATGTCAGGACTCTACCAAACGAATGCTCACCAAATAAAAGCAAATATTGAATTAGCCGGAAATCTCTTATACGGCATATCGAAACTAGCAAAGATTTCTCAAAACGACAATCACCAGTATACAATATTCAATATTGCCTATTCACAATACGTAAAAGTTGATTTTGACCTGACCAAAAGTTTTTTAATTGATGAACAGAATTCACTCGTATTCCATTGTGGATTTGGAATCGGCATCCCGTATGGAAACTCAAACATCCTTCCTTACGAAAAGCGGTATTTCTCAGGTGGAGCCAATAGTGTAAGAGGCTGGAGCGTCAGGAGTCTGGGGCCGGGAAGTTTTGTAGGAAAAGACGGAAAAGTAGATTTCATCAATCAAACTGGTAACGTAAAAATTGATTTGAATTTAGAATATAGAACTCACTTGTTTTGGAAACTTGACGCCGCTGCTTATATTGATGCAGGAAACATCTGGAACACAAGAAACTATGAAGGTATTGACGGCGGCCAATTTAAATTTAAAACATTTTACAAACAAATAGCCGTATCATACGGTGTTGGTTTGCGCCTTAACTTTGATTATTTTATTCTGCGTTTTGACACAGGTATGAAAGCAATCAATCCGGCTGAACCAACGGGAAAACTACACTACCCGATTATTTATCCAAACTTTAAAAGAGATTTTGCTTTCCATTTTGCAGTGGGATTACCGTTCTGAATAAAACTCATTACACCCAGACAAGGAGAATCAGCAATTTTAAATATGATGAATTTTATAAGTTTCAGCAGTGGCAGCAGTGGAAACTGCTATTACATTACAGCACAACAATATGGATTAATCATAGATCTAGGGATCGGTATCCGAAAATTCAAGAAATATTACAAGGATTATGGCTTCATTTTTCCTGAAATAAAGGGAATACTCGTTACACACGAGCACGCTGATCACATAAAAGCCGTCGGCATATTAGCAAATGAGCTGCGCATCCCGGTATATGCCACAGAATTAGTTCATCGAGGCATGATAAGAAACATAAGGATGCAAAAAAAAGTTGAATCACAATATGTCCGCCCATTCGAACACGATACGACCATCGAAATAGGACCATTTCGTGTTACCTCATTTAAAACGCCGCACGACAGCACTGACAATTCTGGATATTTTATTCAATACAGAGACACGAATCTCTGTATCATCACGGATGCAGGCCATGTCAACGATTCCATGAAACATTATATTCAAAAGAGCATCAATTTGGTAATTGAAGCCAACTATGATAAACAAATGTTGGAACAAGGCCCTTATCCCGCCTACCTCAAACATCGCATAAAAAGTGAAAACGGACATATGTGCAATGAAGAACTTGCCCAATATTTATCAGAAAATGTAAGTCCACAAATTCAACATATATGGTTATGCCACTTGAGCGAAGAAAACAACTCACCAGAAAAAGCACAACAAACAATTGTCAATGCTTTTAAAGAAAAAGGTTGGACTGGAGAAATTCTGAAAAATATAGAACCTTTGAATCGGAAAATGCCTTCAAAAGTATATCAATTGTAAAAAAAGGAAGAAAGATTTGGCCATTACAAAATAAAGCCTTAAATTTGCAACCGTAATCAAAAACATGGTACCCTGACCGAGTGGCTAGGTAGCGGTCTGCAAAACCGTGTACAGCAGTTCGAATCTGCTGGGTACCTCTAAAAATCTTATAAATCCTAAAAGTTAATGTAAACTTTTAGGATTTTATTTTTACACTCAATACATGAGTAAGTCAAAGCAGATACTCTGCATTCAATAGAAAGATGTACCTTTGGCTTCGCTTTTTATTCTCGATAACGTAATTCCCAAAAAGCTACTGCCGAAGCTGCTGCTACATTTAATGAATCCACACCATGTGACATCGGTATGCGAATTACGTGGTCAGCTCCCTTAATTGCCTCATCAGGCAACCCATCACCCTCAGTCCCCATGATGAGTGCTAAACGGGAAATGGATTTCAAACGCGGGTCATCCAACGAAACGGAATCGTCCCTCAAGGCCAAAGCTGCCGTTTCAAATTTCAAATTGCGCAACTGCGACAAAGGCTCATCCACCCATGTCCAAGGCACCAAGAACACAGAGCCCATCGAAACGCGCACTGCTCTTCGGTTTAAGGGATCGCACGAATCATGCGTCAACAAAACCGCATCAATGCCCAGCGCGGCCGCTGAACGGAAGATGGCCCCAATATTGGTTGTATCCACTACGCCATGAATCACCACAATGCGGTTGGCATCACGACATACATCTTCTACGCTTTTCAGTTGGGGACGTTTCATGGCGCAAAGAACACCACGCGTCAAAACATATCCCGTAAGTTGTGACAACAGCTGACGGTCGCCCGTATACACAGGTACATCCCCAATGCGTGCCATAATATCTGCAGCATCTCCTGTAATATGTTTCCGTTCACAAAGCAAAGCCTGCGGCACATATCCGGCATCCAGCGCCACCCGAATCACCTTGGGACTCTCGGCAATAAAAAGCCCTTTATCCGGCTCCAAGCGGTTGCGCAACTGGGCTTCGGTCAGTTGGCTGAACACCTCTAACCCCGGATGGTCTAACGTGGTTATCTCTTGAATCTGCATAACGCTATGCCCAACTGATTAGTCCTTTAAAACTTTTCCTTCCGAAAAAGCCTGCCCCACTTTCTCTCCAACTTTCAAATAACAGTGATGAATAGGATCAAAAGTGATGGGTGACAGCTTCTGAACATCTATTTTTCCCTCTGCATCTAAAATACGCTCCTCGGCCGAAACATTGACAATTTTGCCTACCATGTAACAGGTTTCAGGGTCATACGACTCCAGCTCGCACTCCAACGTCATAGGCAATTCCTCAATCAATGGAGCATTGACGCAATCAGACTTCACCACATGAAAACCGGCTTTCTCCACCTTGTTCGACTCAGCCTTACCCGACACGAGGCCCACATAATCGCAAGCCACCATCTGCTCGGCCGTACCCATACTGACCGTAAAAGCTTTGGTTTTCAGTATGTTTTTCGTAGTTTTATGTTCGTTGGCCAGACAGATACCAATCATGTTATCTGTAAAAATACCGCCCCAGGCCGCATTCATGGCATTTGGAAAGCCGTTTTCATCGTAAGCCGCTACAATGAGTACCGGCATGGGATACATCCAGGTTTTCGAACCAAAATTTTTTCGCATAATCTTTGAGTTTATTTATTCTGTTCCACAATCAATGGCTACTTTCATCACACCGTCGCGTCTGTTTTCAAACAGGTCGTAAGCCTCAGCAATACGATGCAACGGAAAACGGTGCGTAATCAGCGGTGTCGTGTCAATCTGACCGTCGGCAATCAGCCGGAGAATTTCGTCGCAGTCGCATCCGTCCACGCCTCCCGTCTTAAAGGTCAGATTCTTGCCGTACATATCCGGCAGCGGCAGCACCTGCGGCTCGTCATACATGGCCACAATCGTCACGGTGGCGTTAGGCCGTGCGCATTCCCACGCCAGTCGGAAAGTTCCTGCCGTCCCGGCCACCTCCATCACGACGTCAGCCCCGCCATGCGAACTCTTCCGGCGCACAAAGTCCAGACATTGCTCTGGCTTCACCACGCAAACATCCGGATAATGTTCACGAACAAACCGGATGCGCTCCTCCGACTGCTCACATACCACAATATGCTTCGGATGTTTCAGCCGGGCACAAAGCATCGTACAGATACCCGTCGGTCCCGCACCGATAATCAGCACCGTATCTTCACTGGTAATGTCCGAAATGCGCGAAGCCCAAAAGCCCGTAGCTAAAATATCGCCCACGAACAGAGCCTGTTCATCGGTCACGCCCTCCGGAATGCGGTTCAGGCCCTGATTGGCCAATGGCACGCGCACGTAAGCAGCCTGTCCGCCGTCAATCCGACAGCCCAGGGCCCATCCGCCCTCAGGATGCTCGCAGTTGTTCACAAAACCGTGCTGACAAAAGAAGCACTCGCCGCAAAAGGTTTCCACGTTCACCGTCACCCGGTCGCCCGGAGCTACGGCGGTAACTGCACTGCCTACTTTCTCTACCACGCCCACCATTTCATGGCCCACCGTGATGCCCTTTACGGCACACGGCACACTGCCATGTTTGATGTGCAGGTCACTGGTGCAGATGCTGCCCAGCGTCACTCTGACCAAGGCGTCCTGCGGCGCCTGCAACTGAGGCACCGGTTTCTCCAGCAGCCTGAAATCGTCTTTATCTACATAAGTATAAGCCCACATATTATTTTTCATTCTACTACTTCCAATAAAAAACTTACCGGCCGGAATCCGTCGTTACAGGACACCATAGCCGAATGCGGATTCTTCATCCACCCGTCATAAAAATCTCCTCCCCCGTGTGCCAGGGTCATCACGTAAGGCAGCAGGTTCTGCCACGCACTGTCGCAAAAGCCCTCCGGCTGCTTCATGTCGTGCACCAGAAAAACGCGGCTTTCTTCCATGTCGCAGGCATGCTCCAGCGGGGTCTCGTATTTTTCAATGAGGTCCTGATAACAGGCCTTACGCATGACGGTGATCCGAAGGGTCTTCATATTTCCAACCAAAATCATTATGATAAATCATATTCCGGGTCATTCCTCCGTCCACGGTAATCAGCTCACCGTTGATAAAGGAATTTCGGTCGTCACACAAAAATTCCACCACACGGGCAATATCCTGCGGTTCGCCAATTCTTCCGGACGGATGCTGATTCCTGTCGGCGTCCGTAAAGGCTTCCGCCACGCCCGTAGCCCCATACTTGCCGGTATCAATCCATCCCGGGGCTATCGCATTCACGCGCACCTTTCCGCACAGACTTACCGCCAGGGCGTGCGTCAGTGCGGTAATGCCTCCCTTGGCGGCGGTATAGCTTTCCGTATCGGGCTGCGACTGAAAAGCACGGGTTGAAGAAATATTGACCACACTACCCATACCGATAAACTCATCCTTAAAGAGCAAGGTCAGCCAATAAGGAGCTGCCACTCCTACGCGCTGCACGTACAGAAAATCATCATAGCCGCACCGGCTCAAAATGCCCTTCCGGCTGAGGCAGGCATTATTAATCAGGCAGTGAATGCCCTCCGGCTGCTGCGCCATTACCCACGCATGGAATTTTTCCAACACTTCTTGTTCGGCTACGTCTCCAGCATATCCGAATACGCCCAGCCCCTGTTCTGTCAGTTCACGCTCAGTGGCCTGCAAGCGCGCTTCGTCCTTATCGATGAAATACACCACGTTTCCCTGCCGGGCAAATGTCTCCACCAGACATTTGCCAATTCCGCAGGCTCCTCCTGTAATCACAAATACTTTCTTCATACCCATTTTTTCTTTACAATAATACAAAGAAATCAGGAATTACACAAGCATTAGCCCCTCAAAAAAAGTCAGTCAAACAAGATTTCCAAGAATCCATCCGACTGACTTTTTTATCTATCTATTCAAACGGTTACTCGACCACTATTTTCTTGCCATGCTGAATATAGATGCCTTTTTGAGGATGACTGACGCGGCGTCCGCTCAAATCATAATATTCCGTATTCGCCCCTGTGGTTACCTGCTCTATACCCGAAGGCAGCGTAACCTTCTGATCGGTCTTGATCAAGTTCCAGATAGAAGCGCCCCACGATTTCGGTTTGGTCAGGATGGTGCTGAAAGCACTGGGATTGGTATACCAGCTGTACTCTCCCGACGGGTCCACAATGGCAATGCCACTGTTCGACTGGTCGGTGCTGATTTCCTCCAATGTCCAGTCCTTAATGCCCTGCGCATTGACGTTTACCTTGATGGTTTGCCCCTCTGCCGAACTGCTGATATAAGCCGGGTTATTCGTGACCTTACTATAAATTTTCAGCGTGCCGTCCTCCTGTTTGACGAAGTACCACAAAAATCCGTCCGCATCCGCTTCCAGAGTTCTGGGTTCCACGTTCACCATACCAGCATAAGCATAGTAGTTGGTGAAATAGCCATTTTCTATCCGATAATAATATTCCTCCGAAATACCGTCCAAAATGCTCGTTCGCGGCATGGCCAGGAACTGATTATATACCGAAACATAGGTTTTGTAGGTGACTTCCGTTACCACGTCGTTCTGATTCAAAACTTTCTGTGCCGGGTCAATCAGGTTTTCCTGCAGATAAGCCACGGCCTCAGCGGTGGGTTCACCGTAAGCCCCCGTCAAGGGCGTTTCCACAATGCGGTTGCACTTGTTCACCAGCCCCTCCAGCTGTGTTCTGAAGTCAGACACTTCCACCAGTTTCCACGTACTGGCGCAGCATAACTTGGGCTCGTTCTTCACCATGACGTTACCGCTTCCCGTACTCGTCAGGCGTTTTACGTTTCCGGTGGCTGCTGCCGTATAACCGTCCACGGCCGATACCGTCACCACTCCCGGAATAAACGTGTAGCTGCCGTTGGCTATCGTAGCCTTGTCCAGGCGCACCGGCGTTCCGCCGTCATCCGCCAGGGTGGCGTTATTGCCAAACGTATTCATCTGCACCTGTTTTCCCGTGGCGTAATTGACCATGATGAAGTGGTCACCGCTCTTTTCAAACGACCACAGTTCCTCCGGCTCCGTTTGCGGGGTATAATGAATGCGGATGTTGTCCCCGCTCTGGTACATGCTCGATCCGGCATACTGCTGCTTGTAGTAAGTAGAGGCCGAAATCAGCTGATATGCCTTACCGCTCTGCGGCATCACGATGGCGCCGTTCTTGTAGTCGGTCACTGCCTGTTTCAGCTGGGTCGGGTCGTCGTCATCCGGCTGTGCGGTGGCTGCCCGGTAAGCCGAATCCAACGCATCATACAGAGCGGCCGACGGATAACCTACCCCACCGCGCACGGCCTGCTCCAGAATCTGCCGGGCCTCGGCCAAAGTCTGCTCACTCTCGCTGGTTTCAACCGGCGTAAAATAGTGCTTGGCGTAATTGATGTCCCTCGCCTCAAAAATGGCAGCGTGCGTCTGCAGTCGGCGCAGGAAGCTGGTCCAGTCCTTGCTCTGATTGGGCAACCATGCAATTTCCGACAGGGCCAGCAAGCGCGGAAATACCTGATACTCCAACTCGATGCTGTCGTTGCAGGTTTCCGTCCACATATTGGCCTGCACACCCATTTCGTAGCTCTCCCGTCCGGACAGGGCCGAAAGCGGGTTCAGATTATACACGGTCTCCAGCGATACCACCTGATTCTCGCTCCATCCGCCAAAATACGGTTCATCCACGGTGGTCTGTCCCGGAGCTACCTGCATCATATCCAGATACAGATTGGAATACGGCACCGCAATGCTCTTCAAGCCCTTGTTGGCCGCATCGCTGGTTTTGTTGATGCTGTTCCACGCCATGATCACCGGCTTCACCGTGTTGCTTTCATGCCAATGCGACAGCAGCTCGTCCCATACCACGATGTCCTTATTGTATTTTTCCTTGACATACACGCCCAGCTGTTCCACCAGCCACGATTGCAATTCCTCCACGCCCGAAAGGCCTTCGTCGGCCACGCGCTTCAGACAATCGGCATTCGTGCTCCACTGAGTGGTCGGGCACTCATCGCCACCAAAATGAATATACTGATAAGGGAATATCTTGGCCAGGTTGTCCAGAATACATTTCAAGAAGTCAATCACCTTGTCGTTGCCCACGTTCAGCACGTCCTGCGAGATGCCGCTGTCCAGCCGCACCGAATATTTCTTCGACGGGTCGCAGCTCAAATTCGGATAGGCCGTAATGGCAGCCACCATGTGACCGGGAAAGTCAATTTCCGGCAGGATGTCGATGTAGCGCTCCTTGGCATACGCCACAATTTCCTTCAAATCCTCCTGCGTGTACCACATGCCGCTGCCATATTCCGTATCGTCAAAGAATTTGCCGCTGCCGTCGCCCGGACTTACAAACGACCCGCTGCGGATGCTGCCCACTTCCGTCAGCTTCGGATATTCCGGAATCTCCACGCGCCAGCCCTGGTCGTCAGTCAGGTGCCAGTGCAGCACATTCAGTTTATAAATCGCCATCATGTCGATAATGCGCTTCACCTCCTCCTTGCTGAAGAAGTGGCGCGCCACGTCCAACATAAATCCGCGATACCCCAGCAGCGGCTTGTCCTGAATCTCCAGGTAGGGCACTTCCCAGGCCACGTCCTTGGCTTCCGCCGTGCCGTAAATGGCGCGGGGCATCATCTGTTTCAGCGTCTGCAGACCGTAAAAGAAGCCCCGGCTGTCAGCCGCCTTGATGACGATGGCGTCATCTTCCACCACCAGGCTGTACGCCTCCTTTTCCATCGTGTCGTCCAGAATCAGGTTGATGGCCTTCGGCTTGCTGCTTCCGGCCGAAGCCTCCGTTTGCAGACGGATGCCGGAAGTCTGCTGCAACTGCTGCGCAAACCGCTCCACCTGACGCTGCACGTCGCCCGAGTCGGTCGGCACGTAGGTGATGGTCGTCAGCCCGCTCAGGGCCAGCGCACCGGCCTTGCGCTCTTTCAGGGAGACGGGATAAGGAATGATGCCATATTTGCCAATCGACTGATATTCCTCCAGCGTCATGAATTTCAGCGGGTTGTTCGGGTCGTTCTTGTCCCAGAGGCCCAAGTCCTTGCCCACGCCAGCACCGCCAAACTGATTCATCGACACTGCCGCGTTGCCCAACGGCTGGATTTCATATCCTCCGCTGTACGAGCCGTTGGCCGTAGCCGTAATGCTGAACGCATCGTTACCGTTTGAAGTCGTGCCGGAATAAAATTTCCCGTTCTTGGCCGTATTGTTGACGTAGAGCACCTGGTTGGTCTTGCTCGTCAGCCGGTAACCATTCGTTTCGTCCCCCTCAATTTTCCACAGCTGCGCATCCGAAGCCGTAATCTGAGCGGTACGCACCAGCGCCCCGTCGCCCTGCGCTTCCAGCACATTGCCTTGATTCAAAAACTGAATGAGGTACCACACGGTTTTTTCGGGAGTGCTAATCTCCGGAAAACCCGCAGCCCTCGCCTGCCCTCCTATGGAGAGCAACACAAAGAAAAGAAGAAGTATTTTCCTGACCATACAAAATTAGATTTTGGTAATTTAAGGATAAAAAAATAATGCAGTACTACTTAACCATTTGCATCTCAATAGCTAAGTCCCCGTAAAGGTAAACTTTTTTCTGCACAAAAACTTAATCTGTCAGAATTATTTTGGATATGGGGAAGACTATAACCTTACCAAAGGACCTTTAATGAGGCACAAGAGTTTTAAAATATGATTCATGGCAAGATAACAATCATGAAGAAGCTAAATTTATATCATTATTAATAAAGTCAGCCATAAGCAGTGGCGTAAAGGCCAAATACATGGCTGTAATAACACCATTTAGAAGACAAGTCAAAATAGTTCGTCAATTTGTTATTGAAGCTTTGAATGAAAATACAGAAATTCCACTGATTGATACTGTAGAACGATTACAAGGACAAGATGTTGATATGATAATACTTAGCTTATCAATAACAGATCCTATATATTGAAAGCAACAAAAACAATTTGTTTTAAATCCCAACAGACGCAATGTGATGCTAAGCAGAGCTAAAAAGAAAGTAGTGATAGTTGGTAAATACCAATTTATATAATTGTAAAGAGAATTATTCTGTTGAGTAAATACCATACCGAAAGATGAAGCTGGAGCGACTGATGACTTAAGGCGTCGGAACGAGCTGAATGGTGGATAACATGCTGACACACAGCACAAAACGTGTCTTTTTCGCCACTGAGGGCCCTGTGGGGTAAAGTATGCTAAAAATAAGGTTTTAGTGCATGCTTTTACCTGAAGAATATGCACCTTTTGGAGGTTTATACACACATTTTCGGAGGTTTTGCATCCCCAATTCGGGGCTCCGAGGGGGGTTCAGGAGGGGCTGAGCAGGGGGTGAGGCAGTAGGTGGAGGGTGCGGGAGGAGCACGGGATGGTGTCCGTTTTTACATATTTTTATTTTTAAGCAGAGGTGGTACTGAGTGGCTAATGCGCTGACTATGAGGCGGGAATAGATGATAATTTATATATTTTAGCACCGCATTCACACCACTTCCTGCTTCATTTTAACACTTAAGCAAAGGGATGGAAATGTAAAAAGTAAACACGTAAAAATGTAAAATATATACCTCTTAATAATCAATATATATATAATATATTATATATCAATTACTTATATATTTCTATATATTTCTGCCTATAGAGAGGGGTGTTTTTACGTTTTTACGTTTTACATTTTTACGTCGTGGCCCCCCTCGTCGCCACTACCTGCGCATGAAAAAAAACGAGATACGGGCGTCGGATAAAACCGCTTGCGCCCCGGCCCCAAAAATTTACGGCTCGGCGCAAAAAAAAGTGAGTAAACATTCGTTTTTCGATTTTCGTTGCCGTATCTTTGCAACAGATTCACTTACGGATTCCCGTCCGCACGCTCCCCCCTCCACCGCGATGCCTGCGCGCACAACGAGGACGAAGCCCACACGGCCAGCCGGCAGCTCAACATCTTTCTTGACCGGTCTTTCTTTACACACACTGCCCTGACCCACAGCCTCAGCCTGCACACTGCATCCACGGACCGCATACGGACCATGAACCGAAGCATACGGAGCGGAGGACCCACTACAGCCACGGCAGGCATCACTACCCGACAAGCCACAGCCTGCACGCCGCATCCCCACGGGCCGCATACGGGCCATGAGCCGGAACATACGGAGCGGAGAATACGCCACAGCCACGGCAGGCACCACTACCCGACAAGCCACAACTCCCCCCACCCTCTGCCGCAGGGAGGGGACGGGATGTAAAAATGTAAAATGTAAAAATGTAAAAAACTACCCCACCCTATGCTGCGTGGACTTAGACGCTGCCTCCGGGCACATGGTGGCGTAAGGATTTATCGTTCCGTTGGTTTGCCGCTTTCACCTCCGCAGTATTCGAAATGAATACCGTCCTTTTTGCCGGCCACGTATGCCGGTACGGATTGACCTTCGTGTACCAGATGATAAAGATACAACGGCTCCTTTTCGATGAAAATCTGGCATTCGAAAGTATCGCCGGCCTGCAACTTGGTCTTTTCCGAGCGGACCACGGTAAATTTGCCTTCGCCCTCATGCACAATCTCGCAGAGGCGTTCCGGTACCCATGTCAAAAGAAGGTGGGCATGCAAAGGAATCTTTTCGGAGGACAGCATCTGGCTGAGGAGCAGATGGCTCTGCGGATCCAACGGGCATTTCATGCTTTCGCAAAAGGAAGACAGGTTGGAATAACCTACATACTGTGCCAGGAAATTCAGGGTGGAAGGGCGCGGGGTGACCGGTTCGCGCAGGTAGCCCCAAAGTCGTTTCAGCGTAGTGGGACTGATCTGCACATGAATGCGGTCGTAAATTCTTTCCGTCAGGAGGGTAAAGTCCTTGGGCGTCCTGACGGCCTGCCCGAAGGTCTGTTCGGTCTGTTTCTTCAGCAGTTCTATAATCTGATTTTCTGGGTTCGTGGTCATATCTTTAATGTTGTTTGTTGCCTAGTTGTTCTAATTTTTGGGCCCATTTCTTACTGTAATGGTCATACAGATAGGTGTAGAGCGTGTTCCTGATCTGTGTCCATTCGTTTTCGTTAAGCGGTGCTTCTGATTGTTTGCCGTATGAATTGATATAATCATTCAGACGAATAATCTGTTGGGTATAATCCGCTCGCAGATACAGAATGGAGGAAAGCGTATCAAAGTGTTGTGGGAGCCCTGTGCTACGGACCAGCTGTTCCAATCCCTTCTTGCCTGCCGCTGTGCACCGTAGAATCAGCTGCTGATGCTTTTCTTGTTCATCCCATTTCTGACGCAAGGCATTCATGCGCGCCAGACTGTCGGAGATTTCCGCAATGACGGTCGTCTGCCGGTTCAGTTTCTCGGCGTGACTCCGGTCGGACTGTACGAGCTGGCGTTTCAGCGCGCTGAGGCTGTCGGCCGACAAGGTCCTGACGTTCGAGAGCTGTCGAATCTGGAAGGCCTGCCAGCCTACAAAGAGACACAGCAGAAGCAGCACGCTGCCGAGAATCAGCTGTACGCGGCGCCTTTTCCGTTGGGCCACTTGCCGGAGCGCTTGCTCCAGATGCTCTACATCCGGATACCGCTGTTCGATGGGGGCCACGCATCGCCTGATGATTTTCTGGTAAATCTTGCCCGGCTGCATGTTCATCAGGATGGTGCCCAGACTGTAGATGTCGTTGCGCACATCGGGGGTGCTGCTGACTTTCTGTTCGGGTGACATATATCCTTTGGTGCCGGCCGGTTCCTTGAGAATGGAGAAATAGTCCGTGTCCGACAGACCGAAGTCGATGATCTTCACGTTCCAGTTGTTGTGGGTCACCAGAATGTTGGAAGGTTTCAGATCGCGGTGCGTCACCTGACAGGAATGGATGTAGCGCATGGCATCCAGAATCTTGAAAAAGACCTGCAGCCGCTCCTTGCGGTCGGGATTCTGCAGCAGATATTCGGTCAGGGTCACCCCGTCCACATATTCCATCACGATGCAGAGACCGTAAGGCGCTATCTGTTCCAGAGAAAATACCGACACTACGGACGGATAGGACAGGCTGGCCATGATTTCAAATTCCTTGTGCAGTACTTTCTGATAGACCGGGTCCGCACGGTATTCCTCCTTCAGTCCTTTCAGCAGAAACCACTTGCCGAAACGCTTGGCCTTGAGCAGTATGTTGAAGCCATGGCTCGGGAGCTCCTGAAACGCCGTGAAGATTTCTTCGGGCTGTTTCTCCGGTATCTGGTAGATGAAGTCTGACGAACTGGAGGTATCTGCTTTCATGTCTTTTTCGCTTTTTCTTTTCCCGAATGACAAAAATACATTCTTTTCCGCTCATTTTATCCATAAAGACCGGTAAAAAGCACACGCATGGAACCTATTTTCCCTGACAACCCTCGGGCGGAGTGTCCGTAAAAAGGATTTTTTCAAAAAGGGCCAAAAAGGGCTAATTTACACGAAGAAACAGGGGGTATATTTGCATCTAAAGAATGTTATAGATTGTTTTTAAACATTCCATGACACGATTACAGCTTAAAATGTTAACTCTAAAATTATAAAAAACATTGACTACATGGGATTATTTGGATTAGGCACAGCCAGAGGAAAAGGTGGCGGACTTATGAATGTGATTCGCTGCGACGAGACAGAGTATCTAGTATGGAAATGGAGACCGTTGGGACAGGAAGTGAATTCAACGACCCGCGAAAATTCTATTCGATATGGAAGTAGTCTTCGAGTGAAGGATGGAGAAGTTGCCGTTTTTGTGTACCCACAGAAAAACGGAACCCTCAGGGGTCCAAATTGATATTGACAATCAATATATTATCTGTGAGGTATCAATATGGTATCATTACCATAAATATTCTACAATATTTCAATTCCTCCCACATCATCTAATCATAAGTTAATAAATGTAGGATAGATTCACTTGTTTATTTGCGCAAAGATAATGTCTTTTATTTTAAAATCTTGATTTTTATATGTTTTTTATATATTAATTTATTGTCTTTTGGATGAAGAAGAATGTCTATTCGATGTTTATGTCGTTTATGAATTACATCTTTTACTTGATAAACTCCATAGCCTTCAATCCAAACACGTTTAGGCTTGTTTTTAGGGAATAGCCATAATAAATCACGAGAAACTGCACACCATTTGATTTTTCCTTCTTTTAATAAGGTCAAATCAATTTTGCTGCCATCTGATGTGATTAATGGGTATTCACCACATTGTTCTTTAACCGGATGGTAACAAGTTAATGTAACATGGGTAATTGTTTGTGAATATCCCGAACAAATATTTATATGCCACCATAACAATAGTGCCCACAGTTTATTTTTCATCTTATTAATGATAAAATTTAAAATGTGAATGCGTGCCTTTAGGACGTACATTCCGATTAATTTTCGTTTGTATAGGTTGGGATATATATCTATCAGATATTGAAGTTAAATTTAAGACCGGGTAGTAAAATGGGATATAAAACGGACTTTTTCGATAATACCATTGTATATCCTTATTACCATAGATTCTTTTATTACTTTGTCTTTGGAGTTTGGGTAATGAGACACCTTTAATCGTGATATTTCCTGGCACTATAATAGAGATATTAGGCCACTCTTTATGTTTTGCTTCTTTCAATGCTATTTGGTAATCGTGCATTGCTTTTACAGCTTGAATATAAGCATTACATATTGATTGAAATGCTGAAGGCAGAAAAACCAATGATGTGCATTTAAATGTTATTCTATCGCCCATATTTAATAATTTGTGATTGTATTCTGTTCCATTAATGCTTTCATAAATTCTTCAATTTCTTCTTTTGCTGCTTTGTCAACATCTTCTTTTTTCATATTTTTCGTTATCCTTAATTATCAAAGGTTCATCTTTACTCAAACCACTTAAAAAGGTATTTAAGATATAGGCTTGTGATTTACTCATTCCAACTGGAGAAAAAGTACCGTCATCGTTCTTCACCATGATGACCATTGTTCCGGGTTCTAAATCATTCATGCTTATTCCTCCTGTGCTTCTAAATAATAATCTAAGGCTTCATCACAATATGAACCTTCACACATACCGCCGTATGGCGGTTTCTCTATATCTCCATTTGTCCAGGGGCAATAAGAACATAAATGTTCACCTAACGATTTTTTTAATTCTTCTTGATTCATAATTTGATGTTTTATATTCGTTGATTAAAGCACTGTATGTCACTTGAAATAGTTGTCACAATCATTCAAGCATTTTCCACATGGAACAAACGCTTTCATACGCTTAAAAATTTCAACCGGAGTGTGTTCCATAAGATTTCCAACACTCGGACACAACATTGACTCGCTCATGTGGACATCTAGATTTGGCCCCACCAGAGGCATACAGAAACGAAAAGCTTTCTCACAGTTATGGGCAAAATCCTTCATTTTAGTAGATTGTTGAGCAACCAAGTAAGAATTGGTACAAGCGGTGAAACCTTTGTGCGTTTTTCTTACAGCATCCATAGCTTCCGGGTTACGTAAAGCTCTTCCCAGTGGGCGCATCTGTCTTATTTCGTCCGTTTCAAAGAAGATTGAATCGGCTGGGAACTGGTTTTCTATTGTTTTCTGATTACTGGTGATAAACTCGTGGTTCTTGTATAGTCCTTTGATTGAAGTGATTTGAATTATGAATTTACGCTTAATACTATTGTGTCTTTTCACAAGATTAATCAAACCCAATGTTTTCATCTCATCTTCTACAAAAGAACCGTTAGAGATAATTGTAACCATCATAGGTTGACATTTCTCAATCAAAGACTCTACAATTTCTACAAATTCAGGATGTTCTGTCGGTTCTCCACCGCTTATATTTAAAACACGAAAGCCCATAACTTTGAAGAAATTGACAAATTCCATTATATTATCTTTGTCAAAATCTTCTCCCTGTTTTGTACATGCACTCATACAATGAGGACATCCCATGCTACATTTATTTGTTATACAAAATATCATTCTACAAATTAAGATTAATTGATGTTTATTCGTCCTTATAGATTTTTCGCTCGTTGTTCAATGAACTGTCATAGTTTTCAATACTCCACAAACGCTCTTTGATTAATTTGAAGAAGTAATCGCACTTCTCTGAAATGTGCCATCGAAACACTGGGAATGTGGCCCACACCGGATCTTCAGGTGCTTCCTCATAAGTAAATACAGCCCACTTGTCAGCAAACAAGATGGAGATTATAGCTTTTATTTTGTTCATAGTTTATAATAATTTATCCATTAATCCAGTTGTCATATATTTGTTCCCAATTGTCTAATAATCCAATTCCAGCCCCAAATGTATTATAACAACATGCTACCGTTTCTTTTGGGGGCAAATAACGTCCATCACTCAACATGACATATCCATCATTAATTTGTTGTTGTAGCATCGTCATATCAATAGGAATAACTTCATCTGGGAATAAAACAATGTTTCCGCGACTAGTCTGATAACTAATTCTTGGTATTTCAAAGAATCCCCTTTGACCGGTTAACAATGAACATAAGCCAATTTCTCCAGCAATCAGTCGCACTCCGGTATTTGGGGCGTTAATTACCATAAAATACGCATTCTCATCATTTTTAAAATGATTGACAACTTTACCTATTCGATTTGAATCACATTGATCCATCCTTTTGTCCCAAAGATGCCCTAAATCATCATGGTATCGAATGTATTTACTCATTTTGTCCCAAGTACGTACAGAAATGAACTTTAAGGAAGGAAGTATAATTGTTTTTTCTATACCATCATCACATTTTATATCAATTCTATAGTTTTGGTTTCTATATGTACTACTTAAACTTATATCTACAACATCAAAACTTTCGTCATATCCATTATCAGTATGATATTCTTCAAGTACCAAATCTTCACTTGTCAAAATTTCATTGATTATTTTTTGAAACTCGTTTTTTGCAACGGTAATCAGATTTTCAGTGTGCATTTGTTCTTGCATAGGAATTTGGGCTATCAGTTTTACCGGATATTCCCTTTTTTCTTTGTCATAGCACATATTTTCCACGATACCACAATTGACCCTTCCACATCGTTCATAGAAAAAATTCATTGTACGAACCACATCTTGTCCGCTCAATTTTGTTGGTTGTGTTACAAATAATATATAACTAACCTTGATTCTACTAAGAAGTTCTATGTGTATATTAGTAACACTAGGTGGCGTGTCTATCAAAACAAAATCTGGTTGAATTTGCCGTAATTTCTTTTTTGCCATTTCTAAATATTGGCGTATCATAGCTTTCTCCAGATAAATAAATTTGTCGAACATGTTTCCTGAAGAATGCACCCAAATGTTTTTATGTGGATGTTCGCCTTGAAACTCAACATTCATTGAAGGTGTGTTTATATCAGCATCAATAATAAACACTTTGTTTCCCTGTTCTGCTAACATTCTTGCGATATTAGCAGTGGTAGTAGTTTTGCCTACCCCACCTTTGCCGGAATAGATAATTACAGCTTTCATTGTTCTTTCTGTTTATATTCTTGATTGATAAAATTTACATGGCTTTTTTCTGGCAGTTATTCCTTTCTGAAGGGCTTTGCAATACATCTGGCAATTTACAGACTCGTAGTGTTTACATTCACTACAATGTCTATCGCAAATGAATGATTTTAACAAGTGTGATACTGCTTGATATACTGTTGGTTTATAACTTTTGCGTAACCAAAAAATTGAATCGTTAAATCTTAAATATCCGGCAATCCAACCAGTCTCAACACGGCTATGCTGATCTACTAAAGCAGATGGCTGGATAGTCAGGATATATACTTCATCATTTTTATCCCTCATGTATGTGGGTAACTGGGATAACAATTGTTCTAGTGATTGCTTCATATATCTTCCTCTTTCTTAATTCCATAAGCTTTTAATAGCTCTTTATAGGTTTTACGTAACGCTGATTGTGCGGCTTCTTTAGAGGCTTTTTTGAGTGCCGGCATCCATATTTCAGTATTAAACTGAGTATCGGCTGCATTGAACAAAGAATCGTACCGATTTGTGTGTAATTGGCATGATGTCGAGATTGCGAAAATAATGACAACAATTGAATCCATAATATAATGTATATAATCAATAAGGGCCATTTCAAATTATTGAAACAGCCCTTTACTATTTAATAAATCAACCCTTAATGTATTTCAATCCAAAACACCAGCGCAACATACAACGTTGGAAATAATTAATCTTATGATATACAGCCAACGTTGTATGAGTTGGTGCATGGTACAAATGTGCAATAGGAATTAATGGCTTTTGTAAAAGACCGGTTTGTAACGATTGAGATTCTTTGTTCATAACACTATCTCCCAATCTTCTGCAAATACATCAGCAATAGACGGATTCCATGAATCTGCTCGGCCAGTTTTGGTATTGTATATCAAACACTGGGAAGCATAATCAATACATTTTGCTTTTCGCATAACCAAATCTTTCGCCTGTTGTGGTAAAGACTGCATATTTGGAATAGTCAATTCTGTAATATGTGCCGGCACTTGTTTGATAATGCACATACCAGTTCCATTCCACATACTCCTACGCACAACAAACCCAGCTTCCAGAAGATTAATAGCTATTGAGAATGGAAAACAACCAAAACTGCCATTTCCACTTTCCATCTTAGTATATCGCTGATTCAGCACGCACTGATACTCGGCCATAATTTTAGCCTGTGCTATAAGCATAGCCTTTGTAGCTTCGTCAAGACTACCAAACTCATCTGTACCGATAAAAGTCTGAAGCTTTTCAAGTTTAACAGTAAGTTCTTCTCCTTCAATCAGCATACGGTCAAGTGCTGTATCAGCAAGCTTATATGACTCTTCAAACGGTTCTGTTGGCGACCAGCTTTCATAACCGTCTTTGTACCTCACATGATAGCCATCCTTATCCTTTTCAGCCTCTGATGGGACCCTGCCAGCTTGCAACAATCCTTTTTCATAAGCTTCACCCATTGTCATAGGTTCCGCTTCTACTTGTTTTGTACCAATGTATTTTTTCATAAATCATTATTGTTAATAAAATTGTGATACCGGCAGGACTCGAACCTGCAATCTACCCGTTAACAAACAGGCGCATTTACCATTCTGCCACGGTATCTATGAAGATTAATTTATTTTGTCATTTTCAGAAAGTCCGGGATAACTCCATATAGCGGTGTTTTTCCATCCCATTTTTCAATGAATTGTTTCTGAAGGATTTCTTTAGTAAGCCCTCGCGATTGAATAAGTAGTTGTTCCGTGCGAAGTTGTTCCAATTCGTTACGTTTTTTCTGCTCTTCAATTTGTTGATCTAGGACAGAAATATTAGTATTAACTTCATTACGGCTATCTATTTTTTCTCGTACTTTATTTGAAAATTCCAACTGAGCTGAAAAACTTTTTAGTTCTAAACCTCTTTTTTGAAACTCATCTTTTACGATTTTCTCCAAATTCTTTTCAAACGATAAAGAGCCTCCATCTGCCATTAAACTGTCTGTTTTATATTTTCGGCTTTCTTCTTTAATAAGGTCATACATACGAGGTTCCAAAATGTTGTTTTCCAACGATTCCATAAAATCGCTTCCTCCACCAATATGCTTATTGTCGAATACTACATCAACCGCACGGTCTTTGATTACCTTATAAGAATATACTGGACAGGCTGTAAATTCGGTGTTGTCGGCAGCTTTCAATGTTACTGCTTCATCAAAACCGCCTCGCTGATCAAACAGCGGAACCTGAAACAATTCAGTTCCCCATTCCCAAGTAGAGACCTTTCCTGACACAATCTTAAAATCAGATTTGCCTTCTTTGCCATAGTTTTCCATTAATACGCCGGCATAATTAGGTGCAACACGTTCACAAGAGGCTAATGATAACATCAAAGCCATACAGACTACTGTCCATTTAAGGAAATTTTTCATGCTTAAAAAATTTGATTAGTTTATGAATAAAATAAATGATTGAAAATAAAATAATTCCTATTCCAAACCATGCGTCAATATGATTAAATACACGGTTCCCAATAAATAATCCTACTAATAGAAACGTTATTAAAATTGCAAACTTCTTTATCATAAAAATTATTGATTGCTATAATTTCTAAATAAGTTGCGCTACATGGACTCGAACCATGACCAACAGAACCAAAATCTGTTGTGCAGCCATTACACCATAGCGCAATGTTCATATTGGGAACCGTATATGCTAACGCTTAAAAGCACACACCAATAATATCAACACCAATAATATCAACACCAGTGCTACAAGGCAAAAGACTATCGGAATCCACAACGGAGCCAACACCCACCACCATGACCAATCAATTACACTACATAGTTTCAATACAATAAAAACAATGGCCAATAAGCCACAAAAACTGATGCCACCTCCAGCAGAGGAACTTGTTGAATTGCTCATAAAAATATATTTAAGTTTAATGAATTACATAATAGGGAATTAGCAATAAAGGAACTATACCACTGGAGGTACGGTTCCTGTAGGCAACCATGTCATTGTTGACATAGATTGTTTGCAATACCATCGAATTGCTTTTTTAATCATATTCCACATATTTATTATAATTAAAGATAAGAGAATCAGTGGAGCGTAACGGACTCGAACCGTTGATCTTCTGCTTGCAAAGCAGACGCTTTCCCCATCTAAGCTAACACCCCAATTCCAGCTATTTTCACAAACCACTGAAAATGAAAGAGAGGATAATGGGAGTGGAGGTGGGCGGACTCGAACCACCGAACTCATAAGAGGACTGGGTTACAGCCAGTTGCAATTGCCACTATGCGACACCTCCAAAAACCTGACTATTTTCTACAAACCGTCAGGTAAAAAGTCTTATTATGAAAAAATTACCAAAGAAAATTGTCAAGTGACCGAGGTGGAAATCGAATCCACAAGTCCAAAATGGACATAGCATTTTAAGTGCTACGCGTTTACCTATTTCGCCACTCAGCCATTTCTTTATTATTCTCACGAACCATAAAGAACAAATGCCATGTCAAGAATAATAGAAAATGACATAAAAACAGTCTGAACAAAAAGTTGTGGAGATGGAGGGAATCAAACCCTCGTCCGTACAATCGAAAAAGTCAATTATTCACACGGTTTGTTTTATCCGTTACATCTTCGGGTTGTCTTTTGCAAAAAGTCACTTAAAACAAAGGGCCGACTAGATGCCAGCGATCCACCAGCTATTTAAGGATAACTCCTATTTTCAACAATTCTGTTTCAAGGTCTGTTGAACACCCATTTACTTATGCAGCAGCTCTATAAGCTACACGAGAAGTAAAAGGAACAATTTTGTTATTGTTGCCAGTTAATTGTTGTGCATATTAGGATGCCTCCATCCGTGAATTGAATTCGTCTAACCATACGTCAAACTCAATCATCCCCATGCGGCCCCAGATGGATTTGAACCACCGACCATCACGTTAACAGCGTGCCGCTCTACCAACTGAGCTATAGGACCAAATACTCCTGTTCACCATCTGACCATCCCCTTTTTGGGGATGATTGAGGATTTGAACCCCACAAGAGTAAAAATTATACCGATAGATTACCCTGCTCGGTACCACACCGCCAGCATACGTTCTGGAAACAACGACACTTCTAAGCAATTACCGGTTAACTTAACTTTGGTAAGTGGTTGTCTGTCTTCGATTCCTTGGCCTTCGGACTTGTGGGCTTCGGGGCAGACTCGAACTGCCGACTCTAATGCTCTAGCCAACTGAGCTACCGAAGCCGGACGGAGAGCTTATACCTTGAAAATCTTCGCAAACGATTTTATTGAATTTTCATTGTTTGTTTTCAAAGAAGATAAATCAGAAATCTCAGCTTGCAAGGTGGCAATTTTTTCTTTACGGCCAGCTATTGCAACATCAATTTCGGTGTTCAACTGCTCCAAATCTTGTTTGGCCTGAGAGAACATATTCATAATATTCTCTCGCCTGGCTTTAAAACTTTCCATATAATGTGTTTTGAATATAATTTTAATACCTTACGCCTCTCCCTCCAGCATCATCATCAAAATGCTGGAGGGGCTGCGTTGTTTTTATTATGAAGAAAAAAGTTCCCAATATGTCAAAGACCGTTATTTAGTTGCGGAGGCCCGACTCGAACAGGCGACCTCTAGATTATGAGCCTAGCGAGCTACCAACTGCTCCACTCCGCGATGTAATTAAGAATAAACTTATTGATCACATTTAGTTTTATTTTTACATGTTAAAATTTGCATTATTGTGTTGATAGGTATATTTCTGTTTATCATTCCAAGAAGTTTCTTGTAAGGTACATTATATTTTTCTGCTAATTGTGAAACAGTCAACCGTTCATTATTGAATATAACATATTTACAACTTCTTCGATTGTTGTTTTGGTTCTTCATATTTACCCATCTACAATTGCTGGGATCGTAATTTCCATTAGGGTCAATTCTATCTAATGTGTCTAACTTGGAAGGTTCTCCCATATCTTCTTTAAAAGCAAAATAATCATGCCATCGTTCACATACTGTAACGCCTCTTCCTCCGTAATAATGGTAATAAATAAAATTTGGATCTTCACATCGTTGTAACATTGCGCGCCAAATCCTATAAGACTTGGTTTTAGTACAATGAAACCTGGGATTCCGGCTGCGGATTTGGGTTAAAGATTTGCTAGCCTGATCTTGCTGATAACAACCACAACTTTTTGTGTGTCCGCTCAATAAATCTGTACTTACTACAGAAACAATATTACCGCAGTCACATTGACACCACCATCTTGTCCGTTTACGACCTTGATATACTGTCAAATCTCGTTTTATGACTGTTAATCTTTTAAACCTCTGATTAGTCAAATCTTTTAATTTACTCATATCACTTTCGATTAAAATCAGCCGGAGTTTCACCCCAGTTTTTATTATCCCAATGTCTTACTTCAATTGTGTCAACATCCCATGCTAATGCTTTTAAGAAAATTTCTGCCTTTTGTAATTCTTTGCATTTTTTCTTGGATGCTGTTTTTTTATTATTGAACCAAGCGATTGCGGTTTGGCTGTCCGTATATATAACACGTGGATGATAATCATTCTCGATAATGTATTTTGCCGCTTCAACTACACCTAAAAACTCACCAATATTTACTGTTTTATTACCTAAATTCCGATAAAATATTCGTTGGCCAGTTTTCAGATCAGTATTTAGAACCTCATAATAACCCAAAATAACCAGAAACATCTAAGCATAAATCTTTAATATTCAATATATTCTAAAAATTAACAGTTTTCGACTGCTTTTTGATGCTTCCCAAATTTCCACTTATTTTTGAGCCATATTTCTGACGTGGAGAATTTGCGGAGCTTATTTTTTGTCATACCGCGCAGTGAGTTGTCAAGGGTTTACAACCATTTACAATGAGTGACAATTTCCTTCCCGATATGTAGCAACAGTCATATCGTGTAGAAATGCGACAATGGTTGACTTCCGTTTACATCCGTTTACCACTTCATGAATATATCAATAAAGAAGCTAACAAGTAAACGATAGAGCAGTATGAAAACAACGAAGAAATGCATTTTTTGTGGCAAGCCGTTTGCAACCCGGAGCGGGATGCAAAGGTATTGCAGCGAGGCCTGCCAGACGGAAGCCAAGCGAGCCAGAACAGCGCAGAAGAACAACCTCTTCAAAATTGCCAGTCCTATTATGGAGATACAGCATCAGGAGTATCTCACCTTTTCCAAAGCAGCCATCCTCATGGGCTGTTCCCGGCAATACATTTACAAACTGGTAGCCACCGGCAAGTTGAAAGCCTCACGCATCAGCAATCGCATGTCATTCATCCGTAAGGCTGACATTGAGCGGATGTTGGAAGGCAATCCCTATCACCGTATTCTCCCGGGCAGCACCTCCAGACCGAAGCAATCCACTTCATCTTTCTTGCTTGCCAAAAAAGAAAAGAGGGAACATAAGGCTGATGAAGTGCTTGACTTCTATTCGGGCGAGGAAGTGATGTCCCTTTTTAAGGTAAAGCGGTCATGGCTGTACACTTCCGCAAAGCGTAATCATATCCCCATTTGTCGCATAGCTGGGAAGAACTATTACAGCAAGAAGCATATTGACGACTTCTTTGGTGTGTCTGTCGATATAAGCAGGATAACAGACTGGCTCCTGACGGAGGAAGCGGAAAACCTGTTTGGAATGAAGCCCTCTGCACTCCGGGCATACGTTTACCGCCACAAGATACCGACTAAAAGAGAATACGGACGTACCTATTATTCCAAATCTCATTTGGACGAACTCCGTAGAACCGACCTTGTGAACGATGAACGCTATTGTACGGTAGAGCAGGTTCAGCAAATTTACGGGCTTTCATCCGCCAACATCTGCCACATCGTCAAAACAAAGCACATTGAAAAGATAAAGGTGGGTGTGAAGAACCTGCTCCTGCGTTCTGATGTAGAACGTGTCATGGCAGAGAGGAACAACCAACCGTGAACACTCCGTATTATCGGAAAATTATTTAAAAATGATTGTCGTGAGAATACTCACGATTGTTTCACGTTATTCCTTTGCACTGAAAACACGGGACATTCCCGAAAATGTACAACCAATTAAAACCATCACCCATATGAGCAAATGCAAGACAGTTACCTTGCGCAAGCGCAAGATTAAGAACGGAACACAGTATTCACTATGTCTGGACTATTATCCCGGCTACCGTGACAATACCACCATGAAGGTGATTACCCGTGAAGCCCTCGGGATTTACATCTTCGCCAGACCCGCCAACCAGCAGGAGCGTGATTTCAATACACGCATGATGAAAAAGGCGGAAATACTGCGCAACCGACGTTATGAAGCTATCTTCAACGAGAACAACGGCTTCTTTGACAAAGCTAAAATGAAAGGCAATTTCCTCGCCTACTTCAAAGAACTGGCAGACAGGAAAAACACCAAGTGGCAGCATGTATATAAACACTTCGAACGTTTCGTGAACGGCAAATGCACCTTCGAAGAAGTGGATGTGGACTTGTGTCGCAAGTTCATGGAGTATCTGCTTGATGCCCCACAATCCGTTCATACCGGACAGAAGTTGCATGTCAATTCTGCTGCGGGTTACTGGTCTGCTTTCCGTGCCGTTCTTCATACCGCTTACCGTGACAGGAAGATCAAGGAGAACCCAAACGGATTCTTAGACCGCATAGAGAGCATCCCAACCATGAGGGAGCATTTGAGTCAGGAGGAACTGATACGGCTTGCCGAAACTCCCTGTGAAGAGGAAGTTTTGAAAAGGGCGTTCCTTTTCGGCTGCCTGACCGGACTGAGGAAAAGCGACATCAAACAACTTACCTGGCAGCAGATACAGCCGTACACCAACGGCAAGATGTTCGTTACCACCCGTATGCAGAAAACAAAGCAGATTGTACACAACCCCATCAGCGACGAAGCCTACAGGCTGCTTGGAGAGCGGCATGACGGACTTATCTTTGACGGATTCAAGGACAAAATGCTGCAAGGACCGTTGAAACGGTGGCTCCTTGCGGCAGGCATAACCAAGAAGATAACCTTCCACTGCACCCGACATTCATTTGGAAGTCTGCATGTGGAAATGGGTACGGACATGACTGTTATCCAAGCCTGTCTGGGACATAAGAACATAACTACCACACAGATTTATTCCAAGATGGCTGCGCAGCAGATGTGTGAAGTTGTTGACAAGATAACCTTGAAACGCAAGGAGGTTTAAGGCATATTAAATAGTCTCCGGTTCATTGATGGAGGGTACGGTCAAGCGTAAAGACGACAACCGTACCCTCCATTTTTCCAGTATTCCGCTAATACTAACTCTGGAATATGAAAACCGGATATGATTTAGGATTTTTGGTGAAAAACGATGAAAAAAAGCCCTCCAGCCGCAAGGAATGGAAAATATTCGGAAGAATACTATTATTTTTGCAAGGAAGGAGAACAGAATCGAGTAATAACCAGAAACAAAGACATGAATATGGAACCGTCCATCAAAGACAAATATATCATTTTAGGCTTCATCTTCGTAGCCATCTGTATGATTTCTTTTTTTATCACGATAATTATCGCAGCAAGTTTCAACCAGGACAATTTTGTAAGGCTGATAGTCTTCGTGTGCAGTAACCTTCTCGGATGGCTGCTGTATCTCTCTTTTCAGACAGTTATCTTCGATACATACGAAATCTACAGAATCAAGTTCGGCAAAAAGGAGATGAAAGAGATTACTACGGAAACCGTAGCCTTGCAGGAAGAAGAACCGCAGAATACAATAGAACCAGTAACGCAGATAGCGGAAGAGGCAAGCTCCGATGCACACCCCATAGAGCTGAATATCGACCCGAAGCGTCACGAAGAAATCCGTTCAAGTTATAAAGATGAGCAGGACAAGGAAAATGAGAGACGCATCCGCATGGTAGTGGAGTATATACATTTCTACATGCCCCGTATCGCAGACGAGGAGACAGTGAACCATGTCTGCAATGAGGTGAGCAACTGGATGAACAAGAACAACTACAAGCCGAAGCCGATAAAAAGGCGGCTGACACAGGACATCTCCAATATTCCGCTCCGTCATTTCATATGGAACATAGCGGAGCGTTGCATGTACAAGAGATATTATAATGGGGATAACCGTGCCCGTTTCGTCAAAGAGCTTTTCCCACGCGAGTTTGCCGAAACGGATATAGCGACCATCAAGAACTTCAAGGTTGACCCGTTAAAGTCCCCGATTCCCATTGACGAACCCGAAGACGGTAAACCGGATTTCCATTATCCGAATGGTTACTTGCGAAAAGAGTAAGAATCATCCCGTCTTTGAGCAATAACGACAAGTAGCCGACACTACTTAACAGCCTGTTTAATAGCATTTCCCGAATAACATTACCCATCGTTCACGGTTGGGCATCGTTATTCGGGAATTATTTTTTCGTGGAGGTATTCACGACCCTATCATTGCAGTCCTTTGCGCCAAGTCTTACAAAAGAGACGAATCGCAATATGGAAAGAACCAATCTGACTTTCAACGACCTCCCAGAGGTTGTGGCTCGGCTTCTGGACGAAGTGATGAGCCTGAAAAGCCTGCTTACCGAGCAGCACAGTGTGAACCATGCCAAGGCGGTGGACACCCATGTCCCCATGTCGGTAGATGAAGCGGCAGAGTACTTGGGAATACCCAAAGGAACGCTCTACATGAAGCTTTCGGATGGAAGTATTCCTGCCACTAAACCCGGCAAGCGCTATTGTCTTTACCGGGACGAACTTGACAAGTGGCTGGAATCCTCCCGGAAGAATCCGGTTCCATTGTCCGACGAGGAACTGAATGAATCCATTTCCTCTTCACACCGCCGTAAACCCACCCAACGTAACTGGTAAGCGTTATGGAAGAGGACAAGAATTATATCAGTCTGATACAGGGCGACCTTGCAAGAGCTTCCCAAATGCAGACCGGCATGCCGGAAAGTGTAGGCATGATGACCATCAAGACAGCCAACCTAACTATTCTTGAAGCGTCACAGCAACCTGCACCTCGTGCACTGTGGAAGAGTTTCTGGTATGAGGGCGAATTGTCCTGCCTCTTTGCGGACTCCAATGTGGGTAAGTCCATACTTGCCGTGCAGATAGCCGACCGTATCGCCCGGACAGACATTGTCCTGTATCTGGATTTTGAACTGTCTGAAAAACAGTTCCAGCTTCGCTATACCGACGGACATGGCAGGCTGCATACCTTTCCCAACAAACTGTACCGGGTATCAATAGACTGCAACTCCCTGTTGGATGTCAACTTTGAGGAAGCCATTATTGGCAGCATCGAACAGATGGCATTGCAAACCGGATGTAGGATTTTCATTGTAGATAATCTTACCTACCTGTGCTGTGCCATTGAGAAAGGTGATGCGGCGGGACGGCTGATGATACACCTAAATAATCTCAAAAAGAGGTACGGGCTGTCAATCCTTGTACTGGCACACACTCCCAAACGTTCCATGGAGTGCCCCATCACATCCAACGACCTTGCAGGAAGCAAGCGGCTCTACAATTTCTTTGACAGCGTATTCGCCATCGGAAAGAGTGCCCTTGACGGGGGACTTCGCTATGTGAAGCAGCTCAAGGTGCGTTATGGCACCTTCTCCCATGATGCGGACAATGTGATTATCTATGAGATTGAAAAGGTGGATGCTTTCCTGCAATTTGTTCCCAGGGGCTTTTCTACAGAAAAGGAACATTTGAAACGGCTTGGCGACAACGAATCAAGCCAAAGGGACTTCCAGATTCTGCACCTTGCCCAATCCGGAAAATCTGTACGAGAGATAGCCTCGCAAGTGAACTGCGGCAAATCAACCGTCAGCCGGATAATCCAGCGCAGCAAAAATGGCAGCCATACAGATGGACTGAGTGTCCCACCGTCCCGTCCCATAGGGAAAAGGGACAATGGGACAGATGGGACAGCCAACGAAGTAAGACAGACGGAACTGTTTGCCGGACAAGGAAACGGGGAGGACAAGGCATGAACAAGTGGCCTGCACATACCTGTTTAAAGAGGAATGGTTCCACTTGCCGGATAAATGACCGTGCAAGCAGAAGCCGACTTTACTGTTCTGTTTCAAAGTGTCCCGCTGTCCCGGTCTTCATACCCGGGACAGTGGGACAGCATGGGACAGACGATACCCGACCAAGCAGATTTCGGAAAACCATCAAAGGTGATTTTGTAAAGAACTCCAAAAGGATTTTATATAAAGTAATGACAGTCAGTAGAGTGGCTACAGATGAAAATAGCAACTCACCTGCCTTTCACTTGACAATTCCAAAACAAAAGGACTGTAAGAGCAGAGATTGTCCCAAGTGTCCCATCGTCCCAATCCTTGGAAGGACGGGACGTGGGACAGCGGGACAAGACGTGGCAGCAATAAAAATCAACCAACAGAATTGACATTAGGTATGGTAAACTATTCGTTACAGAAATACAAAGGGACTGCAACACGGCATACCTGCCCGAATTGCGGTGACAGACATTCTTTCGCCTACTATGTGGACGATAGCGGTGTACCGTTGCATCCGTCCGTAGGCAGGTGCAACCATGAAAGCAGTTGCGGTTATCATTATACTCCCAAGGAGTATTTCCACGACCGTCCTGAATGTCGTACCGCCAAGAGTTTTTCTTTTGACAAGAATAAAACAGAAAGGAAGACCGGACAGGCATCCCGGCAGACGGTTACAGGTTACATATCGCCACAGTATGTGGAAAGGTCGCAAAGCGTGCATAGTAACTTCTTCCGCTTCATTTCCTCTCTCCTTGGCTCTTATTACGGCAGCAAGGCAAAGGAAGTATTGAGGCGGTTGCTGGAAGAGTACCGCCTTGGAGCTACTCGGGACGGTGCTGTCATTTTCTGGCAGATTGACCGGGAAAACAAGGTACATACAGGCAAGGTGATGCAGTACAATCCAGAGAACGGACACCGTATCAAGGGAGGAGAAGCATTGGCAGTGGACTGGATACACAGCAAACTGAAAAGGCAACGGGTATTGCCGGAAGAGTGGCAGCTATCCCAGTGCCTCTTCGGGGAACACCTGCTGAATGTCTATCCCGATAAGGTAGCTGTCTTGGTGGAATCCGAGAAAAGTGCAGTTATCGGCTCTGCCATATTTCCCGGTTATGTATGGCTGGCGGCAGGAGGCAAGAGTCAGATGAGAGAGGAAAAACTCCGTGTGCTGGCCGGACGAACCGTACTCCTCTTTCCCGATGCCGATGCTTATGCCGAATGGAAGCAGCGTGCCGAGTGCATGAGTTTCTGTAAAGTGATAGTGTCTGACCTTATAGAAAAGAACGCCACACCGGAGCAGAAAGCAGCCCATATTGACATAGCCGACTGGATTGTCTTCCAGATACGGGAAAGTAAAATAATGTGTACAACCAGCCATCTTGTAGAGGCGGAAAGAATCCTCAGGCGGATGATTGACAAGAACCCCGTTCTGCAAAAACTAATCAATGAACTTGACCTTGTATTGGTCGGTGCCGCCCCAATATGCAACGGTAGCGAAGACCCTCCATGACGGAGGAGAACGGAAGCCGGTGACACGGGATGCGGGAAGAAGTGCTTGCACTCTTATAGCCCACTATAACTACACGCTCCGCTTTCGTAGTTGTGGGCTCTCCCGAGGG